>Ga0070706_100003215_pt1 | contig 16137 bp, 13 predicted proteins | sample KBSK5501metaG_FD_65476 | JGI IMG/M metagenome (GOLD analysis project Ga0070706, IMG submission 65476) | Corn, switchgrass and miscanthus rhizosphere microbial communities from Kellogg Biological Station, Michigan, USA - KBS K5-50-1 metaG | ecosystem: Host-associated > Plants > Roots >...
ATGAAAAACTTCCCTGGTTCGTCGTGCGAGCTGGTAACCGCGTCGGCTGGATGCATGGCAACACACTGGAGTTTATTCACACCGAAGCTTCTGTGCCTGAAACACCACTTCGACAGACCGTTGTTCCTGAGTACATACCTCCGACTCCTTCGGCTCCTCGCCGTGAAAGTCCACCCGAGACGTCCACGCCCAGTGGCGGCGCGACTGGTGGGTATATCAGAGGACCACGTGGCGGTTGTTATTACTTGAGCGGTTCAGGTCGGAAGGTTTATGTCGATCGGAGTTTGTGCAACTGACTTGGCTAAGTGATGCCACGTAAGATAGGGAAGGCGGACTTTTGACGTCTTTCCGATAACTGGAATTCTTGCATGAAGTAGTGCAAAATACGCGGGCTCAGACAAACGGCCGCCGCACCCTAGTGCGCTCAAATCCACGGCCTTCGCCCAACCCGGTTAGCAGGGAGACCGGCTCCTTCGCAGTAACCGCGCGAACTCTGACAAGCCGTAAAACTAGGAAGATCTGAAATACCTTTGCATCACTAAATCCACGACCCTGACTTACCTGTATGTCGCTACACCCTGATTTCCCAGCTTCGCCATACGAGCCGCTTATTCCAGAGCAGCGATGGTTTCCTGCCGATGAAGCGCTTCGGGCAACTGCCTACGAGAAGCTTTTGCCACCGCTCGTGGCCAAGATTCGAGAGGAGGTCTTCAAGTGGCGTGCGGCCAAATACAGCGGAGCTTCTGAGACTTCGCGAGCTCTCCTGCAACATTGGTTCGATGCCGACCATCTAATTGAAAACGCCGACGGCTCGCTTTCCGCGTTTCGCTATTACTTCGCTCAACGCGAAGCAGTTGAAACCGTGATTTGGCTCTACGAAGTTAGGGGCGCGCGCGATAAGTTCGACTTGATGCGTTTCGATGCTTCCGGAGCGGTCTCTGCTGGAATGTTCGACGAGGAGTGGCCGCGCTACGTATTGAAGATGGCCACAGGAGCGGGCAAGACGAAAGTGCTGTCGCTTCTTATTGCCTGGAGCTTCTTCCATCGTCTCTACGAAGAGAACTCCGCTCTCTCTCGAAACTTTCTGGTGATTGCTCCGAACATTATTGTGCTGGACAGATTACGCGCTGATTTTGACGGACTGACGATCTTCTTCAACGACCCAATTCTTCCTGCTAATGGTTTCGAGGGAAAAAACTGGCGTGATGATTTCCAATTAACTCTTCACATCCAGGACGATGTCCGCGTAATGCGTGATACCGGCAATATATTCCTAACGAACATCCACCGCGTCTTCCTTGGTGACATTCCCGATCCTTCTCTCGAAGACGAAGACCTCCGCGATTATTTTCTCGCCCCGTTTGGACCTAAGCCCTCAGGCAAAACCACTGACAGCAAAACCGATCTGGGGGAACTTATCCGGGAGGTAGACGAGCTAGCTGTCTTCAATGACGAAGCGCACCACATTCATAACCCGAAGATGGCGTGGTTCAAGTCCATCCAGGACATTCATCATCGAATGCTTCTGCGTGACGGGCGTCTCGCGTTGCAAGTCGATGTTACCGCAACGCCGCGCCATGACAACGGAGCGATTTTTGTTCAGACGGTTTCTGATTACCCACTTGTCGAGGCTATTCATCAGAACGTCGTCAAGCATCCCGTCCTCCCCGATGCCGCTAGTCGCGCTAAGCTTCACGAACATAAAAGCGCGCTCTTCACTGAAAAGTACGAAGACTATCTTGCTCTGGGTATTGAGGAGTGGCGCAAGAGCTACGAAGAGAATAAACAGCTCGGGAAAAAAGCCGTGCTCTTCGTGATGGTCGATGACACCCGAAACTGCGACGAGGTCGGCGCATATCTCGAAAAAGTCTGCCCTGAGTTCCAGGACTCGCTGCTGGTTATTCACACTAAGAACAACGGAGAGATATCTGAAGCAGCCTCAGGCAAGAACGAAGAGGAGTTGAGAATACTCCGCAAAGCTTCGAACGAGATCGACACGTGGGAGTCACCTGTTAGGGCTATCGTCTCCGTACTTATGCTCAAGGAAGGGTGGGACGTGCGAAACGTCACCACCATAGTCGGCCTTCGTGCCTACGTTTCAAAGTCGAATATTCTCCCCGAGCAAACGCTTGGTCGCGGTCTGCGACGAATGTATTTCGGCACAGACGTTTCGGAAACAGTTTCAGTGATGGGCACACCCGCTTTTATGGACTTTGTTGAATCAATTCAAAGCGAAGGTGTCACTCTTGAATACAAGCCCATGGGAGCTGGTGCGAAGCGGGAAGAGTCCTTGATCGTGGAAGTCGATACTCAAAACGAGCAGAAGGATCTGGATGCGCTCGACGTTCCTATACCAAAGCTCACTCGACGCTACAATCGCGAGTTCAAGAACCTCAACGCTTTGGACCCTGGATCTTTCAAGAATCAATTGCTTCCGCTGAAGCCATTCACTCCTGAACAGATTCGCGAGATTGTTTTTAAAACCATGCTCGATTCGGAGCTGCATCACACCATTCAAATCGACGGTTCCGGACCGGCGGACTATCGTTCCGTCGTGGCGTTCTTTGCGCGGCAACTTCTTAAAGACCTCCGTCTCGTGGGTGGTTATGATGTGCTTTACGGAAAAGTGAAAACGTTCATGCGTGAGTTTCTCTTCTCACCGTCGCCCGTAGACCTTGAGGATCCCGTCGTGCTCCGTAATCTCTCCGAGCCCGACGCGGGCAAGATTCTTTACGACTCATTTAAGAGCGCAATGAACGCATTGACTATTCACGAAAGCGGTACGACGCGGATCGAAGACTATATTCGTTTGCGGGAAACGCGCCCATTCCGCACGGAGCACCGACCCTATCTCGCGGCCAACAAATCAATCTTTAGCAAGATTGTCGGCGAACCGCGATCGGGTGGTTTTGAGTTGTCCTTTGCAGCCTTTCTCGAAAATGCGGGTGACGTGGCAGCGTTCACAAAAAACTATCTTGCGGTCGGGTTCAAGCTGGATTACGTAAAGTCAGACGGCGATCTTTCCAACTATACACCTGACTTCATGGTGCGAACTACAGATGGGATGATTTGGATTGTGGAAACCAAAGGGCGCGAAGAGTTAGACCTTCCGCGAAAGATGGAACGACTAAAACAATGGTGCGCCGATGCAACCGCCGCCGAAGAAAACGGTCAGCGGTACGATTTTGTGTTTGTAGACCAGTTGGGGTTTGAAAAGCATTTGCCGAAGAATTTTGGCGGCCTGGCGGCAAGCTTCAAGGAATACAAAGAGTCTGGCAATTAATAGGTCGCATAAGACCTATCAGTCCGATTCCTTTCTTTAATCAGATGAATCTATCCTTAGCGACCATGAACAGCGGCCTCATTCCTCCACATGGCGGCTATCGCGAGCTGAAATCTTTCCAGCAGGCGGAATTGGTTTACGACGCGACCGTGAAATTCTGCGATCGCTTCATCGACCGTCGTTCTCGCACGCATGACCAGATGGTGCAAGCCGCTCGCAGCGGTCGTCAGAATATCGCCGAAGGCAGCCAGGCATCGGGCACTTCGAAGAAATTCGAATTGAAGCTTGTCGGTGTCGCGCGCGCGAGCCTTGAAGAGTTATTGCTTGACTATGAAGATTTTTTGCGTCAACGCGGCCTGCTATTATTCGGCAAAGGCCATCCCACAGCGCAGGTGATTCGTCGCCTGGCTTATGAGAAGAATAGGTCATATTCGACTTATTCGTCCTATATCGAAAAGGCGCCAGCGGAAGTCGCCGCCAACACAGTAATCTGCCTAATCCACCAGACGAACTATCTTTTGGATCAGCAGTTGCGGCAGTTAGAGAAGGCCTTTCTCGAGGAAGGTGGCTTTACCGAACGGCTCTACAAAGCAAGAACCGCAGCAAGAAGAAACAGCAACAAAAAGCAATAGGCCCTATCCGACCTATCCGTCCTAATTTCCTTATGAACGACACCGAGAAATCCGATCTCTCCGACGCCGAGAAGCGCGATCTAATTCGGCTCATCGAGCAAGGGAAACCTCTGCCGGAGAAATACCGTTTCCTGCTATTCGAAGACAAACGCGAGGTTGAACTTGTCTGGAACGGCAAGACGCGCGAAGTCTCCACCGCAATTCTTCCCTTTCAAACACTGGAACATATCGACGAACCCAGAAAAGAAGCTAGTCAGGAATCAGAACTCTTCGATACACGCGGCCGTCAGCTCAAAGGCTGGACTAACAAACTCATCTGGGGCGACAACAAGCTGATTCTTTCTTCGCTCAAGGCCGGCGCGCTGCGGCGCCAGATCGAAGATGCCGGCGGGCTCAAGCTCATCTACATCGATCCGCCATTCGACGTAGGTGCGGACTTCAGCATGGACATCGAGATAGGCGGCGAGACGTTCCACAAAGAGCCGAACCTACTTGAACAGATCGCCTATCGTGATACCTGGGGACGCGGCGCGGACTCCTTCATCTCGATGATTTACGAACGCCTGATTCTGATGCGTGATCTGATGAATAGCGAGGCCAGCATCTATGTCCATTGCGACTGGCGAACGAACAGCAGCATCAGGCTAATAATGGAAGAGATATTTAGCAAGGCGAATTATCGGAATGAAATCACGTGGGTGCGGGCATCGTCGCATAACGACTCCGTTGATCAGCTTGGACGGGTGAAAGATTCCATCATGTATTTTGGGTTCGGTAACAACGTCCATCTGAATATTCAATACACGCCATACACGCAAGAATACATTGACGCTGAGTGGAGAAAGTTACCGTCGGGTAGATACTACAAAGCTGAAAACATGCTCGATCCGCGAGGATCTATGAAGCTTTTTGATTTTCATGGAACTGTTGCACGCTGGAGAGCCACGCCGGAGAACATGGAGGTGCTCTGGAATGCGCCTCAAACAGAAGTGCCTAATAGTCATGGACGAATAAAACTTGGTAAAGATGGAAATCCCATTAAGCGGTGCCGGATCATGTTCTTGGACGAGATGCTTGGAGTTCCTCTTAGTGATAGTTGGGCCGACATTCCTTATCTGGCCGGCGGATCCAACGAAGCTGAGGGGTACAAGACTCAAAAACCAGAAGCTTTGCTTGAGCGCATTATTAGGAGCAGCAGCAACGAAGGCGATCTCGTGGCGGACTTTTTTGTTGGCAGCGGTACAACAGCGGCCGTCGCCGAAAAGCTCGGCCGCAAATGGATCGCCACGGACCTTGGCAAGTTCGGCATTCACACGACTCGCAAACGGCTCATCCAAGTTCAGCGTGAATTGAAATCGGCAGGTAAAGCTTTCCACGCTTTTGAAGTCCTGAATCTTGGCCGTTACGAACGCCAGGCTTACCTCAACGTTTCCGGCAGACTAACCGGCAAGAAAAAGGAACAAGCACTTGCGCAAAAGGAACAAGAGTTCCGCGAACTGATTCTGAAAGCTTTTCGCGCCGAGCCTCTGCCTGAAGCAGGATTCTTTCACGGCAAGAATGCCGGACGCCTGGTTGTTGTTGGCCCAATCAATCTTCCCGTCGGACGCTTGTTTGTTGAAGAAGTGATCATGGAATGTCGCAAGCGCGGCGCGACGCGTGTTGACGTTCTCGCATTTGAGTTTGAGATGGGCCTGTTCCCGGCCGTGCTGGATGAGGCAAAACAAAAGGGCATCGATCTCGCGCCTAAAACGATTCCGCCAGAAGTTTTTGATAAGCGCGCGGTGGAAAAAGGCCAGGTGCGTTTCTTTGACGTCGCCTACATTGAAGTCACTCCGCGGTTTGATAAGACAGACAAGATGACCCTCGCTGTCGAGTTAATGGATTTCTCGGTTTATTACTCGCAAGGCATCGCAGACTCTATCGCAGCCGAGATGAAAGAAGGAAAGAGCGAAGTCGTCTGCGAGCAAGGTCAACTCCTCAAGCTGAGCAAAGGCAAGCAAGGCGTGATCTCGCGCGACGTTCTGACCAAGCAATGGACAGACTGGGTTGATTACTGGGCTGTGGATTTCGACTACGAAAGCCGAAAAGAAATCATCAGCGCACCGCATACAGCCTTTTCGGATGGCAAGTTACCGGGCGTGATCCAACCGAATGATGAATTGGTGATGTTCGAAGATCAGTGGACCGGCTCGTACATCTTCGAAAACGAATGGCAAAGCTTCCGGACTCGCAAGAATCGCAACCTTGAATTAACCTCGGCCTCGCACACTTACGAAAAGACCGGACGGTATATCATCGCCGTAAAAGTAATCGACATCTTCGGCAACGACACCATGACGCTGGTGCCGGTAACCGTCTCCTAGGACTGAGTAATTTCGCCCAACCCAAGTGCTTCCTTCTGTAGATAACCCAAGGGCGTCCAAATTGGAGACGTCGTCACTCAGTGAGGATTTGTTATGACAACTGAAATTACTGTGTGGGGAATTCACGGCGGAAGAACCGGCGATGCTGATTCACTGTTTCTAAATCAGAATTGTGTCGCCCTGGGTTGGCACGAAATGGGCGATTTAAGCAGCCTCGCCCCGGACCGAGAGGTCTTCAAAGCCAAAGCGAGAGCCGCATACCCCGCGTGGAACGAACCTAGGATAATAAATTCTGCCAGCCAATTGTTTCGCTTTCTACATGAGATGAAAGTGGGCGATCTGGTTTGTTACCCGTCCAAGGCTGATCGGAACATCCACATCGGTAGGATCACTGGACCGTATCGATATGATTTGACTTTAGTTGCCGGATATCCAAATAGACGTCCAACCATCTGGCTCGCCTCAATACCGAGAACAAGCTTTGTTCAAGGAGCACTCTATGAAATTGGCTCCGCGCTGAGTCTATTTCAGCTTAAGAACTATGCTGATGAGTTTCGTTCTGCCCTCGATCAAAAGCCAGTCACCCCGGTAGCTGTCACAGAGGACGAAACGGTAACAGCAGTTGCCGAGGATATTGAGGAAAGCACACGGGATTTTGTACTTAAGAAGCTCGCGCGCGAACTCAAAGGTCACCCATTCGCCGATTTTGTTGCTCACCTCCTAAAGGCCATGGGATATAAGACGCGCGTCTCGCCTGAAGGGCCAGACGGTGGCATAGATATCATCGCCCACAAGGATGACCTGGGGTTTGAGCCTCCGATAGTCAAAGTGCAGGTCAAGAGCCGCGAGGGCAGCACAGGAGATCCCGAGGTTTCTCAGCTCATCGGAAAGCTCAGTCCAAGCGAGCACGGTTTGTTTGTAACGTTAGGAACCTTTAGTCCTCCAGCTCGCGCATTCGCTAAAACGAGACATAACCTCAGGCTAATCGACGGCAACGAGCTCGTAGATATGATCTTTCTATACTATGAACAGTTTGATTCGCGTTACAAGGGGTTACTTCCGCTCAAGCGAGTATATGTCCCGGAGATTTTGCAGGACTCCGAAGAATAAGGGTCTTTGTTCTGTTATGGATCTCGAAGCGCCAAAACTTGTTCCGCCTGATCATAAAGAGCGGCTTCGGGTTGTCATTGATGAGTCATGGAAAGTGTTTCAGTCTCACTTCATTAACGAAAAGCATCCAATCCTCAAAGAAGCACCCTTCCAACATCATTTCGCGAATATTCTCGCGACGGTGGGTTCGCTTTACTGTATCTCACGGGAAGACAGGTTTCTGGTTGACCTTGAGGCCAAGTGTCAGCTTGGTAGTAAAAGCAAGTTCCTGGATATTACGTGTTCGTTTACTAACGTGCCCGCAAGGGCGGCTATAGAACTCAAGTTCAAAACTGCGCAACAGGGCGCGCAGGACCATGGCCGCATCGATGCGTACTGCGATATCGCCGCTTTGGAGAAAGCGTGCGGTGGGGGATTCGACCTCGGTCGCTTTTATATGATTACCGATAGCTCCGTTTACATCAATCAGTCTCGACGTGGCGTGGGCACGGTTTTCCCCACCCATCACGGTCATCAAGTTGAGGCAGGTAAGAAATTGGTGAGCACGAGTAAGGGAAGAGAGGGAGTTGAATTCCAGTTGGACGGGCTTTATCAGTTTCAATGGAAGAAACTCGGGAAGTGGTACTTTCTTGAGATCCAAATCGAGAATCTATGAGACCAATGGGCGAAGTAAATGAACCCTGGAATCTTCCTCATACAAAACAACGAAGAGCTTGTCGAGATGAACGAGCAGCAGTACGACTCTGAAAAGCTGCTGCAGGACTGGCTCGCGAGGTATCCCGCGTTGTTGGTCGGTAATCAAATTGATCCCGACATGCCGCGACGATTCTTGCTGATTGAACAGGAGTGTGGCGTACCTGCGAAAGAAGGTGCCGGCGACCGTTGGAAGATCGATCACATGTTTCTCAACCAGGCCGCTGTTCCTACAATCGTTGAAGTGAAGCGCAGCACCGACACGCGCGTGCGAAGAGAAGTGGTTGGTCAGATACTCGATTACGCGGCGAATGCGGTTGTCCACTGGCCTGTCTCACAAATGCGTGAGAGATTTACAGCAAACTGCAAAAGCTCGGGAATTGATGGCGAGGAGAAGCTGCGAGAATTTCTTGAAGAAGAAGTAGAGCCGGAAGAGTTCTGGCAAAAGGCCGAGAGTAATTTGAAAGAACGTCGCCTACGGCTTGTCTTCATAGCGGACAGAATCCCATCTGAGCTGCAAAGCATTGTTGAATTTCTGAATGAGCAAATGGATCACACGGAGGTGCTGGCGATTGAGATTAAGCAGTATGTAAGCAAGCAAGGACTTCGCAGCCTAGTGCCTCGAGTTATAGGTCAAACATCGAAGGCGCGAGAAGTAAAAGCGCCGCCGGGTGGACGCTCCCGGACGTCGGAAGACGAATTTTTTGCCAACCTGCACGACAGATCGGCCGAAGCCGCAAGAGTCGCAATGCAAATCCTGGATTGGTCGCGCCGCAATTTCACAGTCGTGGAATGGGAAGCCGCGTCTTTCGTTCCTAAATTGGACTATGGCGCGGAGTTTTCTCACAACCCGATTACGGTCTTTGGTCTAGGAAGAGTGCCGCGCGTCAGCATTAAGTTCGGACGAATGAAGAATCGTAACCATTTATCGGAGGAGGTGCGGTTAGAGTTAAAAAGGCGTCTTAACGAGATAGAGGGAGTAAACCTCGATAGCATCGACAAGTTTCCAGCGATTCCGCTGTCACTTCTCGCGACCGAACCCGATCTTGAACGATTTTTGAGTGCGATTGCATGGACGATCGAGCAAGTGAAGACTACAGAGAACGACCAGTAAATCGTAAGCCGCAAACGGAGAGTAGATGATAAAGAACGCCGACCCATCGAGGGTCGGCGAATTTGTTTTTAGGGGCTTGGATTCCCGGGGTGCCGTCCGGCGTTCGGCATCTGAGATTGAAGATTTCAGATCTCAAAAAAAGGCAAAAGCGACGGAGAGAGGGGGTAAGAACTGAGGGCGCTAGTTCTTTATCTCAGCGATTTCTGTCCGGCCTGTTTGCTGTTTGCCGTCTGCTGTTTGCCGTTTGCTCTGCCGGCGTTTGGGTATAAAGTCTCGCTCGTAAAGGGTAAGGGGCAACCGATATGGGTCTTGCACATCGCCTGGCGGGTAAACGCCAGATCAAATTGGCGGAGTTTGACCCGGGGGAGGTCGCGGGGTTAAAGCGTGGCCACGCTGAGAAGAAGACGGCGCGGCTCCTCGAAGAATTGACTGAGCTGCAGGAACTTCTTTATGCGGTGCAGGCGCAGAGTCTACTCGTCATCCTGCAAGGGCGCGATACCAGCGGCAAAGATGGGACGATTCGACGCGTGACGGGTCCATTGAATTCGCAGAGTTGCAGCGTGGCTTCATTTAAGGTCCCTACGGAAGAAGAACTGGCGCACGATTTCCTCTGGCGCGTGCATGCGAAGACGCCGGCCGCTAGAGATATCAAGATCTTTAACCGCTCGCATTATGAGGATGTGTTGGTGGTGCGAGTGCATGAACTCGTGCCTGAGCAGGTCTGGCGCCCGCGCTACGAGCACATTAACGCGTTCGAGCGATTGTTGGCGGATTCTGGCACCATCATTCTCAAGTTCTACCTTCACATCAGCAAAGCTGAGCAAGAGAAACGACTCCGCAAACGCGAGAATGATCCGATCAAATCATGGAAGCTATCGGTAGGTGATTGGCAGGAGCGCGAGTACTGGGATGCCTATAGCGAAGCCTACGAGGAGGCGCTCAACCGTTGCAGCGCTAAACACGCGCCATGGTTCGTCGTGCCCGCCGACAAGAAATGGTTTCGCGACCTGGCGGTCGCAGAGGCTATGCGTGATGCGTTGATACCTTTCAAAGATGAGTGGCTGAAGAAGCTCGAAGAGCTAGGACGAGAAAAGAGAAAGGCGATTGATGAATATCGGCGGGGAAAAAAGTAGACAGTAGACAGTAGACAGTAGACAGTAAACAGTGGTGGCAGGAGCCGGCGAGCGTGCAGAACTTATCGAGGAGGGTTAAAAGCCATGAAGAAAAGAAAAGAAAAGAGCGACAACGGAAACCTGAGTGGAGTCGAATCCGCTTTAAGGCGCGCTGGGCGGCGAGCACGCGACCTGGCCGCAAAAACGGGCACGCCGCTGGTTATTATGATGGAGGCAAAATTAAGAAGATAAGGATTCCTCCCAAATCCACAACACGGGCCGCCTAACAGCAAACAGCAGACAGCGGACAGCAAACAGCAAGCGACGAATGAAAACGCCGACCCATCGAGGGTCGGCGAATTTGTTTTTAGGGGCTTGGTTCCCGGGGTGCCGTCCGGCCTTCTGCATCTGAGATTGAAGATTTCAGATCTCAAAAAAAGGCAGCTTGAAGTCACAAATTGTGACTTCAAGTCATTGAACTCTTCGCCTGTAAGTTGAAACATGAAGTCCTCAAACAGCAAACAGTAGACAGTAAACAGCCGGCCGCGATCAGAAGGTTAACGTTCTGAATTCCTTGCCGGCTGTTGGCTGTTTGCTTTCTGCTACGACTCACTTACAAGAGTCTCGGCATAATATAGTAGCCGCATTCGGTCTTTGGGGGGTTCCCGAGACATACTCGAACAAGTAGAATGCCTGCTTAATTGGATCTTGAAAGGCGACCGCAATATGTCAACAACAGCCGATAAATTGGCCTCGGAGATTAAGGCCTTGCCAGACGCGGAAAAGCTCCGTTTAGTAGATGCAATCCTCACCGACCTCGACAAACCCGACCCGGAGATTGATCGTGTTTGGGCGGAGGAAGCACGGAAACGTTGGGCTGCCTACAAAGCCGGACGCATTCCGACTGTCTCCTACGAAGAAGTGATGGCCAAGCACCGGCGGCAATGAATTAGAGCGCACAGTCATGAAAAGCCTCCGCTCGCATTCAATGTTCTAAACTCTCACAGAATACAAAACATCTTGCACCGCGCGAACATCGCTACCGGGGCGAACTCCCTCGCCAGCGCCTGAGTAGGCGGCGATAATCCCGTGAGTGAAATTTTGGATTGGTCGTTTTCCGGCAGCATAGAGATGAAGGCCGATAAGGATGTTTGATGTTGCAATTTGCAACATCAAGATACTGGGAACATGAGCAAAGCACTGGTAAGAATTCCCGTCGAGCGGATTGAGAAGGCGATCTTTCTGATTCGCGGAGAGAAGGTTATGCTCGATCGCGACCTCGCTTCATTGTATGAAGTTACAACCAGTGCGCTAAAGCAGTCGGTGCGTCGCAACATCGAACGCTTTCCGGCTGATTTCATGTTCGTGCTGGACCAGAATGAATTCGAAAATTGGAGATCACAAATTGTGATCTCCAATTCCGATCGCATGGGCATTAGATATCCGCCCATGGCCTTCACCGAACAGGGTGTAGCAATGTTATCAAGCGTGTTGCGCAGCAAACGCGCCGTGGCGGTCAACGTCCAGATTATGCGCACCTTCGTCCGACTGCGACAGATGCTGGCTTCCCAGGCCGATCTCGCAAAGAAGCTAGAACAGCTGGAGCGCAAATACGACCACCAATTCAAAGTTGTTTTCGACGCTATTCGTCAACTCATGATACCCACTGAACCCGGGCGCAAACAGATCGGGTTCACTAAGGCGAAGAAGAAATAAGGGACGCCGACCCGTCGAGGGCCGGCGATTTGTTTTGGGGGCTTGGTTCCCGGGGTGGCGCTGGGCCTCGGCATCTGAGATTGAAGATTTCAGATCTCAAAAAAAAGGCAAAACTTGATCTCGCAATTTGCGACATCAAGTTCACAAATGGTGGCCTCGGATGAGTTTATTCAGCTAAGGCCGCGGCAGGTCGCGGCCGACCAAAGCGGTGACAGGTCACCGCACTCCAAGGAGTAAGTGGCTTAACTATTCACTCTTCTGCTTAACAGCCTGAAGCGTTCCAAGGCGCAGGAATCTCCTATCAAAGATGTACAGATGAATGACTGAGGCGACAAAGCCGATCGTGCTTAAGAGTGTGGCCATCACGATCCGGCGAAGCGTGTCCTTCCAGCGCACCAAAAGAAGGACATTGCCTGCCAGGAAGTCTCCAAGCAGCGAAGTGAGTATGCGCGCGAGCAAATAGCCGCTGAACAAAGCCGCGATGGCAAAAGCAATTTGCGCGAAGGTTAAGGTAGGCAGTGTTGTTGCCAGCTGTTCAAGTTTATTCACCGGCCACCTCAGTAACGCAGTTCCCCCGTCCGACAGGAACCCAGGCAGCGGCTTTTCCCACCTCAGGTAGAACACGGCTGTGATCGCAAGGGCTAGCAACAGCAGCACGCCCCTCAAGCCATACTTGAGAACCGGATCGATCTGCCAGACTTTGAATGCCAGACTGCTGCCGGCTTTGAGCAGCTTTTTCAGGTAGTCATATGATTGTCCGTATCCCTTCATGCTGCTTTCAATCTCAAGGAACTTCCAGGGTTCGGCCTGTGCCGGACTAGCAAAACCTTCGACGCACTTCCCATACTTAAACTGATACTCGGTCATTCGATAGGCGCTCGTCATTAGCGCATAGGCTTCAGCCTCGGAGAATGAGTCCAAATCAGTTCGAATACCGGAAAGGAGTTCTTGCATGTCCTTGGCGATGCCGTAGCTGGTCAACGGCCCGCGACGTGAGGCCGGACGCGAATCGTCGGAAGCGTCATAAGGATCGAGGCAGTTAATCCAATCAATCGGATCTACTTCCAAATCGCCCTTCAAATGGACAAACATAAACCCTCGTAAGAGGCCGGAGCGACGACGACCCTTTAAGTCATGGTACTCAGCCTCGCGTATGCGTGCCTGGAAGATGCTGTTGGTGCGGAGCAACACGCCGAATATGCCTCTGCTCGTAGCTGGTTGAGACTCCATCTGTCCGCTGGCATCGCTCACGAGTAGCACTCTGCAGTCCTGCTCCAACAGACTTGCGATGCCCTGGTTGTCGCAAACGCCACCATCAACGAGGCGAACTATGCGATCCGGGTAAAGATGATCAAACGAAAGTGGCTCGAAGAGTCCCGGAACACAGGCCGAAGCGCCCACTGCCTGACCCAGTCGGACCTTTTGGTAGTTTTTAGGAGCGTCTGGATAGTACATTCGGCGCAAGCGATCATTGCCGTCGATCTCGCTATCGATTCCGGCCGGCGCCTCGCCCATCCACGAAGCGGTAAACTGCCAGGTATGGCCTGTGTTAAGTGTGGCTGCATTAAGAACCAGAATCGGTACCTTCGCATCGCGTCGCCAGTTCCGATACTTCGGGGCATACTCCTTGTCATTGAACGTTGTCCCATCGGCCGCCTTCGTCAATGGCGCGATCGTTAAGCCGTTGAGCCAGCGATCCTCCCCTTCATTTCCGTCCTTGACCCGCGCGTAAAGGTGTCGTTCATACAATTCGGCGATGCGCGTCGTACGTGAATAGTCGCTACTCCAAAACATCTTGAGGTTCTTTAGAGGATTGACTGCCACCCGCATCCGTATGTTCTGCTGAACGCCGCAGACAAACTCGTCTATCATTTCATGGACAATACGGAGGTAGTCTTCGCGGGTGATCTGTTCCTCGGTTTTGTTCTGAAGCAGATCACGCACTTTCAAGTAGTAATGTGCGCCCAGGATGGAGCCGCCGGACACGCACGACACCACTTCAACATTCCTGAGCACGTCAAGCTCTGCCAGTTGCGCCAGTACGCCCAGGTGGTAGAGCGAAGCTCGAAAGCCGCCACCTGATAACGCCAGCCCTATCTTGCCGACAAAAGCTGTGCGCGGAACCGCATCAGCGCCGAAGGCGTCTTCCAGCGCCGCCCAGGCCGGCGTGGAGACAAAGTCTTCGCCCTGCAAATGCTGATCGTCCTGCAATCTGGCCAGCGCTGCGAGTTGGCGCGCGCAAGATTCCATTTCCCATTCAAAGGTTCGACCTGCCGCCTTTTGCCCTTCGGTTATCCACTTGACTGCGTCCTCATAGTTCTGCAATCCAAAATGGGCTTCAGCCAGGGTGGCGTAGTACCACCACTGATCGGTGACCCATTGGTGACTGGGATCACTAATCATCGTACCCACTTGATCGACGATTTCCTGTCGAATAGTCTGAGCCCGTGCGCGTCGTTGCTCGGCAGCCTTCGACGACTTGCTTGCCTTTTCCGCCTCTCCTTCTTCAAGACTCGCTAATTGATCAAGAACAAAGGCGGCGTTGATGCCGGTGTAACCCTGATCGTTTGCCACACCCTGTTCATAGCCGCGCAAGTAATAAAACAGCGAACGCTCGAGATTCTGCCGCTGGTTATCTACTTCCCACTTGCGCTTAAAGATTGAGCCGATCAGTCCGAGCGTTTCCTGATCAGTGGCGGTGTCAAAGTCGGCGATTTGGTCCAGGATGCCGAGCGCGCGATCAAGGCGTTCATCTAACGGCAAATCCTGATCCTTGTAGGTACAGAGCGCGAGTTGCTGAAAGATATTCTCGCGCAGCTTCTTATCTCTGGAGATGCTTTCGTGGGCGCTAGCTCGCGCCAGCAAACGCCTGGCGTAACTAAAGCGTGTCTCTCCTTTTAGCTTCTTCGCCAGTTCCAACATCTCGCGAGGTTGCGCCTGACGCCCCCGCAGTATCTCTTGTGCCTGAGTCATGTTGTTACTGTCTCTGGCGGGAATCGCGAAATGTTGTTTGGGCTCCTCGGAACTACTTTCGGCGGTAATGATTTTGTCGGTCTTTTCAGGCATGGGAGTTAAGGCTCCTCATTGGAAAGAGGGAAGGTTGGTTCTACTTTCTCGGGTCGTTGCATGTGAGCTGACCAGGTGCGAATTAGAACTGGAAGCCGAAAGATGGTGCGACGATGAGACCCGTAGTTATGACGCGGCCGCCTGTGGAGACGTACGTAAGGTTAATAAGCTGCGAGACCGCGACTCTTAATAATAAAAGGTGGCAGAGAAGTCAAGGATAATGCAGTTTTGGAGTGCGGTGACCCGTCACCGCTTTGGTCCGTTGCGGTAGGCTCAGGCGGTCATACCGTTATCGCCTTTTGCATGGACGTCAGCACCTTTGGTCGCGGAGTCTGCGAATTGCGCGTCAGCTGTTGCAGGCGCTCAATGAGAGTCTAGAAAAGCAATATTGACACATCGGATATTCTGTAATAGTGTGCGCGAGTCTCGGTTCCTTAGGTTGGCCTCAGGGCCTGCGCTTGTGCATACTCCCGTTCCAGCCTCGCCGAGTCTTGATAGCCTATTTGACCTCAAACATCGTACGAGAACACGGGCGTTGAATGGTTCGCGTTGATGCGGTTTCAACGAATCAAGCTCCATTAGTTCCTCCTGGCTCATCAGCAGGCATCCGCCCGCACGGAAGTTCCCGAGTCTCATCAGGCTACCAGAAAAGCAATTCAAGGAGTCTTACCTCAATGCCTTATTCGTACGACTTGTTCATCTCTTACAGCAGCGCGGATCGCCCCTGGGCAGAGAAACTCTGCGCTGCTCTCGAGGCCAAGAATATCAACGTGTTTCTCGATCAGGCGCGCCTGGATATAGGCGTGCCGTGGGAACCGCAACTGGCAAAGGCTGTCCAGAGTTCCCAACATATGGTTGTCCTCTGGAGTGATAACGCCAACAACTCAAGCTGGGTAAGACGCGAAGTCGGCATCTTCGAAACCTTGAACGATCCGGCCACCAGGCCTCAGGGAAATAGCGATAACCGATCGTATTCGTTTCTTTCGCTGGAGGGAGAGAATCCGGCTTACTTCAATATCCAGGGCATCAACTCTCTCAAAGAGGCCCA
>Ga0070706_100003217_pt1 | contig 16130 bp, 16 predicted proteins | sample KBSK5501metaG_FD_65476 | JGI IMG/M metagenome (GOLD analysis project Ga0070706, IMG submission 65476) | Corn, switchgrass and miscanthus rhizosphere microbial communities from Kellogg Biological Station, Michigan, USA - KBS K5-50-1 metaG | ecosystem: Host-associated > Plants > Roots >...
GTCGACATCGTCAACAAGCAAGGCGCCACGATCTGGTTCTTCATCCCACAGCTTGCGGGCCTAGCCGTGTTCTTCTTCGCGATGATCGCCGAGACGAGCCGCCCGCCGTTCGACCTGCCGGAAGCCGACACCGAGCTCGTCGCCGGGTATCACACGGAGTACGGCGGCATGCGCTGGGGCCTCTTCCAGACCGCCGAGTACATCAACCTGATCACGCTCTCCGCGCTCGCGGTGACGCTCTTCTTCGCGGGCTGGCGCGGGCCGTACGCACCGCTCGGGCCGCTCTGGTTCCTGCTCAAGGTATTCATCTTCGTGTCCGTGTTCATCTGGATCCGCGCGTCGGTCCCGCGGCTCCGCTACGACCAGCTGATGCGCTTCGGCTGGAAGATCCTGCTCCCGGTCGCGACGATCAACGCTGTGGTAACGGCCCTCCTGGTGGTCTGGGTCTCATGAGCGTCGCCAAGGTCGACCGATGAGCCCTCAGCCAGTCGACAGCGTCAAGGGCTTCGCGGTCACGTTCCGCCAGCTCTTCAAGAAGCCGATCACGCAGCAGTACCCGGAGTACAAGCGTCCGGTCTATCCCCGCTTTCGCGGCCGCCACCGGCTGCACCGGCACGACAACGGGTTGGAGAAGTGCGTCGGCTGCTCGCTCTGCGCCGCAGCTTGCCCCGCCGACTGCATCCGCGTCGTCGCGGAGGAGAACACCCCCGACAACCGCGTCTCGCCGGGCGAACGCTACGCGCGCATCTACGAGATCAACATGAGCCGCTGCATCTTCTGCGGCTATTGCGAGCTCGCCTGCCCGTTCGACGCGATCACCCTCGGCAACGAATACGAGATCTCCGAGTACTCGCGCGACGACCTCATCTACACGAAGGACATGCTGCTCGCCGCGCCGATCAAGAAGATCCCTGTCGCCGACCGCGATCTCTACGACACTCCGATCCCGTACTACCAGGACCACTCGTGATCGTCGCCTCGGTCGGCAACGTCCTCGTCTGGGCGGTGTGGCTCGGCGCCGCGTTCGCGTGTCTCGGCTCGGCGGTCGCTGTCGTCTCGTTCACGAACCCCTTCTACTCGGCCCTGGCACTGATCGGCAATCTCGGCTCACTCGCCGTCCTCTACCTGCTGCTCTCCTCGGAGTTCGTCGCCGCCGCGCAGGTGCTCGTCTATGCCGGCGCGGTGATGGTGATGTTCCTCTTCGTCATCGCCTACATCGGCCCGCGCACTGAATCGCCGTGGACGGGAGGGCCGACCTGGCAGACGATCGGCGCAGTCCTGGCGGCCGGCGCAATCCTCGTGGAGATCGTGGTCGTGATCGGCCTCAAGGCCGGCGGATCGCTGTCTCATTCACATCACGTCGACGGCACCTTCGGAACGCCGAGCTACATCGGCCGCCTCTTTCTGACCGATCACCTGCTCGCCTTCGAGATCACCTCGATCGTCCTGCTCGTCGCGGCGATCGGAGGCGTCATCCTCGGCGCGCACTCCCGCACCGTTCACCCTGATGAGGTGCCGCCCCTGTGATGGGACCCGGCACTGCGTGGTACCTGGCCGTCGCCGGGTTCCTCTTCGGCGTGGGCGCGCTCGGGGTGCTGATCCGGCGCAATCCGCTCATCGTGCTGCTCTCGCTCGAGATCATGCTCAACGGCGCGAACCTGGCGCTGATCGCGTTTGCCCGCCACCTGAACAACGGCGCCGGGCAGATCTTTGCGCTGGCGGTGATGGCCGTGGCTGCCTCCGAGGTCGTCGTCGGTCTCGGCCTGATCGTCGCGCTCAACCGCAAACGCGTTCCTCTCGACGTCGACCGACTCAGCTCGTTGCGTGGGTAAATGATCTACGGCGCCTGGATCTGCCTGCTCTCGCCGCTCGCAGCAGCAGGGCTCATCACACTGGCGGGCGAGCGCATCTCCCGCCGTGGAGCCGGCTATCTCGCAACGCTCTCCTGTTTCGTCGCCTTCGGCGGCGCCGTCGCGAGCTTCGTCGGCCTGCTCGAACGGGCTGGGAGTCAGCGCACCGTGGTTTCGACGGCCTGGACGTGGATCTCGGGCGGCTCGTACCGCTCCGGCTTCGAGGTGATCATCGACCCGCTCTCCGTCTTCATGATGCTGATCGTCGCCGGCGTGGGTGCGCTGATCGTCGGCTACTCGATCGGGTACATGGACGGCGACAATGAGGAGCGCCGCTACTTCGCCTACATGGCGCTGTTCGTCTTCTCGATGTTGTTGCTCGTCCAGGGCGGAAATCTCCTGATCCTGCTCGCGGGCTGGGGCATGGTCGGCCTCTCGTCCTACCTGCTGATCGGCTTCTGGCACGAGCGGCCGAGCGCGATCGCAGCCGCGAAGAAGGCATTCATCATGAATGCGATCGGCGACGCGACGATGGCGCTCGCGCTCTTCCTGCTGATCAAGAAGGCGGGCTCGGTCGAGTTCTTCGTCCTGGGCGGCCGGTACAGCTCGACCGTCGCGACACTCGTCGCGCTCGGCCTGCTCGGAGGTGCGGTCGCCAAGTCGGCGCAGCTGCCGCTGCAGACGTGGCTACCCGACGCCATGGAAGGCCCGACCCCGGTCAGCGCCCTCATCCACGCGGCGACGATGGTCACGGCAGGCGTCTACCTGATCGTCCGCACCCACTCGATCTTCGAATCGGCCCCGCACGTCGCGGACCTCGCCGCCGGCCTCGGCGCCGCCACCCTGCTCCTCGCTGGACTGATCGCGCTCGTCCAGGTCGACATCAAGCGAGTGATCGCATACTCGACGATGTCGCAGATCGGCTACATGTTCCTCGGCGTCGGCGTCGGGGCTTACGCGAACGGAATGTTCCACCTGATGACGCACGCCTTCTTCAAGGCGCTCCTCTTCATGGCAGCCGGCATCGTCATCCACGCCCTCGCCGACGAGCAGGACATCCGCAAGATGGGCGGGCTGCGGCAGTTGATGCCCCGCACGTATCTCGCGTTCTTGATCGGCTCGCTCGCGCTCGTCGGCATCTTCCCGTTCGGAGGCTTCTTCTCGAAGGATTCGATCCTTGCCGCTGCGATCGACCGAGGCGCCTACGGCTACGTCCTCTGGGTCGCCGGGCTGGCGGGCACGTTCCTCACGGGCCTGTACACGTTCCGTTTGCTCTTTCTCGTCTTCTGGGGCGAGCCGAGCCCGTTCGTGCGTGAGCACTTCCACGCCCTGAAGCGCGACGTCGTCGGCGTCTCGCTCGCAGTGCCGGTCGCAATCCTCGCGGTCCTGTCGGTGGTCGGCGGCTGGATCCAGTGGGCGCCCCTCTGGCACCCGATCGAGACCTGGCTCCAGACGGTTGCGGAGCCGACCGTCAGCCCCAAGAGCTGGCAGGAGGCGGTGTCGTCGGCGCTCGCGCTGCTCCTCGGTCTCGGCGGCATCTTCCTGGCGTGGCTCGTCTACGGCGTGCGCAGGGTCGCAGTACCGCGCTTCGCGTTCACACAGCGTGTGCTCGAGCACAAGTTCTACTTCGACGAGCTGTACGACGCGCTCTTCTACCAGCCGACCGTCTGGGCCGCGAAGAGCCTCTACCGGTGGGTCGAGAACCCACTGGTCGACGAGTCCTCGAACTCGCTGGGGCAGGACACCCGCGACCTGGGCCGTCTCGTAGCACGGGCCCAGACAGGTCTCCTGCGTACCTACGCACTTGCGATCGCCTCGAGCGTGGCAGTGCTCGCGGTCGTCTTCGTGGCGGTCAGGTAGTGACCTCATGACGACGGCCCTGATCGTCCTCCCGCTCGCCGCCGCGCTCGTCATCTGGGTGCTGCCGCTCAACGACGTCTCGGCCGGGGCGCTCGCGCTCCTCGCCGCGCTCGCGGAGGTCGGCGTCTGGATCCAGCTCGCCGCACGCTACGACTTCGGTCCAGGGGGACTGCAGTTCGCCCAGCAGCGGAACTGGTTCAGCGACCTGCACGTCTCGTACCACGTCGGCGTCTACGGCTTCTCCGTCTGGCTGACCGGATTGACCGTGATCGTGATGGCCGCCGCGATCGCCTACGGCTTCTGGGCCGGCCGCGACCGCCTCCGGGCCTACCTGGGACTGATGCTCTTCCTGACCGGAGCCGTCGTCGGCGTGTTCACCGCGCAGGACCTGCTGCTCTTCTACGCCTTCTTCGAGGCGATGATGATCCCGCTCTACGTCCTCGTCGGTGTCTGGGGCGGACCCGGACGGCTGGGAGCCACCCTGAAGTTCGTCCTCTTCACCATGGCCGGGTCGTTGCTGATGCTTGCCTCGATCGTCGTCTACGGGCTGTCGCAGAACACGTTCGATCTCGTGAAGATCGGCCAGAGCTCGAGCAACTGGGTCTTCCTCGGCTTCGTCGCCGCGTTCGCGATCAAAGCACCGCTCTTCCCCCTGCACGGATGGCTGCCGGACGCGTATCGCGAGTCGTCGCCGGAGGTGGCGGCGATCCTTTCGGGGGTCGTGTCGAAAGCTGCGGCGTACGGCTTCCTCCGCATCGCCGTCACCAAGTTTCCGGAGCCGACCCAGCACTATCGCGCGCCAATCCTGGCGCTCGCCGCGATCGGGCTGATCTATGGATCGCTGCTCGCATTCCGCGCGCCCGACATCCGCGGCGTGATCGCGTACTCCTCGCTCGCGCAGATGGGACTGATCACGATGGGCGTCTTCTCCGTGAACGACCTCGGGCTGGACGGCTCCGTCCTGCAGATGGTCAACCACGGACTGGTCTCGGCGACGCTCTTCCTGCTGGCCGGGATGGTCGAACGACGAACGCTCACGGGTCAGCTGTCGCGGCTCGGCGGAATGGCGCGCGGACGTCCGGTGCTCGCCACCGTTCTGCTGACCACCGGCGTGATCGCACTCGCGGTCCCGCTCTCCTCCGCCTTCGCGGGAGAGTTCCTGATCCTCGCCGGCGTCTTCAGGCACGGCTGGGCCTGGTCCGTGGTCGGCGCGGTGGCGATCGTGCTCGCGGCGGCGTACGTGCTCCGTCTCGTGTCGGCGATCCTCCATCGCGACATCGGGCCGTCGGTCTCCGACGCAGCGCTCGACCTCCGTCCGGCCGAGCTCGGCGTCGTCGTTCCGATGCTCGCCTGCCTGCTCGCACTTTCAGCCTGGCCGGCCGCGATCACCCAGCACTCGTTCCGCGGCGATCGCCCGCAGGCGGACGTCGCCGAGGGATTCAAATGATCCCGAGGCCGCACGTCGACTGGTTCGCGCTCGCGCCCGTCAACTCGCTGCTTGCGGCGACCGGGCTCGCACTGCTGTGCGCGGTGCTCGCGCCGGCCCGCTCGCGCAAAGCTGTGACGGCGACGCTCTGCGGGCTCGGTTACGCGACCGCGCTCGGCTTCGCGGTGGCGCTCTATGTGAAGTCGGCCCACGGCCACGGCGTGGTCGTCGACGCCTTCCGTCGCGACCGGCTTGCAGAGCTGACCGCGATCATCGTCGCCGGCTCGGGGATTCTTGCGACCGCCGTGTCGTATCGGGAGCGCTGGCGCGAGGATCACATCGGCGAGTACTACGCACTGCTTGCCGCTTCCGGAGCGGGGATGGTCTTCTTCGTCGGCGCGAACAACCTGCTGACGCTGTTTCTGGCCCTGGAGTGGTTCTCGATCTGCCTGTACATCCTCTGCGCGATCGACCGCGATCGGCTGAGCGGCCTCGAAGCAGCCCTGAAGTACCTCGTCATCGGCGGCTTCGGCTCGGCCGTGCTGCTCTTCGGAGCCGCGCTCGTCTACGGCGCCACGGGCTCGATCGACTTTCCCGGGATCGCGGCCGCCGGTCACGAACACGACGCGTTGCTCCTGTTCGGGCTCGCGATGCTCATCGCGGGGCTCGCGTTCAAGGCCTCGGCGGCGCCGTTTCACATGTGGACACCCGATGTCTACGAAGGTGCACCGACTCCGCTGACCGCCTACATGGCCGCAGCCACGAAGACGGTTGCGCTGGTCGTGATGCTGCGCATACTCGTCACCGCGTTTCCCGGCGACGCATACGTCTGGACGCGGGCGCTCGCCGTGATCGCCGTCTGCTCGCTCGTGATCGGAAATTACGCCGCGCTCGTGCAGAAAGGCGTGAAGCGCATGCTCGCCTATTCGTCCATCTCGCATGCCGGCTTCATGCTGATCGCCGTCGCTACGGGCTCCAGCCTCGGGGCGCGGGCGCTGCTCTACTACCTCGTGCCGTACGCGGCGATGTCGATCGGCTCGTTCGCGGTCGTCGCGGCGCGAGAGCGGGAGCTCGGCGTGCCCGTGACGTTCGCGAACATGGCCGGGTTCGGCTGGGAGCGGCCGGTGCTGGGGATCTCGATGTGGGCGTTCTTGCTCGGCTTCGCGGGCTTCCCCCTCACCGGCGGCTTCATCGGCAAGTTCTACGTCTTCGCGGCCGCGTACCGGCACGGCTGGACGTGGCTCGTGATCGTCGGGGTGCTCGCGACGCTCGTGAGCCTCTACTACTACCTCGGTCTGGTGCGGGCGATGTTCATGCGCCGGTCGGAGGATCTGCAGCTAGCTGCGGGGACGGACGCACGGGCAGAGCCCGCGCGTCCTCTAGGCGGCGCCACAAGTGGCGCCATTAGCGGCGGCTCACCGCCGCGTGACGCGCTGCTCCAGACCGCGGTCGTCGCGTGCCTCGTCGTCACGGTCGGCTCGTTCTTCGCCGTCCAGCCGCTGATCGACCTGGCGAAGCACGCCGCCAGCTCGCTGCCCTTCTAGGTTCTAGGCTGGCTCGGTAACGGGCACCGCTTCCCGCCGCGGCTCGCTCGGCCGCGTCCGCAGCGGGCGGGCCGCCCAGGCCGGCAGCCACCAATTCCAGCGGCCCATCAGCATCATGATCGCCGGCACCAGCAGCGCCCGGATCACCGTTGCGTCGAAGATGATCCCGGCCGCCAGCCCGATCCCGAACTGCTTGATGTCGGTGCCCGGGCTCGTCGAGAGCACGAAGAAGGCGAACATGAGCACGAGCGCTGCGCTCGTGACGAGCTTGCCGGTGCGGGCCAGCCCGAGTGCCACTGCCCGGCGCGTGCTCCCGGTCTCGTCGTAGGCCTCGCGCATCCGCGTCAACATGAAGACCTCGTAGTCCATCGAGAGGCCGAACAGGAACGCAAAGATCATGAGCGGAATCCAGGGGATGATCGATTGCGTCGCGGGAACGCCCCAGATCGCGTTGGAACCGTGTCCCTGCTGGAAGATGAAGACGATGATCCCGAAGGCCGCCCCCAGCGAGACGAGGTTCAGGATCACGGCCTTCAGCGGCAGCAACAGCGAGCGGAACGCCCGCGCCAGGAGCACGTAGGTCAGCAACACGACGAACAGCAGGACGTACGGGAAGTTGCCGTACACGGCGTGTACGAAGTCCCGGTCCTCCGGTGCAACGCCGCCCAGGCTTGCACCGGCGGGCAACGCGTCCTTGACGCGCGAGATCGTGCCACGGATCGCCTTGCTCGAGCCGTCGACGCCCGGAATCGCCTCGACGAGCGCCAGTCCGTCGTTGCGCCAGCTCCGCGGAGCGGTCGCGCCGACGACGCCTTCGACGCCGCGCAGACGCTGCGCCACCCGATCCGCGTCTGCAGCAGGGGTCAAGACGATGAACGGCTTGATCGCCCCGGCCGAGATCCCTGAGGTTGCAAGCACGTTACGGCCGGTGATGGCGTCGCCCTTGCCCGGAAAGTCCTTCGCCTGAGCTTCGCTCGGATTCAGTTGGGCGCCGAGCGCGAGCAGGACGCCGACGATCACGAGCCCGACGAAGGCAACCGGAAGCGGCCTGCGGCTGACGAGCCCTGCCCACCTGCCCCACCAGCCCGACTCCGGGTTGGTGACGGCGACGAAGCGCTTCGGCATCACGCGGAGGCTGTTGATGCGGTGCCCGAGCAACGAGAGCAGCGCGGGCAGGAGCGTGATCGAGACGATCACCGACACCGCCGGAATCAGCATCCCGCCGATGCCGATCGATCTGATGAAGGGCAGTGGGAGAAGCACCATGCTCAGCAGGCCGACCGCGACCGTCGAGCCCGAGACGATCACCGACCTGCCCGCGTGCGTCATCATCTCGACCAGGGCCGTCTCGACGTCCTCGCCCGAGGCCAGCTCCTCGCGGAACCGGAAGATCATCAGCAGCGCGTAGTCGATGGCAACGCCGAGACCGACGAGCGCGATCAGGAACTGGACGATGATCGAGACGTCCGTGACGTAGGTCAAGAGCCACACGAGTGTGAACGTGTTGAGGATCGCCGTCAGCGCGATCGCGAGCGGAATCCCGACCGCGGGCAGAGTCCCGAACACGAACAGGAGGATCACGAGCGCACCGACGCCGCCGATCAGCCCCTCCGTCAGCACGCTCGGGCCGGTCCCACCGCCGCTCGACGCTGCGTTGAGCGGCATGAGGCCGGTGAGGTGCGCCTCGACGCCGGGCGGCGCGTTCGCCTGCAAGGCTGCGCGTACGGCTTTGATGTGAGGCTCGTGGGAGAACGTGTTCTGGCCCGGCGGATAGATCTCCGCGAACGTCGTGTGGTGATCACCTGAGACGAAGTAGTCGGCGTGCGTGTCGAAGTAGGAGCTGACGCGCGAACCGGGGTTGACGGCGGCGGCCTTCTCGATCGCCGGCGTCAGGTCTTGCTTCGTGACGTCTCCGCTCGAATGGAAGACGGCGACGAGCGGCGCCTGCTCGCCCGTGCCGAAGGTCTTCACGGTCTTCTGGTTCGTCTCGTAGGCGGAGTAGCCCGGGATCGAGAACGACTCGAACCAGCGATGGGAGACGCGCATCGTCGCGAAGACGCCGAACGCGGTGAGGAGGATCCACACTCCGACGACGAGCTTGCGGTGGCCGTGGACGACATGAGCGAGGCGCGCGAGCACGACCTAATGTTTACCTGTCGCGGCGGGGCGGTCGGCAGGTGTTCGCGGGTGCGGTTATCCGCACCATCGCTCTAAGTGGGCCGGGCTGACTCCGGCAGGGCGCGAGCCCGAAGCAACACGCTGAGCGAGATCGCTGCATACAGCACGAGCGTGATCACGAGCGACGAGACGGCGAGCTTGGGGACACCCCCGATCACCGCGGGGCTCCGCAACGCGGCGCTGAGCACGAGCAGGAACAGCGCCACGCCCGCCAGGGCCGGCCGGATGATCGTGCAGCGAGCCTCGAGGACGTCTCCGTAGCAGTCGAGGGCAAGCACGAAGGCCGCTGGAATGGCAACGAGAAGGAACGTGAGCGCGAGCCCGTGGGAACCGCCGCTGTCGGAGATCAAGGCCCCCAGGACGAGCAGGACCGGAAGCAGGCGCCGGGACATCCTCACCAAGCTTCGCCCTGACTTCGGACGTTCCTTTACGCTCCGCGCCGACCCACGAACGAGGGGAGACCGATGGCTGCTGCGTCGCTGACCTGGCTAGGACATGCCTCATTCCGCCTCGACTCGCCGAACGGCAAGCGCGTCTACGTCGACCCGTGGCTCGACAACCCGAAGTGCCCCGAATCCGAACGGGACCCTGAGCGCTGCGACGTGATCGCAGTCACGCACGGCCACTCCGATCACCTCGGCTCGGTCGTCGCGATCACCGAGAAGGTCGGTCCCGTCCCGATCGTCGCCCTGGTCGAGCTCAAGGGCTGGCTGAAAGGTCAAGGCGCGCAGACCGACGACGTCCCAGGGCCCAACAAGGGCGGAACGGTCGAGGCCGAGGGGATCAGGTTCACGCTGACGAACGCGTTCCACTCGAGCTCGGCCGACGACGGGACCTACCTGGGCGAAGCGGCAGGAATCGTCATCGAGCTCGAGGACGGCAAGAAGGTCTACTTCGCCGGCGACACCTGCGTCTTCGGCGACATGCAGCTCATCGGCCGGATCTACGAACCGGACCTCGCCGTCCTGCCGATCGGTGGTCACTTCACCATGGATCCAAGAGAAGCCGCGGTCGCCTGCGAGCTGCTCGGCGTGCAACGCGTCGTTCCCTCGCACTACGGAACCTTCCCACTCCTGAAGGGGACGCCGGCCGAGCTGAAGCAACTCGCCGAAGGAGTCGAGGTGCACGCAATCGAGCCGGGCGAGTCCGTCGAGCTGTGAGGGAGCGCTGGTTCGGTGCAACGGGGCGCCGGGTCCCGGAGATCGCGGTCGAGGGTGAGCTCGATCTCGGCGAGGCGCTCGTGCTCGACGACGTGTCGGATGAACGTTCGCTGCACGAAGCGCACGAAGCCGGGCGGCCGATCGTCGTGCGAGCGGCCTCGGCGGAGGCGGTCAAGGCCGCGCTCGCCCACCCGGAGGTTGCGGCGGCGCTCGTCCCACCCGAGCAGCGCGGCCTGCTCGACCTCGACCTCCGCGAGCTGACGTATGGCCCTTAGCGGCATCGTCGCGACGTACTCGATCGTCGCGTGCGATCTCGACGCGGGTCAATGGGGAGTCGCCGTGCAGTCGAAGTTCCTTGCTGTCGGCTCGGTGGTTCCCTGGGCCGAGCCACACGTCGGCGCAATTGCGACGCAGTCGTACGCGAACCCGCGCTACGGGCCCGACGGCCTGGCGCTCCTGCGCGAGGGACGCTCCGCCGAAGAGGCCGTGGAAGCGCTCACGGCGGCGGACGAGGGCCGGGCCGAGCGGCAGGTCGGCATCGTCGACCGCCGGGGCGGCGCCGCAACTTTCACCGGCGACGGGTGCCACGCGTGGGCTGGCGGAAGAACGGGGAGCGGCTACGCGGCTCAGGGGAACATCCTCGTGTCGCACGAGACGGTCGATGCGCTCGCCGCGACCTTCGAGCAGAACGGCCATCTCTCCCTCGCCGAGCGGCTGATCGAGTGCCTCGCAGCTGCCCAGGCTGCAGGCGGCGATCGGCGCGGCCAGCAGTCGGCGTCACTCCTCGTGGTCGAGAAGGACGCCGGCTACGCGAACCTCTCGGACGTGGTGGTCGATCTCCGCGTCGACGATCACGAGCTGCCGATCATCGAGTTGCGACGTCTCTTCGCGTTGCACAACGAACTGTTCGGCGTCACGCCATCCGAAGACTGGCTCGCGGTCGACGAGGCCCTGACCGGGGAGCTGCGCGCACGCCTCACCCAGCTCGGCTACGAAGGTGAGCTCGACAAGGCTTTCAGCGACTGGGCGGGCACGGAGAACCTCGAGGAACGCGTCGACGGGATCGAGCGGGTCGACCCCGTCGTGCTCGAGGCGTTGCGCAAGCAGTCCGGTTAGGGGCCCGGCGGCAGAGCGTGAATCACGTGTCGCCGGGAAGACGCAAGCCGGCCGCCCGCGTGCGCAGGGCGGGGACGGGATCGGCGGCAGGCCGCGCCACGAGCATGACCGCGCCGTAGCCGCCGGCGACGAGTGAGTCGACGAGCAACTGGAGGCCGAGTGCGAGCGCGAACGCCTTGTGCGCCTGCTCGCCGCCGAACGGGACGAGGTCGTCTTCCGACGCCGCTCCCGCGATTACGTCCCCGTAGGTCACCCGGCCCATCGAGACGTCGCTGACGAGCGGCCGCCCGTCGGAGCTCGGAATCGCGATTGCAAGTGGATTGGTGCCGGCGAGCTTCGGCCCTCCGCCCGGAGGCCCGAGCCGAGGCGGCGAGGTGGCCGTCAGCACCGCCAGGAGGCCCCCTGCGGCGACCAGGCGCACCCAGTAGCCGAGCATTCCGGTCGGAAAGCAGTCACGCGCGACGATCAGCCGGGCAGCCTCGGGAGGATCCTCGAGCTGGCCGGCGCAGATCGCCGCCAGCGTCAGATAGCCGAGCGCACCGCGCCCCTCCCAGAGCTCGTAGCAAGCTTCCGCCACGACGCACTCGGGCTCTGCGCTGGGGTCGAGCCCGTCGAGCGTCTCCAACCACTCGACCCGCGCGAGCCCGTGGCCCCGCTTGCCACGGCGCTCGGCATCGAGAAAGTGCTCGGCAAGTGTGCGGGCGTCCTCTGCCGCGAAACCGAGCGCACTGATCCGCTCCTCGACCTGCACGGCGGCGAGCATACTTACGCGATGGTTCCGGAGGCGAAGCTCGAGAACGGCGTTCCGCAGAGCGCGGGCTGGTTCGTCGTCAACGCGCGCGACGGCCGGTGGCTGCACAACGAGCTCGGCGCGTATTGCGGTTTCGAGGGCAAGGGCGAAGCGGCGTTCGACCAGCTCGGGATCAACCTCAACGTCCTACCGCCGGGAATGCCGATGGCGATGTACCACGAGGAGCCGGGGCAGGAGGACTTCCTCGTCTTGCGCGGTGAGTGCATCCTCGTCGTGGAAGGTCAGGAGCGTCCCCTCGAGGCGTGGGACTTCGTCCACTGCCCGCCGCGGACCAAGCACATCATCGTCGGCGCCGGTGACAGTCCAGCGCTCGTCCTCGCCGTCGGAGCCCGAAAGGGACCCGCGACCTATCCCGTCGACGAAGCAGCGGTTCGCCTCGGTGCCGGTGTCGAGAAAGAAGTCGCGTCGGCTGCCGAGGCGTACGCGCGCTTCTCGAAGCTCGAGGAAGGGCCGGCGCCCGACCTGTCCTAGCGCGAGACGAGTGTCAGCGGCTTCACGATCGTGCCGCGGTCGAGCGCGAGCAGCCGATCGGAGATCTGACGCAGCTCGTGAGCGCTCTGCGAATCTGGCGCGGTCACCAGCAACGGCTCGCCCGCGTCCCCGCATTCGCGCAGCAGAGGGTTGAGCGAGACCCGTCCCAGCAGCGGAACTCCGAGCTCGTCGGCCAGACGTTCGCCTCCGCCCGTCCCGAAGACGTCGCCCGTCATGTTCTCGACGACACCGACGAGCCGCATGCCCGTCTTCTGCGCCATCACGCCCGCGCGTGAAGCGACCTCCCGGGCCGCCGGCTGCGGTGTCGTGACGACGATCGTTTCGGCTCGCGGCAGCAGCTGTCCCAGCGAGATCGCGACGTCGCCTGTTCCCGGTGGCATGTCGACGACGAGCACGTCGAGTGCTCCCCAGTGGACGTCCGAGAGGAATTGCTCGAGCGCGCGATGCAGCATCGGTCCTCGCCACATGACTGGTGCATTGTCGTCGAGGAAGAAGCCGATCGACATGAGTTTCAGTGCGACGTCGCTCGCGATGTCGCCATCAGGAAGCATGGGCTTGCCCATGCTTCCGTCGGAACTGACCGGTCGATCCGATTGACCCGACCACACTGGCCCTAGGCGCTTGACGGGGGGAACGATCATCTTGTCGACGAGCACGGGCTTCTGGCGGATGCCGAGCACGTGCGGGATCGAGTGTCCGTAGACGTCCGCGTCGAGCACGCCGACCTGCTTGCCGGCCTGGGCGAGCGCGACGGCGAGATTCGCAGTCAACGTCGATTTGCCGACCCCGCCCTTCCCGCTACAAACGGCGAGCACGCGTGTCGAGGCGTCGAGCGAGAGACCTTTGGTGCGCTCCTGCAGTCCACCACGCAGCTTCGACGTCAGCGCCTGCCGCTCTTCTGCCGTCATCACGTCGAAGCCCAGCGCGATGCGCTCGACTCCGGGCACGTCGCGCAGCACCTCGGCAACCTGTTCCTGGAACGAATCGCGCAACGGACAGCCGGCGATGGTCAGCGCGATCGTGACCCGCACGTCGCCGCCGTCGATCTCGACGCTGCGCACCATGTCGAGCTCCGTCACGGGCTTGCGCAGCTCGGGGTCGATGACGCGCTCGAGCGCCTTCATGATCAGATCGCGATTCGGTTCGCTCATCCGTCTGAGCCTAGCTTTTCCAATTTCTTGGCCGCGGGCGCGAGCGCTTGCGGATCTTCGAGGACCGGCGAGTAGAGGTCGCCGTGCTGCTCGATCCGTTGCAGCGCCTCCTTCATGCCGAAGTCGCGCGGCCGGATGCCCGGCTTCAGCTCCTCCCAGCGCAGCGGAGTCGATACCGGCGCCCCAGGCTTGGGCCGAACCGAGTAGACGGAGGCGATCGTCTTCCCGTGACCGTTCTGGCGGTGGTCGACGAGAACACCCTCACGTTTCTTCTTCAGCCACTCGGTCGTCACCTTGCCGGGATGCCGCTGCTCGAGCAGGCGTGAAGCCTTCTCTGCGAAGTCGTATGTCTGCTTGAACGAGGAGCGGCGTGTGATCGGCGCGACGACGTGGATCCCGTCGGCGCCGCTCGTCTTCACGTAACCCGGCAGCTCGAGCTCGTCGAGCAGCTCGCGGATGAGCTGAGCCACCTCGATCGCGAGCTCGAAGCCGTCGTCCGGTGGATCGAGATCGAAGAGGACGAAGTCCGGCCGCTCGGGCTTGTCGACGCGTGAGTACCACGCGTTCATGTCGATGCAATTCATCTGCACCATCCACAGCACTGCCTCGGGGAAGTCGAGGAGCGGGAAGTCGACCAGCCGCGACCCGCCTTCACGCGGCCAGGTGCGGAACTGGCGCGTCGGGATCCAGTCCGGCATCCCTCTGGGCGCCTGCTTCTGGAAGAAGACCTCGCCCGTGATCCCGTGCGGGTAGCGCTTCATCGTGAACGGACGGTCTCTCAGGTGCGGCACGATCGTCGGGCCGACTTGCTCGTAGTACTCGAAGACGTCGCCCTTCGTGATCCCATCCTCCGGATAAAGGACGCGGTCGGGCGAGCTCAGCTTGACCGTTCTGTCCTCAACCATTCAGCTCGACTCCCATCACGGAGAGCGTGCGCCCCCATTCGCTCAGCTCGCTGTCGCACACGTACCTCGCACCCATTCTCTCGTAGAACCCGATCGAACCGGCAACCTACGCGGACAGGGCGTGGGCCAGCCGGCGGCAGACCTCCGGCGTTCCCGCAGCGACGACCCGCGAACGCCCCTCGACGTCGAGCGGTGCGGCTGCAAACGGCGGTGCATCGGGAAGGTCGATGGCAAGGCCCCGCTCGAGGACGAGCAGTTGGGCCGCTGCGATGTCCACGGCGCGGGCCGGCTTCAGCGAGCAGACCGCATCGATGCGGCCGGCGGCGAGGTGACAGAGCGAGAGCGCGAGGGAGCCCATGATGCGGAGGCGGTACGCGAGCTCGACGACAGCCGCAGCCTGCTCGGCAACAGAGACGGTGCGCGTCGCCTCGAACGCGAGGATCTCGATCTGCTCCTTCGGGAGCTCGTCCGCGAGCGGCGTCCCGTCGAGGCGCGCACCCTCGCCGCGGGTCGCCGTCCACTCTTCACCGGTGCCGAAGTCGTGAACGAAGCCGAAGTCGACGTCTGCCATGGTCGGCCCCGAGGCGACGGCAATCGAAAGGGCGAAGAACCCGATGCCCCGCTTCGCGTTCAGCGACCCGTCGATCGGATCGATCACGACGAACGTCTCGCCGGCGCCGATCACGCCGACCTCCTCGGAGACGATCGTCAGGCCGTCGAGCCCTTCGAAGCGGGCGAGGATCGCGCGCTCGGCGGCGGCGTCGATCGCGGTCGTCTCGTCACCGCCCATCCCGGAACCGACGACCGGCTCGCGATCGGAGCGCAGCGGCAAGTCCGTGAGCACGCCGCGCACGTCCTCGACCGCAGCGCGGCAGAGGGCGAGCCAGTCAGTCAAGCGGGTGGAAGAGCAGGCCCGAGGTGAGCTTGGGATAGAAGTACGTGCTCTTCTGCGGCATCGTCTCGCCTCGGCGCGCGACGGCCCAGACGTCCTCGATGCGAGTGGGACGAAGGAGAAACGCAGCTTCGGCGTCCCCGCGGTCCACCGTTGCCACGGCTTCGGCCCGCTGTGGCGTGTACGTCACCCCCTCCGGTGCGATCCGCTCGACGATGTCCACGTCGAGACCCTCGCCGCTCAGCAGCTCGTACCTTCCGTCGCGATACAGGACAACCCCGGGCAGCTCGTCCCCGGGCTCGTCGATCGGCGTGCCACGCGCGCCGTTCACGTGCGCAGCCAGTCGATGCGTCGGGAAGATCGTCAAACCCTCCTGCTTCGTCGGCACGAGGACGACCATCAGGAAGGGCGAGCCACCCTCCTGCGCATACGCGATCGCGGTCTCGTAGCGGTGATGACCGTCCGCGATCAGCAGCTCGGTGCTCTCGAAGCTCGGCGCAGCCTCGATGCGCCAGAGCTTGTCGCCGCCGCTCTGGAGATCGGGAGTGCGGGCGGGCGGCTCGAGCGGTTCACCCTCGTAGAGGAGAAAGATCGGCTCGAGCTGAGTGCGCGTGGCCCGGAGCAACCGGAGCCGCCCCTCCTTCGGGCCGCGATGCGTGCGCTCGTGCGGGAGGACCGTGCCGTCTTCATACGGCTCGGCCCGAAGCGAGGCGACCAGTCCCGATCTCGTCCGGGAAACGCCGTC
>Ga0070706_100003221_pt1 | contig 16122 bp, 10 predicted proteins | sample KBSK5501metaG_FD_65476 | JGI IMG/M metagenome (GOLD analysis project Ga0070706, IMG submission 65476) | Corn, switchgrass and miscanthus rhizosphere microbial communities from Kellogg Biological Station, Michigan, USA - KBS K5-50-1 metaG | ecosystem: Host-associated > Plants > Roots >...
ACACGGCGGATGTTCCATCGACAAGGACGTCGGCTTGTGCGCCTCGGATATCGAGCGGCGCATTCCGCTTTCCCAACCCACCATTTCGCATCACATGGCGATCCTCACCAAGGCGGGATTAGTGGAGGCGAAGAAGATTGGCCTGTGGAAATGGTATCGGCGGAATGAAACCGCTGTGCGCGAATTTGCCCGCGCACTGAAGAAGAACCTGTAAGGCAGAGCTCAGGCCTCAGACGCCAGCACAGCGATTTGTTGGCTGCCATTTGTTTTCGTGATGTTGTGCGCCAGTCACACGACTCGGTGAGGTTCCGAGGTCCGAAGTCTGACTCTCTCTATCCCGCCGTGGCAGCTAGCGTTTTCTGCAGCAGGCGGCGGGCATGCGAAATCAAATCGCCGACTTCAAAGGGTTTCACCAAGTAGGGAAGATTGTGGTCGTGCAGAAATGCTCGTATTTCAGGTTCGACTGCGCCGGAAAAAGTAAACATCAGATGCTTCTCCAGCCCAGCCTGGTTCTCGGCAATCCAGCGGAATACGTCGGGCGCGTTCCATCCGTTCGGCATCTTGCCGTCAATGATTACCGCATCGAAGTTCACCGTATCGGAGCTCGCCGCGTCAGACGACTGTTGCAGCAACCGCGTCTTCATCTCTTCGAAGCTCATCAAGGTTACGACCTGCGCGCCAGCGCCGGCCAGCACGTCCCGCTCGAACTCCAGGACTGCCTCTTCGTCCTCCACCAGAAGCACGCTGCCCTCGATGACCAATTTTCGTGGAGCGGCAGGTAAGACGGGTTCGGGAGCGCCCGCGCGACCGCTGCCCGGCAACCGTACCTGGATCACTGCTCCGCCGCTGTCCCGGTTGCGCGCAGAAATGTCTCCCCCATGCTCTTTGATAATGCCGTAACAGATACTCAGCCCGAGTCCGGTGCCCTTGCCCACGCTCTTGGTCGTATAAAACGGATCGAAAATGCGGTTCGGTTCCTTGATGCCGGGACCGGAATCCTGAAATTCGGTGATCACATTGCCTTCGTGCGCGAAGACCCGGACCTTCAGAGCTCCGCCTCGGCCCGCTTCCAGCATGGCATCCACGCCGTTGTTGATAATGTTAAGAAACACCTGCTCCAACTGGTGCGGGTCGGCGGTGACCGCCGGAAGTCCAGCCTCGATCTCGCGCTGGACTTGAATGTCGTTTACCTTCAGATCGTAGTCGCGCAACGCCAGAGTTTCATCCAGAACTTTGCAAATATCCACCAGTTCCTTTTGAGGCTTGCGCTGGCGGGCAAAAGACAGCAGGTTTTGCACCACCCGGTGGGTGCGCTGGGCCTGCTTGAAAAGTTTGCTCACAAAGTCTGCCGCCCGTTCCGGCAGCCCTTCACTTTCCAGCAGCTGGGCGTAACCGAGGATCGCGGTCAGAGGATTGTTCAGCTCGTGTGCCACGCCAGCAATCAACTGTCCCACCGCGGACATCTTTTCACTCTGCAGCAGTTGCTCCTGGGTATGGCGCAAGTCTTCGTAGGCGCGGCAGGTTTCTTCGTAGAGACGGACTTTTTCGATGGTGGTGGATAACTGCCGCCCAATCGCCACCAACAGGCTTTCGTCATTGCTGGTGTACTCGCGGCTTTCCCGGCTGCTGATGCCCATGATTCCGATGGGTTTGTCTTTTCCCCAAAGCAAGACCCAGATCCAGGACGCCAACCCGTCGGCGCGAATGAACTCGGCCACCAGTGCGGGAACATGGGGTAAGTAGTCAGTCGTCACCACCTCGGTGCGGGATCGCGTGACCAGCTCGCCAAAACCCTCCGCAAATTTGACTTCAGAGAAGCGCGCCCGCTCCGCACTGCGCTGGCCCCAGCCCGCGCGGCGGCGAAAGGTGGTTTCGTCGGCGTCGCAGAGATAGATTGAGCCCGTCTCCGCTCCCAGCAGCGAGATCACCTGGCGCAGCGTGAGGTTGAGAATTTCGTCCAGATCAAAGGATTGAGTCGCGATGACCGCCATGGCATTTAGCGCGTTCAATTCCCGGTTGCGCCGGCGTATTTCATCTTCGGCACGCTTCTTCTCGGTCATATCGAGCAGGAAGCCCTGGTAGCGCTCAATTTTTCCTTGCGCATTCCGGCTCGCGAAACTACTCTCCATCGCGCTGAGCAGGGTTCCGTCCTTGCGCCGCAGGCTGACTTCGAAGTTGCGCACGTAATTATGCTGTTCCACCTGGCGGCGGAACACGTCGCGTTGCTCGGACGAGGCGTAAAGCTCCGTATCCACATTCACGCCCATCAACTCTTCGCGGCTGCCGTGTCCCAGCATGCGCATGAAGGCGTCATTGCAATCGAGCAGTTTGCCCTCCGGCGTGGCCACGAAAACCCCTTCCTGGACTTGCTCGAAGAGCAGGCGGTATTTTTCCTCCGCGATGCGCCGGTCGGTGGTATCGCGTACCACATGGATGGTGCCTTTCTGCTTGCTTCCCTGCTCCACATACGAAGACGTAGACACCATGGAAAAGCCCCCGAAGCCAGGGTCTGACCCTTCGTAGAAACCGTCCTCCGAACCTACACAGTAGGGACATCCCTTCCACTGGGTCTGAGTGCGCGGAAGCACCGCTTCACACAGCTGACCGACCACGTCGGCAGGCGCCCGGCCCAGACGTTCCAGCAGGGCGTGATTGGCTTTCATCACCCGAAATTCCGAGTCGTGAAGCAGAACCAGGTCGTGGATGGAATCGAACGTGTTCGTCCACTGCCGATGCGAACGCAGTATCTGTTCCACCAAGCGCAGGTTCTCGACCGCGAGCCCCAACTGGTGGGCCGTGGTAGTCAGAAACTCCATCTCATCCGGCGAGTAAGAAAGATGGTGACGGCTGCCCAGGGCCAGCGTCCCGATCACCGACTTCTTGCCCAGCACCGGCACCATCACCACATGATGGAATCGTTCCTGTTTGAGGTAGGGGCGGACGGCTTCGGCGGCCTTGGAGGTCACAACCACAACCGGCGTGGTCGAGTTGAGGGTGCGTTCGAAGTCGTCATCTTTTGCGACCGTCATCCGCTCCCGCAGAAAGGTCTTGGAAAGACCGATCTGGTCGGAGATTACCATTTTGTCCCCTTCCAGCAAGCGGAACCAGGCAGCCTTGGCGGACATGAGTTTCTTGAGTTCTTCGAGAGCAGTGGCCATCATTGGCCCCTGCTGGTGAGCCCGCGTGATGCTGCTGGTCAGGGCGTTCACCACTCTCAGCCGGCGCATGTGCAACTTGTAATCATCCAAAACCATCAGCAGCATGCTCAGTCCGGCGAGGAGGTTCACGAGCAGACCGAATCCGAACGGCAAGTAGTGGCGGATCGGCTCCCAGGGCAGATGCAGCAGCAGCATGCTGAGGCCCAGCACCCAGGGAACGATTTCCCATCGCGCCCAGCGGTAGCGAATCAGCCGGAAGGCCGCAGTCACGGCCAGGATGCGGTAAGAGACTTCTAGGACCAGGCGCAGGCTGAACGAATCCGGCCAATACCAGGCGCGAGCCACGGCATAGCCCATCGCGGCCCACGTAATCAGCAGTACCGGCAGCAGCACTTCCTGGGCATGGGCATAGACCAGGATCGCGGCTGCGAACAGGCCCACCGCCAGCACAAATTCAGCTTGCGAAATCGCTGTCAGATAACGAGGCGCAGAATCCGTCGCCAGCCCTCGAATGGTCCAGCGCGATCCCAGATAGGCCAGCCAACCCACCGTCCAGATCAGCAGGTAGCGCTCGCGAAAGGTGCGGAACACCAGCAGGCTGGCGGCGAGCAGGATTAGCGCCGCTGACTCCTGTAACGTCAACCGGGGGACAATAATGTCCCCTACCGCCAGCCATGCAGACAAGATCGATAGATTCATTGCGACCAGGAGTTAAAGCGCTCATTCCCTTAATAGCACGCTTCCCCTAAGGGCCAATGGGCTTTCCCTGTCCTTCTGGTTACTTTCGGAATCTCGGAACTCCTGTAGAATTGGCCGTAGACTAAATACAGCCCATGGCCGCCGATCGCATCCTGGTAGTCGACGACGAGGAGAGCATCCGCGAAATCGTCAGTTCCATGCTGACGACCGCCGGTTACAAGTGTCATCAGGCCGCTTCCGGCAATGAAGCCCTGGCCCTGCTCGAATCCGGTGAAAAGTTCGAGCTCATGCTGTCCGACCTGATGATGGCCAACCTGGATGGTATTGGTCTTCTGGAACGAACCAAAGAACGCTTTCCTGACATGCCCGTGGTGATGGTAACCGCGGTTCACGACATCTCGGTCGCGCTGGCCGCCATCCGCAATGGCGCCTACGATTATCTGCTGAAGCCTTTCGAGCGCGAGCAGTTGCTGGCCACCGTGCGCCGGGCGCTCGAGAACCGCCGCCTGAAGCTAGAGAACCGCGCCTACCAGACCGACCTGGAAGCCCTGGTGGAAGCTCGCACCGAGCAATTGCGCAAGGCGGTCGTCGACCTGGAGCGTTCCTACGACATTACCCTGGAAGCGCTGGGCGACGCCCTGGACAAAAAAGACGCTGAGACCGAAGGCCACTCCAAGCGCGTTACCGCATTCACGATCGCCATCGCGCGCGCCATGGGATTGTCAAAAGATCAGATCGCCGTGATTGCTCGCGGCGCTTTTCTGCATGACATTGGCAAGATGGCGGTTCCCGATGCCATCCTGCGTAAGCCCGGCAAACTCACCCCAGATGAGATTTTGGTTATGCAGGAACACTGTTACCACGGCTACGAAATTCTGAAGAAAATCCCCTTCCTGGTGGAAGCCGCCGAGATTGTCTACGCCCACCAGGAGCGCTACGATGGCACGGGTTATCCGCGAGGCCTGAAGGGCGATCAGATTCCCCTGGGCGCCCGGATGTTCTCGGTGGCCGACACGCTCGATGCCATCACTTCCGATCGCCCCTACCGCCCGGCGCAATCTCTGACGGCAGCGCGCGCTGAAATTGCGCGCTGGTCAGCGCGGCAGTTCGATCCCGAAGTAGTTAAGGTTTTTCTCGATATGGACGAAAAAATCTGGCCCGATCTGCGCAAGGAAGTTGATGGTCAGGTCCAACGCTTCGCCTACTCCAGCAGCGCCAAGAGCTCTTCCTAAACTTGTAAGCCATTTGTGCCGGTGTGGCGCGGGACCCGCGCCCCCTGGAAGAGCACACCCGCCCTGCGAGTTCCAAATCACCTTCGCCATTGTTTGCGCCCCGGCAACTTCTTCCCCAAACTGGCGCGCGCTCACCAAACGAGAGACAATAACCGCCCAGGACCCGACACAGAAAAAAATCAAAGTCGAGGGAGGCAATTCATGAGAACCACCGCCGCACTCATCCTTCTTTTCTTGGTTGGCTCCGTGGCCACTGCCCAGGATCGTCCCGCCATCACGGCGCAGCCGAATTCAGTTTTCGTCGGCGCCGACGGCAAATTTGAGGCGAATCCCGACACTGCGCTAATGCAATTTAATATCTCCGCCCAGGAAGCGACTTCCCACGAAGCCTACGACCGAACCTCCAAAGCTGCCGAGCAGGTGCGGCAGATTTTGCGCTCCAATAGCATTGAGCCCAAGTCAGCCGAGATCGGCTACTTTTCGCTTCAGCCTGTCTACGATTACAAGACCGCCAAGCGCAAGCTGGTCGGATACCGCGTGAACGCCAATGTTTCCCTGAAGCTGCGAGACTTCTCCAAGCTCGCCCCCATCGTGCAGCAGCTCGCCGACACCGATGTCAGCGAAAACCAATCTCTCAATTACACGCTGGAAAACATGGACGCGGCCAAAATCAAAGCAATTGAAGACGCCTACCGCCGCGCCCGTGAATCCGCCGCCGCCCTGGCAAGAAGCAGCGGCCGTACTCTAGGAGAGCTTTCCTACGCGTCGGTAGACACCTTTGAGAACGTGCGTCCGGTACCCATGGCCGGAGGCATGATGAGAATGAACGTGGCCAGCGCCGCGCCAGCACCCACCGAAGAGTTCACCCCGCAGTCCATTTCAGTGACAGCCCACGTAAACGCCATGTTCGCCTTGAAATAGAGGTTCGATGCGCAGACGGGCAACAGCAGGACTTACGTAGGGGCGGACGCCCTGTTCCGCCCAGCCGAGCGAAAGCTCGGCAGGTTGTCGTGACACGCAGTGTCATGCCAGCGCGACACCACCACAGCTGAACCCGAGCGGGAGGCTCGCGCCTGCACTATTGCCTCGGAACCCGGTTTCCATCCAGCGGCACCTCGCGCTGAATCACCATCTCCAGCGTCGTACCGGCCTCCATCCTCACGTCATTGCCGCGGGTTAGCAGACCGATCGCGGTGCCTATACCACCGCCGATTCCGGCTCCGATCAGGCCTCCCTTGACCCCGTTGCTAAGCCCACCGACGACTGCTCCGGTTCCTGCCGCCGTGGCTACGGTTTTCGCTTTCTCGCCCGTCTGGCTGTCCTGCCGGATAGTCCCTTCCTCGTCCTTCATCGAAGTCTTCTCGGCTCCGGGAACGTTCTGCACCGCGCCGGGCAGAACCACCGTGTAGCCGCTGGGATAGATCAAGGTGCTGAAATGCATAAGTACTTCGGCCCGGCCTTTGATCCGTCCGCCGCGCTTAACGTTGCTGACCCTGCCCTGCACATAGGTTCCGGCTGGAATCACGATACGGTCGTTGACCACCACTGGAAACGTGGTCACCGCATACACGGCATCCCCATCGCGGGCGTTCTTTGTCGAAATGGATTGTTTGAGCGCCAAAGGGACTTTGGTGCCGGAGGGGATCGTAAGCTGACTGCCCTGGGTCAGCGAAGCAATGGAGGCGTCCGTTTGAGTGCCTGGAGTGGCTTGCGCCGTGGCCAAACCAACCGCCAGTAACAGCAGGATTATGGTGCGCATCGATGATCTCCCCAAACCGCCGGCCTAATACCAGCCACCGTGTCCGATGTCGTGGCCCGACAACAAGGTACGATGCAAGTTGCCGATCGAAAGTTTGTAGGAATCTTTATTAGGCTGCCTCATTTTTCGCTAGGGTACCCCATTTTGCGCGCTCCCTTGCGAGAACAGGGGCTTCGGGGCGGAGTCGCCGGCTTGGCTCTACGCGCTGGTAGACCGCTCGTTCTCTCTGACGTTCCCCATAAACTGCGACTGTAGCCGTTGCGCACAAAGTTCGCCGCATACGTGCAACGTGCCCTCGCGCACCGCGATTTCGTCATCCCAGGGGCAAAGGTAGAGCACGGGCCGGTTGAACTCGAGAAACGATGTCCACATCAGCCACCAGCGGTCGCTGGCGCCCTTGAGGCTGCCGCAGTTGGGACCGGCGCAACGATAGAGCAGATTAGCCACAGGTGTAGGCGACTTGCCAGTTTTCATGCAATGCTCCCGGAGAGAACAAATCAGTCAGCCAGGATATTCTAGCGGAAGTCAGACACGATGTCGGTAAAACGGACTACTTGTAGATAAGGTACTTGTGCCGAATCTTTTGAAACTTCTCCAGCGACTCCCGCCAGTCGTCTGCGATGCGGCGCGGATCCTGTCCGCCCGCGATCGCGTCGTATGCCGCTTGGTTGGGCAGCAACTCAATCAAACGATCCAGGTGGAATTGCTCCGCATAGAGCTTGTGCAGCGCTGACGCCAGTTCGACGCCCAGCTCAGGCCCGTCGAAGCCATTGCGGTCCACCAGGACAATGTTGACGCCCTCACACTTCTGGCCGGCGTACACGCTGGCATTTGGCGTGAAGCTAACCGGTACGAATCGCACGCCGGAAATGCTTCTGCCGTTCAAGTATTGCGCCAGTTCGGTGGCCTTGATCCAGGGCGCGCCCAACAACTCAAACGGAGTTTCCGTGCCCCGGCCTACCGAAACATTCGTGCCTTCCACCACACCCACGCCCATGTACAGGGTCGCTTCCGTGAGACTGCGCATGTTGGGCGAGAGGTTGATCCAGGGCAGTGAAGTCGAATCGTACCAGTCTCCGCGCATCCATCCTTCCATGGGAACAACCGTCAGGCGCGCATTGATGTTGCGCTCGGCATTGAACATCTTCGCCAGTTCCCCCATGGTCATGCCGTGACGGACGGGAACCGGAAAATAATTCACAAAGCTTTCGCGCCCGGCATCGGGGATTGGGCCCTGCACAAAGGAACCAGTAACCGGATTCGGGCGGTCGAGCACGATAAGCTCGATGCCCGCCTTGGCGGCGGCTTCCAGAAAATAGCCAAGCGTGGTTTCGTAAGTATAATAGCGGGCGCCTACATCCTGAATGTCAACCACCACCGCCTCCAGGCTTTTGAGAACATCCAGCGAGGGCCTGCGGGCAGCATCGCTCCCTCCGTAAACGCTGTAAACCGGAACCCCAGTCGCTGCGTCCGTCGAATTGCCGACGTGGAGTGTATCAAGAGAGCCGGTAACCCCGTGTTCAGGACTGAAAATCGCATCCAGTGAGATACCCGGCGCCTGCGCCAGAACATCAATAGTTCGGCGTCCCTGCAGATCGACTCCTGTCTGATTGGTCAGTACTCCGATCTTCTTTTTACCGGTCGCGGCGCGGATCGGATCGAAGCTGTGTGCCTCAAGCACATCAATCCCGGTCTGCACCGACCCATTGCGTGACGCCACGTGGCGGGCTGCAGTCTGGGCCTCGTTGTACCCGGTGATACTTTTCAAACGCAATTCATCTCTTTCGCTAATCGTGAGTGGAAGCGCCGCCGCTACAGCCGTGGCCATCTTCGAGCGCAGTGTCACCGCGCTTCCCTTCCCCCGAGGATGGACGGAGTTGGTCAGCAGAATGATAAACGTACGCGTAGTCGGATCAATCCAGATGGATGTACCCGTGAATCCGGTGTGCCCGAACGATCCCACCGGTAAAAGTTCCCCACGGTTGCTGGAGAACGGCGAATCGATGTCCCAGCCGAAACCTCGCAACACCGGGGCCGTAGGCGGCTGCTGCGGCGTGGTCATCTTCTCGACGATCTCGGGCGACAAGATCGGACTACCATTGAGTAGTGCCTGCCCGAACTTGGAGAGGTCGTCAGCCGTCGAGAAAACACCGGCATGACCGGCCACGCCCCCCATGCGACGTGCCCTGGGATCGTGCACCACGCCCCGCAGCATCTTGCCTTGCTCGTCGTCCTCAGTCGGCGCGATCCTGCGCCGCCAGGCCGCTGGGGGCAGAAAACGAGTGCGCGTCATCTCCAGCGGGGTAAAGATTTTTCTGGCGCAGTACGCATCCAGCGTGGTTCCGCTCACCCGTTCTACCAGCGCCCCCAGTGCGATGAAATTGGTATCGCTGTAGAGGAACCGGGAACCGGGTGAGTACGCGGGCGTTTCGGCAAAGACCATACGGAGGGCGGTATCGCGGCCTTCCCAGGGCGGAGTTAAATCGATATCCGCACGCAACCCCGAGAAGTGTGTCAGCAAGTTGCGAACCGTAATCTCTTCCTTGCCGTTCACCGCGAACTCGGGAAGATACTTCGCCACCGGATCGTTCAACCGGACTTCGCCCTTTTGCACCAGTTGCATCACCGCCGTTGTCGTGGCGACGACTTTGGTGAGTGACGCTACGTCGAAAATCGTATCCACGGTCATGGGTTCGCGCCGCGGTTCAAGTGCCCGATTGCCGAAAGCTCTCCGGTAGACCACCTGTCCGTTATGCCACACCAGCACTACGGCGCCAGGAATCTGATCGTCGTGGATGGCATCGCGCACGATGGCGTCAAGCATGCCGAGGTTGGGAGGGTCGACCTCGGCCGACCCACGGTGCGATGTGGGCACGGGCGTCCTGCCCGTGCTGGCCGAAGCAAGGCTCACCAAGAGCGCCCCCACGAGGCCACACCTATACAGACGCCGAGTTGTCCAAATTGAGTGGATGGTTTGAATTTACACAACCTCTAGGGGGTCGCTCAAGAAACTGAAGTAGGGGGTGCCGTCTATGCTATCGGCGTTCCGCACGGTGCGCCGGTTCATAGCGCCGGAGATACACGACCACGAGGGCAGGGGCTCGGCATGTCGTCCAAAAGCGCATGGTGCGGAAGAACTGTGCTTGGTTGTAACGGCAAGGTCGGGAAATACTCACGACCCGAAAATCATTGAGTGGGGCTGGATAAAGCGTTGAAGCTGCTCACGTACTTCCCTGGTCATGTCCGTGAATTTGATCGAGATGCCGAAGCCAGCACGCCGGCTAGCGATGACGCCCTGAATTGTTAGTTTGGCCTCGTTCACCCAAACCACGATCTTCAACTCGCCGTTCTCCGAGGGTAAGGTAGGCATAGCGACGAAACATCCGCCGACACTGATATTCCTTAAAAGCACCCGCACCGGCGCGTTCGCACCCTGCATGTACAGCTCTGCTCCCAATTTGCATGGCACGCGCTCGTGCTGCCTTCGTTCCTTGGCTTTGGCCGCGTATGTGTCGTCGGTTGACGGTGGCAAAGTTGCAGCATCCCAAATGCACTTCGACGGGTCGACGCTCTGCACACCGATTTGACCTGCTTTGTCCGTGCCCGCGGAGCCCATCCAGGCAACCCGGAATCGAGCCTTGTTGTTCTTGTAGCTGATCGAGATGACTTCGTCGGTTTTGAATAGACTTTGAATTCCCTCCAACAACGCCCCCTGTCGACTGATGTTGCGCGTCGTAGCCAGCTGTAAAAGAGGACGCCCATTGGCATCGATCCCGGCGATGCGCACCTCCAGCCTCGCCTGTATCCGCGGATCCCGGCGCTTTCCCATGTTCCCCCCTTCTCTCGCCTTCCGAACGGATCGGAATTACTTAATCGGCACAAGGTTACAAAGGCTTTAGGGCCCTCGAAGGTCGAGGGCCCTAAGCGGTTACCTTCGGTGGGCTTGTCGCTGAGATAAGCCCTGACGTAGATTCCGGGCGGCCTGACAACCGGCCCACCTTTACCCTTCCCCGGAACTTTGTTATAACCCGAACATCGAGCATACGATCCCTTTGTCAGAGTTCTCTTCCTTACCGAAAACCGGCATACAAGACGTGCCCCGCTTCCCCGCCCCAGCCTACGAGCGGCAGGATGCAGTTTTTAGCAAAGCATTTGAATCGCTACGCGATGCCATTGCCCAACGTGCTTTTCCCGCAGCATCGATTGCGGTTACTTGCCAGGGAAAATTAGTAGCGCTGAAGGCCTTTGGCCGTTTCACCTACGAACCCGATTCGCCTCAAGTCACAAGCGCCAGCATTTTCGATCTGGCTTCAGTTTCCAAGGCGGTGGCCACGACCAGCATGGCCATGATTCTCTACGAGCGTGGCCTGCTCGATCTGGAAGCGCCGCTCGCCGCCATCGTGCCCGAGTTTGTCGAGACTGGTGTTTCTGGTGCTGAAGCCCGCCGCCAGGTCACCCTGCACATGCTGCTGGCACACTCCTCCGGCCTACCGGCTTACGAAAAACTATTTCTTAAGGCGAAGGCCAAAGCCGAGCTGCTTGCCGCCGCATTCACCACCCCCATCACCGCTGATCCGGGCACCAGAGCCGAATACAGCGACATCGGCTTCATCACTCTCGGTGTCGCACTGGAGCGCATCGCCGACGAAGCCCTCGACCGCTTCTGCCAGCGCGAACTGTTCGGTCCGCTGGGGATGGCCCACACCGCCTACAATCCGCCAGCCGGGTGGCGCGATTCCATTCCCCCCAGCGCCGACGACCGCTGCTTCCGCCACCGCATCATCCAGGGCGAAGTGCAGGATGAAAATGCCAGCGTGCTGGGCGGCGTGGCCGGACACGCGGGTTTGTTTGCGACCGCGCAGGACGTCGCAACCTTCGCTCACGCCGTGTTGCAAGGACGATGGTCTGTTCGTCCGGAAACTCTGGCTCTCTTCACTCGCAGGGAATCCTCGCCCGCCGGCACTTCCCGCGCACTGGGATGGGACACGCCCTCCTGGCCATCCCAGTCAGGAAAATATTTATCCGCCAGTTCCTTCGGCCACCTGGGATACACCGGAACTTCCCTGTGGATCGATCCCCAGCGCCAGATCTCCGTCACCCTGCTCACCAATCGCACATGGCCGGATTGCACCAATCAAGGAATCAAGCAAGTTCGCCCCAGATTTCACGACGCCGTGGTAGCAGCGCTCGAAGCTCAGGAGAAACTTGACGCTCAGGAGAAGAACGTTTGAAGCCGCGGCGAAAAACCACGCCCGAGAACCTGAGCCGCCTTGCCACCGAGCAGCCCAATCGCGCCTCCGCCGACCTGGACTTGAAATCGGCACTGGAGGTCGCTCGCATCATCAATGCCGAGGACGCCAAAGTCGCCAACGCGGTGCAGCGCGCCCTTCCGCAAATCGCGCGCGCCATTGACCTGATTGCCAACGCTCTACGGCGGGGTGGAAGGCTTATCTATGTGGGCGCCGGCACCAGCGGCCGGATTGCGGCACTCGACGCCGCTGAGCTTCCGCCCACCTTCAACGCCGATCCCGAAACCGTTCAGTTCGTAATCGCGGGCGGTCTCACAGCTCTGGCTGCCGCGGCAGAAGCGAACGAAGATTCCCGCGAACTCGGCGAACGTGAAATTGCGAAAAAAAAACCGAACCGGAACGATGTCGTCGTCGGAATCGCCGCCAGTGGACGCACCCCGTTCACGGTAGCCGCTCTCAGCTATGCGCACAAGAAGGGCGCAAAGACGATCGCCATTACCTGCAACCGCAACTCCCCGCTGCAAAAGGCCGCTCACCTGGCCATCGTCACCGAAGTAGGGCCGGAGGTAATCTCGGGATCAACCCGCATGAAAGCCGGTACCTCCCAGAAAATGGTCATGAATATGCTTTCCAGCGGCGCTATGATCCGGCTGGGCTTGGTGTACGGGAACCTGATGGTAAACCTCAATCCCAAGAATTCGAAGCTGGCGGAGCGGGGGGTAAGCATTCTGCGGCGCGCCGCCAAAGTGAGTCGGGAAATCGCGCAACAGGCTTTGAAGACCGCAGGAAACAGCGTCCCCGTGGCGCTGGTCATGCTGCAAGCCCAAGTAGACCGCCAGGCAGCCGAGCAAGCGCTGGAATCAAGCAAAGGACACGTGCGCCAGGCGATTAGCGCGGCGCGCAGCTTGTAACATCGCTTTTCGTGGTGCCGGCGGCCAAATCAACCAGCCCCCAAGGCCCTGTCCTCCCGATTCACAATTTCCTGCCGTCTCCTCCCCGCCCTTCCCATTAGAATAGTCGACGCCACAGACAGGATGCGTGCCTTGGGGGTTATTCTAAGGTTTCATCGCGACTGCAAAGATCTCGCTATGGATAAATTTGTGATCCGCGGCGGCAATCCGCTGCTGGGAACAATCCGCGTCAGCGGCGCCAAGAACGCCGCCCTGCCAGCCATGGCCGCTGCTCTGCTCACCGACGAGCCAGTCATTGTGGAAAATATCCCGCAGGTCCGCGACATCGAAACCACCCGCAAACTGCTAGCCGCCATGGGCGCTGAAGTCGAATTGGGATACGGCCGAGCACTGCATCGCACCACCATCTGCGCCCGCAATCTGGCCAGCCCCGAAGCCTCCTACGAACTGGTCAAGCAGATGCGTGCGTCATCGCTCGTCCTCGGCCCCCTGGTAGCCCGCTGCGGCCGGGCCCGTGTCTCTCTCCCCGGCGGCTGCGCCATCGGCGCGAGGCCCATCGATCTCCATATCCAGGGACTGGAGCAACTGGGCGCAAAAATCACCCAGGATCACGGATACGTGGAAGCCACCGCCGACCGCCTCAGGGGGGGCGAAATCGTATTCGAAAAGATCACGGTTACCGGGACTGAAGATCTGCTCATGGCCGCCACCCTCGCCGACGGCGAAACCGTGCTGCAGAACTGCGCCCGTGAGCCGGAAGTCGCCGACCTCGCCAACTTGCTGAATAAGATGGGAGCGCAGGTTGAGGGCGCCGGCACCTCCACCATTCGCGTCAAAGGTGTGAGCCAGCTACATGGCGCCAAGCACCGTATCATTCCCGACCGGATCGAGGCCGCCACATTCATCATTGCGGCCGCGCTGACCGGCGGCGACTTAAACATCGCAGGTTGCGACTCCAGTCATCTCCAAGCCCTGCTCAATAAATTGCACGAAGTAGGCGTAAAGACGGCCCAATCCACGGAATCAGTGCGGGTCATGGGCGATGCACCGTTCAAGGCAACGGATATCATCACCGAAGAATACCCGGGCTTCCCCACCGACATGCAGGCCCAGTACATGGCGTTGGCCACCCAAGCCGAAGGAACTTCGATCATCACCGAAAATATTTTTGAGAACCGCTTCATGCATGTATCCGAACTGATGCGCATGGGCGCAAATATCAAGGTCGAAGGACGCCGCGCCGTAGTCCGCGGCAAAACGCCGCTGAGTGCCGCTGCCGTCCAGGCTTCCGACCTGCGCGCTTCCGCGTCGCTCGTGCTGGCCGCGCTGGTCTGCGAAGGCGAGTCCATCATCGATCGCGTCTATCACATCGACCGCGGCTACGAAAACATCGAAGAAAAACTCCGCGGCGTAGGCGCCCAAATTCGCCGCATCGGCGAGATCCTCCCCAAGCGTGCAGCCGTCCCGTCCGCAAGGGCATAAACGCTCCGCACTCACGCCCATCCTCCTCCCGCCATTCCCGAGCACCTCCAGATTGGTGAAAGAGCGGCAAGTCGTGGCAGATCGGTGCTTCCCCGCCGCGCAAACCATTCTAGATTGTGGTTCTGCCACGACCGGCTTGAAGCACCTAGCTGACCACTCCGCCCAGAAGCGTGTCCGGGTGAACTCGTCTGCGCCTTGCTTCCAGATTGCAGCTACGTCTATTTTGTTGGAGTGCATCGAACCTTCCTGACGATCGTCTGCCTGACCTCATTCGGCCAGCTGGCACCTGCGCAAGGCGCGCCCTCCTCTGTACCGGTCGCCACGATAATCCCCAGCGTGGTTTGCGACGCAGACCGCAAGCAGAGCTACGCGCTCTATCTGCCATCCAGTTTTTCGAGCGCCCGACGATGGCCGATCATTTATGTTTTTGATCCCAGTGCTAGAGGTCAAGTTGCGGTTGAAGCCATTCAGCCGGCGGCGGAAAAGTTCGGCTATATCGTCGCGGCTTCAAACAACTCCCGCAACGGTCCCATGGGAGGTTCCTCCCAGGCGATGAAGGCCATCTGGCAAGATACACAGCAAAGGTTCCCTATCGAGGACCAGCGTCGTTACGTGGCTGGGATGTCGGGAGGCGCTCGCGTGGCCACCAGCATTGCGCTGTCTTGCCGGGGCTGCGTAGCCGGCGTGATTGCCAATGCCGCAGGTTTTCCCTTTGGCGCCGAGCCAACCCGCAACATGAAGTTCGCTTACTACGCGGCTGTGGGCAACGCCGACTTAAACTATGGCGAATTCGTGGACCTGCGGCCAAAACTGGACGCCGCCGGCTCGCGCTACCGGATTCGCATCTTCGACGGCCAGCATGGATGGGCGCCGCCGGAAGTGTGGATCGAGGCGCTAAATTGGATGGACATGCAGGCCATGTCGGCAGGAACCATGCCGCGCGACCCGTCGCGCATCCAACAGACGGTTGTCGGCGCGCTTGCCAAGGCCCATGAATTTCAATCCCAGAACGATCTGTTGGCCGCGTTTCGAGAGTACCAATCGCTGGTGCGCGATTTCCGCGGCCTGACTGACGTCAGTTCCGCGGAAACCTCGCTGGCGGAACTGGCGAAAAACAAGGCCGTGAAGAACGCCGAAAAAGAGGAGGCATCTGCCCTCGAACAGCAGTCACGAATGACCGCCCGCCTCTCTGCCCAAATGGAGGCGCTCGCCACCAGCGACCGCTACAAGATTGATGTCGCGGATCTGAGGGGCAGTCTTGCCGATCTCAGAAAACGGGCGGCCGATTCCCGGAACTCAAACCAGCTGAAAGCACTGGTGCTGCGCCGGGCCCTGGGACAACTGGTGGTAGAGGCCATGGAATCGGGGCAGCGCAGTCTGGAAGGGGAGAACTACAGCACCGCTGCGGTCTATTTTGATTTGGTCGTAGCCGGATCGGCCAACCCGGCATGGGCACACTACCAGCGGGCTCGCGCCTACGCCATGCTGGCGGACAGGAAAAGCATGTTGGCTGAACTAAAGCTGTCGTTGGCAGGTGGCTTCCACGAAAACTCCGCACTAGAAGCCGCTGAGTTCCAACCTTTTCAGGGACAGGCGGAATTTCAGGCTCTGGTCGCAGAGTGGAAGCTAGCG
>Ga0070706_100003222_pt1 | contig 16122 bp, 16 predicted proteins | sample KBSK5501metaG_FD_65476 | JGI IMG/M metagenome (GOLD analysis project Ga0070706, IMG submission 65476) | Corn, switchgrass and miscanthus rhizosphere microbial communities from Kellogg Biological Station, Michigan, USA - KBS K5-50-1 metaG | ecosystem: Host-associated > Plants > Roots >...
CCGTCGGGCTCGAACAGCGGCTCGCCCTGCGTGTCGGAAAAGCCGCTCCACGCCTCGTCGACCAGCACGCTGGCGTCGGACGGGTCGCTCGTGTCGGTGGTCCAGAACGGGTAGCGGCGGATGAACGCCGGCACGTAGCGCGCGACCCAGCGCGTGCCCTCGACCATCAGGTTCTCGCCCGGCGTCATGCCGAGCAACAGGGCCGGCGAGACCTGGGCGCGCCCGCCATTCTCGGCCGCGGTGTCGACGAACATGATCACGTACTCGAGCGCAGCCGCTGCAAACTCGTCGACGCCAACGTAGCTGGCATGCATTGCACCGGCGATCGAGTAGTCGGTCAACGGCTGCAGCCGCTTGTGGCGGTGCTGCTCGGCATCGAGCGGCACCGGGTTGCGGTAAAGCTGGTACGGGTTGCTCAAGCGGGCACTCCAGGGCGTCGGCTGTCGGGTCGTCAATGCATGGTAGCGGGCACATCGACGAACCGCGCCGCGAGCACCTTGTCGACGCGCTTGCCGTCGAGATCGACGACCTCGAAGCGCCAGCCTTCCCACTCGACCGAATCGGCGGTGCGCGGCAGCCGGCCGAGCAGCAGCATCACCATGCCGGCCAGCGTGTTGTAGCGGCCGCGGTCTTCCTCGGGCAGCTCCTTCAGGTCGAGCCGGTCCTTCAGCTCGGGTACCGGGATCAGGCCGTCGAACAGCCAGCTGCCGTCGGCGCGCTGCACGGCCCACGAGTCGTCGGAGGTCGGCGTCGTGAACTCGCCGGTGATCGCCTCCAGCACGTCGCGCACCGTGATCATCCCCTGCACCTCGCCGTATTCGTCGACGACGAAGACGAGCTGCGCGGTCGAACCGCGGAAGTGGTCGAGCAGCTCCATGCCTGACAGCGTCTCGGGCACGAACACCGAGGGCTGCAGCTTGTCGGCAAGCGACACCTCGCCGCTCTGCATCACCTGCTGCAGCAGGCTCTGCGCCGAGACCACGCCCAGCACATCGTCGAGCCCGCCGCGGCACACCGGGTAGCGCGAATGCTCCTGCGCGCTGACGGTGCGCAGCACGTCGGCAGCGCTCGCGGCGACGTCGAGCCAGACGATCTCGGTGCGCGGCATCATCATCGAGCCGACCTGGCGGTCGTCGAGGCGGAACACGTTGCGCACCATCTGGTGCTCCTGCGCCTCGATCACGCCGGCATCCAGCCCTTCTTCAAGGCTCGCGGCAATCTCTTCCTCGGTGACGCTGCGATCGGGCCGGCCGCGGATGCCGAGCAGACGCATCGTGCCCTCGGTGCACCACGACAACAGCTTGACGAAGGGCCGCGCGATCACCGAGAGCCACTCCATCGGCAGCGCGACCCGCCGCGCGATCGCCTCGGGGTACATGAGCCCGATGCGCTTGGGCACCAGTTCGCCGAAGATGATCGTGAGGAACGTGATCGAGACGACGACCATCGCCGTTGCGCTGATCTCGGCGCCGCGCTGCGAGATCGGGAACGTGTGCTGCAGCCAGTGCGCGAACGGCGCCGAGAATGCGGCATCGCCGACGATGCCGTTCAGGATGCCGATCGACGTGATGCCGACCTGCACCACCGAAAGGAACTTGGTCGGATCGTCATGCAGGTCCATCGCCGCCTGCGCGCCCGACTCGCCGGCCTCCACCATCACCTGCAGCCTCGCCTTGCGGCTCGACGTGATCGCCAGTTCCGACATCGCAAACAGCGCGTTCACCAGGATCAGGAAAATCAGGAGGGCAACGTCCATGCGGCGCGCGCGACAAATCGGGACGACGAGCGTAGCAGAATCACTGCATGGACTATTTGATCGGCGATGTGCAGGGCTGCTGCGACGCGCTCGACGCGCTGCTCGCGAAGATCGGCTTCTCGGCCTCGCGCGACCGCCTCTACGTGCTGGGCGACCTCGTGAACCGCGGCCCGAAATCGCTCGCCACCTTGCGCCGCCTGCGCGACTTCGGCGACGCGGCGCAGTGCCTGCTCGGCAATCACGACCTGAACCTGCTCGCGGTGGCGCACGGCGTGCGCCAGGCGCACCGCGGCGACACGATCCAGGAGATTCTCGAGGCGCCGGATCGCGGGCACTGGCTGGATTGGCTGCGGCATCGGCCGCTGGCACTGTCGACCGGCGAGACTGCAGGCGACTGGCTCGCCGTGCACGCGGGCGTGGTGCCCCAGTGGAGCCGCACGCAAACGTTGTCGCTCGCCGGCGAAGTCGAACGCGTGCTGCGCAGCGCCGCCCTTCACGAATTCCTGCAGCACATGTACGGCGACGAGCCGGTGCGCTGGCAAGACGATCTTGCCGGCGTCGACCGGCTGCGCTTCGTCGTCAACGTGCTGACGCGCATCCGCTTCGTTGCAGCCGACGGCACGCTGAACCTGCATACCAAGGACGGGCTGGACGGCGCCCCGCCCGGCATGTTCCCCTGGTTCGACGTGCCCGGCCGCCGGACCGCCGGCGTGCCGATCGCGTGCGGCCACTGGGCCACACTGGGCTTGATCGACCGGCCCGATCTGCTGGCGATCGACACCGGCTGCGTCTGGGGCCGGCAGCTCACCGCGGTGCGCATCGACGGCGGGCGGCGCGAGATCGTGCAGGTCGGGTGCGGGTGACGCCGCGAGGAACTCAGGCGCGGTGCCCCACCTACAATCGCGTCACGGAAGGCTGGCCGAGCGGTTTAAGGCACTGGTCTTGAAAACCAGCGAGGGCGAAAGTCCTCCGTGGGTTCGAATCCCACGCCTTCCACCAGCGCACGCGGCTGGCCCCGGCGATCGAGCGTCGCGTCCATCGGGACCCCTCGGCTCGTGTTGACACGATTCGGGGGTTGCCGCCGCACCCAGGAGGTCTAGACTTTCCTCGGGACGGCGCTTGACGGCCGAGTTGTATGCAACTGATGCGTGCCGGGCAGGATAGGGTTTCGCTGCTGCATCCGAGGAGCGGCGACGGCAAAACTGTTGCGTCGAGCGCCACCCCGTACCGCGTCTGGGTCGATGATCCCGCGCAGTTCACGACGGATCGCATCGCGACCCTCCATCACAACTTCCACGATCACCCGCTGATGCAGTTGCCGCAGCTTGCGCAACTGGCGAAGGAGCTGATGGCTAGCGGTCAATGCCGGTTCATGATACGGGGCGCTAGCGAGACCTCCGCATTCGAGTCCGTGCTCAAGGCGCGGAGTCCGGACCGCCGCGAAGTTGACGAGGTGTTTCGACACATCGAGGAGCCGGGCAGCTGGGTCGCGCTGTACAACGTGGAGACGAATCCGTCGTATCGGGCGTTCCTCGCCGACGTGATGAGCTCGGCCCAGTCCTTGCTGGAACGCAAGCAACCCGGCATCTTCAAAGTCAGCGGCTATACCTTCATTTCGGCACCGCCCTCGGTCACGCCGTTCCACATCGACCGCGAGAACAACTTCTGGCTGCAGATCCGCGGACAGAAGGCGATCAGCGTCTGGGATCACACCGATCGCGACGTCGTGGCGGCCAAGGATGTGGAGGAGTTCGTGCTCTTCGGCTCGCTGGAGCACGTGCGGCTCGAGGAGGCAGTCCGCAACCGCCGCCACGAGTTCCATGCCGAGCCGGGCGACGGCGTCTACTTCCCCAGCACCTCGCCCCACATGACCCGCTGCGACACCGACTGGGTCAAGCCCGGGGACGGCGTGTGCATCTCGATGGCCATCGTCTTCTACACCGAGGTGACGCTGCGACACGCCCGTGTCCACCAGGTCAATCATCTGCTGCGGCGCCTTGGCATCACGCCTCGCTCTCCTGGGCAGTCCGCGCTGTCGGACGCGGTTAAGGCCCCCTTCGGACATCTCGCCGGCAAGGTACGGGAGCTTCGGCGAGGCACCGACACGCTGCGGCCGCTGCCGCCCGGCTCCTACTGATCGCGATTCGTGCGAGATGGCTTAGCGCCGCACCCAGCCGCCGGCATGCAGATGCCAGCGCCCGCCTTCGTTCACCCAGGCATGCGAGCGATAGCTGTAGCCGGGGCGCGGCGCTTCCCAACGGCCCGGCACCCAGTGGTGGCGGCCACCCGACCAGCCCCAGTAGCCGCCGATCCAGATCGCGCCGGCGTACGGAACCGCGGGCACGACCTCGACATACGGTGCCGGCGGCGGCGTGTCGACGACGATCACCTCTTCGTTGTAGTACGGCCCCGGTGCCGGGCCGGCCGGCACCGGTTGGGCGTAGACCCGCTGCGGGTACGGCGCGACCACGCAGGCGGACAGCGACAGTGCCGCGAGCGCGGTCACGGCAACGAGCTTCACGGTGGACGGCAGTGTGGTGGGCATGACAGCCTCCTTCGATGAACCGATCATCATGTTCATCTAACTCTGCCGGAGCCGCGCCGGCTGACGCAGCGCGTCAGCTTTACAGATGTTTGCAGAGGCGGGAAGGGCTTCGCCGGCGTCCTACACGCGCTCGAGCACGACGGCGATGCCCTGGCCGACGCCGATGCACATCGTGCACAGCGCGTAGCGGCCGCGGCTGCGCTGCAGCTGATTCACCGCGGTCGTCGCGAGGCGCGCGCCGCTGGCGCCTAGCGGATGGCCGAGGGCGATCGCACCGCCGTTCGGGTTGACACGCGGGTCGTCGTCGGCGAGCCCCAAGTCGCGCAGCACGGCCAGACCCTGAGCGGCGAATGCCTCGTTGAGTTCGATCACGTCGATCTGCTCGAGTTTCAAGCCGGTCAGCGCGAGCACCTTGCGCACCGCCGGCGCCGGGCCGAAGCCCATGATGCGCGGCGCGACGCCGGCCGTCGCCATGCCGATCACGCGCGCCTTCGGCGTCAGGCCGTACTTCGCCGCGGCGGCCTCGTCGGCGAGCAGCAGCGCGCAGGCGCCATCGTTGACGCCGGAAGCGTTGCCGGCCGTCACGCTGCCGTCGGGCCTCACGACGCCCTTGAGCTTCGCGAGCGCCTCGAGCGAGGTCTCGCGCGGGTGCTCGTCCTTCGCGACGACGATCGCATCGCCCTTCTTCTGCGCGATGGTCACCGGCGTGATCTCGCTGTCGAAGTAGCCGCTCTTCTGCGCCGCGACCGCCTTCAGCTGCGACGCGAGCGCCATGCGGTCCTGCGCCTCACGCTCGATCTTGAAGTCGACCGCGACGTTCTCGGCCGTCTCGGGCATCGAGTCGACGCCGTACCGTTCCTTCATCAGCTTGTTGACGAAGCGCCAGCCTATCGTCGTGTCGTAGACCGCGTTTGCGCGCGAGAACGCGCTCTCGGCCTTCGGCATCACGAACGGCGCGCGGCTCATGCTCTCGACGCCGCCGGCGACCATCAGGCCCGCCTCGCCGCTCTTGATCGCGCGCGCCGCGGAGCCGACCGCATCGAGCCCCGAGCCGCACAGGCGGTTGATCGTGCTGCCCGGCACCTCGAGCGGCAGCCCGGCGAGCAGCGCGCTCATGCGCGCGACGTTGCGGTTGTCCTCGCCGGCCTGGTTCGCGCAGCCGTACAGCACGTCGGCCACCGCGGCCCAGTCGACCTTCGGGTTGCGCGCGATCAGCGCCTTGATCGGGATCGCGCCGAGGTCATCGGTGCGCACCGAGCTCAGGGCGCCGCCGTAGCGGCCGAACGGCGTGCGGATCGCGTCGACGATGAATGCGTGGTTCATGGCGATGTCTCTTTTGTCTCGGTGTTTTCGGATGCGGCTCAGGCCAGCGTCATCGGCACGCCCGACAGGCGCACCAGTTCGGCCAGCTCCAGCCCGTCGACCATGTCGATCACCTTCAGCCCGTCGGCGGTGATGTCGATCGTCGCGAGGTCGGTGTACAGGCGGCTGACGCAGCCCACGCCGGTCAGCGGGTAGGTGCAGCGCTCGACGATCTTGCTCTGGCCGCTCTTCGTCAGGTGCTCCATCATCACGAAGGTCTTCTTCGCGCCGATCGCGAGATCCATCGCCCCGCCGACCGCGGGGATCGCATCGGGCGCGCCGGTGTGCCAGTTCGCGAGGTCGCCTTGGACGCTGACCTGGAACGCGCCGAGCACGCAGAAGTCCAGGTGGCCGCCGCGCATCATCGCGAAGCTGTCGGCATGGTGGAAGAACGAGCCACCGGGCAGCAGCGTGACGGCCTGCTTGCCGGCGTTGATCAGGTCCCAGTCTTCCTGGCCGGGTGCGGGCGCGGGGCCCATGCCGAGCACGCCGTTCTCGCTGTGCAGCAGCACCTCGCGACCTTCGGGCAGGTGGTTGGCGACCAGCGTCGGCAAGCCGATGCCGAGGTTGACGACGGCGCCGTCGGGAATGTCGCGCGCAACCCGCGCGGCCATCTGGTTGCGGTCGAGTTTCTTGATCATCGCGACACCTTCACGACTCGCTGAACATACAGGCCCGGCGTGACGACGGTCTCCGGGTCGATCTCGCCGAGCGGCACGATCTCGTAGACCGATGCGATCGTCAGCTTCGCGGCGGCGGCCATGATCGGGCCGAAGTTGCGCGCCGTCATGCGGTAGGTCAGGTTGCCCCAGCGGTCGCCGCGCTCGGCCTTGATCAGCGCGACGTCGGCATGGATCGGGTACTCGAGCACCTGCATGCGCCCGTCGATCTCGCGCACCTCCTTGCCGTCGGCCAGCGGCGTGCCGTAGGCGGTGGGCGTGAAGAACGCGCCGACGCCGGCACCGGCCGCGCGGATGCGTTCGGCGAGGTTGCCCTGCGGCACGAGTTCGAGCTCGATCTTGCCGGCACGGTACAGCGCGTCGAACACCTGCGAGTCGGCCTGGCGCGGGAACGAGCAGATGATCTTGCGCACGCGGCCGGTCTTCAGCAGCGCCGCAAGCCCGGTTTCGCCGTTGCCGGCGTTGTTGTTGACGACGGTGAGGTCGCGCGCGCCTTGCGCGATCAGCGCGTCGATCAGCTCGGCCGGCTGGCCGGCGGTGCCGAAGCCGCCGATCATCACGGTCGAGCCGTCTGCGATTCCGGCCAGCGCTGTCTCGACGCTGGGAACGATCTTGTCGATCACGTTCGGGTCCTTCCTGGAGTCTCTTGTGATGTCGCCGGCAAGCGTGCCGCCGATGGAGAGGAACGATAGGCGCGGGGCCTCGCAGGGTCAAGTTCGATAATCGAATTTCTGTTCGATAATCGCACCACTAGCAAAAACAATTGCTACCCGAACGTTGGATACCCGAACCCCCATGCCCGAGATGCCCGAGAACCACGCCGGCGATCCGAACTTCATGACCTCGCTGGAGCGCGGGCTGCAGGTCATCCGCGCGTTCTCCGAGCACCGGCGCAACCTGACGATCTCGCAGGTCGCGCAGACCACCGGCCTGTCGCGCGCGGCGGTGCGGCGCTGCCTGTACACGCTGCACAAGCTCGGCTATGTCGGCGAGGACGACAGGCGCTTCTCCCTCAAGCCGCTGGTGCTGACGCTGGGCCAGGCCTTCCTGTCGTCGACGCCGCTGGCGGTGCTGGCGCAGCCGTACCTCGACCAGGTCAGCGACACGCTGCGCGAGTCGTGCTCGGTCGCGGTGCTCGACGGCGACGACATCGTCTACATCTGCCGCTCGGCCGAGACCCGGATCATGTCGATCAACCTGCTGGTCGGCACGCGGCTGCCGGCGTATTGCACGTCCATGGGCCAGGTGCTGCTCGCGCAGCTCGCGCCTGCCGCGCTCGAGGCGTATCTCGAACGGGTGCGGCTGGTGGCGCGCACCGATCGCACGGTCACGAGTGCGACCAGGCTGCGCAAGCTGCTCAAAGGCGTGCGCGAGTCCGGCCATGCGCTGCTCGACCAGGAGCTCGAGGTCGGCCTGCGCTCGATCGCGGTGCCGGTGCGCGATGCGCGCGGCAGCGTCGTCGCCGCGATGAACGTCAGCACGCATGCCGCCCGCATGTCGCTCGACGAGATGCGGGAGCGCTTCCTGCCGGCGCTGAACGAAGGCGCGCGCAGGCTCGGGGCCGTGCTCGTCGCGTGACGCGACGGGCGCGTCGACAACGGGCGAATCGTCAGCCGGCCACGAGCCGGTCGATCGCCGCGTTCAACGCCATCGTGTAGCCGGCGACGCCGAAGCCGACGATCACGCCCGCCGCGATCTCCGACAGGAACGAGTGGTGCCGGAACGCCTCGCGCTTGTGCACGTTGGACACATGCACCTCGAAGAACGGAATCGCGACACCGGCGAGCGCATCGCGCAGCGCGACGCTGGTGTGCGTGAGGCCGCCGGGGTTGATCACGATGAAGCCGGTGCCGTCGAGCCACGCCGCGTGGATCCGGTCGATCAGCGCGCCCTCGTGATTGCTCTGGAAGCACTCGACCGCGACGCCGCGCGCCGCGCCCAGCGCCACGGCGCGCGACTCGACGTCGGCCAGCGTGTCGTGACCGTAGACCTGCGGCTCGCGCGTGCCGAGCAGGTTCAGGTTCGGGCCGTTCAGCAGCAGGATCTTGTGGGGCATGCGGCAGGACTTTCGTTTGTCGATTGGCGATCTTGTCACATCGCATTCGCGCCGCCGCGGCGCAGCCGCATGCGCCCCGGCAGCGGCGCCGAGCGATGCAGCACATCCTCGCTCAGCCACAGCGCCGAGCGGCGTGCGCGCTGCGCGACGGTCGCCAGCGGCATCTGCTGGTAGTCGTCGTTGAAGACCTCGAAGCTGTAGTCGCCGCGGTAGCCGAGCGCATCGAGCCGCAGCACCAGCTCGGCCAGCGCCGCGCTGTGCACGCCTTCGCCGGGGAAGACGCGGAAGTGGCGCGCCGTGTCGATGCGCTCCTCGACCGACTTGATCTCGTTCCACATGAAGTCGGCGAGCTGCACGAGGAAGATCTTGTCCGGGTCCAGCAGCTCCAGGTCGTCCAGCGGCGTCTTCGTCGCGAAGGCGTGGAACGAGTCGAAACCGATGCCCAGATTGGGCGCGTCGGCGCGGCAGACGATGTCCCATGCCGCGTTGAACTCGTTGACGTGCCGGCCCCACGAGAGCCCTTCGTAGGCGATGCGGATGCCCAGCGGCAGCGCCAGCATCGCGAGCTTGCGCAGGTCGCGCGCGATCGCGTCGCGGTCGCCGGTCGCGTGCGTCGAGGTCGACGAGCACACCAGCAGCACCTTCGCGCCGACCGCATGGCACATCTCGAGCATGGACTTGGCCACGTCGACCTTGTAGTCGTGCAGGTGGCCCGACAGGCCCTCGAAGTCGCGCAGCACCTGGAAGCCGGTGACGCGCAGCCCGCTGCTCCTCACGGTCTCGGCCGCCGCGTCCAGCCCGCCGGCGTAGCCGACCAGGTCGCGCGCCATCAGCATGACCTGCGAGAAGCCGGCGCTCTTGATCGCGGCCAGCTTCTGCGGCAGCGTGCCGGCGAGCGAGATCGTGTCCATGCCGAAATCGGCGATGTTGACCTGCTCGCCGTTCATCGCGCCGTCTCGTCGTGGACCAGCTCGAACATCACGCCGCCGAGATAGCTCTGGGTCAGCGCGCCGCGCGTCTCCGAGTGCACGCCGGTCGACTCGACGAACCCCAGTCCGCGCTCGCGCAGCGCCTTCACGCTGGCCAGCACATCGGGCGTGCCCAGGCCGACGCGCTGCAGCGCCTCGGCGCCCTCGGCGTCGAAGATGCCGGGCTCGGGCTCGATCAGCTGCAGGTAGAACGAGCCGCACGGGCTCTTCAGCACCCGGCCCTTGGGCAGGATGCCGTGGCGCTCCTCGTCGGACAGCGCCTGAAAGCCGAACAGCTCGCTGTAGAACTCGGTCCAGTCCTCGGTGCGATCGTTGGTGATGTACTGGACCACGCCGTACCAGTGCAGGCCGGTCAGCGCCGGCGGCTTCGGGTCGACCGTCGGGATCAGCGTGAAGTCGACGTCGTAGATCGAGAAGTCCTTGTAGCGGTCGACGAAGTAGATGCGGCTCGCGCCGACGCCGTGGATCGCCGGGATGTTCAGCTCCATCACCTCGACGTGGGTCGGCACTGCCCACGCGCCGCGCGCGAGCGCTTCGCGGTAGGCGCTCGCGGCATCGCGCACGCGCAGCGCGATCGCCGCGATCGTCGGCGTGTCGCTCAGGGCCGCGCCGCGCGGCAGGCCGCCGGCGTGCGCGTTGACGATGATGTTCATGCCGCCCTGCCGGTACAGCAACACCTCGCGCGAGCGGTGCCGTGCGATCGGGTGGAAGCCTGCCATCTCGAGCACCTGGCCGAGCGCCTGCGGCTTCGCGGTGCTGTATTCGATGAACTCGATGCCGTCCAGCCCGAGCGGGTTGTCGGCATCGGCGGTGAATTCGCGTTCGGTGTGGTCTTGCATGCGAGGCCTTCCGTGAACGGTTCGGGTCAGTGGCCGAGCGGCTCAGTACTGGATGCGCGCCACCGCGCGCAGCTCGTCCGCGGTCGTGGTGCCGAAGCCGAAGAACTCCAGGTAGGCCGGGATCATCTCGAACAGCATGTCGGTGCCGACCTGCACCGTGCAGCCCTTGGCCATCGCCGCGCGCAGCAGCGGCGTGTATTCGGCCTTCATCACGACCTCGCCGACGAAGGTGGCCGGCGCGATGCGCGCCACGTCGAACGGCAGCGGATCGCCCTCCTTCATGCCCAGCGGCGTCGCGTTGACGACGATGTCGTGCCCCTCGGGATCGTTCGAGCCGGTGCGGCAGACGAGCTTCGGGTAGTACGTCAGCAAGCGGTCGCGCAGCGCTTCGGCCGACGCGGCGTCGCGGTCGTAGAGACTCAGATCGGCCGCGCCGGCCGCGGCGAGCGACGCCGCGATCGCCGAGCCGACGCCGCCCGAGCCGACCACCAGCGCGCGCCGGCCCTCGATCGCACAGCCTTTGCGCTGCGCGCCGCGCACGAAGCCGGCGCCGTCGAACTGGTCGCCGAGCCAGGAGCCGTCGTCGCGCAGCAGCAGCGCGTTGCAGGCGCCGGCAATGCGGGCAGTCGGCGTGACCTCGTCGGCCAGCGCGAGCGTCGTGACCTTGTGCGGCATCGTCACCAGCGCGCCGTGCAGGTTGGTCAGGCGGCGCAACGAGGCGAGCACGCCGGCGTAGTCGTCGGCCTTCACGCCCATCGGCACGACCGCCGCATTGATCCCCCGCTGCTCGAACCAGGGGTTGTAGATCATCGGCGACTTGAAGGTCTCGGTCGGGTAGCCGAGATGGGCGATCAGCCGGGTCTTGCCGTCGATCATGGGGTTCGGCTCCGTCGTGCGTCTGGCATGGGCTGTGGTCCCGGCGCGGTCGCTGGCATCAGGCCGCGGCGGCTCGAGCCAGCGCCTGCGTGCGCAGCCGATCGTACTCGGCCTTCTCGACCGGCACCGCGCTCGCGTTGCCGAGACCGGCCAACGGCAGCCGATAAGTCTCGCGGGCACTCCATGCCGCCAGTGCGGCGATGGCCGTCACGCCGAAGGCGATGCTGCCGATCATCAGCGGCACGTTGGTCGACCCGGGCGGCGCCACCGTCGCGAACAGCGCGGGCAGCAGCGCGGTGATCGTGGTGCCGGTGTTCTGCGAGATCGCCATCGCCGAGACGCGCGAGCGCGTCGGGAACAGCTCGGGGTAGAAGCTCGGAAAGACCGCGTTGTAGCCCTGATAGACCACGCCCCACATCAGCAGCGAGAACACCACCGCGAGCGCCACGCTGCCGATGCTGATCGCGTACAGGTACGCGAACGACAGCAGCCCCGACAGCAGCGCGCCGACGATGATCGGCGGCCGCCGCCCGATGCGGTCCGACAGGTTGCCGACGTACGGGATCACCAGCACCGCCAGGCAGTTGCCCAGCACCGGGATCCACAGGTACACGTCCTTGGGCATGCCGACGCCGTACGCCTTCTGCACTGCATAGGCCGCGCCGAACACGGTGGCCACCACCGGGATCACGTTCATCAGCGCCATGCAGACGACGCGCAGCATGTCGGCCCAGCAGTACTTGAAGGCCTCGACGATGGGCGCGCGCGCCACCTTGCCCTGCCGATCTTCCTCGGCGAAGGCCGGCGTCTCGTCGACCTTGCGGCGAATGATGTAGCCCGCCACGATCACGAGGAAACTCAGCAGGAACGGCACGCGCCAGCCCCAGGTGTTGAACTCGGCTGCGGGCAGGTAGTGCGCCAGCGGCAGGAACACGGCCGCAGCGAGGATCTGCCCGGCCTGCACGCCTTGCAGCGTGAAGCTCGAGAAGAAGCCGCGCCGGCCGAACGGTGCGTGCTCGAGGATCATCGAGCTCGCGCCCGAGATCTCGCCGGCCACCGCGAAGCCCTGGATCAGCCGCAGCACCACCAGCAGCACCGGCGCGAGCATGCCGGCCTGCTCGTAGGTCGGCAGCAGCCCGACGGCCATCGTCGAGAAGCCCATCAGGAACATGCACATCAGCAGCACCTGCTTGCGGCCGTGCGTGTCGCCGAAGTGGCCCAGCACGAACGCGCCGATCGGCCGGGCGACATAACCGACGCCGTAGGTCGCGAGCGACGCGACGATCGCGATCTTCGGGTCGGTGCTCGGGAAGAAGATCTGCGGGAAGATCAGCGACGCTGCCGTCGCGTAGATGAAAAAGTCGTAGTACTCGAGCGCCGAGCCGATCCAGCCGCTGGCCGCGGCCTTCTTCGACTGGGGTCGGCTTCCTGTCTCGCCTTCTGATGCGGTGAGGCTTGCCATTGCGTTGTCTCCTGGCTGGTGGTTCTGGTTTCGGATCAGGGGAGCCGACTGCAACGCTGCCCCTGGAGCGGGACATTAGGCAGTCGCCGCCCATGCCACAAGGCGACGGGTCCGAATTTGCGCGATCATCGCGCAGGGCGCGCGATGATCGTGCGCTTACCGGGTATCTACTGACCGCGAGAGACCGACGGAGGCGCGATTGGACAGCAGCGATTCAACGGCGCCGGGCATCGCCCGCCAGGACCTGATCGAGGGCCTCGGCAAGGGCCTGCGGCTGATCGAAGCCTTCGACGACGATCACCCGCGCCTGACGCCATCGAAGGCGGCCGAGCTGACCGGCCTGACCCGCTCGGCGGCGCGGCGCTTCCTGCTCAGCCTCGTCCACTACGGCTACGCCGGCAGCGACGGCAAGAACTTCTGGCTGATGCCGCGCGTGCTGCGCCTGGGCCAGAGTTATCTCGAGGCGGCGCGGCTGCCGCGGCTGGTGCAGCCGTTCATCCAGCGCGTCTCGATGCAGTCGGGCGAGACCGTGAACTTCAGCGTGCTCGACGGCCACGAGATCGTCTACGTGGCGCGCAGCAACGCGCCGCGCTTCATCTCGATCGGCTACCAGGTCGGCGTGCGCGTGCCGGCCCACGTGGTCACGCCGGGCATGGTGATCCCGGCGACCTGGGGCGACGAACGGCTGGACGCCTGGATCGCCGAGCACGACTTCAGCAGCTTCACCGCGCACACCGTGACCGACCCGGCGCGCTATCGCGAGACCGTGCTGGCCGCGCGTGCGCTCGACTACTGGTCGACCGAGCAGCAGCTCGACCTCGGGCTGCGCGGCATCGCGGTGGTGGTGAAGGACCGCAAGGGCGAGTGCGTCGGCGCGATCGGCATGACCGTCAACATGCAGGGGCAGACACAGCAACAGATGGTCGATGCGCTGCTGCCGTCGCTGCGCGACGCGGCACGCGCGTTGCGCACGATCCTGTAGTTGTTGTAGTTGTGTAGTTGTGTCGCAGGCACGTGAACAAGACCGAACCGGGACATGCGCATGTACCATCGCCGCCGGGGACGGGCCACATGATCAAGCACATCGCCACTATCGCCGGCGTCGCGGTTGCCGCGACCTTCGTCACGATGTTCTTCGCTGGACGGGCCGAGACCCGGCGGCTCGACGAGATCGCGCCGCGCGTCGGCCTGAGCCATGAAGACCTGATCGCGATGGGCCCGCGCGTCTCCAGCGTCAGCGGTGCGACGCTGGGCACCTCACGCCGCGTCGTGTACCTGCTCGCGTGCAGCGGCCAGACCAGCAAGTCGACGCTGGAATCGCAGGCGGTTCAGGCCGGCACGCTCGCACGCCAACGCCGCTTGACCGACCGCGAAGCCGTGACTGCCGTGTTGATCGAAGGCGGGCGCCGCGCCGACGGGTTGAAGGACTGCTGAGCCCTCAAGCCATGCACGTGCGGTTCTTGCCCGTGCGCTTGGCCTCGTACAGCGCCTGGTCGGCGCGCTCCAGCGCCGTCTCGATCGCCTCGTTCGCGCGGTACGCGGTCACGCCAGCGGAGAAGGTCACGAAGACCTGCTTGCTCTCGTGCATGAACAGGCCGCCGGTCAGCGAACGCTGCAGCCGGGTCAGGATCTGCTGGCCCTCGGCGACCGGCGTCTCGGGCAGCAGCACGACGAACTCCTCGCCGCCGTAGCGTGCGACCCGGTCGGTCGGCCGCAGCGTCGCGCTGACCCGCGCAGCGAGCGAGCGCAGCGCCTCGTCGCCGGCGCCGTGGCCGAGCTCGTCGTTCAGGCGCTTGAAGTTGTCGATGTCGAGCAGCCCGATCGCGAGGTCGCCGCCGCCGCGCTCCAGCCGCGCGCGCTCGGTCTCGAACGCCTGCAGCAGCCCGCGCCGGTTCGCGACCTGCGTGAGCTGGTCGGTCGAGACTTCTTCCGAGAGCCGGCGCATCTCGCCTTCGAGCTCGTCGACGCGGCGCGCGAGGTCGCGCGCCTTGTGGTGTTCGTCCTGCAGGCGCGCCTGGGTCTGCTGCACCAGCGAATGCACGGTGCGGCTTTCCTCGACCATCTCGCGCACGACGCCGGCGAGGCTTTCGAGCGAGTCGGCCTTCTCGATCACGTCGGCATAACGGCCGACGCTGTCGTGGAAGTTGCCGGTCTGCGAGCCCAGTTCGTCGAGCTCGGTGAGCATGCGGTTGATCAGGCCCTTCAGCGAATCGCGGGCACGTTCGCGCTCCTCGCGCAGCTGCCCTTGGCGCTCGCGCGTGTCGCGCAGCAGGTCGCCGACGGCGCGCACACCGCGGCCGGTCAGCCCTTCTTCGATCTTCGCGCGCATCGCCTGGCATTGGCCCTGGACCCAGCTGTCGTCCTCGGCGAGCTCGGCCAGGCTCGCGGTCAGCTCCTCGCACAGTGCGCCGAGCTGCTCGAACACGTGGTGGCGATGCGCGAGCACCTGCTGCGCGCGGTGGCCGAAAGCGGCGGCCGATTCGGCGAGCGGCGCATCGGCACCGCTGGCCAGCAGCTGCGCGTTCAGCACTTCGAGTTCCTGGCGCAGGTCCTGCGCGGCGGCGTCACGTTCGGGCAGCGCACAGGCGACCGTGTCGGCGAAGGTGGCCGAGATGCTGCGCCACGGCACGAGGTCAGCCGCTGTCGAGGCGGCGTCCGCCGGCGCCGGTGGCAGGGTGTCGAGCGTGATCGGCATCGGTTCGCCAGCGGGATCGGCACCGAGCTCGGCGGCCAGCGTGTCGCTCACGTCCTGGTCCCAGCTCGCGACGAGCTGCGACAAGCGCTGCTGCAGCAGCTTCGCATCGCTGCGGCTGCCGGCGAGCACGCGCTGCAGGCTGTCCTTCTTGCGTGCGGCGGTCCAGGCGCGGCTGCCGCGTTCGATGCCGCGCACGATGCGGTCGATCAGCGCCGCGAGCGCCGATGCATCGGCCGCCGGCTCGCCGGCTTCGAGGCGGTAGGCGCGTGCGTAGTTCTCCGGGGTCGGCTCGAGCTTGTCGAGCGCGAGGCGGCGCAGCGCGGCCTTCGCAAGCTGGGTGGCCTCCGTCGAGCTGCTCGATCCGGCCAGAGGCGCCGGGCGTGTCGTCTCCATCCGATGTGCTTCGTGTGACGTCAAGTCGCCGGTTTCAGGCGCGTGTCGCGTCCTTCGGGCGCGCGCAGCAGGTCGGCCAGGTCGCCCGCCTCGCCGGCCTTGACGATCCACGGCGCCTTGCGCGGCAGCACGGTCTGCTGCAGCCAGGTCTCGATGTCCTCGGGGGGCTGCGGCCGGCTGAACAGGAAGCCCTGCATCACGCCGCAGCCGAGGCGGTGCAGCACCTCCATCTGGCGCAGGTTCTCGACGCCTTCGGCGATCACGCGCAGGCCGAGCGAACGCGCCAACGCGATGATCGCGGTGACGACGGCCGAGCTCTGCGGCGTCATCCCCAGGTCGCGCACGAAGCTGCGGTCGATCTTGACCTCGCTGATCGGCAGCGTCGTCAGATAGGCGAGTGACGAATACCCGGTGCCGAAGTCGTCGATCGAGATCTCGACGCCGATCTCGTTGAGCCGGTGCAGCGACG
>Ga0070706_100003223_pt1 | contig 16117 bp, 9 predicted proteins | sample KBSK5501metaG_FD_65476 | JGI IMG/M metagenome (GOLD analysis project Ga0070706, IMG submission 65476) | Corn, switchgrass and miscanthus rhizosphere microbial communities from Kellogg Biological Station, Michigan, USA - KBS K5-50-1 metaG | ecosystem: Host-associated > Plants > Roots >...
CACGGGCGAACGACACGACCTCCTGCACGAGGATCTCGGGGGCCGAGGCGCTCGCCGTCAACCCGAGGACGCGGACGCCGACGAGCCACTCGGGCCGGATGTCGCGTGCTCTTTCGATCAGATGCGAGGCGACGCCGTTCGCGCGCGCGACCTCGCACATCCGCAGCGAGTTGGAGCTGTTCGGCGCCCCGAGCACGAGCAGCAGATCTACGTGCGGCGCCATGGCCTTGACCGCGTCCTGCCGGTTCTGCGTCGCGTAGCAGATGTCCTGCTTCGAGGGCGCCCTCAGATTCGGGAAGCGCCGCTTCAGGATCGCCAGGATCTCACGCGTGTCGTCGATCGAGAGCGTGGTCTGGGTCAGATAGGCGACGCGGTCCGGATCGGGCACGGTGACCATCTCGGCGTCCTCGCGAGTCTCGACGAGGCGGATGGCTTCGGGCGCTTCGCCCAGCGTGCCGACAGTCTCGTCGTGATCGTGGTGGCCCACGAGGATGATGGTGTAGCCCTTGCGCGCGTAATGAATCGCCTCGAGGTGGACCTTGGTGACCAGAGGGCAGGTGGCATCGATCGTGTTGAGCCCCTTTCGAGTCGCCAGCGACCGGACCTGCGGCGCGATCCCGTGCGCCGAGAAGATCAGCCAGCCGTTGTCCGGGACCTCGTCCACTTCTTCGACGAACCGGGCTCCCTTCTCGCGCAGCTCGTCGACGACGTAGCGGTTGTGGATGATCTCCTTACGCACGTAGATCGGGCCCTCGCGGGCCTCCAGCGCCTTCTCGACCACGTCGATGGCCCGCACCACGCCGGCGCAGAAGCCTCGCAGGCCCGCGACGAGCAGCTTTTCGACGCGGATCCCCGAAAAGGCGTTCTCCGTCACCAGGTCACCGTCTCCGCGAACTTCGCTTTCTTGCGGGACTCGCCATCCGACAGCGAGGGAGAGCCCGCAAGCTCTGGGTAGAGCGCCAGGACCGTCTCCACCACGCCCTCCGCGTCGAGCTTCAGGTTGTGTCGCTGCTGCAGCTGCGGGCTGTGATCGACGAACCGGTCCGGGATCGCGTGGGACTTCAGCCCCTCGGCCGGCATTCCTTCCGCGTGGAAGGCTTCCAGGACGCCGCTTCCGAACCCTCCGATCAGAAGATGCTCTTCCAGGGTCAGGATCCGGGGGCAGCTCGCCGCGAGCGTCCGGAGCAGCTCGAGATCGAGCGGTTTCGCGAACCGTGCGTTGACGACGCCGCAGGAGACGCCGCGGTGGGAAAGCTCTTCGGCGGCCTCCGACGCCACGGCGACCATCGAGCCGTAGGCCAGGAGGGTCAGGTCGCGTCCCTCCTTCAGGATCTCGCCGCGGCCAATCGGGATCGACTTGAGAACGGGGTCGAGCTCCACGCCGAGCGCCATCCCGCGCGGGTACCGGACCGTGAAGGGGCGGCCGGAGGAGATCGCCGTGTACAGAAGGTGCTGCAGCTCGTTCTCGTCCTTGGGCGCCGCGACGGTCATGTTGGGGATCGAGCGGGTGTAAGAAACGTCGAAGACCCCTTGGTGCGTCTTGCCGTCGTCGCCGACCAAGCCCGCGCGGTCGATGCAGATCGTCACCGGAAGGTTCTGCAGGCAGACGTCATGGATGAGTTGATCGAAGGAGCGCTGCAGGAACGTCGAGTAGATGGCGACGACCGGCTTCAAACCCGCCTTGGCCATCCCGCCCGCCATGATGACGGCGTGCTCCTCCGCGATTCCGACGTCGTAGACCCGGTCGGGAAACTTCTTCTTCACCTCGATCAAACCGGTGCCTTCGAGCATCGCGGCCGAGATGGCGACCACCTTCGGGTCCTTCTCCATCATCGTCATCAACGTCTTCGCGAAGACCTGCGAGTACGTGTACCGCGTACCGGATCCCGGCGCGCCCGTGGGCGTTCCCGGCTGATGGAACTTCGAAGGATTCTGCTCCGCCTGCTGGAAGCCTCGGCCCTTGTGGGTCAGGGCGTGGATGACGACCGGCGTGCCGTCCTTGGAGATCTCGCGCGCCCGGCAGAGCGCTTCCTCGAGCTCGCGGAAGTCGTGACCGTTGACCGGCCCGACGTAGTGGAAGCCGAGCTCGTCCCAGATCAGGTTGGGGAAGAAGAGTCCTTCGACCGAGCTCTTGAGCTTGCGCGCCAGCTCCCAGGCCTTATCACCGTGCGGCAGGCGCTTGAAGAAGCTGTGCCCCGCCTCGATGAACGTCTTGTACGTGGGATGGAGCTCGAAGCGATTGCGCCAGTGGGCGAGCCAGCCCACGTTCTCGGAGATCGACCAGCCGTTGTCGTTGAAGATCACGATCATGCGCTTCGGCTTGACGTGGACGATGTTGTTCAAGGCCTCGTAGCTCGGCCCCGACGTCAGCGCGCCGTCCCCGACGACGACGACGACGTACGGGTCCCTCCGGCCGCCCTGCAACGCGATCGCGGCGCCCAGGCCGTAGGAGAGCCCGGTCCCCGCGTGTCCCGCCGCCAGCGTGTCGTGCGGGCTCTCGGAAGGCTCGGCGAAGCCCGAAAGTCCCCCCGGGGTCCGAATCGAGCGGAACTGATTGCGCCTGCCGGTGACCAGCTTGTGGGTGTAGCACTGGTTGGATGTGTCCCAGACCAGCCAGTCCTTCGGGCTGTCGAAGGCGCGGTGAAGGGCCAGCGTCAGCTCGACCACGCCGAGGTTGGAGGCGAGGTGACCTCCGGTCTTCGTGATGGTCTCTATGATCAGATCACGACAGTCCTGCGCGAGCTCCGCTAATTCCTCGTGGCTCAAGCCTTTGAGGTCGCGAGGACCGTCGATGCGACTCAAAACGGGCATACGGTTTCCTAACTCCCGTAAGCACGGGGAACGCGGATCATACTCTACAACTTCACACTCAGATTCCGTCCGTCGGGCTCGCTACCGGCTACCCCGAACCGCCCTCCGCCCCCCGCATCGGGACCGGCACCGCGGGTTCGTTGCGGTCGAGCGCCAGCTTGAGGCGTTGGGTGATCAGGAAGAGCTCGGGCCGGCTGACCTTGGATCCCGGACCGCGCTTCTCGACCCGCTCCAGGGTTGCCCAGGCGAGCTGCACGGGTAGCGCCGTGAACTCGATCAGGCCCCGGGGGGCCGCGGCACTCTGGAGCGCGAGAATGTACTCCCCGGCGATCGTCAAGTCCTTCCGCGCGAGAGCGAAGACCTCCGCCTTCGGGACCCGTGCCGGAAGATAGCGTCTGCCCTCGGAGGCGTCGTCGGAGGAGTCCTTCAGGATGTTCACGAGCTGAAGCGCCTCGCCGAAGGTGGACGCCCGCTCTCGAAGCCGGGGCGCGATCGGCGCGAGGTTCCCGCGTCGGAGCAGGAAGAGCTCGGTCAGCATCTCACCCACGATTCCGGCGACGGCGTAGCAGTACCTCTGAAGCTCCGCCGTCGAGGACAGCTCGAGGTGTCCCTCCTTCGTCCGAGCCACGAAATCCGCCATGCCGCGCGCGGAGCGGAGGACGTGCGGTCGGATCGCCCCGACGGCCTCGGCCGAGAGCGTGAAGAACTGCTCGAGCACGAACGGCGTCGCGGCGAGCAGTTCCCGGTATCCCTCGTGAGGCGACGCGCCTTCGGCCACCCACGCGGCCGAGAGATCCGCCGCGTCCGGCTCGGCCTCACCCATGAGCAACCCGCCGAACTCCTCGAGCGCGCGGATCCGACGCTCGGGCGACCAGTGCGACGCGTCCTCGAACGTGTCGGCGATGCGAAACAGAAGGTAGGCGATCATCACCTCGCGCCGGGTGGGCTCCGGAAGAACCGGGATCGAGAGCGCGAACGTGCGGCTCGTCTTCTCGAGGAGGCGCTCCAGGCTCGGCATTTGTCGTCTTCTCTTGGCGGCGGCCTTGTTGCCGTCCGCGGGCGGGGACGAGCCCCGCCTTCTACGATATCGTCGAGTTCTCCTCATCGCGCAGCATCCACTCGACGAAGAGGGCGAGCCGGGTGGTGACTTGGAGGACTCGCCGGCGCAGCCGCATGAGCTCCGGGATCGTCCACGGACTCGACAACGCCCGAGCGACGACCGCGGAGCGCCGCAGACCGCCTTCCCGGTCCATGCACGAGGGAAGATAGTCGGGAAGCCGTTCTCCGGCTTCGTCTCCGATCGCACGAATCACCAGGTAGGGAACGCCGCGCTCGGATGCGGCCCGCGCCCACGCCGCCGATTCCATGTCCGCCGCCGCGGGCTCGCCGTCGGCCGAGCTGGCGAGCGCCGCCTTGTCGTCCGGCGAAACGAGCGGCTTCGAGACGTTGACCAGCGTTACGCCGCACACACCATCGGCGGAGAGCGCTCGCGCCAGCATCGCAGGATCCGGCGCGGGCGTATCTCCGGCCCGATCGCGGATGCGGCGTGCGATCACGAGCTCTCCCGCCGACAGCTCCGGTGAGAGCGCGCCGGCGATCCCGGCGCCGATGAGCGCGTCCGGCCGATGATCGTCGCAGAGCTGCGCCGCGCGTCGCCGCGCCCGGACGGCGCCGTCGCCGACGCGCGCCAGAAGAACCTCGGAAGCCCCGAAACGCACGCGGATGATGCCGCCCCGCTCGCGGCGCGGGCAGGTTCCCCGCGACAGGATCGCGTCGTGCTCCTCGGGCATCGCGGTGACGACGCCCAGCCGGCGGACGCGGCTATCGGCGGACATAGCCGTGCGCCCGAAACCACTCGACGGCCCGAGCGAGGGGCTCCTCGACGGGCGTCTGCGGCAGACCCAGCTCGGTGACCGCCTTCCCGGCGGAGAAGAACATTCGATGGGCGGACATGCGCACGCTCTCGACCGAGATGCGCGGTGCCCGGCCTCTCAGCCGGGCAAACGCCGTATCGACGCCCGCGGCGCACAGCGGGATCCAGTGGGGCAGGCGGAGGGACGGCGAAGGCAGACCCGTCAGACGCGCGAGGGCGTCCAGGATCTCCTTCAAGGTCATGTTGCGGTGGCCGAGGATATACCGATCGCCCACCCGTCCCCTCTCGGCGGCGAGGAGATGGCCCAGCGCGACGTCGCGGACGTCGACGAGGTTGAGGCCCGTGTCCACGTAGGCGGGCATCCGGCGGTTCAAGAAATCGACGATCATCTGACCGGTCGGCGTCGGCTTGATGTCGAGCTCCCCTATGGGTGTCGACGGATTGACGATCACGACGGGCAGGCCCTTTTCCGCCCAGCGCCGCGCGACCTGCTCGGCGTCGTACTTGCTCTTCTTGTAGTGACCGATGATCCTCTCGCGCGAGGCCGGAGTCGTCTCGCTCGCCGCCGTTCCGTTCGAGGCGAGCCCCAGGGCGGCGACCGAGCTGGTGTAGACGACCCGCCGGACGCCCGCCTCCGCGGCGGCCTTCAGAACGTTGTCAGTTCCCTCGACGTTGCAGCGGTACAGCTCGAGCGGATGCTTCGCCCAGAGGCGATAGTCCGCGGCCGCGTGGTACAGGGTATCGACTCCCGAGAGGGCGCTCTCGAGCGACGCGGGATCGGTCACGTCTCCCGTCGCGAGCTCGACCGGCAGCCCTTCGACGTTGTCGCGGCGGCTGCCGTGACGCACGAGGCAGCGCACGGAACGCCCCGCCTGGAGCAAGGCACGAACGATGTGGGCTCCTACGAAGCCGGTGCCGCCAGTGACGAGGTCCATTGGTGAAGGGTCTCAGGTTTCAGGTCTCAGGTCTCAGGTCTCAGGTCAAGAAGAACGCCGCGCTCCGACGTGAGACTTGAGACCTGAGACTTGAGACGGCCGCCGTCAGGCGGCTAAGTTCCACGCGATCATCCGGACCATGTCCCCCGGATGCTTCGGCAGCTCCATCACGACCGACGCCTCGAAGCCCGAGTGCATCGCGCAGTTTCGGCAGAGCGGATCCTGGCGAGACTCCCAGTAGCTCCAGTCCGTCCCGTTCCAGAACTCGGCGAAGGTCTCCGAAAAGGTCTTGCCGATCAGGTAACAGGGGCCCTTCCACCCCTTCGGCGTGTAGGTCACGGTGGACCACGGCGAGCACTTGTAATCGCGCAGTCCCGCCGCGAACTCGAGGAACATCGGCGTCGAGGTCAGCTTGTACTTCTTCGAGATCTCCAGGACCCGCCGGAACTTCTGCTGGATCTCCGATTTCGTCAGGAAGATGTCGCGGTCCACCGACTCGTAGTGATAGCCGGGGGAGACGAGCATCCCTTCGACGCCCATGCCCGTCAGCATCTCGCAGAGCTCCTCGACCTCGTCGACGTTCGTCTCCTTGAAGATCGTCGTGTTCGCCATGACGTGGTGCCCCAGGCGGACTCCCTCCTTGATCATCGCGACCGCCTTGTCGAACACGCCCGCTCGGTCGCAGACGGTGTCATGGGTCTCCCGCATGCCGTCCAAGTGCACGTTGATCATCAGCCTCTTGTGCGGAGGAATGACCCCGAAGACCGTCTCGTCGAGCAGAAGGGCGTTGGTGCAGAGATAGATGTGGCGCTTCCGCCGGATGATCTCCTCGACGAGCTGAGGCAGCTCGGGATAGATCGTCGGCTCACCGCCGCAGATCGAGATCACCGGGGCCTTCGACACCTCGACGGCCTCGATGCACTTCGAGAGCGGGAGCCGGTCCTTCAGCTTGCCCGTATGGCGCTCGAGGGCGCAGCCGAGGCAGGCGAGGTTGCACGTGTACAGCGGCTCGAGCATCAGGACGAACGGATACCGCCTGTTGCCCGCAATCGCGTTGCGAACCTGGTGCTGGATCGTGTCCGACATGATGTGCATCGGGAAGCGCATTCAATTCACTCCATGCTCCGAAGGCCGTAGGCTCGCAACGTTTGCGCCAACCTCTCCCGGCCGCCCCGCTTCCGGGCTCTCCCGCGCGTAGAGGGAGAGCGCCCAGAGCGGGAAATACGTCGCGTACAGATGGTATCGGAGATAAAAGACCTTTGGAAATCCGGTCCCGGTCCAGTGATCGTCTTTCCAGGCCCCGTCATACAGCTGCCTCGAAAGGAGATATTCGATTCCTCGGCGGACGGTCGCCGAGTCGCGGTCGCCCGAGGCGAAGAGCGTCATCAGGGCCCACGCCGTCTGTGAGGGCGTCGAGGGCCCCTGTCCCTTCTTCTCCGGCTCGTCGTAGGACAGCGGCAGCTCGCCCCATCCGCCGTCCGAATTCTGTCGCGCGCGCAGCCATTCGGCCGTCCTCTGGAATCGAGCCTGTCGCAGGTCTTCCCCGGCGTGGAGCAGACCGCGCAGAGCGAGCCAGGAGCCGTAGATGTAGTTGCAACCCCAGCGCCCGTACCAGGTGCCGTCCGAGTCTTGCTTCCTCTCGATGTACGCCGTCGCTCGGCGGACCGCCGGCTCGCCCGCCGGCACGCCCAGGCCGTGGAGCGCCTCCAGGATTCGTCCCGTGATGTCCTCGCAGCTGGGGTCGATCATCGCGTTGTGGTCGGCGAAGGGGATGTAGGTCAGGACCTCGTTGTCGCAATCCTTGTCGAAGGCGCCCCAGCCGCCGTCCTCGTTCTGCATCGCGAAGAGCCAGGCCTGGCCGCGGGCGATGGCGCCCTGGCGCGCGAGATCCTCCGCCTCACCCGGGAAACGGATTCGGGACAACGCGGTCAGGACCTCGGCGGTGTCGTCGGTGTCGGGGTACCACTCGTTCGCGTACTCGAAGTACCACCCGCCCGGCTCGGCTTCGGGACACGCCTTCTTCCAATCGCCGACCTTCTTGACTTCACGGTCGAGCAGCCAGCGGCCCGCCTTCAGCAGCGCCGGATCGTCCGGCGCGAGTCCGGAGTCCGAGAGGGCCACGACCGCGAGCGCGGTGTCCCAGATCGGGGAGAAGCAGGGCTGGAGGTGCAGCGTCTCCTCGTCCTCGATCTCGAACCGTTCGAGCTCGCGCGTCTGGGCGATGAGACGCGGGTCGTCGAGCGCGTATCCGAGGCAGCGAAACGCGATGATCGTGTTGACGATCGGGGGGAAGATGGCGCCCAAACCATCCGACAACGCGAGCCGCTCGTGGATCCACTTCTCGCACGCGGCAAGGGCCTTCCGGCGCAGAGGAGTGAAGCCGCCCGCTTCGAGCCGCTTGAGCGTGAGGTCGATGCGGGTGAAGAAGCTCCGCCACGCGCGCTCCCGCCTCGAGCGGATCGGCGCCGCCGCGCTCCGGCCCCGGACGTGCAGCTCCGAGATCGAGGCGCGCTCGGGCACCGGGCACACCGGCTTGCTCGCCCAGATCACCGAGAGCGGGACGACGATGCCCCGCGACCAGGAGGACATCTTGTAGATGTTAAAGACGAAGCCGTCCGGCAAGAGCACGATCTCGGGCGGGACTGCCGGGCAGGCGTCCCAGTCGCATTGCCCGAAGATCGCGAGATAGATCCGGGTGAAGGAGTTGCAGGCCTCGATCCCGCCGAGCTGCAGGATCACATTGCGAGCGCGGGCCATGTGAGGCGCGTCGGGATCGTCGCCCATCAGCTTCAGGACGAAGTAGGCCTTCACGGACGAGCTGACCTCGGGCGGCCCTCCCTCGTAGATCGCCCAGCCGCCGCTGGGGAGCTGCCTGCGCCGCAGGTGCTCGGCGGCCTTGCGCGCCCGCGGCTCGCCGGAGCGGCCCAGGAAGTGCAGCGTCAGGACGTACTCGGACTCGAGGATCGTGTCGCCCTCGAGCTCCCCGCACCAGTGGCCGTCCGGCGCCTGGATCGAGAGCAGGTACCGCTGCGCCGCGGCGACGGCGTTGCGAACGGACGACCGGCTCGTCCCGGCGAGGGCGCTCTCAGGCCCTAGGTCCGAATTCTCCCGGACGGACATACTCGATGCCCCTCGTCTTGACTCTTGCGGTTGATCCGGGCGGGAACCCCACCACCGGCGCCGGAATCGGCCCCTTTTCGCCCAGGCCTCCAAGTCTATACCACATATAAGGATGCCGGCTTGGTGGGTTCGGATTCCGGCTTTTTTAGGGCGCCTTCGAGGCGCGGCTCACTTGTTCCGTGTCGCCGCCCAATTCGTCACGATCGTCAGCTGCCGGTTAGGCTCTTCCGTCCGGACCATTCGCGTCGCGAAGATCTCGCTCCCATCGGCGGAGACGTCGTAGTCGCGAAACGCCTCTTCGCGGCTTCCCCGGCCTCCCCATTGGCCACCGATGTTGAGATCCGAGGAGAAGAGCAGGCGCGGCGCCGAGACGACGAGCTCGGGCGAGGTCTGGATGTCGACCGCCATGAACTTCTCCCCGCGTTCACCGGAGCGGTAGAGGAGCTCCCGGCCGCCGCGGGTCCAGGCCGGTTCGGTGCCGGATTCGGTCGAGATCTTGATGGCGGCGCCCGGGCCGGGATAGGGCCTCACGTAGATCTCGCGCGTGCCCGACTCGTCGCCGACGTAGGCGATCCACTTCCCGTCCGTGGAGAAGGTGGCCCCCGCCTCGCGAAACGGCGTCTCGAACCAGGCAGAAGGGTGGCTCCCGTCGGCCGAAACCATCCAGATGTCCTGGGAGAGCTGCTTTCGCGTCCCACCGCGGTCCGCGGCATAGTTTTTCGTGTATGCAATCGTCTTACCGTCCGGAGACCAGGAACCCGTGAATTCGCCGTCCTCGGTCGAAGCCGTCAGGGCCTGGATCTCTCCGGTTCCGTCGGCGTTCTTCAGGCCGAGCGATGGGCGTACCGCCACCATGCGGGAGAAGGCGATGCGCTTCCCATCGGGCGACCAGAGCGGGCAGAAGAACCGCCCCGGCTCCGGCGTGAGCATCGAGACGATGTCTCGCTGTCGGTCGTAGACGACGATCGAGCTGCGCAGCCCGGCGAATCGCACGAACGCCAGACGCTTGCCCTCCGGCGACAGGCGAGGATTGAAGTACGCCGCGGCCGGCAGCGACAGGCTGGTTTCCCTTCCTTGCCGGTCGAGACGGAGAACGGTCGTGGTCGGGATCCGAATCCCCGGGCCGTCCAGGAAGGCGAGGGTTCCGCCGGGAGAGAGGGCGAAGCAGGCGATTCCTTCGGGATCGATCGCGATCTCCTCGGTCAGGCGGACCGGCGGTCCGGTCAGGGCGAGCCGCGAAAGGTCGAACGGGGCGCTGAAGACGGAAGCCCCGCTGACGAAGACGAGACGGCCCGCGGCGTAGCGGGCGAAGCTTGAGCCCTCGAGGATCGTTTGCCACTTGCCGGTGGAGGTGTCGAGCACGGCGATGTTCGACCTGTCGACGTCCGCGAAGTCCCTGCCGAGGCGGAGCGTGAAGAGGGTTCCCCGCTTAGCCGGCAGGATCTGGGGATAGAGGTGCGCGTTCTCGCCGCGGGCGGTGTCGAGCCGCGTCAGCGGGCGGGGCTCTCCTCCGGTCTCCGCAATGGTGAACAGTCCCGTATTGGCTCCCATCGTGAGGACGATGCGGCCGTCCTCTCCCCAGCTCGCCCCCGCCGTGATGGGAGGAATCGTGGCGAGGAGGAGGGGAGTGCCCCCGGAGAGGGGAACCTTCTTCAGCTGGTTTCGCGCGATGAAGCCAATCCACTGGCCGTCCGGAGAAAAGAAGGGCCGGGAGCCCGCCTCGGTCCCCTGGATCGGCTCCGCGCGATCGGCCGCGAGAGGCCGCCGGAACAGGCGAAGCTCGCCCTCGTGGACCGCAGCGAAGACGACGGTCTGACCGTCGGGCGAGAGGGCGAGCGGCGGCCTTGCGGTGAAGAGGGTGCCCCCGGGCGGCAGCGGCAGAACGGCACGAATGGACGGGGGGGCAGCATGCGGGAATCGGAGGAGAAACGCGGCGGCCGCTATGAGCGCGGCCCCGAGGATCGCTCCTCCCAGGCCCCACGCGAGCCTCGCACGCGGCGCGGAAGCGGCCATTGCCGCTTCGCCGACGCCACCGGAGGATCCCGCTGCCTGCGCCTCCTCGATCTCGATCCTCGCGTCGGCGATGTCGTGGAGTCGTCGCTTCGGATCCTTCTGGAGGCAACGGCGCAGAAGCTCGCGGATGCGGGGAGGCGTCGCCGCCGGAAGAATCGTCCAGTCCGGCTCGGCGCGCAGGATCGCCGACAAGACATCGGAGACCGTCTCGCCAGAGAACGCTTGTTTCCCCGTCAGGCACTCGTAGAGGACGCAGCCGAAGGAAAAAATGTCGCTGCGCTTATCCAGCGGCTTGCCCCGGGCCTGCTCGGGGCTCATGTAGGCGGCCGTCCCGAGAATGACGCCGGCGAGCGTCGCGGGAGTCGTGACGGTTGGCGAGAGCGACGAGTCGAGGCCTCGGGACGACTCGACGGTGCGCGCGAGGCCCAGGTCCAGGACCTTGACGGACCCGCCCGGACGAATCTTGACGTTGGAGGGCTTCAGGTCGCGATGGATGATGCCCGCTTCGTGCGCGGCTTCCAGGCCCGCGGCGATCTGCCCGGCGACCGAGAGGGACTCGTCGAGGGGGAGCGCGCCCGCCGCGAGCCGTTCCGCGAGCGTCTCTCCTTCGACCAGTTCCATGACGAGGAAGCGGGCACCGCCCTGATCCTCGAGCCCATGAATCGCGGCGATGTTCGAATGGTTGAGCGAGGCGAGAAGCCGCGCCTCCCGCTCGAAGCGGGCGAGCCGCTCGCGGTCCTGCTGAAACTCCTGCGGCAGGGCCTTGATCGCGACCTCTCGCTGCAGGCGAAGGTCACGCGCGCGATAGACCTCGCCCATGCCGCCCCGCCCGATCGGGGCTATGACCTCGTATGTGCCCACGCGCGAGCCCGGTGCGAGCGCCATCAGCTTGGGAATCCCCCCAAGTATGACACCGGGCGAATGAGCGCCTTCACGACGCGAAGGTGCTCCATGTCCTCGAGGGCCTGTCCGGCCTCGGCGAGGGGGTATTCGCGGGTGACCAGCTCCCTCCAGCGGAAGCGGTCCCTGTGCTTCTTCATCAGCGCGAGCGCGCGATGGAGGTGCGAGAACTCGTAGCCCCAGCAGCCCAGGACCGTGGCGTGCTTGCGGTTGATGTGGCGGTGGGGATTGATCGAAACGTCGCCGGAGTCGGTGTACTGGCCGACGACGACGTAGCGGCCGCCGTCGCGGAGCATGTCGAGGCCCTCGGGCACCGCTGCGGGATTTCCGGAGGCCTCGACCACGACGTCGGCCCCTCGGCCGGCGGTCCGCTCGCGCACCCAACGCGATCGGCCGGCGGGATCCGTGACCTCGGTGATGTCGAGGACGTCCTCGGCTCCGAGGCGGCGCGCCGCGTCGAGCCGCGCCTTCGGCGCGCCGACCATCAGAACACGCAGTGCCCCCGCGAGCTGCGCGAAGATCGCGGCGTTCAGCCCGACCGGGCCGCTCCCCTGAACCACGACCGTGTCGCCGAGCATGACACCCGCGCGCTCGATCGCGTGGAGTCCCGTCGGTAGCCCGCACCCGCCGCCCAGAAAATCCTCGATCTCGACACCTGCCGGCAGAGGCACGAGCCGCACACCGGGAAGGATCTCGATCCTCTCGGCCCAGCCGCCGAGAAGTCCCTCGGCGGCCGGCGCGGTGATCCCGTACACACGGCGGTCCGGGCAGCGCGTCGCCGACCGTGCCACCAGACACTGCCAGCAGCGGCCGCAAACGCCGAAGACGTCGTAGAAGGTGACCACGGCACCCGTCCGGACCTCCCTCCCCTCTACGTCTTTGACCGCTCCGCCGGTCGCGAGAACACGGCCGCAGCTGACGTGGCCGGGAATGATCGGGTACGGAACCCCCGAGAGTCGCCCGTGGTGGAGGTGGACGTCCGTTCCACAGACTTCGCTCGCGATCGTTTCGAGGATCGCGCCTCCCGGCCGGAGCTTCGGAGCGGGGAAGCGTCGCGTTTCGAGCGGGCGTCCGGGCCCGGTCATCACGACGGCTTCGACGGTCTCGGGAGCTGTCACGGGCGCGATCATAGACGGGCTTCCTCGCCGCGCGGCGCGGTGACAGAATCGGTTCCATGCGCGGCGTCCTCCTCGGCCTCGCGGTGTCGCTGGCGACTATCGTGCGCGGACAGGAGCCGGGACCGCCGGCGGCCCCGGCCCCGCCTTCGGCGGCTTCCTCGATCGACCAACTGGGAGCGCTGGTGAAGGACGGCCGCCTGCGCGTCGAAGCGGATCTGCTCGCCGGCAGCGTTCCCGCGATCCCGAAGTACGCGCTGGAGGTCCGAGGCGCGCCGAAGACCTCGATTGCCGCCGAGGCCGCGGATGGCCGCGTGACGCGGATGCGCTTCGCGGTCGAGAACGGCCAGCTCATCGTGCGCGGCAAGGGCCTGCGCCCCAAGGTGTCGATCGAGTCGCTCGAGTTCGAATCGCCGCGGGGCGTGACTGGCATGACGTTTCACGGCCTCGGCATCTGGAAGCCGATCGTCGCGATCTTCGGCGGCATCGCCCGCTCCGCCGTCCGGAAGATGGAGTTCCGCACGGACATCCCGTCGGTGCTGAAGGGCGAGATCATGGGCGGCGCCCGGCCGCCGACGCCTTCGGGTCCTCCGACGCCCGCACCCCAACCCCCGTCGGCCTCCTTCATGGACCTCGTCCGCGAGGTCCGCATCAACGAGCTGGTGGTGACCGCCTTCGAGGGTCGCCGGATGGAGCTCGAGCCCTTCGTGTCCTTCGACACGGCCGCGCATCCGCAGTCGGGCGAGGCGATGAAGGTCTCGATCGACCACGGCGTGTTCCGACCCGCCCACGCGGAGGAGCCGACCTTCCTCGCGCTCGCCGGACACATCGACGGCGAGATCGAGAACGGCCAGATGGAATTCGAGAAGAACAAGTGCGTCGTGACGCGCGGGAGCGTCCGCGAAGGCGCGTTCCAGGCGGAAAGCGGCGAGCACGGCAGGCTTGCCACCTCCTTCTCGGCGAAGAGCCTATTCTTCGAGCTCTCGTCGGGAGACTTCGTCGTGCCGGGCGGCATGGGAGTCTCCCTCGACGAGGGTTCCACCTTCGAGGTCGCGGACGCGAAGGTCAGCGCCGCCGGCCATTTCTCCGGCGTGGCCAAGCTCGACCTGACGGGCAAGACGGGGCGGGTCTCGCGGCGGGGCGCGACGATCTCGGCGTCGAACATCCATCTGAAGACCCCGGGGCTGACAATCCTGGACGGTCGCGCGACGGGGCCCCTCGAGCTATCGTTCGACTACCAGCTCCGATACCCGTTCGTTGTGAAGTATCCGATCCCGGAGATCGCCGAGAAGAAGCTGATGCTCGACTTCCACGGGCCGTTCGCGACGACCCTCATGCTCTCGGACGCGGGCGGCGACGAGGGTGAGGTGATCGGGGACTACTTGTTCAAGGCGCCCTGGCCACCGATCGAGGAAGCGGCGCTGGTGGTGCTGGCCGCGAAGTGGCAGCAGGACGTCGCGATCAAGAAGGTGGACTTCACGATCGCGCCGAAGATGTTCCGGCCCTGCGGCATCTCGTGCTTCATACTGGGCTTTGAGTTCACCGCGGAGAAGAGATCCGGCAAGAAGCGTCTCTTCTCGCAGTTCTGTGCGCCCGTGGGGAAGGCGGAGCTGTTCGTGGACAAGGCGGCGCGGGCCTTCGTGCTCAAGGACGTGAGGGTCGAGACGCATTGCAAGGGCGTGGTCGGATGGGTCGTCAACTTCGTCGCGCCGCTGTTCGCGAAAACTTACTCCGACACCGTCCTCTTCCAGATGCCGGCCGACCTTCCGATGACGATCGATTCGGTCAGGGGCGGGGCGGAATGGATCGAGATCGGAGGAAAGATCGAATGGGAGGCGGGCAATTCAAAGTCTCAAGTCTCAAGTCTCAGGTCTCAAGTCGGGGCACCGCCTGATACCTGGAACCTGAGACCTGAGACGGGTGATTAGGGATACTCCCTCGGATACCGTTTCAGCATCCCCTCTTCACCCATCACCTTCTCGATCGCCTCGACGTCCCACGGCACGAACTCCGACAGGACGTCTCTTCCCTTCGGCGTGACGACGATCAGATCCTCGAGGCGCACGTAGATCTTCTCTTCGGGGACCCGAAGCGCCGGCTCGATCGTGAACACCATGCCGGGCTTGAGAGGCCCCGAGTGCGGCCCGTCGTCGTGCGTCGCCATCCCGACCCAGTGTCCGAGGGCGGCGTTCTCGCGCGACGCGGCGGTCTTGTACTCGGCGACGAAGCTTTCGGCGCCCTTTCGGTAGGTGTCCTTCGAGAATTTCGAGGCGGCCAGGATTCGGTCCATCTCGCGCGCGGCCGCCTGCATGATCGTGGAGGCGGTCACGCCGGGACGGATCGCGCTCAAAATCGCGCGGTAGCAGGAGAGATAAAACCCGTAGAGCTCGCGCTGCCACGGAGCGAACTTTCCGTCGACCGGCCACATCCGCGTCACGTCGCTCATGTAGTAGCCGTAGTCCGGGGCGTAGTCCATCAGCAGGAAGTCGCCCGTCTCCATCTTCCGTTTGCCGGCGTTGTAATGGGGCCACCATGCGTTGTGGCCGCTCGCGATCAGGGAGTAGTACGCGTCCCCCTGCGCGCCGTTGCGATAGAAGACGAATTTCGCGACGGCGTCGAGCTCGCGCTCGTATTGACCGGGACGGGTCGAGCGCATGGACTCCATCAGCGCGAGGCCGGAGAGGCGCGTCGCCCGGCGGATCATCTCGATCTCTCGCGGGCTCTTGATCAGGCGCAGCTCGTCCACGATCGGTGAGAGATCGGAGAGGGCGAGGTTCGGGAAGAGCTCGCGAAGCTTCCGGACGAAGTCGCCCGCTCGGGACAGCCGGCCGTCCCACGGATCGGACCCGAGCTCCGCGACGCGGCGCAGCGCGAGGTCGCGGCTCTCGGCGAAGCCCTCGGGCGGAAACATCGGCGTGTACGCGGTCAGGGGCGACCGGCGCTGGAGCAGACGCGCGACCTGCTCACCGAGGAGGTCGACGGCGTCCACCGCCTCGATTCCGGACAGCGTCTTGACCTCCTCCGCGTCCTCCGCCGAGAAGACCTTGCCCTCCCCGCGTTCGCGCGCCTCGTTGCGATGCGGCAGGAACACGGTCGCCTTGCGCTCGGCGCCGTCCAGCAGGAGATACGCGTTCGGCACCTCGATCCCGCAGAGGTAGTAGAAGTCGTTGGACTGGCGGAAGCGCGTGTAGCCGACCGGCGTCGGCGCGCCCTGGATCAGCGCGATCGACGCTTTCCCGATCCGCTCGTACACGGCGGCCCGACGCGCGGCGAACTCCTCGGGCGGAAAGTCGGTCGTGAAGAGGGGAAACCCCTCCTGCGCCGCCGCGGGAAGCGCCGCGCACGCGAGG
>Ga0070706_100003225_pt1 | contig 16114 bp, 13 predicted proteins | sample KBSK5501metaG_FD_65476 | JGI IMG/M metagenome (GOLD analysis project Ga0070706, IMG submission 65476) | Corn, switchgrass and miscanthus rhizosphere microbial communities from Kellogg Biological Station, Michigan, USA - KBS K5-50-1 metaG | ecosystem: Host-associated > Plants > Roots >...
ACGGTCAAATCCAGGAAAACAAGCGGAAGGCATTGCAGGGAAAGCGGCTCATTCGCTTTTTTCTTGTGGCTGGCCTGGCGTTATTCTCCGCCTTGGCATTTTCTTGCGGAAGTATCAATTTTGGTGGAGTTCAGCCGCAGGATCTTTGCCAATGCACACCACTTGAGCCGGACACTGCCGATTTCCGCCACGACGAAAAACATGTCCCAATTCCGACAACGACTCCAATAGAGACTACTGTGGACATCATTCTCGGTTGGCCGCAGGATGAGATCGTTCTTCCCGACGCACCCCGAACCGGACGCGAACTGCAGGTGTTCCATGTTGCGCAGTCATTTCTACAGAACGTACACGTTAACGGCGAAGACTGTGACGTCGACCTTGAGATTTCTCAAACAGCAGATCGAAACGCTCCCAGAGTGATTGTGGAGACGCCTGTCGATAGCGAGTTTTGCAGCGCACGAAAAAATATTCAATCGCAATTAGCACAACATGGCTTTCGCCTTGACGTCGAGCATGGTGGGGAACTGCCACAAGCTTTGCCAGCAGAGGTCCTGGGAATGGCATTCGAAGATTTTGAACATAATCGTGGATCTGGACAGGTTACGACGTTATGGGAACTCCACCCCGCAATTGTGAATCTACTCCCTTAAGCCGTCATCTCTATAGGTCTTCGTTGGAAGATTGGTATGCCTCTTTCGCAAGCTTGAAGATCGTGCGCCGATTTTGAGAGATCACTCTGACTAGGCGAACCGACCCATCATGGGAAATAGATCCCGCGAAAACACAGTTCCTCCCTACCGACAGACGTCGCCAAAATCTTCCGTGATCTCCATCCACTCGTGAAGTTCGCGTCAGTCGAATGAACCGGCACTGCCCTAGCAACTACGAGAACCTTTCGGCCCCGGCGTGGTTGGATGCGCCGCTTTGCCGGGGCCGAAAGATACGTGTGGTCACTTGCGAGGTCCGTGGTTCAGGAGCCGTGGCGCGCGGCATCGGCGTCTTCGGCGAGGTTTTGCATGAGCGCGAAAAATGCCGGCGACTGCCCGATGAAAAGTCCCATGTCGGTAAGAAACTTGACCACGCCCTTGGCGATGCCTTTGGTTTCGGTCGGGCGAATGACGGAGCATGGCGGCAGCTTGCGGCTGATGAACGGGCACGGCTCCGGCATGATCAAGTTGGTCTGAAAATCCTCGCCGCCAAAGGGAGAAGTATTCAGGTCCGGAAAGGTGACCGACACACCGGTCACCGGGTCCACAGCAGTCAAAGCAGGCGCATTACCTGCCTTGTCCGACCAGGTTTGAAAGTGCATGGTCTCGGTGGGCCCGATGCTGATCAGGATTCGCAGAACTTCACGATGCGTTGCGCGTTGCGCCATTGACGGATAGAGGCTGTTGCCGCCCTGCTCGATGGTCGGAAAATGAAAAGCCGCTGTATTCGCGATGGCCTGAAGGAACTTGGCGTCGCTGGTGTCAGCGTCGGTCCTTGGAATTGCCGTGTGCTGTCCCTTATTTAAGGTTGGGATCGCTTGCGGGAAGGTGAAAGTTGGATCGAGGTCGGGGTTGTGTGTGCCGCTGCGGTAGCGAGTCCACCAACTGGTATCCAAGGTGAGCTGCATGAGGTTGGTGAGCCGCAACTTTCCGCTGGATCCAGTGGCCGTGCTGCCTGACAAGGTGCGAAAGGGTTCCAGATTCACGGGATCGGCGCCCTTTGATTCCAGGTACGCGTTCAGGAAATTCTGGTGAGTGAACTCATCATCGGTGTTGTCATGGATATACTGCGCCATGTCCGCGTCTAGGACCGCAAGGGCAGCGGTGTAGGCTGCATTTCCACTTCCGCCCGGAACTTCACTGGTGTTGGGAACACCTCCCAATTCGTTATACTGCACCCAAAAATCGGTTTCGAGAATCTCCGCTGCGGCTGCGAACCTGAGCAGCGCCGCGTCTCCCGGAGTAAGGCGTCCACTCCTTTCGTCTTCTGCGAAGACGGAAGAGCCGTTGGTCAAGAGGCCAGCGCCCATTGTGACGGCGCCTGCGGCCATCCCTTTTTTCAGGAAGAGCCGCCGGTTAGAGGCAGTTTTTCCAGCCTGATTGAATTCTCGCATAGTTAGTTTCCTTTTCTGGCGCAGTCGCTTGGAGTCGCTGATCGTGGTGGGGGCACTTCACGGTTTTCGAAGCGTCGGCCAGCGATGATTTCTGAGAATTAGGCTAGGGAAACGCAGGCGAGCTATTGTCATGGCCGTATCTCCAATTTGTAAAACGTTTGTGAGGTGGACCGCCAAAGCCGCTTAACGCCTTAATAAATTGACGAGGTATTTCGTTCTTTGGTCGTCCCAACGATACACGCCGTCCTTCAGTGAGCTTAAGTTCGGGGTTCCGAGTGCAAAGGAGTGCGCCATTGTTCTTTCCGGAGGTCCTCAGGGTTTTTTCCGGAGGGTCCTCAAATCTTGCTTAAGAATTAGGCGTTCAGAAGCAACCCGCCCGCGCGAACCACCTCAACCGCTTCCTGACGGCTGTCGGCCTCTACGCGTCGCATGATGCGATGGATGTGATTCTTTACGGTATACTCCGATAGATTTAGCTGGGCGGCAATTTCCTTGTTCGTCATACCCTTTGCCACCAATCCGATCAGCTCGCGCTGCCGATAGGTGAGCCCAATTTTGGCGCAGGCTGCATGGTGGTCCATCCCGGATCGCTCGCGAAACTCCTGTGCAATGTGCTGGAAGAGAGACATGCAAAGCCTCGGAGGACAGACGGCCTCGCCTCGCGCAACTCCGCGCACCGCAGAGATAATTTCCGCCGAGGACGCATCCTTCAGGAGATAGCCGCAGACGCCAAGACGAACTGCCGTCAGAAAGCATTCTTCATCTTCATCCATGCCGAAAAGAACGACCTTAGTCTGGGAAGTACGCTCGTTGAGTTCTTCAATGAGATTCCTGGCGTAGACGGTGCTGAGAGAATCGAGCAGCAGCATGTCACAAGGAATCGCGGCCAGATGTTCGTTCGTGGACTGGGAGCATTGGCTCTCTCCGACAACGGCAATGCCTACCTGTTTTTGGAGCAAACGCACTAGGGTTTCGCGGAGGAGACGAGTCTGCACCACCAGGTACACGCTTATCGCAAGCTGCGGGCTCCCGTTAATGTTCCCCTCCTTCGAGGGCGAGATTTCACTGGATCCGTTTGGACCACAGAAGCGCCCATCAGAACCACCATCGCCTTCTCCGGAATTCGCACGTACCTCCGTCTTTTTCAACCGCTGACGCGCGACCGCCGTCTTTCCAAGTGCTTTCAAGAATCCAAACTTGCCGGTGCGCTCTGTAAGCGGAAATTCTTTCCCATCAGAGACCAGAACGAAAATGCTGCGACCAAAGCCACACCGGTTATCGCAACGAATACGCTTGGATAGCCGAATCGCGCCAACGAGGCGCCCGCGACCGCCACTGAAACTGCCTGTGCCAAAGAAATAACGAGGAAATTCAACGCCGATGCTCCGGGCCGTTCAGCAGGAGTCACCTGATCCATCAGGAGGCTAAACATGCCAGGCTCGCTCATCCATAGCAGGCCCGTGTAACCAATATAGATGAGAGACACAGCTGCCGCTCCGGTTGCCATAGCAAGAGCTGTTAACGCAAGAGCTGTGGCGATTTGCGTATACACGATGCCGATCACCAGCCCGAACTTCCGGAATACCAGAGGTGCAGCGAGGACGGCAAGAACCTGTACGAGATGCGAGAAGGAAAAGACAACGCCGATTTGCTCTAGCGGCATCCGCACGTGTTGCGAGAAGTAGACATTGGCGAAAGGACTGAATGCCCCGGTGACCAGGCTCCATACCGCGAGGGCGGGTAGAAAGCGCCACAGGAAGGGATTGCGCGGGTACAATCTTTTCTCTGCCATCACAGACTCAGAAAATTCAAGATGGGAAAGTGGCACGAGCCCCAATAAAACAATCGCGCAACCGACCAGCAGGGCCAATTGCTTGGCATGAACATCCGCAGTCAAGTGGCCAAAATGCTTCAACAATCCCGGCAGACGGCTGGCGGCCAGGCTAGCCACGACTCCGACCCCTATGCCGGATGAAAAAACCACGCTGAACCCGAAGGGGCGAGATTCCTCATTGGTGAGATTCGCGATGGCTGGTGAAATCGCGACGGCCCAAATGGTGGTCACTAGCCCGCCCAGAAATGCAACCGCGAGAAGCGCGGAGTGTGAAACAAACAAGGCGCGCGCCATCGAAACCGACGCAACGAGAACGAAACAAATGAGAAGGGACCTTCGCAGCCCGAAGCGCTGGACCAGCATGCCGGCGGGAATCGTCCCGGCGATGCTTCCCACGCCCATGACACTATTGATTAGCCCTAGAAAATCCTCTTTGATTCCGCGGTCGAGCAGGTACAGGTTGTATAGAAAAAAGAAAATGGTCATCCCAAGATCGAAACAAAAGGATGCGGCCAGAAAAGTCCAGAACTGTCTACTCACGCTCTTTTTCGACAGCCAATAGCGAAGACCGCGTCCAAGCGTTGTGGGAAGCATGCTTAGTTGGTAGATCACGCGCGACAAGAACCAACCGAGATACTTAACAGTCTTGCCCAACAGGCGAAGTGGACCTGACGTTGCTGACGAGTCCCGGATATTCACAGATGCAAAAGTGGGAATCTTTATCGGAAACGAGACGAGACGCCTGGCGAGTACCGCCATTTTGTCGGTGAAGGATTCGAGCAAAGTCAGGTGCAGCCACAGGCCGTCCTTGTTGCGAGCAAATCGCGAGCTTCGCAAAGAACTGCCAAAATCTTGAAACCATATCTGTGCGGCTCTTGGCAAACGGTCAATCTCTTCTTGCACGCTACCCGATACGCGACAAGCAAACCAATCGAAGGCCAGGAGGAAGGAGATTGCTTGAAGGCGGCGCAGCGAGTCGTCGTGCAGTTCCCGCCACTCTGCCCAAAATCGATGATTGTTCGCATTGGTATGAAGAAAGCGAGCCAACCCATAGACCTGCTCGGGAGTGGGCGAGGCTCGCAACAGATCACGGAGCACGTTCAGAGACGTGAAGGCAAGATTGTCGGCGGGGTTAAGTGCGGGAAAGCGGATTCCGTCGAGCTGCTGCTGACTGCGGCGGGACCAGAATTGATCGAGCCCATTCGGGCAAAAATGCATGAGGGGCTCATTCCAGAAGCAAGAGTGGAGTTCGAAAGAAATGGGAGTCTTCGGGTCGAACAAGTTTCCCCGCCACTCCCACGGCGTTGTTGGAACCATCGCCGGCAGGTGGTCTTTCGGATGGTGGTCGCACACCTCAGATGGCTCGTAGCCAAGCGCAGAAAGCGTATCGCGTGCACGGAAAATCGATTCCGGCGGGCAGTAGAGATCGACATCGGATTGGGGCCTGAAGCGCGGATGCTCCGCATAGCCGGGCCATAGCGTGAATCCCTTGACAACAACAAATTCAGCCTCAGCACGAGTCAACGCATTGGCAACATTTGAGTAGCCAGTCTTGATGCGTTCGAAGCGCAACGCGGTATCCGAGAGATATCCATCAACTCGCGATTTGACCCAATCGGGAAGGTCGTCGCCGCAAGTCTGCCTGAGCAGAAGCGTCAAGCGAGCCGTTTCCCAGTTGGTGAGAAGGGCTAGCCACTGAACATCCGGCAGAGTTCGGAGCGCCTCCGGGCGCGGGTTACGAAAACTCAGAGCGCCCAAAACGGAGGCTGGAATGCCAGGCATCCTTTCAATCCCCTGATTTCATACAAAACTCGCTTGTTACAGAGCTGCCCTGAAGGACCAGAGTTTCAAGGTGGCCGATTGCTGTGGCCAGGTCCCTGTAGCGCAATTCAAAGACCTCTGCCGCAAGGAGATTCTGCAAAGAAGCCTTCTGAAGGATGCGAACATCCTCTTCGCCATAGCAGACGACTTGCTCAAACCACTGTAAAGCTCTCTCTTTCGGGAAAGGGGAGAACCCAGAAGGATCGGGATCCTTCCGATTGAGAAATACGATGTAATCGATCGTGCATTCAGACCAGGTCTTAATGCCTGGCACGCTTGCTGTCGGCAACTCAATCGCCATGTCTCCGCTGAGGCGGCGGGTCACAGGTTGTTTTTTCAGTTCCGGAAACAGCTCGGCTGCCGATTCGCGAAATCGCATCGAGTTAGGATTTCCAGTGACCACGCGGCCTGGACGCTTCCGTACGAGGCAACTGGAATCGTCGGACAAAAATGTCCAGCCGCGGCGAGCGCAGGCATAGGCAAGCGTCGACTTGCCAGCGCCAGAGTCTCCGCACAAAAGCACTCCACGCCCGTCTAGGGCGACGCACGCCCCGTGAATCGAAGTGAGATACAAAGATCCCAACAAACTCCAGGCCACCCCCTCAAGAAAGTGATAACGCAAGTAAGCCCTGTTTCGGACGGTAGCCTCCGTCAGCCAACCAAAGGCGAACCCGCGGCGTATGTCGGACACCACAAAATTTTCTCGGTCAGCGACATGGACGAGTAAGTTTCGCTGTGATCGAACGACCGGAGGAGGGGGACAAGACAATCCACCTTCGAACACACCGATTCGGATCTGCACCGGAGGTTCAGAAAAGACGCGACGGAAGTTCCCCCAGCTTTCCTCTGCACCCGCCTGAACTTCACTAGAATTCGTTACGATCTCCACGGGAAAACCCAGGTGGTAGTACAGGCTTCGAAGAGGCAATTCAAAGTCACAGAGCAGAGGATCTTCCGCCGAGATTTTTAGTTGCATTTGGCGATATTTCTCCTTTGTGTATGGTGCGCGGGCGGGCTTTGATCCTGCGCAGCCGCAGTGAACCGGGAATGTGCCAATCAGAACCGGTACTTCAAAGCCATTTGTACGATCCTCGGATTCCCTGCGCTTGAGGAAATCACGCCAAATGCGGGTCCGGCTGCAAAATCATTCAGCGGCTGGCCAAATTTGGGGGTATTGGTGAAATTGAAGAACTCGGCGCGAAAATCCAGCGCGCTGGTCTCCCCGAACCGAAAACTTCGTTGGATCCCCAGGTCCAGATTGCGCTGGTCTGGTGCACGAAGTATGCCCACACCACAATTCCCAAATCCTGTGCCATCACCAATCACCGGAGGAGGCGCGAAGGCTGCCACGTTGAAATAGTTGTTGAGACGGGAGGACAGCGATCCCGATGACGCCGGGCTCGCCCCGGTGCACTCCCCTCGAGTGAATCCGACCAGATTTCCGTAGACGGAGCCTGCGGTGCTGTCGGTCACGGTGATCGGCAGGCCAGACTGCAAAACCATCACGCCAGAAAACTGCCAATGAGAAAACACACGCCTGGCAAGTCTGGGACCGGCAGCGAGATCGGGCGGCTGGTACAAAAAGCTGAGGACAAAACGATGCTTGCGGTCAAAATCGGAGACCCCCTCGGAGTCTCGGGGCCGTGTTTGGTCATTCCCGAGAAAGTCCAAGTCGAGAGAAGAGATGCCCCCGGTTCCGCTGGTGAAGTCCATGGCCTTGGAAAAGGTGTAGCTGGCCAGAAAGTCGAGGCCGTGACTCATCCTCTTGGTGACACTCGTCTGCAGAGAATTGTAGTGTGCATCGAACGAGGTCTGACAAATGTACGATCCTCCAGCAAGTCCCTGGAATGGAACTCTCTGAGAAATGTTTTCGTTGGTTGTTGTCGTCTGTCCGTTCACCGGATTTTGCGGCGTGGCGATGAGCGCTTGGTTGAATTCCACACAGCCAGCAAGGTGTGTGGTTTTTGAGCCGACGTATCCTATCTGCCAAAGGAAATCATGAGCGAATTCGTATTGGAGGTTCAGGTTGTACTGCTGCGTATACGGGCTCGTAATGGATCGCGAGATGGCGGCCTGAGCAAGCGCACTATCCGGAGTGCGGGGGATGAAGATGGGAAATGCCGAATTGGGTGGCAACGGCGGGACAAATGGCTGCTGCAATGTGGCGCCGGCATTCAAAGAACCTAAAAGCGACTGCGTAAGAGAAAATGGGAGTTGTCCTACATCCAGAAGTACCAATTCCCCGGAGAGTCTCTCGTAATAAATTCCATATCCACCCCGCAAGACCAAAGCCGCCCTGGTCGGCAGGCGAAGGGCGAATCCCAGACGCGGGCCCAAGTCTTTGTAGTCCGGATTCCAGAAGCTCGAGGTCGACGCCTTTGTTACGCCTTCGGGGATTGCGCCGCTGTAATTCCCGGGGAGCAGGAAACCTGCAAAACTCCCTGAGGGTGGAACCTGCGAAGTTGCAATTGCAGGGTCAAAGTTGGAAAGGTGACCATGGATTTCCGTCGGTGGCCCGAAGTATTCGTATCGCAAACCCGCGTTTATCGTCAGCCTGGAGAAAGCACGGAAATCATCCTGAACAAATCCCGCGACATCCGTATAGCGCTGATCCTTGCGAAACAACCCCGCAGCCCCGGTACTCTGAAATACATTGCTCTCGCTGCTGCCGTTCTGAGCCGCACTTTGGCCCAGCAGAAAATCTGGGAAGCTCTGCAGCAGAAGGAACCCCGCGGTGGTAAAGGGCGCATTCAGAACCAACTGGTGGCGCTTGGCTTCGCCTCCCACCCGCAGACTGTGGCGGCCACGAGTGAAGGAAAGCGTGTCTTGCCACACAAACGTGTTGGTGTTTTGGAAATAAAAGGGCTCGCCCGACGGGCCGATTGTAAATAGCCCTTGAATCTGAATCCCGGGAATCACCGGAAGCCCAGAGGGTGTCGCTATGCCTACGTCAGCCGCCGTGATGGCATTCCCGCCCGTCTGGAGTCCGTTGAACCGCATATAGCCGAAGCGCGCGATATTGATCAGATTCGGACGGAAGGTGTGCGTGGCGGAAAGAGTGAACATGGTGTTTTGTCCAGCAAAGTTGATTCCCCAACCCGGCACCGTCGCGGCGAATGGCGTAAAGGGCTGGTTTGTATCATCGCGGGAATAAAAGAAGCGCCCTGACAGTTGATTCTTTTGAGAAAGATTGTGGTCCAGATTCAGGCTGAACTGGTCTTCACGATATTTTCCCGGAAAGGAGAAGGTGGATTCGCCAACGCCGCTGGGCAGAATTGTTTGCGGAGTCGGGATGGCATAGCTTCCGTCTGTAAGCTTGAAGTTCAAGAGAGCGAGTGCGACCGGATTAATATTGGACCCATCCGGAGCTACGGCTACGCCACCGAACGCTCCCATCTGTCCTCCAAATATTCGTCCGAGAGACGCCGCCGAGCGATCATTTGTCAACGGCGGAAGGAAGGCGCTCTGCAGTGCTCCTTGTGCCTGGCCGTTGCGCTGAACGCTGCCTTGATAGGAACCAAAGAAGAAGGTCTTGTCCTTGCGTATCGGACCTCCTATAGTGCCGCCGAATTGGTTCTGTTTCAGAACGGGCCTGGGCTGTCGGTTCTGGTTCAAGAAGAAGTCGTTAGCGTTGAGCACATCATTCCGGAAGAACTCCCAAAGGTTGCCATGAAATGCGTTTGACCCGCTCTTGCTTATGATGTCGACATTCGCCCCGGCGCTGCGGCCATATCCCGCGTCGTACATGCCGGTTTGCACCTTGAACTCCGCGATCGTATCCAGCGCGGGAATGGCGATGCCAGGTTCGGGCGCAAAGCCGGACGCTGAATTTTCCGATAAGTTGTTAGCATCGATTCCGTCGAACTGGAAATTGTTGGCCGTGGTTTTAGCGCCGTTTACGGAAACGTTTTGGGTGTTCTTTCCGAATGCGCCGGCGTTAGGAACCTCCACGATCACGCCTGGTGATAGCGCTAGAATCTGGGAAAAATTTCGGTTTGCTAGCGGCAGAGAAGCAATTGTTCTTTCGTCGGTGGCTCTGCCGAGCGTGGAACTTTGCGTCTGCGCCAATTCCGGCGACTCTTCCACAACGATTGTTGTCGTGCTTTCACCCAGTTTTAGTTTGAACTCGACAGAGGTAGTTTCGCTTGCGACCACTGGGACCGATCGCAACCTTTGCGATCCGAAACCTTCTGCGAGAACCTCAATTGAGTAGTTGCCCGGTGATAAAAGGGTGGCCCGAAACACTCCGTCGGGAGCCGTGCCCAACTTTCTCAAAAGGCCGGTGCTTTCGTTGACCAGGGAAACCTGTGCGTTGGGAACCACCGCTCCAACGGGGTCCAGCACAACCCCGGCCATCGCGCCCGTCCCGGGTGCCTGCGCTCTCACAGTCGTAATCGATCCCACGAGCATGTAGATGGCACAAAAAAGGGACGCGAGAGAGTCTCGCACGACGCAACATGAGACTCGAAGTCGATTCTCTTTGGCCCGCTGCGGAGTTCCGTCAGAGGTAAAACTCAAACGACCTTTTGCATTTCTTTTCATCGCTCGTCCCGCCCGTTTGACTGAACATGACGGCGCGACTTTAACTTTGAATTTAATGCAATCTCTTTTTGTCACGAGCCCGTCACTACTTTGCAATCCTTTTGCGCTCCAAGCTGCCGGCTCGTTTTCTTTTTGTATTAAAAACCGACGATGTGAAAAAAATTATGACGGTCTTTTGACTCAGAGGTGACAACTGCTGCGCCGACTTTGCACATGGTAAACGTGCCAACCTCATGACGAGGCAAGAAATGAAGATCACAAAAGGTTGGCGATCCTGGCGAGTTAGAACTGACAATTGCTTCGATGGCGCAGGGTCGCCATGTTAACTAAGATTTTTCGCGCAGTTACATTGATTCTGTTCGTACTGAGTGGTGCCAGCGCACAGTCCAATATTCCTATCATCTCGGGCGGCGCCGGCTTTTTGACTGCCACGCGTGGCGACAACACTTTTTTTCAGCCAGTCGTGGCGCCCGTCCTCGTTGTTCCATTTGGAGAGAAGTGGCTTGTCGAATCCCGAGCTGATCTGCGGGGATTTATTTCCCGTGAGAACGGGTCGACGGGACCTTATCAAGGTCAGTTCTTCGCTACGCTCGAATATTTGCAGCTCGACTACAACGCCAATTCGCACTTGACGATCACCGCCGGCCGTTTTCTGACGCCCTTTGGCATTTTCAACGAGCGCATCAGTGCCATCTGGATTAATAAATTTCAGGATGCTCCGGCCATCGTGGCCATTGGGACCGCCGGCGGATACAGCGATGGCTTCATGTTGCGGGGCGCGCTGATCTCCAATGACCGCTACGTCGTGAATTACACTACTTATTTTTCTACGTTGAGCACTGTGAATAAGCTTGAGTCTGAGCGAACTTTTGGTGGCAGGCTGGGAGTTTTTATTCCTAGCGTGGGGCTCGAGGTGGGGACTTCTTATCAAAGGAAACTACAAGATCAGCGAATGAATTCTTTTGGCACTCACCTCTCCTGGACTCCCTCCGCTTTGCCTCTCGAAGTCAAAGGGGAATGGGCCCATTCGCTAAGCGGGCACGGTTACTGGATCCAGGGAGGGTACCGCCTATCACAACTCGGGGGACCTAATTCCGCGATTGGACGCCTCGAGCCCGTATTTCGAATGCAACAGTTCTTCCGGTCCCGGCACATCGCGGGCGATTCACTGCCCTCCACAAACGTTCGCCGTCCCGAATTCGGGCTGAACTACTACCTTCCTAAGGAAGTTAGGCTGAATGCGAGCTACGGACGCCAATTCATCTCGCAATCTACTGATGTAAATGTATGGGAGTTCGGAATTACCTACCGGTTCTTACTCCAACTCTGGCCGGGGGAATCCAAATGAGACACAGGATAGTCATTGCAGTTGCTTTGGCCTGTTTTTGGAGCATGTTTGTCCTCGCCGTCGCACAGACGGACGCAAAGCTTTCTCAGAACAATTCGAAGTCGAAGCCGAGTGGTGCAACGACAAGATCCCAGACCGACGGAGAAAAGCGGTTCCAGACCAATTGTGGTCGCTGCCATAACCCGCCCGAAGCTATTTCGCCTCGAGAGGCACGCGCGGTGGTCCGGCACATGCGCATACGTGCCATGCTAAGCGCCGAAGATGAAAAGCTCATATTGGAGTTCCTCGCACCTTAAATGAATTCACCGCAGGAGAAAAGGAGTGACCCCACTCAAACCAGTACTGCTCTTGGCGGCTTTGTCTCTTGTCTCAAGCACGCGGGCAGGCCATGCCCAAGCACCCAAGCGAGTTGAAATCATTGCCGGGAGATTTGCCTACAATCCAAATGTGATCACCCTCAAGAAGGGCGAACCGGTTGTTCTCGTACTGCGCAGCACGGATGTCACACATGGTTTAAAGGTTGCCGAATTGCAGATCAAATCGGAAATCAAAAAAGGCAAGGACACCGAAATCCAGATCACCCCTTCAGATACCGGCCACTTTGTAGGCAAGTGCGCGCACTTTTGTGGGAAGGGTCATGGATCGATGACTTTAGAAATCGACGTTCTTCCCTAACGAAAATGCGGACGATCAAAAAGATTGTCGCGATCTTAGCGGGATCCGCGTTTGTTGTTGTTCTGTTGAGTGGATTTCTGCTCTCCTTGTACGGAATCCAGGCGAGCCCCACCGGGAAATGGGAGCGCCGAGTCGTGACTTGGGCAAAACATGCATTCCTGGTGGGCAGCAAAGATCTTGCAAATTCGTTGCCAGCAACTCCCGAAAATACTGCTGAGGGTCAGCGAAACTTTTCGCATTACTGCTTTGTCTGCCATGGCCTCGATGGCCAAAACACCGGTGTACCTTTTGCAGACGCAATGTCGCCGCGCGTGCCTTCGCTTGCCTCTAGGGAAGTTCAAAGCTACACCGACGGCCAGCTCTACTGGGTCATCAAGAACGGCTTGTGGCCCTCCGGAATGCCAGCATCTCGCGCAATTCTCACGGACGAGGAAATTTGGTCCATCGTGATTTATGTTCGGCATTTGCCGGGCGCAGGGAGCCTGGGCGAGCCACCCGCATTCACGGGGGAAAACTGCGGCGCCAGCGTGGAGCAGGTGTCTCCAGCGAAAAGATCACACAAACAAAAAAAACGCCAATAACACGGGTAACCGCCGGCCTCGGAATATTCGACGTGGCGGTCTGCGAAGTGGCGAGTCGACACCGTTCAACACCAAAAAGTTGGAGGAGAAGGCGCAGTCTCAAATATCCCGCCCTGCACGTAGGAAGATTGGAATCTGCCTAATGCGGACCCATAAGTCGAAAGAATTACTGGAAGGAGAGTTCCAACCCCTCGTCGAGCATTTTCTGCAAGAACGAGGCCAGAACTACGCCTCAGCCGCCAAGTGGTACCAAAGAGCCGCTGAGCACGTTCCAGACTTGGGGGGCGCAGGGCCAGCGAGAAACAATGAAATATCCACGAACTCGGCGCGCAAGAGCGCAGAGAAAAAGAAGGCGAGTTCGTTCGTATATGACGGCGGTGTCGAGGACGAAACCCGACGCACTAACTAAGACTGTTGGAAGAACGCGTTGTCAAAAGCCCCCACGTCCAGAAAAAGATTTACAGATTGTTAGTGGCCGCCGCGCAAGGATCTATCGAGGCAGTCTGGAGTCAATATTTCTGCGTTCCGGGCGGTTGGTCGATCCCACACGGTTAGAGCGAACGAGGCGTTTACTACAATTCTTTTATAGTAGGATCAGTGAACCACGTCTGCCCTGGCCCATGTCACAGTCGAGGATAGTCAGACGCCTGGCCGTTTCCTCCTACGGCACAAACTTGTAGCCTGCGCCGTGGACCGTCAAAATATGAGCTGGAGAAGCGGGATCCTTCTCAATCTTCTGACGAAGCCTCAAGATATAGTTGTCCACGGTGCGGGTCGAGGAATAGTTGTGGTATCCCCACACCTGATTCAGCAAATCGTCGCGCGAAGTCACTCGCCCTTGATTGTTGACGAAGAATTTCAGGAGCTTGAACTCGTGCGCGGTAAGCTCGACCGTCTTGCCGGCGCGCGTCAAGACCATTCTGGAAAAGTCCACCACGATGTCATCGAACGAGAACTGTTCCCGCGAGCGGACCGGCCGAGTCGAGCGGCGCATGGCGGTGTGCACGCGCGCAAGAAGCTCTCTGGGGCTGAAAGGTTTTGTCACATAGTCGTCAGCCTCGAGTTCGAGCAACAGCACTTTATCAGTTACGTCGGTTCTTGCGCTGAGCACGATCAGCGGCAGTAAAGGAGAATCCCTTTTCATTTCCCGGCAGACCTCGTGCCCGGGCTTCCCCGGCAGGGTCAAATCCAGAATGACGAGATCTGGAGGAGCGCTATGGAATGATTCGAGCCCTCTGTTGCCGTCCCCTGCGATTTGAACCGCATAACACTCCGATTCAAACAGCCGTTTCAGCACCTTCTGGCACGAAGGGTCGTCTTCGATGACAAGGATTCTTTCCATCTGCGATTCGTCCCGTAAAGCAACGATCCTTCGACCCCGTTGAATCTGAGCTAGAAATCTTTCGCGTTTTCATCCTATCTTTCCTTCAACCATATACCAAACACATGTTTCGCCGACAAAGGGAAATTGGCCCAGTCGGGTCATTTTCTTGTCACGAAAAAAGAGACACCCAGATGACAACCCGCTCCACGCACCCTTCCAAAGTATGCCCTCCTGCGCGGCAGAGAAGTTCTTTGTCAGGGCGCATTGCGAATCGCACCTGCAACCGAACTGGCTCCGCGCCGAGAAGTGGAGCTCGTGAATTGCGTTCGCACAACAGATTCTATGCCTCCAACGATTACAATTGCTGCGACCGCCACCGCGTTGCCTTCCCACACAATCAGTCGCGAGGCCGGGAACCCTTTCCAGCGCGACGATCCTCTTAAACCTGCTCCTCATATTCTCGTTGCCAATCTTGACGCCACTCGGATCTTGCTGGCTCCTGAAGACTACATCCGAGCCGTAAGAGCTCGGGTCGCTCCTATTGCAAAGGGGAAGTAAAACTCGTTCGCCTGGGCTAGCTCGGCCTCGTCAATGTGGCTGGGAGACTTGCGGCCGATCTGAAGACGCAAGTGCCGCTGCTTGAGGCTGGGGACACGGACCGGATCACGTTGCGGACGAACTGCCTGCGTATCCTAAATCGCTTCCACCGAGTTCCAGGAAGTAACCGAGCATCGGGCAATCGCGCCGAGCGACCTTGCAGACTGGGCAGCAACTTCGCACAACTTGTTTATTGGATCTCGACTATGAAACTGACCTGATCGGCGGTGAGGAGTTCCTGTTGCGCCCCCGCAGTAGAGATGTTCGCGGAAAACACCGCGAAAACAATGGTGACCAAGGCGATGCGGTGTTGTGCTGACATTGAATTACCTTCTTATAGGTACATCAGAAAAACACATCAGCGGTCTATTTATTCCCTCAGAGTTCGATGAGCCGATTTACCGGCGGAGATGATTACGTATTCAACGGGCCGTACTTCACTCACGCCAGACCCTAACCACGTGCTTGCCGACGCTGACCTCCTCCTGAACAAACGTGTCAGCGAACTGGCTGTGCAGGCAAGCTGGAACCTCGCAGCCGGAGCCTCAGTTACCGCCAGTCTCGCTTGCGTTCCAACTTGGCATGAGGACTTCCGAAATGATGTGAACAAAATTGATGTGCCAACGCTCGTCATTTACGGGGACGCAGACAGGATTCTGCCGATCACCGCTGCGGGGCTTCGGACTGCCAAGCTGATCAAGGGAGCGCGCCTATCGGTGACGAAGGATGGGCCGCTGCATAACCTGGACACACGCGGACGAAGTGAAAACTCAATTGGTAAATTTTCTTGGGAAAGCTACGGCTCAGCGTGCAGTCTAGGCTCCTGCCGAGAGAAGTTGTCGCGCAACAAATTATCCTTCGTCACGAAGCGTTCCGGCGCGCTGTCGCCGCGCAAGGAAATCGGCGTCCCTCGTTGCACGATAGGTTTCGTGGGTCGATAGCATTGAGAGCACCTGCTGTGAAAGCAGGTGCTCGGCCGAGATCGCCACAAATGATTGAAAAGATTGCTGGACGTGGCGGGACTCGAACCCGCGGCCCCCTGCTTCAAAAGCAAGCAGAAATTCAAGCTAAGTCGTTGCTTCGGTTGCGCTTTTCAGTTTGAAGTGGTTCTTAGGTTGCTCCAAAGATGCTCCAAAAACCCGGAAAAAAGAGAACACGCCAAGAACCGGGGAGTACAGGCCGCAAACTGATCACTGGTGTCATCGACGGCGCAAAAAGCAGATTCGATCAGTCCAGTCCCACTTTGCGGTCTTCCGCGAAAGGTCGGTGAGGCTCCGAATGAGGCCAC
>Ga0070706_100003226_pt1 | contig 16113 bp, 12 predicted proteins | sample KBSK5501metaG_FD_65476 | JGI IMG/M metagenome (GOLD analysis project Ga0070706, IMG submission 65476) | Corn, switchgrass and miscanthus rhizosphere microbial communities from Kellogg Biological Station, Michigan, USA - KBS K5-50-1 metaG | ecosystem: Host-associated > Plants > Roots >...
GATGAGCGCGATGGTCGGGCGGAAGAAGTAATCGTTGTCACTGGTGATGAACTTGCCCAGCTCGTCGATGAACGTGCCGAAGCCGATGCCTCCCAGTATCGCCGCGATCCGCTGGACACGCCGGCCGAGGAACGCCAGGAGCACGACGAGGCTGGCGAGCATGAAGAGCCCACCCCAGAGCATGTGCGCGATGTGGAGCCCGTGCCCGCCCAGTTGCGGGAAGCCGGTGAGCGCGAGGAAGAAGCGGATCGTCAGGATCGCAACGACCGCCCAGACGAGCACAGTCTCCAGGAGCATGCCAAGCTCAGCGTTACGAGCGAACGGTGCAGCATGCGGCTTGCTCCGCGTGTGGGCGTTCATGGTCGATCTCCTCCGGGGCGGCATGGCGGTGCGGCGCTCCCATACGCTCGCCTAGCTGACGCCATTGGGCGGCGCTGGAGCTGGAGGCGCCACGCACGACTAACGGTGGTACGCGGCAGCCCATCAGCAAGCGCGACCGCGGGTCTGTCCCTTGGCCACGAGGTACGCACATCCCGCTCCAACGCACCAGTGGAGGCGAACGCAGGGGGAGCTGACACTACCTTGCTATGGCCCTAACACACCGCCAACCCGACGCAGCGTAGTCGTGCGGCCCGTCGACGGCCGCGCACTGGGGCGGGCGCCGGGTGCATCTTGCGCCGCCCGCCTTCACGAGCAGTACCAGCAGTACGAACCGTGGCAAGCGGGGGAAGTTGGTTGGGCCGTGCCCGAGTGCGTGTAACCTCAGAGGCGTCAGGCAAGCGAGCTGACGCCAACTCACGTTGTTTGGCTAGGTTGCGTCGTGGTCCGCTGGGCGGGAAGGAGTAGGGCTGCGACGAGGCCGATACCGCCGATGACTGCCATTGTTATGAGCGCTAGGGCGATGTTCTTGTTCCCTTCTAGCAGTTGTGCTACCAGCACCGAGCCGACGATGGCGGTTCCGAGCGAGGATCCCAGATTCGAAACAGCTCGCGACAAGCCCGAAATCTCTCCCTGGTCTTGCTCGGGGAAGGCCGATTGGACAACGTTGACCGAGGCGGTCAGCATAGCGCCGATGCCCACGCCCATCAACAGCAAGCCGGGGATGAAGGTGATAATGCCGGAGGTGGCATTCACCAGTGCTAGTAGGAGGAGCGTGCCGAGGATAGACATGACAAAGCCGGCCCAGATGAGGGTTCGCTGGGGTCGTCGTTTCGCCATGCGTTCCGCTAAGGCCGCTGTGATCAGGATACCGATGGTAGCCGGTGTAAGCATCAGGCCAGTCTGAATGGCGCTGAATCCGCGGACCTGTTGGAGGAAGACTGAGATCACGAAAAAGCTTCCCTGCAAGGTGAGCCATTGGACGTTTTGCGTCACCAGCCCGAGGTTGGAGACCCGGTTGCGGAACAATCTCGTTGGCAAGAGCGGCTCTTTGCCTGCCCGTTCCCAGGAGCGGGCATGGAGGAAGAATCCCACGAGAATGAGGGCACCGATCGCCACGAACAGCCAGACCGGCGAGATCCCTCCCTGCGGGATTACCACGGTCGTGCCGATGGAAAATGCCTCGCGTGCTGCCAACCACCCATACGTTCCCGACAGCAGGATGCCGGACACCACAAAGAAGAGGCCGGCTGCCGAAAGCACCGCTCCGGTAACGTCAAAGCGAGGTCGAGCGCCTTGAATCCCAGCGTCAGCGATTCGGCGGCTCAGCACGATAATTGTTGCGACCACCAGGGCCTGGACGATGAAAGAAGCACGCCAGCTGATCCCGCTCGTGATCACGCCCCCAATGAGGGGCCCCGCCGCCGCTCCGATGCCGGCGGCTGCGCTGACGATGCCGAACGATTTGGCCCTCGATTCGAGGCTGCGAAAGGTGACTGTGACCAAAATATAGATCGGCGGGATCATCAGGGCAGAACCCACGCCCTCCAGCAACGAGTAGCCAAAAATGAGGACACCCAGCCCTTGTGCGAGCGCCGCGATGAGCGCGCCGAGTCCATACACGATGAGGCCGATCACGAAACAACGCTTGCGGCCCCAGATATCGGTCAGCTTACTGCCAGGGATCATCAATGCTGCCATCGTGAGCGTGAAGAAGGTGATTGCGGTCTGCACGCCTCTGACCGATGTGCCGAGATCGATGGCGATGTTGCTGATCGCCACGTTCATGTTGGAGGCGGCGTAACTGGCGATGAACTGGGCCAGCGCCAGCGGGAGCAACACCGACGTCGGAGAAAGTGCTGCTTTGGCCGGCACCGTGTTTGACGGCACCAGATTGTAGTTGTCCTGGTAAGCATCCATGCGAACGGCTCCCTGTTCAGTCTGACGCTGGCGCCGCAAAGGATGCGGACGGCCTATGACGATTGACCACTCGCTTTGAAGCAAGCGGTAGTGTGCTACGTGGAAGCGACTCGGAAACGTTGGAACACCGAGAGCCGTCATGGTGCGTAGGCCACGGCACGATTATCAGCTTCCGCGGGCACCCTCAGCCGGCACTGTGCCGCGGAGGATCCAGCTCATTGAGGCCGATGCGTCCCACGCCATGGTCAAGCTGATAGTCAAGGTTCAGCGCCGCATTGATCAGTGCCAGGTGAGTGAATGCCTGCGGGAAGTTACCTTGCTGCCCACCGGTGGGCCCGATTTGCTCGGAAAAGAGGCCGAGGTGATTAGCATAGGTAGCCATCTTCTCGAAGGTGAGACGCGCTTCCTCAAGCCTACCCGCGCGCGCGAGTGCGTCCACATACCAGAAGGTGGCGATTGAGAAGGTGCCCTCATGGCCGCGCAGGCCGTCGGGCGAGGCACTCGGGTTGTAGCGGTAGACGAGACTATCCGAGACCAGGTCACGGTCCATCGCCCGCAGTGTCGAGAGCCACATCGGGTCCGTCGGCGACACGAAGCCGACCAGCGGCATCAGCAGTAACGAGGCGTCAAGCACATCAGTGTCGTAGTGCTGGACGAAGGCGGAGCGCTTGGCGTTCCAGCCCTTCTCCATGATCTGCTGGTAGATGGCGTCGCGCGCTTTCGCAAGGCGCTGCAGGTCGGCAGGCAGTCCATGGCTGGTGGCAATGCGGATTGCCCGGTCAAACGCCACCCAGGACATAAGGCGTCCGTAGACGAAGGGTTGCTGGCCGCCGCGTGTCTCCCATATGCCCTCCTCGGGCTGATCCCAATGCTCGCAGAGCCAACCTAGCAGGTCACTCAGGCGCGTCCAGGCCACGTGACCCAGCCGCAGGCCCTGTGTGTCGGCGAGGTGCAGGCTGTCTATAAGCTCGCCATAGATGTCGAGCTGCAGTTGATCGGTCGCACCGTTCCCGATGCGGACGGGGCGGGAGCCCAGGTATCCCTCGAAGTGGTCGAGGCTCTCCTCGCCGAGGTCCGACGAGCCGTCGACGCGGTACATGATCTTCAACGGTGGGGACGCGCCGTGGACGTCCGCATGATCGCTGACACGCGCGTTCACCCACTGGAGAAAGGCCCTCGCCTCGTCCCTATAGCCGAGGCCGAGCAACGCATAGACCGAAAACGAAGCATCCCGGATCCACGTGTAACGATAATCCCAGTTGCGCTCGCCGCCGATATCCTCAGGGAGGCCGGTCGTCACCGCGGCCACCAGTGCGCCGGACGGTGCATAGGTCATCAGCTTGAGCGTCATCGCCGAGCGGCTGACCATCTCGCGCCAGCGTCCGCGATATGTCGAGCGGTTGAGCCATTCGCGCCAGAACTCGCCGGTCTTGACGAGCATCGCGTTCACCCTGTCAGCGGCGATTGCCCCTGGCGCGACCTCCGAGGCCGCTTCCAGCACCACTGTCGCGACCTGTCCAGCTTGCAGTGTGAACTCGGCACGCACGTCGTTCCCACTCCGGGTTAGGTCGATTGGTTTGGGGGTCTCGGTCCCGTCCATTTGGTCGGCCCCCGCCAGCGCCAACGAGGTGTCGACATGCAGGGTCAGCATAAGGTCAGGAGTGGAGAAGACCGCGCCGCGCTCGGCCAGATGGAGCTCGTGTGTCCGGCGCCCGTAGTCGAAGCGCGGGGCGCAGTCCATGGCAAAACGCATAGCACCGCGTACCACTCGTACCCGCCGCACCAAGCTGTGGTGCGCTGTCGCCGTCTCAGGCCGCTCGATTGGCATGAAGTCAACGACCTCGCCGACGCCATCGGAGGCCATGAAGCGTGTGATCAGGATGGCCGTGTCGGGAAAGTACAGCTGCTTCGTCACGAAATCTGGCTCATCCGCGGTGATGCGGAAGTGGCCGCCTCGCTTGAGATCGAGCAGCGCGGCGAAGACGCTTGGCGAGTCAAAGCGCGGACAGCAATACCAGTCGATCGTGCCGTCGGTAGTCACGAGCGCTGCGGTCTGCAGGTCACCGATCATGCCGTGATCTTCTATAGGTGGATACCGATCCATCTTCTCTTGCGCCAGGGGACCCCGGACTTCAGTCCTGGGGCGGAATGGCGCTCTCCTTTCGTGGTAGACTGTATCGGTGCTAAGGCACTCTGACTCCGGTTAGAGCAACGGCTTCCAGAGCACGTCTAGGGCATATCCCTAGACTCTACTGTGTCGCTTCGGCGGTGCAGTGCGTCGGACGGGGTGGCGGCGTCGCCTACGGGACCGTCGCACGCTGCACCAGCAGAGAGATACCCGTCATCAGTGTCACCCGGCGCTGCCTTTACCCCATTTGACTCCTTGCTTTAACTCTGCTATAATTGGTGTAACACGACAGGCAGAGAGGTTACACCAATGGGTTCTGAATTCGGGCCAGCGTCTCCTACGAGGACATGCACCGTATGTCGCAATGAATTGCCCCTTAATGCCCATTACTTTCATCGCGATAACTCGGCGCTTAATCACTACGGATTTCAATGGACATGCAAACGCTGCAAGATACTGGCACGCAGGCAATTTGTCAAAGATAACCCGGGACTCAAACGCGCCGAAGACAGGAGAAGGCAGCAACGCTTGCGCATGGCGGCTTTGTTGCACTACAGCGATGGTAGCCCGAAATGCTCTTGCTGTGGCGAGAGTCAGATTGAATTTCTGGCTATTGACCATATCAATGGAGGAGCACCGGAACAAGGCGGCTCCAGTACCAAACTGTTCCGTTGGCTCAAAGCTCACGGCTATCCTCCCGGCTTCCGGGTGCTCTGCCATAACTGCAACTCATCTCTTGGTTTCTATGGCTATTGCCCTCATCAGCAAGAGACTTTGGAGGGCGCCTCATAAGCCCGGACGCGTAGTGTCTCACTCCTTTGCGGGCAAGTCCCCGGCTTCAACCGTGGGGTAGGTGACTGATTGCACCTCCACACGGCTAGACACGTGCGCTTGCGTATTGTCTCGCGCTAACGCGCATGTTCACGTTTGCCACGCTACATCGGGTACAGCTGGGGTTCAACTGTGTACCGCTGCGTACTTTCCCATTGGACAACCGCTCCGACACCGGCCGCGACGAGCCACACGAGTAACCAGAACCAGGAAGCCTGGATTACGGACCCGACAACGCCGTACTGCAGTGCCTCTAAGGGGATCCGCCCCAGCATCAGCAGGAAACCCGCAATCATGATGGCGGCCCCGCCCAAGGCCGAGAGGACGATAAGGAGTAGCTTGGGCACGTTGAGGAACAAGACTACTCCTGCGAGGACAGCCGCGGCAAGCACACCGACGACGAAACTCAAGACTCCCGGCTGGATGCCGAGCAACGCCATGAAACCTGTCCCGATCATATACCCCACCGAGGCGCCGAGGATGGTTACGGCGAAGTAATAGTACAAGTAGGAGAGCACGGCGAAGACAAGGCCGACGACGAAGCCAACCACCAAACTAGAGGTCGTTGACAGGAAGCCGCCTCCAAAGAGGTCGACCATCGCCGATGCGCCGATGGAGAACCCGGCGAAAAAGCCCCAGATGGGCAGCAAGAACAAGAAGAACCGGTAGCCGGCAAGGCAGAAGGCAGCCCCGATCACCAGGGCGAGCAGCCCAATCAAGAACGTCTGCATAGAGCCACCTCACTTCAGTCTGATCAAACCCGCTGTCTGTCGGGGCCACACTCTGCCGGCCTCGCTCCCGCAGCTACTCGCGCAGTGCTTCTGGCCCCCACCGCCCGTGTCGTGTCCAACGTGCGGATGCGTTCGTCAGGAGCCGGGACGATTGCAGAACGGCACCCGTCCTGGCTCTCGTGTCACGTCATTGCGTCTGCGTGCTGGTAGGCGTCGCGGTCTGCGGCGCCGGAATCTGCTCGGCCGCGGCGGAGGCGGCGGCAAGCTGCGCACCATACGCGACCAACGCCTCTGGGCGCACGATCCCTTGGGCGACCATGACGCCGCCCGCACTCTCGACAGCTTCCTTCAAGGGAATAGCCCAGCGATGCTCGAACAGCACCATCAGCGCGGTCGTGCCGGGCGGGAGATCGGCCGCGATAGCCTTGATGTCTGCGCCTGAGAGGCCGAAGTTCCGCTCAGCGAAGGTCATAGCGCCGAGCTCAGCGCCAGCCTCAGCGCCTTCTTCGGTACCCGTAGCCCCGAATCCAAGCAGTGCGCCGACGATTGCCCCGTACGCCATTCGCTGCTCCAGCGTGAGATCACTCACGCCGAGCGAGATAATCGAGCCGGTTTCGGTCTTCCGGATGGCGAGGGCGTCGAGCACCCGGATCAGGTCACGCTGGCTGGCGCTGTGCAGCTCACGCGCGATTTGCCCCCGCATTTTGTCGTTGTCCAACGCAAGCACCACAAGATGGACTGGTCCTAAGAGCATGCCTGGTCTCCTTTCGCCTTCGCTCTCGTACCCGCGGTTTCTGTAGCCGCTGTTCGTAAGCCATCGTCGGGCAACCAAGGGAGCCAACCGCCGCACGCGGCCTTCATCCGCTCGCCTCCCGTTTCCGCCCCCTACCCGCAACGCCGACGCGGTGCACCCGAGCATCGGACGGCATTGGCCATCGTAGCCCACATGGCTCTTTGCGACCCCACACTTGGGGCGGGTCTTCCAAGTCAGTTCCACGCTACATCGACGTGGTGCGGCAGACCTGCCCATTGGGTGAGGGCCGCACCAGGCAAGCGCGGCTCGCAACGTGGCCGGGCGCGCAGGGCGCCCACATGTCTGGATGACGCCAGGTCAAAGGGGGCCAGGGCTGCCGAACGTGCGACGGGGCCTTGCCTTGAGGAGTTGTCAGCTAGAGCGGGGAGGCGGCGCATGATAGCGCCGCATATACCACCCGTGCTGGCGATTTGCTCGCGGATAGCTCGCAGGTCAACAGATGTCGGCTGATTACGACGCTACATTGGTGTTTCCGCATGCTCGGCCACCAGCTCCGCAGCCAGGCGCTCCACCTCGGCCGCTGGCAATAAGCCTCCTGAGAGCACCCGGCCTTGAGCATTGCGGATCGTCTCTTGCAGGTGCGTGGCCCAGGTGTGCTCGAGCAAGGCGATGGCGCCTGAGCTGTTGAGCGGCAGGTCAGCAGCTGCGGTCTCAACGTCCGCTTCTGAGAGTAGATCGAGCACTTCTCCCGCTATCGGCCAGTAGGGCTTTGCCTCCTCCTCGCTGAGATCGCTCAGCTCGCGGGCGCTGACGTTCCCCTGCGCGTCCTTCTGGATGAGCAACAGGTCGACAACCCGTACGATGCCCTGGTCGCGCAAACGGTGTAGCTCCGGCACGATCTCTCCGGTGAGGTGATTTCCCTCAAATTCGATCACGACATATTCCAGCGGTCCCATCGGTCTGCCTATCTTTCGCGACTCGCGGCTCGGCCCACATGCTCGCCTGTTGGGCTCAGACTTGCTTCAGCAACTGCGCTTTCTTGACCTGGAATTCCTCGTCCGTCAGGACACCGGCGGCCTTGAGCTCGCCCAATTGCTTCAGCCTTTCGACCGGGTCTGGTGCGGGCATGGCTGGGGCGCTCGCCTCGGCGTACTGGGGAGGGGGAGCAGGCGGGTACTGAGGAACAGGGGGATACTGTGGTGCAGGCGCGTACTGTTGCTGCTGCAGAGCGGCAATTTGGTCTTCTTGGGCTGCGTCACGTTGCTGCTGATCGGCATCCTTCGTCGCCGTGTGCCTACCTGCAAGGTAGGCCGCACCACCGACGGCGGCAGTTCCCACGACAGCTCGACGCACCATTCGTCGTCTCAACATGTTGGTGTCCTCCATAGCCCCCGACCTCGCAGGGGACCGACACTTCCATAGGTTTGACCACCCTCGGGTCTGCACGATGCAGGCAAGATCAGTGTAGGCAGGTCCGGTTCTCGCCGCCACGCACCTAGAGCGCGTATGCCGGGCTAGTCTCCCACTATCCTTTGGTGGAGGCGGGCAGAGCCTCTGGCCCTGCGGCGAGGTCCGCCTCGGCTGGGTCGGACGCTGTTCTACGTCGAGATCTCCGTCGGCGTCGTCCGCTGCGGGCGCAGGCTGGCGACCAAAATGTACACGCTCACCACGAACACCCAGCCGGGAAAGAGCATCTCCGTCCACGGCACGAAGCCAGCACTCAGCAGGAGGACTATCGCGCACGCGTAGCCGAGCAGAGCTATCCAGCGAGGCATGATCGCGATGCGCAGCGTCATGGTGGCAGTAGAGATGGTGAACACCGCGGCCATGCGCATGGCGTAGATCGTCAACAGCGAGTGAGTTACCTCGCGGTTTAGTTGCCAGGCCCCGTTCGACAGCGCACCCGATGAATTCGCGAGTGCTGCGATCGTGCCGCCCGCTACTGCCGCGCCAGCGAAGAGCATTGCGACGAACAACAATCCGCTGCCAAGGAATACCGTCGCGAAAAAGCGGTCCTCGTACTGCCCCATGCGGTCGCGCACAACGCCGATAAACCATAGAAACGCGATGCCGGCGTAGGGTATGAGGTTCAGGGCGAAGACGACCAAGTTCCTGTGCCAAGAATCGGTGGCCCACACGCCTGCCACGCGCTGATCGGCGTTCGCAATTAGCGCGATCCTGATGAGCACGAGACTCACGGAGAGCAGCACAGCGAAGGCAATGCCGGCGATGGCGGCTGCGCGCGGTGTCTTGAGGGACTGACGAGCGGTGGCGGGCTCCAATGAGTCCATAGGTTTTGAGCCCATGTGTTTCTTCCTTTGCTGTGCCGTCCGTGGCATGCGCGGCTTCCAGCTTTGCTTCACTCGATCGAGGCACCGACCCGGAGCCTGCGCCGTACGTCTGGCGCCCGCACGCCCCGTCTTGGCATCAGGAAGGGCCGCGCAGCCGGCTCAAGCGATCCTTTCGCGGCGAGCGGCCCGAACCCATATCACCACCGGTAGTGTAGACCAGGTCCGCTTCGCCGGTCCTGTGCGCAGGGCGAGGCTGCACGGCGAAATTCAGGCTGCCCTGACGGCGTGGGCCGCTCTCCGCCGAGGGCGAGCGCCGGGGTCAAGGTCCGCTCGCCCTGCAACGGCCTCATGATTGTCGCAGCTCGCGGCAGGCCGAGAGACGTGTCCTCTCCCCCAAGAGGCTGGTACAGACTCACCCTGGGAACCATCCACCCGCGCGGTGCCGGCCGCGCCCGGCGCTGCGTACACTCCCTGCGAGACCTGGGATGTCGTGGCGGCGGGCATACGCTTTCGCGTACGCCCCGATTTGTCGAGCAAAGGAGAGCACGTTGTGTTGCGCAGACGAGGAATGGACGGACCACGGCAGGCAACCCCTGCGGTCAATCGCTATCAGATGCGCGAGAAGCTCATCTCTATCGGTGACGACTACTTCATCGAGAACGAGCGCGGTCAACGCGTCTACAAGGTCGACGGCAAGGCACTCCGTATCCGTAACACACTCATCCTGGAGGATTTGCAAGGGCACGAGCTCGCTAGCATTCAGGAGAAAATGCTCCGCATCAAAGACACGATGGACATTGAACGCGGCGGCCAGGTCGTCGCTACCGTCAAAAAGGCGATGATAGCCCCCATGCGCGATCGGTACAACGTCAACGTGAGGGGCGGTCCAGACCTGGATGTCCAGGGGAATATCGTCGACCACGAGTATCGGATCGACCGCGGCAGGCAGCCCGTTGCGGAAATCTCGAAGAAGTGGTTCCGCGTGCGCGACACCTATGGGGTCGAGGTGGCACCGGGCGAGGATGACGGGTTGGTTCTGACTATCACCGCGGCCATTGACCAGATGTCCGGGCGCTGATGGCCGCATCACGAGCCAGGAGGTCGCGAGGAAGTCCGCCACTCATTCAGCGCGCGACGACGGCCTACCCGAAAGGGTCAGGCGCCGTCGCGTGTGTGCCTCCGCAGCTGCCAGAGCGCTGCACCCATTAGGAGCGCGGCGCCGAATCCGGTGCTTCGAGGAAGCGGCCCGCGAGCCGCTTCGCCCCTATCTCGCGTGAATGCGGTCGAAGTACTCCGAGTTGGCCACGAGCCCATATATGACGAGGACGGCGAGCGCGATCATGACGATCCCTTCCCAGGGATCTGCGGGCAGGTAGAAGAACCAGCGTACTCCGATGATGGCGGCGGCGATGAGTCCCACGATGCGCCCGAAGGTTCCGCCGCGCAACAGGTCGTAGCCGGCATAGGCCGCGACGGCCGCCACGACTAAGTCAATTACGCCCCATAGCCAGAGGCGGTCGCTAAACGTGCCATAGATCGTTTGCGCGAACCACGCGGCATTGTAGAACTCGACAATCGCGAAGATGAGCTGGAACGCCGCGAGCAAGAACATGATGACCGCGGCGAAGGTGACTAGGGCGGGACGTGTCACCGCAGTCGTGGCGGGTGCCGCTTGCGCTGTCGGCGCGGGCGCCGTTCGCGGCGCAGGTGCAGGTTGCTCTGCTTGACTTGCCGGGCGGGTCGGACTCGTCGGTTCGTCTGGATAGTTTGGGTTCATAACGTCTGACATCTGGTTCCTCCTGATGGATCACATGCTGCGTGACTGGTTGAGATCGCCGCTGTCTGGCCCTCGCCCGTTGTGCCAAGGAGGCTGCAAGTACTGGAGAGCCTGCTCGCGACCGCCGGTCATCCACACACGCTGGCCTAAACACAGGTAAGCACGCGAAGGCCTCAGCTGCCCCGTTCGAGGGTCGGGTGAGTAGGGCCGGTCTGCCCCTACCTGCGGGAGGGGCAGCGCTCCTAGCCTTTGGGCGAGCATGAGGGCCAGTTAGTATATGGCAACGCTTGGCAGTGACCCTGCGCGACCAGGTGTGAAGCCGGGTCACGCATTGTCGCCGCCATGCATAAAGGCGTCGTCCCGAGTCGGCACCAGCGCTCGCACAACGTGCCATATGCTGCTCTGGCTTCGCATGCTAGCTCGCGTGAGCTATCGTGGTCTGGTCTGGCTGGTCAGCTCCGTGCGACTCAGTGTGACGATCTGCTGATGCTGGTAGCCCACTCGATGAGCGGACCTCCGCCGCGCGTCGGTGGTGGCGCAAGAACAACTTGATGACTTCATCGATGACCACTAAGATGGCGGCTACGCCGATGCAGATCAGCCACTGTCCCAACGTAAGGGCCGTCGTGCCGAAGATGCGCTGCATGAAGCCAAGTTGCGTTATGAGAAAGGTTAACAACAGGGTCAGACCGAAGAGGCGCACCTGGCGCCCGTCTTGCAGGATGTCGCGGTTGAACATGGTCTGGGTTTCGTCACGAGCCGTGAGGCCGGCGGCCACCTGGAAGAGCGAGAAGGCCGTCAGTGCCATTGTGCTTGCAGCAACCGCGCCGATCACAGGCTGGGCAGTTTCCAGCAACAGCAACGTCCCGAGAGCCATGATGATCCCCAGGACGGCGATAACCACCCACTGGCCGCGTGAGACGACCGGTGCGTTAAGGGGCCGGGGCTTGCGCTCCATCAACCCAGCCGAGGGCGCGCCGAAGCCCAACGCAATCGCGATAGGAACGTCAAGCGCGAAATTGACCCACAACACCTCAAGTGGCGTGAACGGAATGCCGCCAGCGATGCCAAGGATCGCCGCGCCAAGGAAGCTAGCGATAAATCCGACCAGCGTTGCCATCTGGAAGCGGATGTACTTGACCAGGTTGTCGTAGAGCGCCCGCCCATATTCGACTGCCTTGACGATCGTCGCAAAGTTATCGTCGGTCAGGATCATCACGGCGGCATCCTTGGAGACTTCGGTGCCGGTAATGCCCATCGCCACGCCGATATCTGCCTTCTTGAGCGCTGGGGCGTCGTTGACGCCATCGCCGGTCATGGCTACGATGTTGCTCTTTTCCTGCAGCAGTCGCACGAGGCGGATTTTGTCCTCGGGAGCGACGCGCGCGACAACTCCGATATTCGGCAACCGCACAAGCAGGTCTTCGTCAGTGGCAGAGGCAAACTGAGCGCCAGTGAGCGCATCCCCGACGATGCCCAACTCGCGGCCAATGGCCGAAGCCGTCACCGCATGGTCACCGGTGATCATGCGAACCTGAATCCCAGCGCTCTTGCATGTGGCAATGGCCGCTTTGGCCTCTGGCCGAGGTGGATCGACGATGCCGACCATGGCGAGCAGTGTCAGGTCGTTCACCAGGCCGAGTAAATCTCCCTGTCGATCGAAGGTCTGTGGATCGAAGTCGCGCCGTGCCACCACCATGATGCGTTCGCCTGCCCGTGCCATGCGATCATTTTCATCGAGCGCCAGCTGGCGATTATCGCCGGTGACCGGCAGCACCTGGTCTTCTGGCATCCAATAGGAGCCGCCTCGCGCAATGAGCACATCAGGTGCGCCCTTGACGAAACAGCGCACGACCGGCTTACCGGCACCATCCTTCATCTCGTGGAACGTCGCCATGAACTTGTAATCGGAGTCGAACGGTACTTCGGCCACGCGTGGATATGCCGACCGGGCGCCTTCCACATCGATACCGCCCTTTTCCGCCAGCACAATGAGTGCGCCTTCAGTCGGGTCGCCGATCAACACGTCGCCGTCGAGACGCGCGTCGGCGCAGAGCGCCATCGGCAGCAGGATGTCGTTGAGGTCAACGGCGGCCTCGGTGGAATGCAGTAGTTGTCCTTTTGTGCTGTACCCTTCGCCAGTGACCTTGTAGCGGTTTTGTCCCGGAACCGAGAACTCGCGCGCCGTCATTTTGTTCAACGTGAGCGTGCCCGTCTTGTCAGAGCAGATGGCGGAGGTGGACCCTAGGGTCTCAACGGATGGCAAGCGTTTCACGATGGCATTCTGGCCGGCCAGCGTGCGCGTTCCCATCGAATATAGGGTCGTGACGACGGCCGGTAGACCCGTCGGAATCGCGCTAATCGCCAGCGCCACGCCGGTGATGAAGAGCGCCTGAAATTCCTGGCCTCGCGCGAGACCAAGGGCGACAATCACAATGAACGCGAGGCCCGCGATACCAGCAATGATGAGCGTGAGGCGGTCGAGCTGCTTTTGCAGCGGCGTCTTCTCGACAACCGCCTTATTCAGCAGGTCAGCAATGTGGCCGATCTCGGTTTGCATGCCGGTCGATGTCACCATCATTTCGCCGCGCCCTCGTGTGACAGAGGTGTTCATGAAGGCCATGCAGAGGCGGTCGCCAAGCCCGACGTCCGGTTTCTCGATGGCGGTCGTGTCTTTGAGCGTCGGGGTGCTCTCACCGGTCAGCGCAGCTTCCTCGATCTCGAGCGTCGCCGCCAGGAACAGCCGCCCGTCGGCTGGCACGCGGTTGCCGGCCTCCATCAGCACGATGTCGCCGGGCACTAACTCCTCGGCATCGATCTCCGTCGTCTCGCCACTGCGGCGCACGCGGGCTACATTCTTCAGCATCTTTGCGAGCGCGGCCAGGCTGGCCTCCGCCTTGGACTCCTGACGCAGGCCGAGTACGGCGTTGAGGACGGTCAAACCGACCAGCACCAGGGTCGTTCCCAACTGGCGCGTGAACACCAGGCTGAGGACAGCGGCGACTATCAGGATGATCTGCATGAAGTCCCGATACTGGCGCAGGAAGGCACGGACGCCCGACTCCTTCTTCTTACCCGCTAGGCGGTTGGGACCAAGTTGCTGCAGTCGCTGCTGCGCCTCGGCCACGCTCAATCCTTTCGCTGGATCCACACCTAGCTGTTGCGCGGCCGCCTCCGGCGTCAGGCGATACCACGCCTCCTCGGGTTTCGTTGCCAAAGCCACCATTTGTGGGCCACCTCTCAGTAATTCGGGGGGACGTAGTGGTACGAATGGTTGGGCTCCACGTAGTCCCCTTTAGGCTGGCGTTTCGGCAACTTGATGGATTCGCGGGGTATCTCTTCGTAGGGAATCAGACTCAACAGGTGCGCGATGCAGTTCAGGCGTCCCCGTCGCTGATCGTCGGAGTTCACCACGTACCAGGGCGACTCTAGTGTGTCGGTGGCCGCGAACATCGCGTCGCGAGCGCGCGAGTAGTCGTACCAGCGGCGATGGCTCTCCAGGTCCATAGGGCTGAGCTTCCAGATCTTGCGCCCGTCACGAATGCGCTCCTCGAAACGCTCGGTCTGCACGTCCATGCTGATCTCAAGCCAATACTTGACGAGGATGACGCCAGAGCCAATGATGGTCCGTTCAACCAAAGGGACATACTGGAGGAAATTCTTCACCTCAGCATCAGTGGCGTAGCCCATCACTCGCTCCACGCCGGCGCGGTTGTACCAACTGCGATCGAAGAGCACAACTTCGCCGGCGGCGGGCAGATGGGGAAGGTAGCGCTGGATGTACATCTGCGACTTTTCGCGCTCGGTCGGGGCAGGCAAGGCTACCGTCCGGAAGATGCGCGGGCTCGTTCGTTCGGTGATGTGCTTGATCACACCTCCCTTGCCCGCGGCATCACGCCCCTCGAAGAGTACACACACTTTTGCCCCGCTTGTCCTCACCCATTCCTGGAGCTTGACCAGCTCTATCTGAAGGTGCTCGAGCTCCGTTTCGAAGTCCTTCCTGCTGAGTTTAGGGCTCGCGGGCGTGCCGACGTGGCCGTTCGCTGCCTCACGGTCGACAACAGCCACACCCGAGTCACTCCTGGTCTTCTTGTGCTTTGCCATGGTCAGTCTTCCTTCTATCTCATCAGATCCTGCCGGGTATGTGGTGGCCAATAGCGCGCAGTGTGGTTCTGCTTCCGCGGTGCGCCTCCCTTCCATGCCTGTGTGGCTGGGAGGAGCGCTACGGGCACAGACCAGGGATTATGGCAATGAGTCGGCCATAGTGCGGCGGTCGGCGGGTCCTTGGGGCCTTACTCTGAGTAATCCATCGGTTCACAGATCTCCGAGACGCAATGCGTGCACAGCCGTAGAGAGCCACCATCGCCCGAGAGGCTCGTCCCCGCCACGAGACTGCTGCTCTCGCAGCAACGGCACAACTGCCGGGACATTCCTACCGGGTGCGCGGGCCGCCCGCTCGTCAGATATTGACAGGTCCCGCTGCTTAGTCTGAATGCGGAACGCAGACACCCACATGTGCGAGCCTCTAGTGGGCTCCTTGGTGTGACGCACAACTACCGGCGGCGAGGATTGGATAATGCTTCGACCAGTATTCCAACTCACAATGCCACTCCCGATGGTCGGGCACTGGACTACACGGGGCCTGGTCAAAGCCACGCCACCTCGCCAGCACCGCTACGGGTTGCCCGTCACGCCTGGTATGGGCGAGCGCGGAATCGATATAGGAGTGGGAACGTCGGTGTCTGTGGCCGCCTGCGCCTCGGCAACCTCCTGTGCCTGTGCTATGTGCTGGCTGGCACCCTGGTTCATGGCCGCCTGCAGCTTCGCCTCGGTCTCTTTGGGCAGCGACGTCTGCAAGATCGTGCCGCCGAACTCGGCGAGCACGGGCACGACCTTATCTGCTGTCACCTTGCGAGTCAGCACGAAGATCGCCGAACTGTTCGGCTGCATGGTGGAGGCAAGTTGCTTAGCAAACGTGTCGTCGATCCCGTAGTCGGCAAGCTTGCCGGAGAGGGCACCCATGCCAGCCCCGATGGCCAAACCCAGGAAGGGCACAAAGAAGAGCAGTCCGATCAGGAGTCCCCACATACCACCCCAGGCGGCGCCCTCACCCGCCGCTGACGCATTCTGGTGCAGCTTGAGCTTACCGCGGGCATCTTTGGTCACGTAGCAGGCATCCTCCAGATCGATCAGACACTCATTGCTTGACCTCCGCAGTGATGCGAGAACCTCGGCGGCCCGATACTCGTCGGGATAGGCGACAACAATCAGATTGCTCATCATGCATACTCCTTGGTCGCCGT
>Ga0070706_100003229_pt1 | contig 16104 bp, 16 predicted proteins | sample KBSK5501metaG_FD_65476 | JGI IMG/M metagenome (GOLD analysis project Ga0070706, IMG submission 65476) | Corn, switchgrass and miscanthus rhizosphere microbial communities from Kellogg Biological Station, Michigan, USA - KBS K5-50-1 metaG | ecosystem: Host-associated > Plants > Roots >...
CGCGGGAGCAGCCGCAACCACGATCCGTTGTGGCGGATCAAGGCCGGTGAGAGCGGGCGGTTGCGGACCAGCCGCGCCGCCATGAAGTCGGGCGCCAGGGCGCGCGCGACGCGATCCGCAGCTCGGTCGTCGTGGCAGCAGTTGGCGCGGATGCTCGGTGCATCGAGCGACATCGGCGACCGCGAGCTGGCGCGATCGATTGAAGACTACGTCAGCAGCTTCATCGTCAGGGATGCGCAGGCCATTCTCAGCCGGGCTGCTCCTGGCGCTGATCGCAACAAGCCGGCTGGCGACACGGAACGCAGTCGATAGGCGCGGGCGCTGGCATGTCCGCATGTCTGCCCGGCCGGCAATCCTGTCCGCGAAGCCGACCTTCAGTTGCGGGACTCGGCCAGGAGCGGTCCTCTGCCGATGACCGCCGTGTGGAGTCCTGCCGTTCAACGCCACAGGCCGAGGTAGTTGCCGGTATCGATCACGACGACGCTCCCCGCCACGTTTGCAAACAGTCCCCATGGAAGATCGGCGACGGACTTCGTTGGGATCGCGATGAAAAAACGCGTTCTCCGGCCTTGGTGGCGTCGACACCGGAACCTGGCATCACACCGATCTCGGCCGCAAACGCGGTCAGGCTTTCCGCTGCTCTTGAGTTCGCAATCGAGACGTGTTGGCCGAGCTTGGCAAGGTGACGAGCAAGTATGGCCGCCGTGCTCTCAGCGCCGACGACTCCGATTCTCAGGCTTGCGTTCGTGCGCCCTGTGTTCCATCAGGCGATGCCATAAACCAGGCTAACGTGCCCGCCGGGAAGCTGCTGGACCTTCTGGAGCTCGAGCCAACGCCGGCTCGTCATCGACGCGAACAGCGCTTTCCCCTCACCGGCAACCAGCGGATAGACGATGAGCCGAAGTTCGTCCACGAGCCCAGCGTCGATCAGGCTCGCTACGATTTGAGCACCTCCCATGAGATAGATGTCCTTGCCGGCCTCGCGTTTGAGGGCTGCCACGTCACCCACTCCACGCAAGAAACGGGTGCTGGGCCATGCCGCCGAAATCAATGTGCTCGACAGCACATAGTGCGGCGTCTTCGCTGCGAAGCGGGCCCACTCGAGTTCGGCAGATGTCGGCAGCTTGCCGGTCATCGGCAGCGGCTTATCCGGTTCGTTCTGCATGGCGGTCCAATATTGCTCGTAGCCAGGGTACATATGCGCCCCCAGCAAGCAGGCGTCGATCTGCGGCGTGAGGCCGTAGTCGTCCGTCCACGTATCGACCCAATCCGCGAAGCCCTCGGGCCCTTCGATCCTCCCATCGACGGAGGTCTTCATCCCAGCAATCAACTTGCGCATATCGTTCCCTATGTTGGTTGATCACGCCGGCAGGCGCCGGTCATATTCCTTCATCAAGCGGCGGCTCTCGCCGTGAAGGAACTCTATTCAATCGGGAGCGCCGCCGTGAGTAACAAGATCGTCGCGAATCCTATGAGAGCGGCTTTGACAGCAAGCCATGCGTCTTTGGCGGACGAATGTCGGCGGTTGCCGTGACCGGTCAGTGATTGCTTCACAGTGCGACTGACGGCTCCACCGTGAAACTTGACGTTCACGATGCGTCGAGCTGATTGCAGCGGACTGTCTCGGGAGTACGCTCGGTACGACGCGGTTGCGCGGGGAACGAATTCGATCGAGGCGCTGATCGGCGAGAGAAGGCAGCAGACTCGCACCTCGATGGTCAGGGCTGTGGCTATATCCTGAGCGGCCCTGAGCTTGCCACAACATTGAAGGAAACAACCATGCAACATGTCATCGCTCGAATTGCAGCACGGCCCGATGCCAGCAACGAGATGGCCGAAGTTCTCGGGGAGCTGGCTCGCGCCACCCGGACTGAATCAGGCTGCGTCAGCTACGACGTCTTCCAGGCCGACGCACAGCCTGGCTTGTTCTACACCGTCGAAGTGTGGAAGGACAAGGCGGCGTCGGACTCGCACATGACCACGCCTCATGTCGCCGCGGCCTTTGCGAAGGCAGGCGCGCTGCTGTCCGCAGCGCCCGAGATAGTGCACGTCAAGCAGCTCTGAGGCCATCGACGCGGCGCAACGGATGCGCCGCCCGGGACCTGGCACGAGCCCACGGGGTCGACCGCACCCTCAGTGCCCGACGATCGCGCCCTTCATCGGCCCAAGCACGCCGAGCAGCTCGCCCTTCTCGCGGGCGGGCACCTTGAATTTGTCGAGCGACTTTACGAGGTCTTCGACGAGTGCGTCGAACTCTTCGTTGCGGATGTTCATGCCCTCGTGCGCCGTGGCCATGTCACGCCCGGCGTACTTGCACGGGCCGCCGGTGCGGGCGCACAGCAGATCGACGAGCATCGTCTTCAGATGCGGGATGTCGGTGGCAGCGAAGCGCTTGTTGATGCGAGCGTCACCGGCGACGTTGCCGATGAAGTCGTCGACGACCGCGGTGATCGCGGGCTTGCCGCCGAGGCGGTCGTACAGCGGCGCATCCTGCATCGGCTTCATCGGCATCGCGCAGCCTGCCGCGGTCAGGAATACGGCACACGCGATCGAGGCCAGTGTCACTCTCTTGCTCATGGTTCGTTCTCCGTGGGTGGTGGGTACTTCGTATACGCAGACCTCGCAACAGCGGATGCGCCCTGAACTCATGCTCTCGGCCACGTACCGGTCCTCCTTGCGCCGAATAGCTCTCCACTCTGAGACGACCGCGCTCAATCTACCGCAGGCGTAGCCATCACAGTCGGCAAGTGATGAACTTGCTAAAGCGGCAGCTCAATCACTGCCAAGCTATTCGGCGTCGAAGGCTTGCTCGAGTATCGGCTGTTCAAGGTCTTGAAGTAGAACTGCCGACCCAAAGCGGCTGTACCTTCGCAGCCACGGAAGCCCAGAGCTTGAACCTGAGTCGCTGAGCCAAGAGACTGGCAACCGAGGCGAATCGGCAAACCGGCCGAAGGTCCAACAGGAGGCCGCTTACTGCGGTGTGAAGCAGACGCCTGTTGCCCGACAGGGCCACCGCCGAGTTCCTGATCCCGCGACGCGGCACGCATCCCGGCATCCGTGTCCTTGCCGAGTCCGCGTCACGCTGCGTCCCGCGGTATCGCCACCGCGCGCAGCACCTGCATCGGTCCCACGGCACGGACGCGATCCAGGTCCTCTTCCGAACGTACGAACAACGTGCCGGCGAAGCCGAGCCCGTTCACCGAGATCGATCCAACGCATGCGCGGGAACGCGGCACGACAAGCATCCAACGTCGGCGAACCAGCAGGTTGTACGGTGCCGAATGGACCTCCCCGTCTGCAGCGGCGGCGGCGGAAATGCCGCACCGACGAAGCAACTCGCGATAGACGTCGTGCAACAAGGGAGCGGTTACCTGTGGCCCGAGACGCTCGAACGCGTGCCTGAAAGCCAGCCGAGCCCCTCCGCCGAGCACACGCTCCATCGGCACGTCGTCCGGGCTCTCGGGTGCGAGCGGGAGCGGCACGAGTTGCAGGTGTTTGCGCGGTTGGCTGGCTCCCGCTTCGACGCCGCCGTTGTAGAAGCCGAGCCCATCCACTTCGCTCAGGCAGGTGATGAGCGCCGCGAAATCCTCGACGGCGAGCAGACGCTCCTGGCGTTCGAACCGCCGCGTGACGAGCAGCACATGGCCGGCGAGCAACGGGAACCTGTTCAGCAGGACGTAGTGCGAGGGCCCGAGGTCGCAGACGAACAGCGTCGGGTCGTAGTCTCCGAGCGGATCCGCGGCCGGCGCGGTTTGGCGCGCCTCGTCCTTGTGCGTCAGGCTCGACACCGCGCGCACAACGAAACGGACGCCATCGCTGTCGAGCAGGAGGGTCCGAGTCTCGATCGGCTGCAGAGTGCCGTTTGCCAAGGCGCGCCGCGTGGCCTCTTGGACGATTGACAGGGAGAACACTCCGCCATTCTCGACGCTGCGCGAGCCATTGGGAACGGCTGTGTGCAACTATGTGGCTCGTCTGGCATGTGATGTCGTCGTGATACCCCTGCTTGGGGATGGGCGCTTTCAGCCTACGCTGGCGTCGAGCGTCATTGAGCCCTCGATCTCCGCTCGTGGCTCAGGTGTGGGGGCAGCGGTCTGGGCTGTTGTCGGTTCGATGAACACCGAGGTCCGCTCTCGGGACCGACTTCTCGCGCTCTGCGGACTTCCGCTCCTGGCCCGCGAGTGTGAAGCCATGCAGGTTCCCGAGAGCCGACAAACGGCGACCGCACCGGGGGAGGTGCGCTGCGTTTTGCTGGTCCCCGTAGCGGGCGCACTGCGCGACGTCCCGGGGCCACCTGCCTGCGGGCGACAGTTTGCGCCAGATGCCCGCCGCGACGCGTGGCACGTCCAAGGGCGGCGTTGCCCCCGCCGCCGCTCAAGCCTTCACTTCGACCACCGGTTCGAAGCCGCCGAAGATCATGCGTTTGCCGTCGAAGGGCATGGGCGGGTTGCCGGGTGTGGACGGATCCATGCGCGGGTCTTCTATGACCTTCTTCATGGCGGCGTCGCGCGTGGCCTTGTCCGGCCATTCGATCCACGAAAAGGCCACCGTCTCCTCGGCCGTGGCCTGGACTGCGCGGCGGAAATCGGTGACTTTGCCGTCGGGGACGTCGTCGCCCCAACCCTCGATCACACGGATTGCGCCCAACTCGATGAATATCGGGTCGAGCTGGCGCGCGTGCTCGATGAACTTCTGCTTGTTGGCGATGGGGACCGCAATCACGAAACCATCGATGTATGACATGTCTTCACTCCTGTTGGGTTGACGGGTCGGCGCGCCCGCCTGAGGGCGCCTCGTATTCCATCGACGAATGACAAGAAGCCAGATCGACATGGCCTGCCCGGCCGGACGACACGCGCCCTGTGGCGGCCCTGGAGCACTGCCGCTGCAGAGTAGAGTGCCCGCCGGGTCAGCCGCCGCGGCGCCCTCAGCGTAGACCCCTTGGCCCCGCAGGTCACTCTAGAGCAACCCGAGCACTTCCTTTCAACAATGCCCGCTCCTGGCCGGCAGCGTGAGTACGCGGCCGTGCAAGAAAGCTGCCCGTCAGCGAAGAGCCTGTCGGCCGTGAGGACGTGGCGCAGGCGCGGCGCAGCAGAAGTTGCACGGCGCGCAGGTTCTTCGTACGCCGGTAGATCAGCGTCGCCTTGGTTCGCCGCATCGAGTGCGTACCTTATTCTGTCGGGTCAAGGCCAAGCTCCACGACCCAGCCCTCAAGGATTCGCGCGTACCGGCGCGTCCCCAAATGCGGCGTTGGGGGCCCCTTCCCGCTGGCGGGAAGGGCGGGGGGATGGGTGGTCAACCACGCGTCGAGCATTCACAGCCGGTGGCAATCGGGTGGGAGGCGTCCATACCATCTCCCATCGAGTTGAGGGCCCACGAAGATGCGCCCTCTCGATCTCGCGGCCCTGCTTCCGGTCAACCGGGCCGCCGGCCCGAAGCGGCGAACGTCAGCTTCATGGCAAGGGTGCGTAATCACGCTGCCGGCCATCCGCAGTCCTTCGGCATTGTCAGCTTTGGGAAGTCGATCCGGGGCCGGCGTCATTTCTGAAAATGGTCCGATCCCTTGACCACGGCGCGCAGCTCTTCCATCAGGGCCCTCGCGCCGGGTGACGGAAACGCGCCTCGCCGCTGCGTGATGCCGATCTCGCGCCGGGTTCTCTCGAGCGGAAATTTCAGCACCACGAGGCTCGAGTCGCGGATCTCGTAGCGCAGCTGGTGTGCCGAGATCGCCGTCAGCATGTCGCTCTCGAGCAGCAGCCCTCGCAGCAGCGCGAGGTCGCCCGTCTCGACGGCGGGAACAGGCGGCGCCTCGCGGGCCTCCGAGAACGACTTCTCGAGCAGCTCGCGCGACGGCGAGCCGCGTCTCGAGAGCACCCAGGTTGCCTTGCGCAAGATGTCGAAGTCGATGCGGCGCAGGCGTGCCAGCGGGTGCCCTGCACGCGCGATCACCGACAGGCGGTCTTCGAACAGGGCCTCCTGCTCCAGGTCCTTGGCCTCGGACCCCGTGCGCAGCGCGCCGAAGATGAAGTCGATGTCGCCGTTGCGCAAGGCGAGCGCGAGGGCATCGTAAGGACTCTCGACGGTCGCGACGTGCAGCTGCGGGTGCTGCGCGAGCAGTGACGCGATGGCCATCGGCACGATCTGCGTCCTGCCGAGCGGCAGCGCGCCGACGTGGATGCTGCCCTGCAGCGTGCCTTCGCTCGCCGCGATGTCCGGGATGATGTGGCGCAGCTCGGCGAGCACGCGCTTGAAGTAGAAGGCGACGATCTCTCCGGCCGGCGTGGGCACGAGCCCGCGTGCTGAGCGTTCGAGCAGCGTCACGCCGAGGCCCGCCTCGAGGTCCTTCAGCGCAATGCTGATCGCCGGCTGCGTGATGCCGAACTCGTGGGCGACGGCGGGCATGTTGCGCTTCTCGACGAGGCTCGCGAAGACGGCGAGGCGCCGGCCGTTCAGGATCGACGCGAAGAGCGCGTGCGGATCGGCAGCCGCATTGATTCCGCCACGCGCGACCAGCTGTGCGCGGGCCTCCTTGAACTCGCGGTCGATGCGCTGTGCGCGTGCGAGCACGACCATGCCGTAGCGGTTCAACACCATGCCGCGCGCACGCCGTTCGAACAGCGGCTTCTCCAACGCCGCCTCGAGTTCCGAGATCGATCGGGTGACGGCCGAGGACACGCGAAACAGCTCCTCGGCGGCCTTCGAGATGCTGCCGGCCTCGGCCACCGTGGCCAGCGCGCGCAGATGCCGCAGGTTGATGGCAAGCGCCGAGGCCGATCCGTTCGACATAACTTTCTGTGGCGCGTGTCTGGTCTTCATGAGCTTGACTGTCCTGCGACGAACGCTTGTCGTCGACCCAGGGTTAACCCTTTCGATAATAAACACTGACGGCAGGGCAACTCGAACTCAACGCACGATTCGGGACATGCCGGCATCATGGCGGTCATGGCTACGATCATCGGCGGCCTCGCCGCATCGCACACGCCGACCATCGGCTTCGCGGTCGACCAGAACAAGGCGTCCGATCCGGTGTGGGCGCCGATCTTCGCGGCGTTCGCGCCGCTGCGCGACTGGCTCACCGAGAAGAAGCCCGACGTCGCGCTGTTCATCTACAACGACCACGTCACCTCGTTTTTCTTCGACCACTACTCGGCGTTCGCGCTTGGCGTCGGCGAGCGCTTTGCGGTGGCGGACGAAGGCGGCGGCCCGCGCAAGCTGCCGGCCGTCGCGAGCCATCCGAAGCTTGCGGCGCACATCGGTGCCTCGCTCGTGGCCGACGAGTTCGACATGTCCTTCTTCCAGGACAAGCCGCTCGACCACGGCTGCTTCTCGCCGCTCTCGGTGCTGTGCGAGCACGAGCCCGGCTGGCCGTTCCCCATCGTGCCGCTGCAGATCGGGGTGCTGCAGGCGCCGAGCCCGAGCCCGCGGCGCTGTCATCGGCTCGGGCAGGCCTTGCGCCGCGCGATCGAGAGTTATCCGGAGGACCTGCGCGTCGTGATCGTTGCGACCGGCGGCTTGTCGCACCAGGTGCACGGGGAGCGTGCCGGCTTCAACAACCCCGAGTGGGACGCACGCTTCCTCGAGCTGTTCGAGCAGGATCCGGAGCGCCTGGCCGGCATGACGCTCGCCGAGCTCGCGACGCTCGGCGGCTATGAGAGTGCCGAGGTCGTGATGTGGCTCGTGATGCGCGGCGCGTTGTCGGCCCGGGTGACCAAGCTGCACCAGTCGTACTACCTCCCGTCGATGACGGGAATCGCGACGCTGGTGCTCGAGAACCACGCGGCGGCGCCCGCGCCGGACGAGCTGGCGCGCCACCGCGCGCACGTCGGCGCGCAGATGCGCGGGATCGAGAAGCTCGAGGGCAGCTATCCGTTCGACCTGGAACGCAGCGTGCGCGCCTACCGCATCAACAAGTTCCTGCACGAGTTGATCGTCCCGGCGCAGCGCGAGCGCTTTCGCGCCGACGAGGTGGCCTGCATGCGCGCGGCCGGGCTGACGGACGAGGAATGCAGGCTCATCGGGCAGCGCGACTGGCGCGCACTGATGCACTACGGCGTGATCTTCTTCCTGCTCGAGAAGCTCGCGGCGGTGGTTGGCGTGTCGAACCTGCACGTCTACGCGGCGATGCGGGGCCAGACCTTGGCCGAGTTCCAGCAGACCCGCAACGCGCCGGGCGCGCTGTACTCGGTTGCCGGTGCCGACCGATTCGCGGATACCTGGGCCCCTGATGGGGCGCCGCCCAATCCGCCCTCCTAGTCCCCTTGCAGCGTCGCTGACAGCGCGAGCGCCAGGCCGTTCGCGATGGACTTGCTTTGCCCTGAATTTCAAACTGGAGACAACCACCAATGAAGCACCACCCATCCCTGGCGCTCGCCGCGCAGGACAGCGTCAACGTCTACGGCGGCCTCGACGTCGGCGCCTACTCCAATCAGCTCAGCGGCGAGACCCGGACCAAGACGTTGACGAGCGGCATCCCGAACGACCGATCGGACGGCACAGGTCGGCGTGGCCTACGACTTCCAGGTCGTGAAGCTCTTCGGCCAGTACCAGCAGACGAAGCTCGAGAACACGCGGCTGGAAGTCAAGCTCGCCACCAGCCCGATCGGCGCGTCCGTGCCGATCGGCCTCGGCAAGCTGCTTGCCAGCATCGCCCGTACGACGAAGGGGCAGACGGCAGTCGCCGACGTCAAGCGCGGCACGATCTCAATCGGTCACGACTACTTCCTGTCCAAGCGCACCGACCTGTACGCCGTCATCGTGTCGGACAAGGTCAGCTCCCTGGATCGCGGGAACGGCTTCGTGCTGGGCATGTCGCAACTTCTGAGGCGATAACAAAGTTCGAGTGCAGTCACAACCGAACTCAACCCGGCGCGCAACGCTGCCGGCCAAACTTTCCGGTTGCTCAGCGACCGACAACCAGGAGACACGCTGATGACGCGCCGTCCATTTCTCGGGCTGGCAACCGCCGGCCTCGTTGCGCTGACTCTCTGCGCGCTGCCCTTGCGCGCCACGGCGCAAGCGGCCGCAGACTGGCCCGCCAAGCCGGTTCGCATCATCACGCCGTTTCCGGCCGGCGCCGGTCCGGAAGCGGTGATGCGCATGGTGGCCGAGAAGCTCGGCAAGCTGTGGGGCAAGCCCGTGATCGTGGAGAACCGCCCGGGCGGCAACGGCTTCATCGCCATTGGCGCCTTCAAGCAAGGCGACAAGGACGGCTACGACCTGATCCAGCTCGACAACGTGCACCTGTCGGCCTATCCGCACCTGTTCAAGAAGCTGCCGTACGACCCGAAGGCCGACTTCGAGCCGCTCGTGCCGCTGTTCAAGGCGGCCTTCTTCTTCGCGGTGCCGACCAGCAGCCCGTACAAGACCGTCGGCGACCTGATCGCCGATGCGAAGGCGAAGCCCGGCAAGCTGAACTACGGATCGTGGTCGGTGGGCAACCCGGTCCACCTCGGTTCGGAACTCTTCGAAGTGATGACCGGAACGCAGATGGAGCATGTCGTCTACAAGGAGACGTCGCAGCTCTACACCGGCGTTGCGAACGGCGAGCTCGCGTTCGCGCTCGGGAGCTACGGCACGTCCGGCGCGCTGTTGCGTGCCGGTCGGCTGCGCTATCTCGCGGTGGCAGGTCCGAAGCGGCTTGCGGCCTACCCCGATGTGCCGACGGTCGGCGAGTCCGGTGGGCCGGCGGATTTCAACGTCATAGGGTGGACGACTCTGGCGGCGCCGAAAGGCCTCAATCCTGCGGTGGCCGAGAAGATCCGGCGCGACGTCGAGAAGGTGCTTGCCGAGCCCGACATCGCACAGCGATACGCGACGTTCGGCTACGAGCCGTTCTCGGCGACGAAGGACCAGCTGAACGCCTACGTCGCCAGCGAGTCGGCGCGTTTCGCGGACGTGATCAAGATGGCGAAGATCAGCCTGGACTGATGAGCACGCGCCTCACCGGTATCGCCTCGATGGCCACACGCCAGGTCCTGACCGATGTGGCCGACGCATGGCGCGAGCGCGACGGCGCCGAAGTGTGCTTCGAGTCCGTGGGGGGCATCGATGCCGCCAGGCGAGTGGGCGAGGGGGAGGCCTTCGACGTTGTCGTGCTGGCCGCCGACGCGATCGACAAGCTTGAAGGCGCGGGCCGCCTCGTGGCTGACAGCGCGCTCGAGCTTGCGCGATCGAACGTCGCCATCGCGGTGCGGCAGGGGAGCAAGAGGCCGGTCGTCGACACGGAGGCAGCGCTGCGCAGTGCTGTGCTTGCGGCACGGACCGTGAGCTACTCCAGCGGCCCGAGCGGCATCGCGCTGCGGCAGCTCTTCGCGCGCTGGGGCATCGACGAGGAAATCCGCGCCCGCATCGTGCAGCCGCCGCCCGGAGTTCCGGTCGGCGCGCTGATTGCCCGCGGCGCCGCCGAACTGGGGTTCCAGCAACTGAGCGAGCTGATGCACCTCGAGGGCATCGACGTGATCGGCCCGATGCCGCCGGGGCTGGAGATCGTCACCACGTTTTCGGGTGCGGTCTGCGCCGTGTCGGCGCAACCCGATGCCGCACGGGCCTTGCTCGACTTCATCCGTTCTCCGGCCGCCGACCAGGCCAAGCGGCGCCACGGCATGCAGCCCGCGTGATCACCGCAGGACCTTCCCATGATCATCGACGTTCACGGCCACTACACGACCGCTCCGCAAGCACTCGGCCTCTGGCGCGACCTGCAGATCGCGGCGCTCAAGGATCCCTCCCAGGCGCCCAGGGCGTCTGACCTGAAGATCGGCGACGACGAACTGCGCGAGTCGATCGAGACGAACCAGCTCAAGAAGATGAAGGAGCGCGGCAGCGACCTCACGATCTTCAGCCCGCGCGCGAGCTTCATGGCGCACCACATCGGCGACTTCCAGACCTCGACGACCTGGGCCGCCATCTGCAACGAGCTGTGCTTTCGGGTGGCGCAGATGTACCCCGAGCACTTCGTGCCCGCCGCGATGCTGCCGCAGTCGCCCGGCGTCGACCCGGCGAGCTGCATTCCCGAACTGATGAAGTGCGTGGAGCAGTACGGCAACGTCGGCATCAACCTGAACCCCGATCCGTCGGGCGGGCACTGGACGAGCCCGCCGCTGACCGACCGCCACTGGTACCCGGTCTACGAAAAGATGGTCGAGTACGACATTCCGGCGATGATCCACGTCTCGACCAGCTGCAACGCCTGCTTCCACACCACCGGCGCGCACTACCTGAATGCCGACACAACGGCCTTCATGCAGTGCCTCACCGGCGACCTGTTCAAGGACTTCCCGACCCTGAAGTTCCTGATCCCGCACGGCGGCGGCGCGGTGCCCTACCACTGGGGGCGTTTCCGCGGGCTGGCGCAGGAACTCAAGAAGCCGCTGCTCGACGAGCACCTGCTGAACAACATCTTCTTCGACACCTGCGTCTACCACCAAGCGGGCATCGACCTGCTGACGAAGGTGATCCCCGTGAAGAACGTGCTGTTCGCCTCCGAGATGATCGGTGCGGTGCGCGGCATCGACCCGACCACCGGCCACCCCTACGACGACACCCGGCGCTACATCGAGGCGACCGACAACCTCAGCGCCGAGGACCGTCAGCTCGTCTACGAGGGCAATGCGCGCCGCGTGTTCTCGCGGCTCGACGCACAACTGAAGCAGAAAGGCCTCTGACCATGGAAGCACCGCTGATGAATCAGATCGGCGTCGTCAAGCGCAGCATCGTGCGCGCGGATGCGGGTGCGCGCGACCGGCTCGCGCAGTTCGGCTCGGCCACCGTGCACGAGGCGATGGGTCGGGTCGGGCTGATGAAGCCGTACCTGCGGCCGATCTATGTTGGCGCGCACGCCTGCGGCACGGCAGTGACGGTGCTGCTGCAGCCGGGCGACAACTGGATGCTGCATGTCGCGGCCGAGCAGATCCAACCGGGCGACATCGTCGTCGCCGCGGTCACCGCCGAATGCACCGATGGCTACTTCGGCGACCTGCTGGCCACGAGCTTCAAGGCGCGCGGCGCGCAGGGCCTGGTGATCGACGGCGGGGTCCGCGACGTGAAGGACCTGAGCGCGATGGGCTTCCCGGTCTGGAGCCGTGCGATCAGCGCGAAGGGCACGATCAAGGCGACGCTCGGCTCGGTCAACATCCCGGTGGTCTGCGCCGGTGCGCTCGTCAACCCGGGCGACGTGGTGGTGGCCGACGATGACGGTGTGGTGGTGGTGCCTGCCGCCATTGCGTCGCAGGTCGCGGAGGCCGCCAAGAAGCGCGAGGATCTCGAGTCCGAAAAGCGCGCGAAGCTGGCCGCGGGCGTGCTGGGGCTGGACATGTACAAGATGCGCGAGCCGCTCGAGAAGGCCGGCCTGCGCTACCTCGACTGATGGACGCCCTGGGCACATCGCGCTGGCAGATCGGCCTGGTGGGCTATGGCGAGGTCGGCCGCATCCTCGCAGAGGACTTGCGTGCGCAAGGCATGGTGGTGCATGCCTATGACCTGAAGCTCGATGCGCCATCGGCCGCCAGTGCGTTGCGCGAGCATGCGGCGACGCACGAGGTTCAGCTGCAGCCGTCGCATGCGGCGCTCGCGGCCACGGCGGATCTCATCGTCAGCGCGGTGACCGCCAGCCAGACCGTTGCGGTGGCCGAAGCTTGCGCCACGACGATCCAGCGCGGCACCTTCTTCCTCGACGTCAATTCCGCGTCGCCCGGTGCCAAGCGCAATGCTGCCGCGTGCGTAAACGCGGCCGGCGGCCGTTATGTCGAAGGCGCCGTGATGACGAGCGTGCCGCCGTATCGCATCAAGGTGCCGCTGCTGCTCGGCGGACCGGATGCCGAGACGCTCGCGCCGCTGGTCAACGGGATCGGGTTCGCCGCGAAGGTGAGCAGCCACGAGCTCGGCGTCGCCTCGGCGACCAAGCTGTGCCGCAGCGTGATGATCAAGGGCCTGGAAGCGATGGTCATCGAGAGTCTGACGACCGCGCGTTTCCATGGCGTGGAGGACGCCGTCATCGCGTCGCTTCAACAGACGTTCCCCGGCATCGACTGGGAGCGCCAGGCGGCGTACTTCTTCCAGCGTGTCATCGCCCACGGACAGCGCCGCAGCGAAGAGATGCGCGAAGCTGGCGAGACGGTGCGCGAGGCGGGCCTTGCCGCGTGGAGCGCCGACGGCACGGCCGAACGTCAGGCATGGGTCGCCAAGCTTGCCGACGCTGGCGTGTTCGGCCCTCACGACGGCGGGCAGTTCGCAAACAGCAGCGATTGGCGCGTCGAAGCCGATCGCCTGCTCGACGCATCGAGACGCCATGGCCATGCCGACTGATCACAACCGTCGCGTGCTGCTGTGCGCACTCGCGTGCGCTCCGATCGCGGCACGCGCACAGTCCGCTCGACCGCTGCGCATCATCGTGCCGTTCACGCCCGGTGGCAGCACCGACATCCTGGCGCGCGCCATCGCACCGAAACTCGGCGCTGCGCTGGGCCAGAACGTCATCGTCGAGAACCGACCCGGGGCGGGCGGGTCCTTGGGCGCTGCCGAGGCCGCCAAGTCCGAGCCCGACGGCAGCACGCTGCTGATGGGTCACATCGGAACGCTGGCCGTGAACCCGTCGATCTACCCGAAGCTGCCCTACGACCCCGTGAAGAGCTTCGTACCGGTGGCCTATGTGGCGCGCGTGCCGAATGTGCTGGCGGTCAGCGTTGCCTCGCCGATCAAGACGCTGAAGGATCTGGTCGAGGCAGCCCGCGCAAGACCGGGCGCGTTGAGCTATTCGTCCGGCGGCAACGGCAGCGCGGCCCACATCACCTTCGAGTACCTCAAGCTGAAGGCAGGCCTGTTCATGCTGCACATCCCGTACCGCGGCACGGCAGCTTCAGTGACCGACGTGATCGCGGGCCAGGTGAGCTGCACCTTCACCGGCGCGCCGGCGGTGTTGCCGCTGGTCAGGAGCGGGCGCCTGCGTGCGCTGGCGGTATCGAGTTCACAACGTCTGTCCGTCGCGCCCGAGGTACCTACTGTTGCCGAGAGCGGCTACCCGGGCTTCGAGGCCGACCAGTGGTACGGCCTCGTGGCGCCGGCGGGCACGCCGCCGGCCCTCGTCGCGCGCCTGAACGCCGAGGTCAACACGGCGCTCGCGATGCTCGACGTCGCACAGCAGCTGGCCGTCGAAGGCGCCGTGGCGGTGCCCGGCACACCCGCAGCCTTCGGCGATCTCATCCGGCGCGAGATTCCGCGCTGGGCCGCCGTCGTGAAGGTCGGCAACATCAAACCGGAGTGAACCCATGCACCCTCTGATCCGTGCGGCGCTCGCGGTGCTGTGCGCCGCCTGCCTCGCTTCGTGCGCCACCGCGCCGGTGACACCACGCGCTGCAGTCGCACGTGCCGAGGTGATCTGGCTCGGCCAGTCGGCGTTCAAGATCACGACGGCCGCGGGCAAGGTCATCGTCACTGACCCGTGGCTGCGCACCAATCCGCTGACGCCGGTTGGCTTCAAGCAGCTCGAGTCGTTCGGACGCATCGATGTGCTGTTGGTGAGCCACGGTCACTTCGATCACATCGCCGAAGCGCCAGCACTGGCACAACAGTACAACGTGCCGATCCGCGCGCCCGGCGACCTCAACCAGACGCTGACCACGCTCGCAGTGCTGCCGGCGAACCTGCTGCCGCGCATGAACAAGGGTGGCGCAGTCGAGGCGGCGCCGGGCATCAAGGTCACGGCGGTGCATGCCGAGCATTCATCGGTCTACGTCTGGCGCAACCCGGCCTCCGGCAAGGACGAGACGCACCCGGGCGGCGAGCCGGTGGGCTGGATCATCGAGCTCGAGAACGGCTTTCGCATCTACCACGCGGGCGACACCGCGGCCTTCGGCGACATGCGCCTGATCGGCGAACGCTTCAAGCCCGACCTGGCGCTAGTGCCGATCGGCGGCAACTTCACGATGGACCCTGCAGAAGCGGCCTGGGCCGTGAAGGAACTGATCAAGCCGAAGGCGGTGATCCCGATGCACTACGGCAGCAACCCGCTGGCGCGCGGCACGGCGAAGGAATTCGTCGAGGCGATGGGGTAGAGCGCAATCGTGGTGCAGGTCGCCACTCCCGGACAGGCGATTGCCTTCTGACTACCGAACCCAGGAGACCTCACCATGGTCCGTTTCGATCGCCGCCGTCTGCTCATCGTTGCGGGTGCTCTCGCGGCCGCGCGCGGCGCCGGCGCGCAGACCGCCGCCTATCCGTCACGCCCGATCAAGTTGCTGGTGGGCTTCGCGCCGGGCGGCGCGGTCGACATCATCGCGCGTGCGATCGGCCAGCAGATCGCGCCCGGTCTCGGCCAGCCGGTCGTGGTCGAGAACAGGCCGGGCGCCGGCACCAACATCGCGATGCGCACGCTGATCGACAGCGCGCCCGACGGTCACACGCTGATGCTGACGGCCAACTCCATTGCTGCCAACCAGACGCTGTACCAGCCGCAGCCCTACGACATGGCGCGAGACTTCACGCCGATCGCACTGGTCGGCCGCGTTCCCGTGATGCTGGCCGCGAACCCGCAGAGCCCGATCGATTCGATCTCGAAACTGATCTCGATGTCGAAGGCATCGCCGAATTCGGTGAGCTATGGCAGCCCCGGCAATGGGTCGACGCCGCACCTCGCGACCGAACTGTTCGAGCGTGCCGCCGGCATCCAGATGAACCACATCCCGTACAAGGGCGGTGCGCCGGCGATCACCGATGTGCTCGGGGGCCACGTGCAGCTGGTTGCCGTGAATGCGCTCGAAGTGCAGGCGCATGCGCGAACGGGCAGGCTGCGCGTGCTCGCGGCGCTGAGCCCGACACGCAGCGCGATCTTCCCGGACGTGCCGACCATCGCCGAGTCCGGATTCCCGGGTTTCGAGGCTTCGGTCTGGTACGGCCTCGTCGGCCCGGCCGGCATGCCGGCTGCGATCGTGGGTCGCTTGCACGGCGAGGTGCAGAAAGCGCTCACCAGCCCCGAGGTGCGTGAGCGTCTCGCAGGTGCCGGCGGCGAGGTGCTCCCGGGAGCGGCGGAGCGCTTCACGGCGCTGCTGGCAAGCGAACGGGCCCGCTACGACAAGTTGATCCGCGAAGCCCGCATCCAGCCAGACTGAGCCGGGA
>Ga0070706_100003230_pt1 | contig 16104 bp, 12 predicted proteins | sample KBSK5501metaG_FD_65476 | JGI IMG/M metagenome (GOLD analysis project Ga0070706, IMG submission 65476) | Corn, switchgrass and miscanthus rhizosphere microbial communities from Kellogg Biological Station, Michigan, USA - KBS K5-50-1 metaG | ecosystem: Host-associated > Plants > Roots >...
GATCAGCCCCGGTAACTCTCCCGGTACGCTGACGCTTAACGGCAACTATACGCAAGGATCTGCAGGTATTTTGAACATCGCGATTGCGTCGCCGACAAACTTTAGCCGCCTGGCCGTGAGCGGGCACGCCAATCTGGACGGGACATTGCAACTGAATTTGCAAGGCGGATTCGTACCGGTGAACGGGAATCAGTTCACGATTTTAACGACTGGCAAAGGGATCAGCGGCCAATTCCGAAACGTCGTAAGCCCGCAAGGCCAGGTTTTTCGCGTGAGCTATGCCCAAGCGGGAATCGTACAACTACTAGCCGGCGTTCCGAAACCGCCTGAGCTGCCGATCGCTCATATCTCCGATGGTACCCCCTCGAGTACAACCGAGATGATGGCCGATCTGAGCTTTTTCTCGTTTTATTCGCTTGCCGGGAGGATGGCTGCTGACACGGGTGGTAGCAAGAACGCAATCAGCATTACATTCGATGCAGGAGAGTTCCGTTATCAAGGACATCGCGGCGAGGTCTGGGGTTTCCCTATTTCCGGACAACGCAAGCTGACCGACCGCATGAGGCTCGATTATCAAATCCCACTTCAGTATATAGACTATCCAGGGGCGCACCTGTTCCAGAGCGGATTAATTCTCGAGCTGCCGACAAAAATCATTCTTCCCTCTGAAAACCATCCCTGGACCTGGGATTGTAAGCCGACAGTTATGGTTGCTGCCTCGGGGGGCAAAGAAGTTATTGGAGGCGGCGCCCTGACGAATGTCGTCACCTATCGCTGGAAGGACGTCCTCTTTACATATGCGAACTACATTGGCGTGTTCGAAGGAGACACCTTGGTGAATGATGACGTGCAATTTAAGCGAGGGGTAGATCAGCAGATCATGAAGAATGGGCTCAGAGTGAGCATCCCGATTGCCAAAAGAAGCTGGCTCCTGGAAGTCTATGGGGTTCATACACAATCATTTCAGTCGGCTTCAGTTCCTTCCTACGCGACTATCGGCGTCGAGATCGGGCGACATTTCACTATGAACGTCGAAGGGCGTCCAATGGATCTAGGTTTTTTCAGCTTGGGTTTCTACAGCGACATCGGCAACCACTACAGCTCGGGCCACATCAAGTTAGGTTCAGGTTGGCGGTTTTGAGGTGGAGCGCCCTTGGGTGGGACACCGCTTGCGGCGCCCCGTGGCTGGGATAATCCCGCTGACCTGGAGACCTGGAGGGGCGGTGCTTGCAACGCCCCGTCCGGGGGTTGTCTAGCTGGCTAATGATAGGTCTGGTCCGCGCCTGGGCGCCGCAAGCGGCGCCCCTCCACGGGGGGCCAAGAAGGCTGCACCCCGCTTCCTATCCGTCCAACCGCAGCCTTTTCCAGAATTGGCAAAACGTTCGCCGCTTACTAAAATGCTCGCCAGCAGAGGCGCGAAGTATTCTGGGGCGCCTTTTGGGAGACCTTCGTGTCCCGGCCATTGATCGCGTTCCTCGCGAAATAGAAGGAAGCCAGATCTATGAAGAAAGTTGTCACCATGATTCTGCTCGTCCTTTTCGCCGAGGCTGCATTTGCTCAAACCAGTGGCTCGCCTCAAGCGCCAGGTGCTGGGTCCAACGCGCCGGAACTGGAAAAGATCACTGTGACCGGCTACATCGTACCGCGAATCGGGGATGGACCGCAGCCGGTTGAGACGATTACCAGCGACCAATTCAAGAAACAGGGAAACCAGACGCTTCAGGACGTTCTGCAGCAGCTGCCGCAAAATGTTGGCAATTTTACACCGTTCGTGAATCCTGGAAGAAACCCCTCGCCCGGAGCGTCATCGGTGAATCTGAGAGGTCTTGGGGACAATGCCACTTTGGTGTTGATCGATAGTGTGCGGCAAGTTGCGTTTCCGTTTCCGCAAAACAGAACAGAGAGTTTTACAGATCTCAATTCGATCCCGCTCGCGGCAGTGGACCGGATCGAAATTCTCAATGATGGCGGTAGTGCGCGGTACGGCTCTGACGCAATTGGGGGTGTCGTTAACGTGATCCTGAAGGATGAATACGACGGGGCCGATCTCAATTTCCATTACGGCATCAGCCAGCGCGGCGATTACGAGATCGTCCGTGCCTCCGCCTTGGGTGGTATTTCTCAGAAACTTTCGGAGCAATCGAAATTCAGCGTGTTGGCTGTTTTCGATTATTACGAGCAGGGGCCAATCATGCAGGCTGATCGCAATTACGCGCATGACTTTTTCCCGAATCGCAGAGGATCCTACTTCATCACTGCGCCAATGACCGGAGGAGCAGGCAGTTTTGCCGATGCTTTTGGAAACATCTTTCAATTGCGCGCCGGAAGCACCGCACAATTTCCGACGACAAGTGATTTCTATGATCCGACGAATCCAGCGAATCCGATCTATACTGATCTTGATCTTCGCAACAGTCAGCTTGTTCCAAGAGAGCAACGATATGGCGGTTACCTGAAACTGAATTACCAGGCAACCAGCTGGCTAAAGTTCTATGAAGAGTTTTCGGATCAGCAACTCAAAGAGACCGTTACCCTGCAGGCGCCGCCGCAATTGAGCCCACCCGACAACGTTGTCATCCCGGCGACAAACATTTTCAACCCGTTCGGCGAAGATCTTGTTCCGCTTGGGCAAGTACTGAAAGATTTTGGATCAGAACGCCTGGTAACGACAGTAAATACGATTCGTTCGCTGACCGGCATTCAACTATTCAATCTTCCGCAAAATTGGGTTGTGGACGCTTCTTTTCTCTACGCGGAAAGCGACGGGACGATCGATCTTGGAAACGCGATTTCGAGAGGAAAACTGAGCTTGGCGCTCGCTGGGCAACTACCAGGCTTTTTCGACCAGTTCTACAACCCATTCATCGATGAAAATGTTGCTCGCAATCCGGCCGCGCTGGTCGATGCGATCCGTGCCACCGGAACGCAAGACAACCGGACTGAGTTGATGATCTGGACGCTGCGTAGTGGGGGCGAGTTGGTAAGATTGCCTTCCGGCCCTATCACCATCGGACTTGGCCTGGAATACCGATCTGACAATTTCAATCAAGCGCCAACCGGAAGCTATAAGACTGGTGACCTGGTTGCATACGGGAACGGGCTAGCGCTGTCTGCAAACAGATACATACGAAGCGCCTACGGCGAAGTCACGATACCGATTCTGGGCGACAAATGGTCGTTCCCCGGAGCCAGAGCTCTGGAAGTCGCTTTCTCCGAGCGATACGATGACTACAGCGATTTCGGGGACGCTGCGAAGCCCAAGATCGCTATTCGATACAAACCTTTCGACGATCTCACTTTTCGGGCGACCTATGCCGAAGGATTTCGGGCGCCCTCACTCACTGAAACATTTGGCGGGAACCTGATCTCATTTCAGCAGGGACTGATCGATCCGCAAAATCCATTCCTTGGACCGCAGGCCGAAGAGATCCGTTCACAAGGAAACAGGGACCTGAAACCTGAAACGTCTTATGGATACTTCGTCGGCGGGGTCTGGTCACCCGGTAGTAACGATGCCGAGCATAGCTGGTGGCGATGGGCGAATGGTTTTAGCGTCAATTTCGACTGGTTCCAAATTGTTAAGCGAAATGAGATCAAACAACTTGATGCACAAACGATTTTGAACTCAGAAAGTCTGTTTCCCGGTCTGGTGGTTCGCCAGCCGGCTACCGGGCAGATCGTTTTTATCAATGATCCGTTCGTAAATCTGGGTGCGACGCTGGTTGACGGTTTTGATCTCGGAGTCCGGTACAGCTCAAAAGAGTATTCCTGGGGAAAAATCGACTTCGAGTTTGATGGCACTTATCTTTACAACTTTTCGGTTCAGCTGATCCATTCATCGCATACGTCGCTCCCAGGGTTCGGATCCATTAGTGTACGGCCGAGCCAAGTGCTGGCGGAGGAGGACAGTTATACCTTGCGGGATTTGCGCGGGACAGCGACGCTTTTCTATTCGAAGACGCTCTTTGGCATCGACACTTTTCGGACAGGAGTGACGCTGAACTATGTTGGATCTGAGCACGACGCGCTCGACAATTTCAAAGGGACTGCCCCGGCGAACCCGGTTCAACCAAATGGGTTGGTTCACCGAGTCGGCAGCTTCACAACGTTAGACTGGCAGATCGCGTATCAGTTCGGTAGACCATCGGAAAGTCCGCCGCAGGCTGTAGGTTACGCAAAGGATGGGAAACGGATCGTCGGAGAATCCAAAACGCCAGCTCGTGTGGAAGGATCTTCGCAAGGAGTCCGTTACTGGCTATCGAACACGACTTTTACTTTCGGGATCAATAATATCGGCGACAATCGTCCGCCGTACTCCAACGTGCCTTTCGGATATGACGCTCACAGCGTGAACCCGATCGGCCGCTATTTCTATATCGAACTGGATAAGAAGTTCTGAAAGGGAACCGGGGAGCGTTTGGGGTTTGGCGTTCCGACTTCGCCAAGGCTTCGTCGGACAAGTCGGCGTTCGGCGCGAGATTTTGGGACATTTGGACAACGCTGGGGCGGTCGGCCGCCCTTTTAGGGCGAATCGTTTTACGTCAGTACCCAGGGCTGAAGCCCTGGGCTACTATCCGTAGCTCCTTCGGAGCCGAGGCGATAACGCATTTCCTCAAACGTTTCGGCGCACCAAACGCGAAACGCCCTTCCTAGCCCGGGATCAACTTCAGCAATTCTTCTTTGAAGGGATCTGCCATTTTCCGCACGGCTTCGATGTCGATAAGCTCGAGAAATGCGGGCACGCCGGATAGCTCCGTTGCGGCAGCGATCACTGGCTCGGGTGGAAGAAAGACTGGGACCTGGGACTGGATAACTATTACCGGTAATCCGTTCAATCCAGGGTGCGTTTGGGTAAGGACATCGTAGCGAAGTTGGGAAAAGAGGTGCTTAAGACCGGCGCTTCGAGCCAGCAGAGTTTGGATCACCATCGCATTTACTACAAACTGACGCAGCTGATCGGTCCCGCGCCTATCCTGTTTGCGGCTAAACGCTTGGATCGCCTGATTAATCGAGTAGGTGGGTCCGTATGTTAAAATCCACCGGATTGGCGAGGTGATCAGGATCGTCTTTTTGCCGGAATCCGTTTCAATCTCCTGATTGTATTCCCATCGGTGAAGATCCAGGTTTGTCCCGACTTCGCTTAACCAGTCTGTCTCAAAATCCTTTGAAAAATCAAAAGGCTTCCCGGGGAATTGCTTGTAAGCAGTTTGTAGCTCGGCCAAGCCTCTGCTGGCGCCAGCAACCTCAGTCCTGGTTCCCGCGTGCCTTCCGACGAGTCGTTCGGGTAGGAGAAGAACCTTAAGGGTTTCGAGATGTCCCAATAGTTGTTTTTCAAGAAAGTCCGCAACCGCCTGGGTGTTCTTACGGGTAGTCGCAAGTTGTTCGAGTGAAAGTTTCTTGATCGGCGCTCCAGCTAAATCGGGCATCGGTTCCTTGTGGAATTAGGCGAGAGCTTAGTCACAAGGGAGGGCAGTTCCAAGGAAATAAAACGTAATGCCGCAACCGGTGGACTCAGCCGTTGCATTCCGGGAAGGCATTATTCACTACGTTAGTTGATACCGCCTCCTCCTGGAGATCCCCACCAGAGACCTTTGCTGACAATCGTACATGCATTCGGATTGCAGCGCAGGATGGGCCCTTCCATTCCAGGCAGCAGAGGGCGTTGTGTATCTTTTCCTCCCTGAACGTAAATTCCGCCAAGAGCCTGCGAAACTGCTCGTAGAAGATCCGGGCCGTCCGGGTCGGAGGCCACTTGGCATCCGCCCAGGGTAACAATCGCGGAACGACTGAACAGGGGCGCTAGTTTAGCAAGCTGGCTGCCCGCAGCTCCGCGAAGCTGGCCGGTCGTGTCATCGTATTGCAGGCTTACAGATCCTGTGTCGTCATAGTCGCGTTCAGCGCAAATGCTCTGGTATCCCGAGCATCCGTGTCCGGCGATGAACAAGTTTTCGATCTTTCCCCCCAGCTTCGTGGCTGCGTCTGAGACTTTCTTGACCATGTCCGCCACATTGAAAACCACGATATCGTCGATAGTGAAAATCCGGTTGACTGTGTCGGTAAAATTCCAGGTCCCATCAATCACGTAAAAATAAAGGGCCCCGCCAACAGGGCCTCGAGACGGTGAGTTTGTTTGCGGCTTAAAGTGACAGCCATATTTATCGGCAAGGGAAAACGGCGGCATAATTCGGTATCTTTTATTGATGGATTCCAGAATCGCCGGGAGAAATTTCAAAGACCTATTTTTCCCAACCTCATTATCGGACCGGCGCCAGAAAACGGGACAGCATTTCGCCGTATGCAGGAAAGTCACTCACTGTATTGTGCGTTGCCTCAGGAATATCGAGCACCTGCGGATGTATAGGCAGCGCGGCAACTAGCCGATTCGTGTTTCGCGCAGGAATTACCTCGTCTTTGCCTGCTCGGATTATGAGCGTTGGTCCGTTGTAATTGCGCAGGTAAGTGGTCGATTCGTAGCGATCCTGCATGAGCCAAGAGACCGGCAGCCAAGGGTAATATGCCAGAGCGAGGCTGATGCCACTATCGAATGGAGTCACTAGCACCAGTCTGGTAACGGTCCGCTTCGATGCCACGTAGCTTGCGATTGCGCTGCCCAAACTGCGCCCAATGACTGATATGCTCTTTGCATGGTACCGAGTCTGAACCTCGTCATACAATGCGAGCGCGTCCGCGAACAAAGCCTTCTCAGTTGGTTTGCCGTCATTGGCTCCGTAGCCGCGATACGGAAGAAGATAAACGCTGGTTGCCGGTAGCCACCTCAGGAACTCGTCGCGCGTCTGTTCGATCCGTTCGGCATTACCTCCGAAATAGAGAATGGCGTTATCGCGGCCAGGGTTAGTCGCCCAGCCTCTCAACGTGATTCCGTCATGTTCCACTACAAAATCGGTGTTCCTCGCATCGACTCGCGTTTCTTGAGCAAAGTACAAAAGGTGCCGCTGCCGAAAATACATCCATGCGCAAATGCCGAGGTACGCGATTAGGGTAAAACCTATAAGTCCCATAATCAGCTTAAAGAGCATTTGCGAATCACTAATTTACTGTCGGCCACTACTCTGCGACCGCACCACGATCAAAGGTTTCTAGCGTCCTTTCTCACAATCTGGGGCCAATTTTTTTACGTTACGAAAAGGTAACAATCAAAAACTAGAGAGCACTCGGTAGCAATCGATAATAGCCGCCTCGTCGTGGAATTAGCCAAATCAAATCCACATGGAAACGGAGTGTTCGGCTGCCACGCGCGCCGTGAGTTTCATAGAGGATTTCGCGTATCCGCGCGTCGTAAAAGAACCTTGTTCCTAGTCACATTCCTATTTTTGGCGGGATGGGTTGGCCTGTCGTCTGAACTCGATGGAGCCTCTGCCAGTCAGGGCTCGCAAGCCACTCAGGATTCGCAACCCTCTCAGGAATCGCAGCCTGTCTCATCCGCGGTGGGTTCGCTTTATATCCAGGAATATCGGATAGAAGGAGCTCATCAACTTAGCCGAATCGAAGTAGAAGAAGCTGTTTATCCCTATCTCGGTCCGGGACGAACCACTGACGACGTCGAGAAAGCGCGCGCGGCTCTTGAGAAGAGTTACCAGGCCAAGGGATATCAAACTGTGGCGGTACAAATTCCGCCGCAGCAGGTACGAGGAGGAGTTGTAATTCTACAGGTCATTGAAGGAAAGGTTGGACGTCTGCGTGTCCGCGGCGCGCGCTATTTCTCGCCAGATCAAATATAAGAAGCAGGCGCCGTCGCTCGCAGAAGGCACCGTGCCCAACTTCAACCAGGTCGAACGTGAAATCGTTGCTCTGAACCAGTGGCCCGATCGCCGAATTACGCCTACTTTACGCGCCGGAGCCGAACCTGGCACCGTCGATGTCGATTTGAACGTTAAGGATACCCTGCCACTACACGGCAGCGTCGAGCTTAACAATCGTTACAGCCCGAACACCACGTCTCTCAGGGTTAATGGCTCGGTGAGTTACAACAATCTCTGGCAACTAGGACACTCGATCGGAGCCAGTTTCCAGGTTGCGCCGGAGAACGTGCGCGATTTCGAGGTTTTTTCGGCTTACTACCTCGCCCGTTTTCCCGGTCTCGACTGGTTGAGTCTGCTGGTTCAGGGAACCAAGCAGAACAGCAACGTCTCAACTCTGGGTTCGATCGATGTCGCCGGGAAAGGCGAGATTGTCGGCGCGGGCGCGATCTTAACGTTGCCGCCCGAGAAAGAGTATTTCCACTCCCTCAGCGTCGGATTCGATTACAAGCATTTCAATCAGCAGGTGCGCGTCGGTAGCGGAACCATTGCGACCCCGATCACTTATTTTCCGTTTACCATCGCTTACAGCGGAAACTGGATCGGACCGAATTTTTCGACTGAAATCAATGCTAGTCTGAATTTCCATTTTCGCGGGATCGGCAGTGATTCGGCCAAGTTCGACAACAACCGTTTTAAGGCGGACAGCAACTACGTTTATTTTAGAGGAGACATAGCGCACACGCAGGATTTGCCTGCCGGTTTTCAGCTCTACGCGAAGGTCCAGGGGCAGATCGCCGATGAACCGCTTATCAACAGCGAGCAATTTGCCGGAGGCGGTTTAGGGACGGTTCGCGGCTATTTAGAAGCAGAGGTCCTCGGTGATAACGCGATCTTCGGGACGCTGGAACTTCGCAGCCCGTCGCTCCTGAGTTGGTTGCGTCAAAAGGGCGACGAATGGCGCATTTACGCCTTTTTGGAAGGCGGGCGGATGACCCTTCGAAATCCGCTTCCTGAACAGGTTTCCCGGAATGACCTGGCAAGCTACGGGTTCGGCAGCCGGATTAAGGTCGAGGACCATCTGAATGGATCGATTGACGTAGGGATCCCGCTGATTGGCGAGGTCGACACGCCGGTACACGATGTACGAGTGATTTTCCGGCTCTGGGCAGATTTTTAAGCAGTGACAAAAAATTAAGTTTCGAAACGGAGAACGATCATGACTCGAATACGCAGGGGGCTGAAGTACCTACTCTTTGGTGGGCTGACTTTTCTGTGCCTGCCAGCTTTTGCTTGGTGGAACGGCGACTGGTCTTTGCGTAAAAGATCACACTGGATACTTCCAGCTCCGGCCTGGAGATCGCTGAACCGATTGGAACTTCACCCGTCCTGATTCGGCTGCATGACGGCAACTTCCGTTTCAGCGACGCGCAAGAAAACGGGAGCGACATCCGTCTGATCGCTGAGGACGACAAAACGTTGCTTAACTATCACATCGAAAAGTACGACTCCCTTCCTGAACGAAGCTTTTGTCTGGGTTAAAATCCCGGACCTCAAACCTGGAAACAAGACCAGTTTCTGGCTCTATTACGGCAATAGCAGCGGCAAGGCAGCTAAGGTTGAGAGCCCGAAAGACACGTATGATTCAGATACGACGCTGGTCTACCACTTCGCTGAGCACGGGCAACCTCCGGCCGACGCAACGAAGAACGGGAACAACGCCCAAAGCGCAGGCACGCCCGTAGATGGTTCGATCATTGGCCCTGGAGTGCGCAATCCCGGCATTACCGTCAATGACTTGGCCTCAAGGTGGGGTCTTTACCTGATCAGCGTGGGTCAAGCTGACAGGGCTGCAGCCAAACACATCGATCTGTAGTCGCCGCAACGGTGGAAATGCATTTGTTATCGGCTCCGACAACGGCATCCCGTACGTAGAAGTGACGAACGCTGGAAGCACCCAGCGCAGCCAGCCACGTGACGCAATTCCGGTTAACGCATGGCGGCACCTGGCTGTCGTCGAAGAAGGTTCGAAGATCACGCTTTATGTTGATGGATCTGTCTATTCAACACTGGATGTAGCAATTCCAGCACTCAATGGCGTGTCGGTGATCGGTGCCGACACTACATCCGGCGGCGCTGGATTCGTTGGCGAGCTGGATGAGCTGAATATCTCAAAGATCGCTCGACCGCTTGGATTCATTAAACTCGCGGCGTTTGGCCAGGGCGGAGACAGAGCCAGCAAACTTTTGGCAACTGGCGAGGACGAGCAGACCAGCAGCTTTATCAGCGGTTACTTCGGGATCATCCTCAAGTCAGTCACTCCGGACGGTTGGGTGGTGATTGGCATCCTAATGGTAATGGCGCTGCTCAGTTGGTTTGTGATGGCTAACCGGGTCCACTACCTCAACCAAATTACCAAGGGCAATGCCAAGTTCTTGAGTGAATGGCATCATGTAGCCTCGGATCTGACTATCCTGGACCACACCAACGCCGAGAAAGCGAAAACTCTCGGTGGACGAATCAATTCGAGTGGTCAAAACGCTCTGCGCAATTCTTCGATTTATCGAATCTACCATCTTGGCGCAGAAGAAATTCAACATCGTTTGCGTTCGGGCTCCAAGATTCTCAGCGGGGCTGCAATTGCGTCGATTCGAGCGGCGATGGACGGCGGCCTGGTTCGTGAGACCCAGAAGCTGAATCGGTTAATGGTGTTTCTGACGCTGTCGATCTCCGGAGGCCCGTTTTTGGGTCTGCTCGGTACGGTGGTTGGCGTCATGATCACATTCGCCGCCATCGCAGCAGCGGGCGACGTTAACGTAAATTCTATAGCGCCCGGCATCGCTGCAGCGTTGGTAGCGACGGTTGCAGGACTGGCTGTCGCGATCCCGGCGCTGTTTGGTTACAACTATCTTCTGACACGTATCAAGAACGTCACGAGCGACATGCACGTCTTTATCGACGAGTTCGTGACGAAAGTCGCGGAGTTCTACTGCGCTCCCGACGGGCAAACAGGGCCAGAAAAGGAGGAATCGTCCTATGCAAGTTCAGTCCGAGGATAAGCCATACGATGATATCAACATCACTCCGATGTTGGACCTGGCGTACGTCCTGTTGGTGATCTTTATCATCATGACCACCGCTTCGGTGCAGGGACTTAAAGTGAATTTACCGAAAGCGGGAGCGGCGCCGAGTCTGGCCGAGCCAAAAACAAAGGCAATCACGGTGACAAACGACGGCAAGCTCTTCCTGGACACCATGCCGGTGACAATGGCGGAGCTTGAACAGCGTCTGCAGCAGCAAAAGGCACTAACATCGGAATTCCCGGTTGTGATCAGAGGAGACAGCCTGACTCAATACCAAAGCGTCATGGATGTGCTCGATTTGCTCGCAAGACTTGGCATCACCCAAGTCGGCCTCGCGACGAAAGCATTAGTGAAATGACGTTGCATGGAGCCGTCCGAGAAATTCGACGATTTTGATCAGCCGACGTTTTTCCAACGGCATCCGCTCGCGATTGGTGCGGTGCTTGCGCTTGTGGCCGGCGTGATTGTCTGGATCGCGATCGCCGCGCTTAGCCACCAAAAATCGCCCTCGCGTTCACAACAGCTCCAAGTTGTACAGCTTCTTCCACCGCCGCCTCCTCCACCGCCGCCACCTACACCACCGCCACAACAGGCAACGCCGCCTCCTGAAAAAATGGTGGAGCAGCAGAAGATGATCGAGCCGGAGGCCAAGCCGAAGGAAGAATTAAAGAAAGATGAACCGCCGAAACCGCATGAGGCGCCACCAGGTCCGCTCGGTCTGAACGCAAAAGGAGAAGGCCCTGGAGACGCTTTTGGTTTAGTTGGACGGCCCGGCGGAAATGGGTTGCTGGGAGGCGGAGGTGGCGGAGGAGGAAGCCGTTGGGGTTGGTATGCAAACGAAGTACAAAATGGAATTACTACGGCGCTCCGCAAAAACCCGCGCACCCGCACAGCAAAATTCTCGAATCTTTCGATCCGCATCTGGCTCGACAAGGGCGGCCGTGTCACCCGCACTCAGCTCAGCGGGTCGACCGGCGACCCAGCTGTAGATAACGCAATTGTAAATGAGGCCTTGTCGGGCCTTCAGATGCAGGAGCCTCCCCCCGGAGACATGCCAATGCCGATTGTTTTAAGGGCCAACGCGCGTCGTCTGCGCTTTAAGAATAGTTTTCCGTTAGACGAATCAGAGCAGCGTAAGGCAGGCTTGCGTTCCTATCCCTCCGACGCTGATCCCTGCACCGATTCCGCGTGCACGATGTCGGGTCCAAGGTCAGTCAGCAATGACTATAGAGTTACATTTACGCCGCAATGCGATCGAGAAATTGTTAACAGGTTAATAACTTCCTTTCAGTCCGATGGTTACAGGCTGCTTACAGGCACTGGTTAGGCGTTCGAAGGTGTTAATAATTATGTGACAAAAATGTAACTATGTTAGTTGTGAGAGTCTGAGTGTTGGTGAGAGTTTTAAAGTTTGAGACGCATTTGCATGGTTGCGATGCCTTTCTGCGATGGACTGATGCCCAAGGCGAGAAAACAGACACCAGACGACCCATGCGAAAGGTGGAATAAGGACTAGAACCATTGGGTGATCGACAATCCCGTCCCGGTAATTTAAGGATTCGGTTTGTGGCCAGTGCTTACGAAGAGGTTCCATATCCGGCAGGTGTTTTTCCTCAGACACACCCGGACCGGTTGGCTACCATCGGTTTGCTCAGGGGAATGGCACCGGCGCCGGTGGAGCGGTGCAGGGTTCTGGAACTGGGCTGCGGTGCAGGCAACAACCTCATCACAATGGCTAGCAACCTGCCGGAGAGCGAATTCGTTGGGATCGATCTGGCGAAAAACGCTATCGCCTCTGCGCGGGAAATGGTTGCCGGTCTCGGACTAGGAAACGTAACGGTCCAGCACCTCGATGTGTGTGATGTGCATAAGGAGGAGCTTGGCCGGTTCGATTATATTATTGCTCACGGACTCTATTCGTGGGTTCCCGCTCCGGTCCGGCAGCAAGTCTTGACGACTTGTCGCGAGATGCTGAATCCACACGGAGTCGCTTACATCAGTTACAATGCCCAACCGGGAAACCATTTACATGATCTCTCACGAGGAATTATTCGTTTTCACACAGCACATTTCTCTGACCCGGCCGAGAAGATCAAACAAGCGCGAGGCCTTTTGAAATTTCTTGGCGACTCCAGGCTTGAGCCGAACGCTTATACTACCGCCCTCAGAACGGAGGCTGAACGAGTCGCGAAATACACCGACGAAGTCTTCTTTCACGACGATCTGAGTGAAGTGAACAGGCCGTTCTATTTTCATGAATTCATGGCAGACGCTCGACAGCACCGGATGCAATTTCTTGGAGAAGCAGGTCCAAACGAATTGGGTTCACGCGACTTCAACCCGGAAGCGATTGCCAGAATGAAGGAACTCGATGGCAGTCCAGAGATCGTCCGCGAACAATATAAAGACTTCTTTTTGGGGCGTATGTTCCGAGAGACATTGTTGTGTCGTGAGGAACTTCCATTAGCGCCCGAGTTCCGGCCGGAAAGAGTTGCGGTGCTCTATCTTTCCTGCGATGCCGAGCTGGTCAACGAGACGGAGAAGGGCGCGCTTTTCCGTAGACATGAAAGATCGGAGATGACCACCGGGCATCCCGTTGTAACCAGTGCGGTGAAATATCTCGGCAGCCGCTGGCCGCAACGTGTTCCGTTTGGGGCGTTGCTGGAACATTCGATCAGCGCGATCGGTGGAACCGTTCCCGACGGTGTCAGCCTGATGCTTGCTGAAACGTTGCTGGCTGCATATCGCGCCGGATTTATCGGATTGCACATGGGTCCCGCTCGCCTGGTCACAGAACTCAGCGATCGGCCTACCAGCAGCCAGCTGGCGCGATTTCAACTTCAGCGAGGCGATTCGACTGCAGATCAGTTGCACCGGCCGGTTGTGTTCTCCGACCCGTTGAGTCGCCGAATGGTGCTTGTGCTGGACGGCAACAACGATCTAGAAGCAATCGTTCGCGATCTGGCCGAGTTTACCAACGAATCGGTTGAGACTGCCAAGGGAAAAGTCGAGAAAGGCCTTAAGGCGCTCGCCCGGGGCGGAATGTTGGTTGCGTAAAGAAATAACCTCGCGCAGACGTGTCGCGACGGAGCCTTGGCGAAGTTGGAGGGCGCTGAGGAACGCAGAGGAAACAAGAACTCCAAAAACCTCTGCGTTCCTCTGCGGCCTCCGCGTGAAGCGAAAAAAGTGTCGGCCAACGGTCACCGGACCAGATTTTCCAGATCGACTCCGTACCGTGCAGCGTTACGCTCCATGTAAACCTTGCGCGGTTTCCTGTTGTTCACCGATCAACTACTTCGCCCGAACCACCACCGCATCCAAATGTCCCAGATGGATCTGCAGCCCGTGCTGCGTCATCAGCAGAGGCCTGGGCCCGGGTACCATCAAGGAGGTCGACATATTTTCCCTCCCGCAGGTGGTTATTTGCCGGCAGCACGACTTCCTTGTCTGTCCCGCGATTAACCGCCACCAAAACAACGTCCGATTCGGATACGCGTAGAAAGACTAACGCGTCTTGATCTGCGTAGATTGGAATATACGAACCTCGCTGGATCGCAGGACTTTCTTTCCGCAGATTCGCTAGCGTCTTAATGATTTGGAATGCGCGCGCGCTTTCGTCGAAACTGGTCATTCCGACTCGATTAAACGGGTCGTCATCGTCGCTGTTGATGTATTTGGGCGGTGTGTTGTGGTTATCGTTGTAATTTGCCAGGTACTGCTCGTCCCCGTACAAAATGATCGGTATGCCACGAACCGTCATCAGCAGTACGGCAGCAAGATCAAGGCGTCGTTTACTTTCTTCGAGAGGTACGCCCAATTTCTGCAACCGGACGAGGGTTCTAAGTTGGTCGTGATTGTCGATAAAGGTGCCTTGCCAATCGTCCCGGCCGCGGAATGCTGAGACGCGCCCGGTCAAGAATTCGGCGAGATCTTTGGCACTGATTCTCTGCGCCGGTTCTTCGGCGTCACCACCGACAAATTGATTGAGGCGCAACGCCAGTTGAAAATCGAGAAGGTTTGTGTGGAATCGACCCAATAACCGTGATAATCGGTTCCGTAGCCTATTCCCGGTCCATAGTCGCGTACTCCCTGAAAGAGTGGGGTGAGCCAGACCGCGCCAATCCCCATATCTTTCAAGTATTCCAATTTCTGGATCAGGCCTGCGATGTCGCCTCCCCAAAAGCTGCGGTATTCGACCTCCGTCTGGCAATTGCCGGTAAAACAATTCACCGAATTAGTCGCGCTCGGGTAATCGGGATCTACATATGGATTAAACGGATCATGAGCGTGAAAACGATCCGTGAACGCGAAATAAATTGTTCGGCTACGGTAATCCTGAGCCTCGTCTGAGCGCGCGGTTGAAACGAAGAAGGAGGTAGCCAGCAGAATAGCCGACAACGAATAGAGTGGAGGGCTCCGTTATACATCATAACTGTCTTGGTTCTAAGTCGAATGGGTTCCTAAATACCCGAACGGGGGATTCGACGATCGTCGTCTTAGCAGGAAAACCAGGTGAGAGGAAACAAAAATGGGATATCGCCTCCAGGCTGCGATGATCGTTCAGACGTGCGGTTTCATCGTGCCCGAATTCCTTCGATTTGAAGCGTATCCAACATATCGTCGATGGAGAAAAGACTTGGCTCGAACGTTTCGGGCTTAGCCTCTGTGATAAGCCGATAGGTATCCAGATGCTCAAGCTCTTCGGGGCGGTCTTTCTGATTTTTTGCGGAACTTCTTTCGGCCGGTAGCCCTGTATGCCCCAGACTAAAGGCGGCATCGATCGAGAACCGATAATCATCTGTCACGCCGTGCACCTCGTATAACAAGTCTTCAGAGTTGGGTTCGTAGTAGATCCCGCTCTCGGTGAGTTGAACCAAGTAACTGACAGCCTTTCCCCATCGAAACCGTTTTTTTTCGAAGCGGGAAAAGAGATACGCTTGCGAATGGATTTGTTCAGTAAGTTTGCCCGACTTTGCCTGCTCGACCGAACGCATCGATCGGAGGATCCGCCGAGCTTTTGCGCGACTATTTTGATGTCTCACCGTTATTTGCCACTTGAAACCAGAAGCGCCATGTGGGTATCGAACTTTAAATTGCGGTTCAGTCCACTCGCCAGTGCAGATAGTCGCGTCTGCGTACTCTTTGTCCGCTTGGCGATGCGGATCCTCTGTGTAAGGGCTGTCTTTCAGGCGATAACTGAAATTCAGACCGGCTTGACGGCATGGTTCTGGTAGGGTCAGGTGGACCTTCGGGCATTGAGGTGG
>Ga0070706_100003232_pt1 | contig 16100 bp, 13 predicted proteins | sample KBSK5501metaG_FD_65476 | JGI IMG/M metagenome (GOLD analysis project Ga0070706, IMG submission 65476) | Corn, switchgrass and miscanthus rhizosphere microbial communities from Kellogg Biological Station, Michigan, USA - KBS K5-50-1 metaG | ecosystem: Host-associated > Plants > Roots >...
CGGGAGCGGCGCGCGGACGATCCCCGCGCCGATCTGCCCTTTGCCCGCCTGGCGATGGGCGATCCCGGTATTGATGATGGGGGTGATGCCGAGCTTGACGACACGCCGCAGGTCGATCCCCAGCGGCGCCCCCACGAAGTCCATAGTCGGGATCTTGAAGTGCGGACTCTGTCCGAGGGTGATCTCGCCCATGGATTGCGTCGCCGCGATGGCGTCCCGCATCGAGGGAAGTCCCACGAATCCCACGACGGCCGGGGAGGCAGCCATGGCCATGCCACCGATCCCGATGGTCTCGACGATCGCGCTATCTCCCATGTCGGGGTTGGCATCCTCCGGGGTGAAGCCGGGGAAGTACATCCCCGTCGGCACGGGTGCCGGGACGGTGAACCATTGGTCGCCGAGGCCGCTGACGCGGATGCCAAATGCCACGCCGTTCCGGCTCATCGCGGTCACCAGCGTGCTGTAGGGGATCTCCCCCAGCGCTCCGACCGCGCACTTCGCCGCCGCCATCGCCACATTGAGAAAGAACTGGTCATTGTTTGCGAGGAAGCGCACGATCTGGGACAGGGCCGGCCCGGGGGCGCACCGCTCCACGAGCGCCGGCGCCACGGCCCGGAACAGGAGACCGGTCGCGGCCACGTTGCGCTGATGCATCTCGTCCCCCATTGTCAGGGCACGTGCCATCAGCGGCACGAGCGGCACGCCGCCGGTCTGCCGAAGCGCCGCATCGAGCGCCGGGGCCAGCGCGTCACGGAGCCAGCGCAACCGGGAGATGACCGCGTCATCGTTGGCCCCAAACCGCAGCACCGCGCCGATGCCTTCGTTCACAGGGGCATATGCGGTGATACCGTGGCGGGCGTCACGCACCTCCAGGAGCGGCATGGACGCCGAGATGATCCCCGCCATGGGCCCGACCGCCCCCTCGTCGTGGGTGCATCGCAGCGCGATCGCCCCACGATCGAGCAGCGTCTCCGCGTCGCGCAAATCGTGGGCCCATCCCTCGTACACCACCGCCCCGACGATGGCGCCCCGCATCGGGCCGCACAGCGAGCCGGCCGCGATCGGCGGCCCCGCGTGGAGCACGACGCGGTCCCGCAGCGCGGGGATGGCCTCCACCGCCCGGCGCACTCTTGCGAGGACCGGCTCGGCGTCGCTGAGCCGGCGGAGCCCCACCGCGTTGGCGGCGGCGATCCGGTCGGCGAGGTCAGCGGTCACCCGGGCGACCTCGGGAAAGGGCGGCTTAGATTTGTGCGCTGGCGGTCATACGTCCGGCTCGAGGACGAGATCAAACGTTCCCGTGGCGGCACCGGGGGGTGGAAAGTAGACGGTGACGAGTGGGCGGAACCCGGGGACGGCGATACGGAGGTGGATGTGGGGCCGCCAGCCCCCGCCCCCCGGAACGTTGCTCTCGAAACGATATCGTCCGGTGCCGTCGGTGATGACGGTCCCGCGGTGCGCATCATCGTACCCATTGGGCCCGGCGAGCCAGAACTCGACGCGTGCGCGGGTGATGATTGAGCAATCGATACCCGAGCGAACAATGCCGCTGAGCACGAAGCCGGTTCCGACCTGCGACCGCACAGGAGCATTCGCTTTATAGGAAGAATCCCCAGCATCCCCTCGGGTGAGCGCGCACCGGCCGGCCGTCGACGGGGGCCCCGCGGCATCGGCGAAGCCGGCGGACACCCCGACGCCCGCAACGAGCACGAAGCCCGTGAGCAGCCGATGCCCGAACCATTTGCCGTTCCGCATGCTCCCTCCGAGGCCTCGGGCATGGCGTCGCGCACGACTCGAACCGCTCAATTAGGGCCGGGGGTTCGGACCGCGCGCCTTCAAATCCTGCCGCCTCCTCGCCTCACGCCTCGTCCTCGGCCGGCCTCGCCACTACGCAGATCGCCTCCCCAGGATCGATCACCCGTAGGTGGCGGGTGACCCAGACGGTACCGTCGTGTGGCGCACATGCTGCTCCAATCACCTCACCGAGAGGGGACCGAATGTGGGCGATGCTCGTGTCAGTCGAGACACGATCTCCCACGGAGCGCTCGAGCACAGCGTACCCTCCGGAAGGCGCCGGCACGTCGGTCGTCCGCAAGAACGGCCCGCGCACTTCGGGAGCCGGTTTGTCCCGCACCATGCCCAACCAGCGAAGGAGATTCAGGATCCCTTCCCGGTCGGCCGCCACATCTTCGTCCAGGCATCCACCGGCCCCGGTCATCTCGACTCCCACGGTCGTGACGCCGCGGCGGGCGGTTTCCGAATTGAACGTGCCGGGGTGATCGCGTCCCGCCCAGAGGGCGGGGAGGCCAAACGCCCGCGAGGCCGCCCGCGCCCGCGTCGCATCGCCGAGATCGCGCCGGTATCCCACGATGGGGAGAAACCGGTACCGCACGCCGCCGCTGTGGAGATCGATGAACAGCGTAGGGTGGAGTCGCATCACGAATACCAGTAGCGCGGCGGCAAGCCGCTGCGTGGGCGAGCCCTGGGGATTCCCCGGGAAGGTCCGGGCGAGGTTGACGCCGTCGATCTGCATGGGGGTTGCGCGGAGCCCCGCCGCAAACGCCCACGGGTTGCACATCGGGAGCAGCACGACGGTGCCGGCGAGGGCGGACGGCGGAAGGTCGGCGGCGACCTGCCAGAGCGCGCGAGGGCCCTCGTACTCGTCCCCGTGCACTCCGGCGGCCGCGACGAACACCGGCCCGGGCCGGTCCCCCACGAGCGTGAGCAGCGGCAGTTCCACAGCCGGGCCGGCCTCGACCGAGGCGACAACGCGCGTCAGACCCGGCCGGCGACTCGGTTCGAACTCCGAAAGCGAGACCTGATCCGGCTTCACGAGCTATAGGTACCTCCCTCCGGTGACCTCGACGATCGCCCCGGTCACATAGCTTGCGAGGTCACTGGCGAGAAAGAGCGCGACAGAGGCCACCTCCTCCGGCTTGCCGAGCCGCCCGAGCGGGGTCTCGTCCACGCTCCGCGCCAGATGCTCTTCACCGAGGGCCCGGGTCATCGGCGTATCGATCATCCCGGGCTGGATTGCATTGGCGCGCACGCCGTAACGCGCAAATTCGCGCGCCGTGACCTTGGTCAGCGCGACAATCCCCGCCTTGGCCGACGCGTAGTTCGCCTGTCCGAAGTTGCCGATCTTCCCAGAGATCGATGAAAGATTGACGATGGCGCCCCCCTGCCCGGCTTCGCGCATCCGGGCGGTGACCGCTTTGGTGCAGAGGAACGTCCCCTTGAGGTGCACGTCCAGGACCAGGTCCCAGTCGGCCTCGGTCAGGTTCCGGATGGTCTTATCTCGTGTCAGTCCGGCGTTGTTGACCAGAATGGTGATCGCGCCCAGGCTCGCCTCCGCCCGCGTCACGGCCGCCTCCACGTCGTCCGACCGGCTGACATCCGCCCGCAGGGCGACCCCCCGCCGGCCGAGTCTCTGCACTGCGGCCGCGGTCTCGGCGGCGGTTGTCTCGTTGACGTCGATCGCCGCGATATCCGCACCTTCCTCTGCGAAGCGCAACGCGATCGCGCGCCCGATCCCCGACCCGGCTCCCGTCACGATCGCCGCGCGCCCGGCCAACATCGGCCTCACCCCGTGACCACCTCCCAGATGTGACGCCGCGGTCACTCGATGGCGGCCCATCGACCGCATGTCTCACCGCGCGCCAGCGCATCAGGTCTTCCGCGGAAAATACGGGGTCTCCTGGCACGGCGCGATGAGCGAGGTGTTATCATGGGGGCGTCGGACACTCCCACCGAGTGCTGTGGGGGTCCGGCACCAGCGTTCTCAATCACCGCACGCCGGAGGCGACCGTGTCGACCGAGCCGACCGTCCACGAAGAGGAATACCTGGTAGACAGCGCGATCTTGCGTGGGTTCATCGGCGAAATCGCGCCGGTGGTGCGCCATACCACCTCTCCCCACCAGGCCGTGGCCAAGCTCCGTCCGGTGTTTTCGCGCCTGCTCGGCGACCGGGAATGGTTGCCCGACAAGTTCCGCAGCCCCTGCGAGAGCGGCGGCATGGGCGGCGGCATCGGCAATTGGCTCCTGTATCGCTCGGCCGACCGATCGTTCACGCTCATGAGCTTGGTCGTGCCCCCCGGATCAGCCACCCCAGTGCACGATCATCTGGCCTGGGGGCTGGTGGGACTGTACGAAGGCGCGCAGGAAGAATCGATCTACCGGCTAGCGGGCGGTCATGGCGAAGATCACGGTAACTTAGAACTGGTGACCGTGCGCCACCTTCGGGTCGGGGACTTCTACGAGCTCATCCCGCCCGACAGCGACATTCACAGCGTGCGTACGACGTCCCCGACGGCATCGATTTCCCTGCACCTTCTCGCCAAGGATATCGGCTGCACCTGGCGACACGCGTACGATCCCGAAAAACACACCGTGCGCCCCTTCCGCTCCGGGTATACCAACGCCGCGTGCGTGGAGGAGTCGACGGACCGGCGCTGAGGCCCCCTGGAGCCGGGCATGCCGGGCCCGCCGGAATTTGATCTCGTCGTGAGCGGCCGCGTCGTGGTGCCCGAGCGAGTGCTCGAGCGCGGCTACGTGGCCGTTCGCCATGGCCGGATCGCCGCGGTCGGAGCTGGGGAGGCACCCCCAGCGGCACGGGTCGTACGGGCGGAGCGCGCCTACGTGCTGCCGGGGATCGTCGATACGCACGTGCACACGCGAAGCGAGCCTGCCGAGGGCATCACCCGCTGCACGGAAGCCGCAGTCGCGGGTGGCGTCACGACGATCGTGGACATGCCCTACGACATGCCCGCCGCCGTCCCGGATCTCGAGACCTTCACGAGGAAGATCGCAGACGTCAACGCCCAGGCGGTCGGAGACGTCGCGCTCTACGGAACCATTCGCAAGGAGGGCGGCCTAGACGAGATCGAGCGGATCGCCGCCGCCGGCGCATGCGCATTCAAGATGGCCACGTACGAAGCCGACCCGGTCCGCTTTCCCCGCATCCCCGACGGCGAGCTGCTCGAGGCGTTTCACCGGATCGCCCGTCTCGCCCTCCCCGTCGCCGTGCATTGCGAGAATCAAGACGTCGCCGACCGAGGCGTGGCCGTGGAGCGCGCCGCGGGGAGGACCGATCCGCTGGCCCACGGGCGCTCCAGGCCGCCGGTCTCGGAGACCGAGGCGGTCGGACGCGTGCTCGAGCTGGCGTCCGGAACGGGGGTCCATGTGCATATCGTCCACGCCAGCGTCTCCCGCTCTTTCGATCTCGTGGAGCGGTACCGGCAAGAGGCCGTGCGCGTCACCGCCGAGACGTGCATCCAGTACCTGGTGCTCGATGAATCGTCCATGAACCGTCTCGGCGCGCTGGCGAAAATCAACCCGCCGCTCAGAAGCCGCGAGCACGTCGACGGGTTGTGGCGGTACCTGGCGGCCGGCCGGGTCGATCAGGTGACCTCCGACCACGCCCCGTGGCTCATCGCGCGCAAGAGCGATCCGGACATCTTTCGCAACGCGTCGGGGGCCCCCGGCGTGGAAACGCTGCTGCCGCTCCTGTACCATTTCGGAGTCGGCGCCGGCCGCATCTCCATCTGCGATCTCGTCGCCCTCTTGGCCGAGCGGCCCGCGCGCAACTTCGGTCTGTTCCCCCGAAAGGGCTGGCTTGCGCCGGGTGCGGATGCCGACCTCACGATCCTCGACCCGGACGCGGCATGGACGATCCGAGGAAAGACCCTCCACAGCGCCGCGGGCTGGACCCCGTTTGAGGGCATGCAGATCCGCGGCCGGGTGGCCCAGACTTTTGTGCGGGGTCGCGCGGCGTACGAGGACGGCGCAGTGGTGGCCCATCCGGGTGACGGTCAGTTCCTCCGCCCGACCGAGGCTAGCCCGGGCGCCCTTTCGCGCGTGATCAACGAGAGATAACAGGAGGACACAGTTCGCTGGCGGAACACGGGATTGAGTGCTCGCGCATCGAGAGAACCGGAGGATAGGAGCGGATGTCCCAGAAACCGCGCGATCGGACGTTCTGCGTCATTGGCGTTGGGGCGATCGGCAGCCTGGTGCTCGAGGCATTCCAGTCGGGACGCCTCCCATACGACCGGGTCGTTGCACTGAGGCGCACGCCAAGAGCCGACGTCGACGATCGGATCACGCGTGCCGGAGGAGCGGTCGTTTACGACGTGGACAGTCTCATCGCCGCCCGCCCCGCTGTGGTGCTCGAGGCTGCCGGGCACGAGGCGGTGCGGACCTACGCGCTCCCCATCGTCAAGGCCGGCCTGAACATGATCCTCATGAGCATCGGCGCGCTCGCCGATGAGGCGGTCCGCACCCCGCTCGAAGACACCGCCAGGCAGACCGGCGTCACGATCTGGCTCCCCTCGGGCGGCGTGGGCGGACTCGATGCGCTGGCGGCGGCGCGGGCGCTCGGCGACCTGGAACGTGTGACCCACCGGACGATCAAGCACCCGGAAGGACTGAACACGGCGCCCTACGTGCTGGAACGAGGCTTGCTGCGCGAGCCTCTGTCGGAACCTCTCGTCGTCTACCGCGGCCCGGCGCGCGAGGCGGTCCAGCACTTTCCGCAGAACGTCAACATCGCCGCCGCGGTGAGCCTCGCGGGCATCGGCTTCGACCGGACCCAGGTCGAGATCGTGGCCGATCCGTCGGCCCTCCGATCGGTGCATGAGATTCGGGCCGAGGGACGCTTTGGGATGTTTACGCTCCACTTCGAGAACGCCATGGATCCGGCGAACCCCCGCACCTCGCGCCTCGCCTGTCTCAGCGCCGTTGCGGCGCTGCAGCGCCGCCAGGGGGTGTTCCGGCTCACCTAACGGCTCAGCTCCCGGCCGCAGCGTCGGGCCGGCGGGCCGGATCGACACGTGCGCAGGGCAGGAGGCCTCAGCGGAGGAAACGGGTTCCCGTCGTCGTATCCTCTCCGAAAACACTCGGGCGGTGGGTCTCATGATGCAAGCATTGCTCCTCGTCCTCATCGCCGCGGCGCTGGCGGTGCCTGCGGCGTGGGGCGCGCAGTTGACGCCGATCCGGGTCGGGTTGGCCGTGGGGATCACCGGGGACATCTCGGTGTACGGCGAGCCGATCCGGGCCGGCTTCCAATTGGCGTTCAGGCAGATCAACGAACGGGGAGAGGTCAAGACCGACACCATTCTCGAGGACACCGGGCAGACCCGGGACGGGGCGATCAACGTCTTCCAGAAGTTTATCCAGCGCGATCAGGTGGCCGTGATCCTCGGCCCGATCCTCAGCTCGCAGGCCTTCGGCGCCGATCCCTTGGCCGTGCAGGCCGGGGTGCCGGTCGTGGGGGTGAGCAATACGGCCAAGGGCATTCCGGAGATCGGGCCCACGGTCTTTCGGGTGTCCGTTCCGGAGGCCGTGCAGATTCCGAAGTCCATCGCGGTCGCGAAGAAGGTGTTGAACCTCTCGCGCGTGGTCGTGGTCTATGACAATGCGGACGACTTCACCGTCTCCGCGTACAAGACATTCGCCGACGAGCTGCAGAAGAACGGGATTCAGATCGCCGACACGATCACGTTCGCCCGGGGCGACAGCGACTTCTCGGCGCAGCTGACGAAGGCGAAGGCCGCCAACCCTCAGGCGATCGTCGTGAGCGCCCTGGCCCGTGAGGGCACCCTGTTGCTGATCCAGGGGCGCAACCTCGGCATCACCGTGCCGTTCATCGGCGGCAACGGCTTCAACGACACGAATGTCATCACGCGGGCCGGCGCGGCGGCCGAAGGCCTGATCGTGGGCGCCGCGTGGGTGCCGAGCGCTCCCACGGCGGCGAATTTGAGGTTCTATAACTCGTTTCGGGATACGTACAAGCGGGAGCCCAACCAGTTCGCGGCGCAGGCGTACACCGGTGCGCAGGTCGTGTCCGAGGCGATCCGCCGCGCCAACCTGACCGGCGGCGAGGATATCAAGGTTCAGCGCAGCAAGATCACCGACGCGCTCAAGACGATCAAGAATTTCGAGACCCCGCTCGGCCGGATCAGCATTACGGCGGGACGGGATGTGGACCAGCCGAGAACGTACGTCGCCGTCGTCCGCGGCGGGCGCTTCACCGAGTTGTTCCCCCCCAAGTAGCGCAGCCGACGGCGGACGCGGGGAGACCGCCATCCCCCGCGTCCGCGTCGCCGCATGACGGTCTTCCTCCAGCAACTCGCAAACGGCATCTCCCTAGGTTCCGTCTATGCATTGTTCGCGTTGGGCTTTACGCTCGTCTTCGGCGTCCTGGAGATCATCAATCTCGCTCACGCCGCCGTCCTCGCGGTCGGCGCGCTGCTCGCGTATACGCTGTTCACGCGGCTGGGCGCGGGGCTGATCCCGGCCCTGCTGGGCGCGTTCATCGGCACGGGCCTGCTCGGCATCGTCATCGACTTCGTCGCGTTCCGCCCTCTCCGGATCCGTCAGGCGAGCCGCCTGGCATCGCTCATCACCTCGATCGGCATCGCCTTGATCCTCGTCAACTTGGCCCAGATCCTGTGGGGGGCAGAGCCGCTCAGCTACCCCCCGGGCGTAGTGCCGCTCAGGTTCTTCACGGGCGGCGGGCTCACCGTGAGCCTCCTCCAGATCATCACGCTCGCGACTACGGTCGTCCTGCTGATCGGCCTGCGCCTGCTCCTGACCAGGACGAAGATCGGGATGGCGATCCGCGCGGTCGCCGAAAACCCCGCGACGGCGAGTCTCCTCGGCATGCCTTTCGACCGGGTCGTGATGTTTACGTTTTTCCTGAGTTCAGCGCTCGGGGGGGTCGCCGGCGTGCTCGTCGGTATGCTGCTGCAGGGAAGCGTCTCCCCATTTATGGGGAACACCTACGGCCTCAAGGGCCTGGCCGCGATCATCCTCGGCGGCATGGGTGACGTCACCGGCGCCGTCCTCGGCGGGCTGATCATGGGGATCGGGGAGATCATGATCGTGCAGTACCTCAACAGCAGCTACCGCGACGGGGTCGCCTTCGGCCTCCTGTTCCTCGTGCTGATTATCCGGCCGACGGGCCTGCTGGGCCAGCGGCGAAGCCGCGAGGTGTGAGATGGACGCCCTGTGACCGCCGTTCTGTCCTTCTACAACGCCTACTCCACCCTGATTCTCTTCTCGGGGGTGGCCGCGCTGCTCGCGCTGTCGATCTATGTAACGTTGATGGCAGGGCAACTCTCGCTCGGCAACGCCGCGCTCGCAACCATCGGTGGGTATACGGCAGCGATCCTGACGCGCGATCACCACGCGCCACTCGGGCTCGCGCTCGCGAGCGGCGCGCTGCTCGCGACCGTCGTCGCCGTCATCATCGGGTTCCCATCGCTCCGGCTGCGCGGAGTATACCTCGCGATTGCGACGCTGGCGTTCGGCGAAGTCGTCCGGGTGGCGGCCCTCAACCTCAAGATCACCGGAGGCGCATTGGGCCTCGTCGGGATCCCGGCGCTGGCGGGCTTCTGGCACGTGTACGGCGTGCTCGCCGTGGTCGCGTTCTTTTTCTACCGGCTCGAGCGATCGCGGGTCGGCCGGGCGTTCGCCGCGATTCGCGAGGACGAAACCGCCGCCCAGGCGATAGGCATCCGCGTGACCTATTACAAGGTGCTGGCCTTTGCGATCGCCGGGTTCGTCTCCGGCCTGGCCGGAGGCCTGTCGGTGCATTTCACCTATGTCATCAGCCCTGCGCAGGCCAGCTTCGCGGAAGCCGTCAATATCCTCACCTATGCCGTCTTCGGCGGCACGGCCACGTTTCTCGGACCGGTCGTCGGCGGGATCGCTCTGACCGTTCTCCCCGAGGCGTTGCGATTCTTGAAAGAGTACCGCCTCCTCCTGAACGGCGCGATCTTGGTCCTGGTGACGATCTACCTGCCGCAGGGCATCTTGACCCTTCCCCTGGGGAGGTGGCGGCGTGCTCGAATGTGACGACGTCTCGCGCACCTTCGGTGGGCTCAAGGCGGTGGATCGCGTCTCGTTCACCGTCGGCGAAGGGGAGATCTTTGGCCTGATCGGTCCGAACGGCGCGGGGAAAACGACGCTCTTCAACATCATCACCGGACTGCTGCTCCCGACCGCCGGCCGCGTGCGTTTCCGGGGGAATGACCTGAACGGGCTCGGGCCTGACGATGTCGCGGCTCGCGGGGTCGCCCGCACGTTCCAAAACATCCGCCTGTTCCGCGAGATGTCGGCGCTCGAGAACGTCATCGTCGGGCAGCACCTCCGGACACGGGCATCCCTCCTAGACGCGATGGTGGCGTCCCGCGCCTATCGGGTGGAAGAAGCCCGGGTGCGGGTCCGCGCCCGAGAGCTCCTGGACCTCGTCGGCCTGGGAGGCCGCGCAGGCGAACTCGGGCGGCACCTTCCCTATGGGGACCAGCGGCGCTTGGAGATCGCCCGCGCGCTCGCCATGGAGCCCCGCCTCTTGCTCCTCGACGAGCCCGCCGCGGGCATGAATCCCGCCGAGACCCAAGCGCTGATGGTGCTGATCAGCCGGCTCCGTCATGAGATGGGCCTGACGATTCTCCTCATCGAGCACGACATGAAGCTCGTGATGGGGGTGTGCGACCGCATCGCCGTGCTGAACTTCGGGAAGAAGATTGCCGACGGCGCGCCACAGGAGGTGCGGCACGATCCGGCGGTGGTCGAGGCGTATTTAGGCAGCCGGACCGGGGAGGCGCGGACGGCACCCCGGACGGCAGGCGGCGAGCCTGTCTTGGACGTCGAGGCGGTCAGCGCCGGGTATGGACCGGTGGAGGTCCTCCACCGCGTGTCGATCCGCGTCCGAGAGGGACAGATCGTGACGCTGGTCGGCGCGAATGGCGCCGGGAAGACAACGCTGCTGCGCACCGTGTCAGGCCTGGTGAAGCCGCGCGCCGGCCAGATTCGGCTCCGCGGCGCGGCGATCGCCGGAGCGCGTCCCGACCGGATCGTCGCCGCAGGGGTCGCTCACGTCCCCGAGGGCCGCCAGGTCCTGGCCCGGATGACCGTGCTCGAGAATCTGCGGGCGGGCGCGTACCAGCGCCGGGATCGCGCGGTCGAGCGGGACCTCGAAGCCATGCTCGAGCGATTTCCGGTCCTGGGCGAGCGCCGCGCGCAGGTCGCGGGGACTCTCTCCGGTGGGGAGCAGCAGATGCTCGCCATCGCCCGCGGGCTGATGTCGCAGCCTCGCCTCCTCATGCTGGACGAGCCATCGCTCGGCCTCGCGCCGATCGTCGTGGAACGCATCTTCGAGATCATCCAGGAACTCAATGCGAGAGGCGTGCCGATCCTCCTCGTCGAGCAAAACGCCCACCTGGCGCTCGAGGTCGCGCATTGGGGATACGTCCTCGAGACCGGGCGGATCGTCAAGGACGGCCCGGCCGACCGCCTGCGGGGGGACGAGGCGGTGCGGCGCGCCTACTTGGGCTGAGACCCGTGCCGGGCCTACTTCTTCTTGAACTGGCTCAGGATCTGGTCCGCCTGCTGCTGCGCGACCAGAAGCGCCTGGTCGGGCGTCTTCGAGCGGGTCAGCGCCGCCTGCAGGTTGTCCGAGAGGACCTTCTGGATCTCACCACCGTTGTGAGTGGACAGCTCGGCCTGCGCGTACTGCAACTGGTCCCGAGCTGTGAGGGCCGCCGGGAACTTCGCTGTATACTCCTGGAAGAGTCGAATATTAAATGCGGACTTGCGCACCGCGACGTAGCCGCTGGCCTCACTCCATCGCGCCGCCTGTTGGGGGGCTGTCATCCATTGGACGAACTCCCACGCGGCTTTCTGACGCTCGGGCGGGATGTTCTTGAAGATGTAGAGGTTGCCGCCCCCGGTGGGGGTCCCGTATTGCTTGTCCGCCGGCATGAACGCGGTCCCGAAGGGGAACTGGGCGTTGCTCTGCACGAACGTGAGGCTGCCGGTCGAGTGGTACACCATCGCAAACTTGCCGGCGATGAACTCGGTGGGCAGCGTGCCCCAGTCCGTGACGTTGGGCGGCTCCACCTTCACGTCTTGCAGCGTGAACCAGAAGCCAAGCGCGCGCTTCGCCTGGGGGGTGTTGTAGTAGACTTCCGTCCCCTCCTGGTTCGCCAGTTTCCCGCCGGCCTCCGCGACGAATCCCTGAAAGAGCCAGTAGGTAAACCCCGTGGTCGGGATGCCGACCCCCCATCGCGTCACGTTGCCCGACGCGTCGCGGACGGTCAGCTTCTGTGCGTACTGCTCGAGTTCCGTCCAATTCTTCGGCGGCTTTGTGGGATCCAGTCCGGCTTTTTGAAACGCGTCTTTATTGTAGTACAGCACGATCGTGCTGCGCTGAAACGGGATCGCATAGATCGTCTTGCCGATCCGCGAGTTGAGCCAGAACGCTTCGAAGAAGTCCTGCCGGAACCGGTCGCCCCCCGCCTGCTCGATGAACGGGTCCAGGGGAATGATGGCGTTCATGTCCAGCAGCGTAAACAGGTCCGTCGACAGGAGCACCGCCACGTCCGGCGGGCTTCCGCCTTGGACGGAGGTCTGCGTCTTCGCCATCGTTTCGAAGTACCCGCCGGCGAACACCGGGGTCACGTGGATCCCGGGCTGGAGGCGGTTGAAGTCGGCCACCATGCCGTCCATCACCTTGGCCAGGGGGCCGGAGACGCTGACGGGATAGAAGAACTTCAGATCGAGCGCTGCCCCGGCCGGGCCGGTTGGGGCGAACGGGACCAACACGGCGAACGCGAGGAGCAAGATTGTCAGACGTTTCACCATCGGCTACCCTCCCTCACGAAGCTCTCCCGGGCAACATACCGAGTCCGAACGCCCGGTCCTGCCGGGCCCAAGTGAATTCCACATGAATTCGTGCCGAGCGTCGCTGAAATCACCCGTGCAGCCTGGCCTGCGTCGCTCCCACAGAACCGGCGAACCGTGCCCGCCGGAACGCATGGAGGGGCAGGGACGGCGTCCCCTTTGTGATCAATTCGCGTATGAGCTGTCCCGTAATGGGCCCCAGGCAGAACCCGTGACCTGAGAAGCCCGCGGCGACGACCAGCCCTTCCACTTCTGCCGCCCGCTCGATCACCGGGAGCTCGTCGGGGGTGACGTCGATCAGCCCTCCCCAGACACGGGCGACCTTCGCGTCCGCGAGGGCCGGAAGCACGGCCACCGCGCGGTCGAGCGCGACCCGGACCGCCCATGCCGGCGGCTGGACGTCCTCCGGCCCGAGCGGCCCGTCGGGCCAGCCCCAGGGGAACGAGTCGCCCGTCATGCGCACCCGGCCCCCAACCTCCTGGCGGCCGGCGAAGTCCCCATTCGCCACACCGATGACCTGCCGGATCAGCGGGGGGAGCGGGATCGTTTGCACCACCGCAACGTGACCCACCTTTAATGGAAGGGTCAGTCCCGCCAGTTGGCAGAGGCGATCCGTGTACACACCCGCGGCCAGCACGACGACGTCGGCCCCCACGGGGCCATCCGTCGTCTGCACCCCCGTGACCCGGCCTCCGACCACGCGGATCGCGGTCACCTCGGTCCCGGTGCGGATGGCTGCGCCGTGGCGCCGGGCCGCCTCCGCGAACGCGCGGACGGTCACAATGGGGTTGGCGTGGCCATCGGTCGGGCAGTGCGAGGCGGCCAGCACGGTGTCCGAGAGCGCGGGCGCGACCGCGCGGACGGAGGCGGGATCAGGGAGGAACTCAAGGTCGAGACCGAGTTGCTGCTGCTCTTCGACGAGCCGGGCAATGATCGGAACTTCCTCGGGGGTGCGGGCCAGGCGGAGGTTCCCCTCCTGCCGGTACTCGATGTCCGCGCCAAGCTCCTCGCCGAGGGTCTTCCACCGGCGGACGGCAGCTTGCGCAAGCGGAAGCTCCGAGGGATGGCGGCCCGACTGGCGCACACCGGCAAGCGTCCAGCCCGAGGCCATGCTGGCCAGCTCCCCCTTCTCGACCAGCGTCACCGAAACGCCGGCGCGGGCCAGCTCATAGGTGGCGGCCGTCCCGCTGATCCCCCCGCCGACGACGACGACCTCGCTCACGGTGCCCATCCAAGGCACTCCAATTAGGCTCGGGCTCCGCCCTTTCCTCTGCATGCGCCCCGGAGGAGGCGAACACCGGGTTCGCGTCTAATTCGCCCCTGCCCGTCCCTGAGCAGAGTTCGGAGGAGGCGCGACCGTGAGTGCAAGAAAGGCGACGAAAAAGTTCACTCGGCGCCGGTTCCTCACGACGGCGCTGGCCGCGGGAATCGGTGGACCCGTCCTGGCGCGGACCATTCCTCCATTTGGCACGCCATCGCGCGCCGATGCAGCCGACAACATCCTCCACTTCGGCCAGTCGGAGGGGGATCTCGGGACCGCGGATCCGCACTATGCTGCGGGGACGCAGGATCGGGCGCTGGTGGATATGATCTTCAACGGCCTGCTGCGCTTCAAGCCGGGCGACGGCTCGGCGTTCGAGCCGGATCTAGCGGTCGACTTTCCAAAACCGACCGTGGTCGCCGGCAAGCAGGTCTGGACGTTCAAACTTCGGAAAGGCGTAATGTGGCATCCGAGCGACAAGGTCCCGGCGTATGAGATGACCAGCGAGGACGTCGTCTACTCGTTGCAGAAGGCGGCCGACAAAGCGCGGTCGGCCTATTCTGCCCTCTATACTGGCATGACCTTCCAAGCGCTCGACCCCACGACGGTCGGCATCGTCTTGGACTCACCACTCTCGCCCAACCTGTTCTATCCCTTGGTGACAAACTACGCCGGCGGATTCATCGTGTCGAAACGAGCGGTTGAGGCCTACGGGCTCGACGGCGTCAAGACCCATCCGGTGGGCACCGGCCCGTTCATCCTCCGCAGGTATAGCCCGAAAGAGCGGATGGAACTAGCCCCCAACCCGCAGTACTTCCGGGGCCGGCCCAAACTCGAAGGCGTGGATTACCGGTACATGGCGGACGGCTTCAGCCGCGAGCTCGGGCTGCGCGGCGGCCAGCTCGACGGGATCAACGGGCAGCAGGACGAAGCCTGGGTGGGCAAGATGCAGGCGGTCCCGAAGCTCAAAGTGGACATCTTCGGGGTCGGGGAATCGACCGTCCTCTACTTCAATCAGACCGTCCGCCAGCTCAGCCGCAAGGAGGTCCGGCAGGCCATCGCCTACACGCTCAATCGAGACGAGTTTCTCGGGCTGATCGGCAAGAAAGTCGGGCAGAAAATCTACGCCCCCCTGGCCCCGTTCACGATCGGTGCCCTCACCGAGAACGAAGTGGTGGCGAAGGGCCTGGACTACAAGACGAACCTCGAGAAAGCCAAGAGCCTGCTCGCAGAAGCCGGCGTCGCCGGCGGGTTCTCGCTCGATCTCGTCACCTCCGAGCTCAACATCTACAAAGTCCACTACGAGTCGATGCAGGCACAGCTCGCCAAGGTCGGCATCCAGATCCGCCTGCGTGTGGTCGACCACCCCAGCTACCACGCGCTGATCCGGAAAGACACCAACCCGATCGTGATTTACGTCGCGTTTCGCCCGACGGCCGAGATCTACCTCCGCAGCTTCTATCACTCGGCCTCGGCCGTGGTCAGCGGCGCCCATCCCGACACCAACTTCGCGCACTATTCGGCGATCGATGACCTGATCGACAAGGCCCGCGTCGAAACCGTCGCCGCCAAACAAGTGGAAATGTGGAAAGAGGCTCAAGTCAAGATCCTGCAAGATATGGCCGCCTATCCAGTCTCGTACGCCAACCAGGTATACGCGCGGTCCACGCGGGTCGACTACGGACACCCGCTCAAGTCCGTCCTAGCGCTGTACCCGGGCATCGATGAGACCACACGGGTCCAAAGGGGGTAAGGCGCCCGATCGAGACCGGCGCGGATGATCCGGTATGTCCTGAGCCGGCTCCTCTTCGCGCTACCGATCTTCCTGGGAGTGATCACGATCGTCTTTGTGATCGTGCGCATTCTCCCGGGAGACCCCGCCCAGGCGGCGCTCGGTGACTACGCCTCACCCGACGCCGTCGCGGCCCTCCGGCAGCGGCTGGGGCTCGATCGGCCGATCCCGCTGCAGTACGGGGGATACGTTGCCGGCCTCGTCCGCGGGGACCTTGGCAAGTCCCTGATCACCGGTGCGCCGGTGCGCGACGAGATCGTCCACAACCTCCCCTATACTCTGCAGTTGACCCTCCTGGCCCTGATCATCGGCACGCTCGCGGGCGTCCCCGTGGGGGTGATGAACGCGCTCACCCGCAACCGT
>Ga0070706_100003235_pt1 | contig 16088 bp, 18 predicted proteins | sample KBSK5501metaG_FD_65476 | JGI IMG/M metagenome (GOLD analysis project Ga0070706, IMG submission 65476) | Corn, switchgrass and miscanthus rhizosphere microbial communities from Kellogg Biological Station, Michigan, USA - KBS K5-50-1 metaG | ecosystem: Host-associated > Plants > Roots >...
CTGGAGCATCGGGACGAGTTAGGCAGCGAGAGTGAGATGAGAGTCATCGCTATCGCAAGCGGCAAAAGCTGGTAGCATTCAGCGATGATTAATTGGATTGAAAATGTACAGGGTAGCCGCGTCTTTTTTGTCGATGGAAAAGACTTTGGCTTGCTGGAACACCTGGCCTTTCAAGTCATGCAGGAAACACAAGTACGCTATAGGAAGTGAGAGATATGGGTCCTGTCTTGCTTAAAATGCTGCCGTTTGTCCTCGGTGCCATTGCTCCTACGATGATCGGCCTGGTGGTCATCTTTCTGACTGGCACGAGAGGAGTAGTCCAATCGTGCGCGTTCATCCTTGGCAAATACCTATTTTACGTGTTTTGGGGCCTGGTATCTCTTTATCTAGTAGATCAGATTTCATCTCCTGGACTGAAAGTGTCCAGGAGCGTTTCGGAAGGGTTTTTTCTGATCGCCGGTTTGTTGTTACTTATCCTGGCAGTACGCACTTTCTTCGTGGAGGATGATCCAGATGCCCCTCCGCCGAAGTTTATGACTGTAGTAGCCAAGCTAGGGCCATTCAAGTTGTTTGGGTTGGGCATTGGAATATCAATCATCCAACCTCGCTTTATGATATTCGTGCTCTTAGGCGCATCAATTATTGCCGAAGCCAGATTATCGACTACCGAAAACTTCATCTCTCTCTTGGTACTTGCCCTGCTTATGGTATGGCCGATGCTCATCCCTTTGGTCGTGTTTCTTGTCATGGGTGAGCATGGTGTTGACGCAATGAAATCAATGAGGGCATGGTTGGTACACAATCAACGCATGATCAATGTTGTCGTAATGGGTGTTTTTGGCGTTATTCTGCTGTTCTTGGGACTGACTGGTAATTATTGATACTTCTTTGCATACAGAAACACCATCGACTGTCTACGACCATCCATTGGCTGATTTGAATTCATCGCTGTCAAGCGTTTTATTCTTTCCAATTCAGAGTGCTGAAATTTGCACGACACACCCTTTTCCATTTCGGCTGTCAAGAGAGCAACATACATCCTTAAAACACACTGTTTTTTCCCGCCATTGTATCCACCCTCCCCCGTCCGAAAGCATCAACGCGTCCCCAGCGTCCCGGGATGTCGAGCAATTCGATTTGACCCAACTGCGAGGGTATGGCAGGATCAACAAGCAGGTTGTTCCCAATTGGCTCCAGGCCGAGAATCGCGCGGAGCAGCAAAAGCGGCGTACCGCTAGCCCAGGCCTGCGGGCTGCATGCGGTTGGATATTCCACCGGAAACTCTGTCAGTTCACGAGTGTAACCAGCGAACGCCTCAGGCAGGCGACCCTTGAAGTAGGTGGCAGCCTCAAGCATGTGCAGCGCAACTTGTGCTGCCTCCTCACGATAGCCGTAGCGCCTGAGTCCCATCGCGATAAACGAGTTGTCGTGGGGCCAGACCGTCCCGACATGATAGCCAATCGGGTTGTAGCCACCCTCTCCTTCCGCCATGGTGCGTACTCCCCAACCGGAATACAACTTTGGACCCATCAAGTGGCGTACAATAGCCTCAGCTTTGTCATCATCGACGATGCCACTCCAGAGCAAGTGCCCAATGTTGGAGGTCAGCGAATCAACCTTGCGTCCATCGCCGTCGATGGCCAGTGCGAAAAACTCCCGATCCTCGAGCCAGAAGTCCTGGTTGAACCTCCGCTTGAGTTCAGCTGCCTGCTTCTGTAAGCGCTCGGCAAGCTCAGGATCATTCCAGACCGTCCGAGCAAGACGTGCACAGCGCATCTTGGCATCATAGACATAGCCCTGGATCTCACAGGTTGCACGCGGCAGGCGCGAGAGCGTGCCATCGGCGAACAGGATGGAGTTCCAGGAGTCCTTCCAGCACTGGTTCTCCAGTCCCGTCTCCTTGTTGCGGCGGCTGTACTCGACATAGCCATCACCATTGCGGTCACCGTAGGTATCGATCCACCTGAGGGCAGCTCTTGCTTCCAGCTCCAATTGCTGTATCAACGCCGCGTTGCCGGTCCAGCGCTCGAACTCGTCGAGCAAGATGAGGAAGAATGGAGTGACGTCGGCCGCTCCATAGTACGGTGAGTGCGGGCGTTCCTCGAACGCGGTCATCTCGCCAAAACGTGCCTCGTGCATGATCTTGCCGGGCTCCTCGTCGCGGAACTCGTCGATGCGTGTCCCTTGCCGTTGCGCCAGTGCAGTGAGCGAAGCTTTGGCGAACTCAGATGCAAAAGGAAGCGCCTGGTAGCTCACCATCATGCTGTCCCTGCCGAAGATGGTCATGAACCACGGTAAGCCAGCGGCAGGAAGCGCCTGTCCTGCAAGCGTCAAAGGATAAAAACGAAGCGCTGCCAGGTCAACCAGACTTCGACTATAGGTTAGCTGGAGCGAGGGCCACTCACACGACAGTCGTGGTAACGCTTCGCTCAACTTCTCCAGACTGCGCTTCATCTGGGACCTCGTTCGTTGACCTCCGCGCACGTATTTCGCTTCCTCGATATGTTCGCCGATCCCGCCTAACCCGATGGCAACATCCAGACGAGTTGTCCACTCACTGTGAGGCTCGATATGCACCGTGAAGCTCAAACTATGCTCGTCGATGTCAGCCTCGATACTGGAGGTAATGAGCGTCTCACGGACGAACCGTTCACGACGATAGCCCAGGAGCAGGCGATTGCTTTCGATCCGATGATACAATTCTCCTTTCTTGGTCAGATGATCCTTGACTTCAAACAGATCAGCGAAGTCAGCCGCTGCCTCAATGCGCACGTTGAAATCGACCGGCTTGTCTTTGTGATTGAGGATGGTCAATTCCTCGGAAAAGCCGTTCCCGATGGTTCGTTTGCGAATGATCGACTGGTCGGCATCTACATAGATGGTGCCGGTCCCCGGTACAAGGAAGAACTGCACAGAGAAGTAATCAAGATCATCCATTGACAGGACATTGGGGCGCTGCCCATCCACTGTCAGAATCCAGCGTGAAAGAAAACGCGTATCCCAGGCAAATAGCCCCAGTGCTTCAGTCGGTGAAGCATCGATGTCACCGTGTAAGTCACTAACCACGAAGTTGTTTCCTTCGAGAACACTCATCGTTGTTTTCTCACCCATCTTCTTCTCCTTTATGCTATGCCTGTTTTTCGCCGGACAGACTCTCATCTGGAAAGAGTCGCTGGAACATCTGCGCCAGGCTGATATTGCCTGTAATCTGCATTTTTCCTTGCAGGAACAGTGTCGTGGGATTCTGCTTGCCCACCACCATGCGCTCGAAGTCTTCCCGGCTGCATGTAAACATGCAATCTGCTTCAGCAGTATCCCTGTTTACGATCAGCGATCCATTGTTCACGGCGACGAGCCAGCTTCCTGCATCTTCGATGCTACAACGGATAGTTCCAGAGACGCTATGCAGCAGCGGTTCGTAATCGCGTGTGGCGAGCCGCTCAAAGAAAGCTTGGGTCGTATCACTCATAGGTCCTCCTCAAATAGTGCATGTATTCAAGCAGTCAGCAGCGCACTACCTCTGTGCCGCGCAAGGCGTGGGCAACAATACACTGCTATTCCATCAGCTCTCCTGCGTTATATATGCACGTCCTATGTCTGAAAAAGCCAGCATGTTCAAGCCTTTCCCCCTACTTCTCCAGTTTCTCTGGCTGTCCCAGATTTCACCTGATCGGAAGGAATCAGAATTGCTGCGATCAGGCCAATGCATGCAAAGACGATCATCGTGATGAAGGCCAGGGTGTAGGTCTTGTCCGGCGTGACGAGTGTCGTGACCAACACCGAGCCGGCAATGGCTATCCCAAGCGAGGATCCCAGATTCGAAACGCTGCGCGATAAGCCGGAGATCTCCCCCTGGTCTTTGTCGGGAAAGCTGGACTGCACGACGTTGACCGAGGAGGTCAGCATCGTTCCCACTCCCAGACCTATCAACAGAAGGCCCGGAATGGAGGCGAGGCTGCTTGAGGTGAGACGCCCTAAGAGCAGCAGCAAGATCATGCCGACGATGGTTAAGACAAAGCCTACCCAGATGAGCCTTTTTTGCGTGCGTTTTTGCGCGAGCGTGCCCGCAAGGCCCCCTGCGATCAGGATGCCGATGGTGGTGGGGGTGAGCGCCAGGCCGGTTTGAATGGCGTTGTATCCGCGCACCTCTTGCAGGTAAACCGAGATCACGAAGAAGCTGCCCTGCAAGATGAACCATTGGATGAGTTGTGTCACTAACCCCAGGTTAGAGGTACGATTGCGGAACATGCGCGTGTGTAAGAGCGGCTCTTTGCCGGCCCGTTCTCGGGATCGGATCCAGACGAAGAACCCCACTAACAAGAGGGCGCCGATGCCGACGAAGAGCCAGACCGGTGAGATGCCCCCGGCAGGGATGACCACAGTAGTGCCGATGGTAAAATTCTGGTTAGCCGTAAACCAGCCATACGTTCCCGATAGCAGGATGCCAAGCACCACAAAGACGAGTCCGGCGGCCGAAAGGATCGTTCCGACGATATCGAATTTCGGTTTGGCACCCTGTACCCCCGGATCATCGATGCGACGGCTGAGCACCATGATCAAGAGCACAATCAGGACTTGCAAGATGAAAGACGCGCGCCAACTGATCGTAGTGGTAATGATGCCGCCGATCAGCGGTCCCGCTGCAGCCCCGATTCCGCCTGCTGCGCTGATGACGCCAAACGCTCTGGCACGTGTGGGCAGGTCGAGAAAGGAGACCGTGCACAGAATATAGACGGGTGGGATCAGCAGAGCAGTGCCAACGCCTTCCAGCAAAGAATAGCCAAACGCCAAGACGCCTATACTCGGGGCGAACGTCGCGATCAACGCTCCCAGGCCGTATATGGTGAGGCCGAGCATTAAACAGAATTTACGGCCCCAGATATCCGACAGCTTACTGCCGGGGATCATCAATGCGGCCATGGTGAGGGTGAAAAAGGTGATCGTGACTTGAATAGCGTGCACATCTGTTCCCAGATCGGTGGCGATGCTGCTGATGGACACATTCATAGTAGTGGCGGCGTAAGAACACACGAATTGGGCAAGCGCGAGCGGTAAAACAATCGGCCAGAAGCTGGTTGCGGCCTTCGTGACACTATTTTGCATGTATGCTATCTCCTGACTTCACAATGGAAGTTGCTATACGTTTGCACTGTAAAAAACTACAGTGATGTTCGCATTGAAAGCGATACTTTTTAAATAGACGCTACAATTCAGTGTAACGAATACGTATTATAACAAAAACCTTGGAACTTTTCACTTAAGTAACTATTAAATTCAGGTAAAGTTAGGAATTGCCGTAAGGGTATCATGCTTTCTCCTGCGAAAGAAACATGGTGGGAGTATCCTTCACTTTTGCAGCCTATAGAGATATAGAATGGACTGCTCTTGACTCTCGCCTATTGACGACTTCGTGTTCAGCGGTATTTGCTGCGGGTTGTGCCTGGACTGCTCCATTACGCACATGCTCTGCTCTCCTACAATATAACAGGCTATGCATCAGGCATACTCTTGAGAGGCACTGATGCCATAACCGATGTAGATTCGGAATGATGTCGCTGTCGGCGTTGTTCCCGGGGTGACCTTTGGCGTCGGTGTAGGTACTGGTGTCGTTCCTTGAGTTGGCGTCGGTGCAGGCGTAATGCCAGGGGTTGGAGATGTGCCGGGTTGAGAACTGTTCCGCTGACCTAAGTTATAAAAGAGGCTACCAGTACCGACTAATACAAGTAATGCCACAACCACTACAGCTATGATTAAGAAGGGGCTTACACCCCTCCTGGGCTGTGAGGGTGGAGGTTGAGATGAATCGCCAACTTGACCAGGTGTCATTTGTACCTGTTGCCCGTAGCTAGACGGGTAATAAGGTGATGAAGCTGGGGGTGGAGCATAGCCTTGATCTTGTGGTTGATAAGGAACTTGTGCCTGGGGAGATGCGGAAAATCCAGGCTGCTGTATTATCGGTTCAATATATTGTGCTCCACAACGAGGACAAAAGGCTTGATCTGGAGTTAATGAAGCTCCACAATTGTGGCAGATACGATACTGTAGGGTCATGATAATTTCTCCTCTCATGCTTTATCCCACTCATGCTAAATAAGAAGTAAGTTGTCAAACACAGGAACAGTGATAACGATATAGGATGCTCTGACACGCTTCGCTAATGTTCTTTCGTTCCTGGCGTTTGTACCTAAACTCACTCCTCCCTGGCTTACTGGAATGCCTCCCATGGCCACAAAACACATCAACAGATTTGTCATTCAGCGATTTGTTCACAAGAAAGCCCAACTAGCTCTACTTCATGATATTCAAACCACAGAGGTTCCTGTAGTTGGGTTCCATCGAGAGCGACCAGGTAGAAACAAAATGTCGGTTCGCAAGGAGTAGCAATCATCTGGATAGCAAGGATGGTCCCTTTGCGGCCTCTGAAAGGGCTATCATTTGCCACATAAACCCGACTCCCTATTGGGAATACGTCCTCGTCCAAGATATGTAGACCCCCGCTCATTTTACAAGGCAGGTAGTTGAGCAAGAACCATTTCAGGCAATTGCCCAACTACCTGCCTCTCAAACGTGTCGTACGAATTTTTTGCGCATTCTGCAACACTCAGCAATACATGGTGACGAACGTTAAACCTTTCAGTTTTCGGAATGGTGGCAAGCGATATGCGCTACTTTACTCTTCTCCGAAGTCAGCTCGCAGCTTGTCTTCTTGCTCTTTGGACAGGTTGGTCTGGATGATCTCGAACTGCTGTCCCTTGACTGCATCAGCTACCTTGTCTGTCACAGTCCCACTCGACAACAGGAACAAGGCCGAGGTGCCTGGTGTGATCTTGGCACGCACCTGGTCGATGAAGTTCTGGTCGATGCCATAGTTCGCAAAGTGCCCCATCAAGGCTCCCATCGCGGCACCCACCGCTAGACCAAAGAATGGGATGAAAAACAGCAAGCCGAACAGAAATCCCCAGAATGCACCACCCAACGCGCCGGCCCCAGTCGCGACACCCTTGGAAAGCTGATTGGTCTTGGGTTTACTGGCGCCAGCAGGCCAGCTGACAACAGCTCCGTCTTGAATCTGGATCAACTGCTGCTTTTGCAAACCCTCCAGCGTGGAGAGCATGGTATCGGCCCCTTCGGCCGTGGGAAACTCGAAAACGACTAATGTCGCCATAGGTAGATACTCCTTTCGCGTTATACAATCATAGGTAGGTTAGATCTGATCTAAAAGGTATTGCCTTTGGAAAATGGAGCGAGTAGACTACTCCAGATTCGAACTCGAAAAGGCGGGAAGATAGGTTCCTCCTTTCAGAGAGAAGCTTGAAATACTCTCAATATTCGATCCCGTCAATTGACTCTCCGTACTCTTTTGCATGCTGTCTTGCCTTTCAGATCACCTCATATGAATGACTATAGCCGAAAATACACGAGAAAGCTATTCCCCTGTAGGGATAGAATGGGGTAGTTTGGGAATAGGTGAACTCGTCCTGGAAGCATTGTCTCTTGCCATTGAAATCTAGATTGGGAGCCGTAATTTCCTCTCGATGCAAAAAGAGCATTGAAATAGTGTATTCTAAAGATGTCAAGAACATCTTACCTTCTTTTTTTGAGTAAGTGTATAAAAGAACCAGAGGAGAAATCGTCATGACTCAACGATATCGTATTTGCCAAAGCAGCACAACAGTATTATTACTCACAAATTGCAAGGCCCGAAATATTTCGGTTCCTCGTGTCCTGTATAATCCCACTCTAGGTGACAAATATGCGCATTTCGCATGGGTACTTCCCGCACCAAGGCTCGTGAAAAGGACGTGAGAACGATGATTCTCGCAAGCGTGTTAAGTACTGGATCAAGCGCAATTAGTCTGGTTGAGCAGGTACAATTACTCATCCTTTTACTCATCGTAACCTTGATCGTGGCGCTGCTAGCACGCCTCATGCGCGTACCCTATACATTGCTGCTGGTCATCGTTGGTTTCACTGTAGGCATCGTCGTTGGGCTGATGCCGTTTCTTCCACATGAACATCTCGATCCCAATCTGGTCTTATACATTTTCATTCCCGCCCTGCTCTTCGAAGGGGCCTGGAATGCCGAGCTTGATCGGCTGGAGGCCGAATGGCTGCCCATCATCCTGCTTGCGATCCCAGGTATGGTGCTCTCCCTGCTTGTCGTCGCAGTTGCGTTGCATGTTGGCATTGGCCTGGAGTGGTTACTGGCCTTGTTAGTAGGAGCCATCGTCGCACCTACCGACCCGATTGCCGTCATCGCCTTGTTCCAGCAGCTTGGCGTGCCCGATCGCTTACGAATCCTGGTCGAAGGGGAAAGTATCTTCAACGACGGTACAGGTGGTGCAGCCTACGAACTGGTGCTAGCGGTGCTTTTGCCAACCCTTGGATTGGCTGAAGTTTCCGGCAATCCCTCGTTTCAGAACACCCCGGCCATTGGGATTATCGTTGAGGTGCTCTGGCTCATCTTTGGAGGGTTGCTTCTCGGCCTCGGTATAGGCTGGCTGGTCTCTCATCTCTTGCGCCGCATCGATGATCGCCTGGTCGTGATTACCATCACCATTGCGGTAGCATATGGCATGTACCTGCTCGGCACGGCATTATCTACATCGGGCTTACTGGCTGTAGTAGGAGCAGGCCTTGTCATGGGCAGTTTCGGACGCAAGCATGCCATGTCTCCTCGCACGATCGAAGCCGCCGACGATGTCTGGGAGTTCATCGACTATCTGGCAAACTCCCTACTCTTCCTCCTGTTGGGCTTCGAACTGGCCTTGACTAACCTGGTGCAATCGTTTCCGGGTATCTTCTTTGGCGTTCTTGGAGCACTCATCGGTCGCGTGCTGATGATCTATGTCTTCATCCCGTTGCACGATGTGCTGGCTCGCTGGTGGGCACACCGAACCCTCAAGCGAAGCTCTAGACTTTCACGTCCCCGTCCCATTCCCCCAGCATGGCGGCCAGTCATGGTGCTGTCAGGGTTGCGTGGAGCGCTCTCGCTCGCCCTGGTGCTGAGCCTGCCCGAAGCGCTCGCGCAACGCAACCTGCTTACAGATATTGTCTACGGTGTGATCCTGGTAACGCTGCTTGGCCAGGGTGTGACCCTGCGCTTTCTGTTACCTCGTTGGAAAGACAAGTTAGTACGCGCAGAAGTTGAGCAGGTACTACCTACGCAGGTTTAAATGAGGCGAAATGCCTGTCCTACATATACAAAAACGCTAGCTTATCATTATTCATGTTCTGGCATATGGAAGGAATGAATAGTCCTTAGACGAACTATGTTGCGATCTTCCGTAAGTATTGAGCGAGTGATACTGGTATGTTTGCATAAGCCAAGCGCTTAAGACAAGAAGATCATTTGATCTCGCTCAATACTACCAAATACCCCTATCCAACCATGTTTCATTGTTCATCGGTGCAAAAGTATGAGCTGTCTGCACATAGGTTTCTTCATCAGCCTCTATCATCAGCTTGTGAATGACCACGATATCGGCATCGGGTACAGCATCCTTCGGTTGCAAGCACAGGTTCACCTTGTGTATCCCATGTTCGATCACCTTTACCAGACCGTGCGCTCGTGGCACGCGGTATATGCATCCTGCATCACGAGGGCTCTTGATATCAAGGTAGCCGTTCCGGGTTAGTTGTTCGCATTGATCACTGGTTAGTACTGAGCGCAACAATTCATTGGCCCGTTGATTCGCCTCTAACTTTTTGAGGTTGCTATCACGGGTAAGTTGCCAGAACAAGACGAAGCAAAGAATCACAGCGATCTCTAGCAACATATAGAAGAGCATCTCCATGCTCACCCACTTTTGCTGACACGAGCGAAAGTATGCAGATCACCTATGATCCCATAATTCTCGATTGGCGAGTAGGATTCAATCAGAGAGAAAGACAGTACCCTGCTTGCTATTCCTAAATCCTTTCAAAGTCGAATACGCTATCGCTACCTATCGTGCTGTTAAGGCAGTACGCAAAAATGGTTTGGCTCTTTGGAAACGGGCCTTGACTGTTGAAACTGGCATCTTGAGGACTTGTCCAATCTCAGCGTAGTTCATTTGCTCTCTATAGTAGAGTAAGACGACCGAGTGATACGTTCGAGGTAATGTCTGGATGGCACGCCATATGGCTCGCTGCAGGTCACGTTGCTCTACCAGTTCTTCAGGCATGAGACTCGTATCAAGGATGGTATTCAGGAATCCCCCTTCATCCTCCTCATTTCCAGTTTCTACCTCGGAGAAAGTGAGAAGTCGCCTGCGACGGAGGACGTCCAGGCTACGGTTATGCGCCACCGTGAAAAGCCATGGTTTCAAATGCACATGTGGGTAGAGTTTGGGTAAAGACAGGTAAAGTTGTAGCCATACCTGTTGCAGGACATCATGTGCTTCTTGATACTCACCCACATACCGGTAGATAAGACGAAAGAGCAATCGCTCATACCGTCTGACCAGCACTTCAAAGGCATCCTGATTACCAACAAGCGATTGATGTGCCAGTTCATTGTCTGAAATCTCCAGGTCCTGCAATTTCCTACATTTCTGTGTCTCCATGTACACAATCCCTTGCTTAGACATGACACTGAGAACTCCGTTTGGCCGCTACAATCTCGACAATGAGGGAGAGCAATACACCGGTGATAATGAGAAACCATCTGGCCTTCACCATCGTTGCTCTCACAGCGAGTGATGTATTCTACTTTACTCGCCAAAGTCCGCGCGAAGTTTGTCTTCTTACTCCTTACTATGACTATAACTGAAAGTACATGAGAAGGGCATTCCCCATTGGGGATAGAATGGGGTAGTTTGTGAACATCTGACCATGGAATGCAGGTGGCGATTTCATATGAGTTTGCACCTCATAGGGATACAGAAGGATACAGATTTTGGTACAGAGCATTTGCGACCATCTTAGCCAGTTGCATCAACTGATGCGGCGCTGTCCTGCCCGAGGATAAGGATGATGTCAACGCCCTCTGGCGAAGCAATAGCTGGCGTCGAGGCCAACACCCCGAAGATTTGTCCTAGAATGCGACTGGTGTTTGCCGTCCGTGTGTTAAGGTTTTCAATCTGAGTAGCTAGATAGGGGTGGTCGGCTTGTTGAACCTTCGAGACATTGAATCCATCCTTTTAGCAGTGTTTTCAGCTTATCGCCAGCTGCTTGATCTTGACTACCATTCTCAATGAGCACATGTGCCCTTTCCATCTGAACTGTCAGGTAGTCAACTAACGAGATTGATTGGAGTCTCATTGGCTTCGAATTCGTGGACTCTGGAAAAATCTCGTTGATAGTCTGGCTAATGGCTCCCCAGAGCGGCTCTTCTACCCATATCACACCTTCATAGGAGTCGATGGTCTCCCCATAGCCATAATCGGGTAAACCTAGCGCCATCTGGGTAAAATCTTGCGCATTGAGTCCGCGCGCGAAGTTTGCCAGTTCCAGCACCTGTTGAATCGAAAGGCTGGTCAGCACACTGCCCTGTAAATCTATGGCAATTGCATCCAGGTAAGTAAAAATTGCTGGATTATCCAGCTTTTGTTTGAGGGCCAGCAAGAGTTCTTGTTGCCGTGCAGCGCGCCCAACATCTTCGAGCAGGTCTCCGTGGCGCGAGCGCACATACTCCAGAGCTGTTTGACCATCCAGGTGCTGAGGGCCGGGAGCAATATAGACTCGCTCGTAACTATAAGGGTTGTTGGGGTTTGGTGTGTCCGAAGGGTAGTTATCATCCACGACCGGGTGAAGCACATCTATATCGACGCCTCCTATAGTATCAATCACTTTGACAAAGCCATCGAGCCCTACCCAGGCGTAAGCGTTGATCGGGATATGAAAGTCTTGCTCGATAGTTGCAATTGTGTGCGCAAAGCCGTATAGCTTGGCTTCCAGGGGTGTAGTAGCTCCATAAGTTTCATTGAGCGAGATCTCATCCAACTTGGCGCAACAGTACCCTTCATCGCTGGGCACCCAGAGATCGCGTGGTAGAGAGAGCATCGTGACATGATGATGCACGAAGTCGATACGGACCACGATAACTGTCTGGGTGAGTACACGACCGCCCTCAAATTTAGAATCTGTGTCACTGCCAAGCAAAAGCAGATTGAGATGGTCCAGGCCTGCCAGGTCATTTGGCAATGGGGTAGGTGTAGGAATAGCCTGCTCTGTAGTTTTCACATGCGGGAGCGTCTGATTTGTGACGCTTTTCACGGTTGCATATGTCCGATAGAGCTTGGGCACAACAATGATACCGGTAGCCGTGCTTATCAACACGAGCAAGACAAGAATGACCAGAAATACCAGCCATTTCTTAGAGCGTGGCCGATCGGAACCTGGTGAGCTTGTTTCTGTTGGTGTTGATGAGGTCTTCGGCTCAACGGTATCTGCCTCGACAGATTCAGTCTGCTGAGATGAAGCAATGTCGTAATTTGCCAAGTTCTCAGTTTGTTCCGGTGGAATGTCCTCTCGATCTTTCATTGAAAGCTCTCATTTTAAGTTCCTCTGCTCCAGGCATTCATATTCTGAGATATGTGCCACACATTGTGTCGGGACGGCTTTTTTGTGCTCATTTTCAGAGCTTGCAGGATTCTCATTACCCTGCTTCCAGATATTCGACCGAAAGAATTGGATACCCGATGTCAAACAACGCATTGAGCACACCGATCAATGCGGATTGGTCGGCCACTTTACCTAACAAGATTGACATCGCAGATTGCTTATGTTCGCCTTCGTGTTCAATTGTCATCCCACCACAGTAATCGGACCAGTTCTTGTCCAGGATACCCTGAATCCTGATCCGGTATATAGCAGGTTCTAATCGACTAACGCCCTGTCGGTATTTTTCCATTGTACCTTTCCTTGGATAACTGGCATACCTCCTTGCACTGGGTAAGAAAGCAAGTATCAGCAGCATGCAGATGGCAGCAGTACCACGCATTGGGTGGGCTTTTCTGAGGGCAGCCTCCATACGATTGGAGAGCGAGTAAGACCCCCAGAACAAACCTCAACTGTTCACGCCGACTGGGAAATTCTCCTGGAATGACTATAGTCGATAATAGGTGCAGAAGCTATTCCCCATTGGGGATAGAATGGGGTAGTTTTTTCGTGGTGTATGTACCGAAACCGCCGCAGGAAGCCCCGTCATTTCAAGGCCTGATTATTCCCCACATATTACCAATGAAGATGAAAAGCAGGGTGAATGTCGTCAACGAAGAGGTGATCTCTGGTTCGTGATTGGCGTTCAAACGGAGAGACGTGTGCCTTTCATGCATCTTCGCTTTCTGTACCGGGGATGCCGACGAGATCAACCAGCACATCCCGGTTCTGCCTCTCCCTCTGGCCCCAGATATACAGCACGATAGTCAGCACTATGATGCAAGCCAGTGGCACGAAATGCGTGAGCTCAAACGTCAGCCGATCCAGGTGGTTGTTCTGGAGATACACATCGCTCGGGATCAGTAAGAAATAGCAGGCAATGCCCACATACGCCATCGGCAAGAGGGTCACAATCCAGGCTCCCACCAGTCCTCCTGGAACCCGATACCTGCGAGGTACAGCGGGATATCTATAGCGCAAAATCAGGAATGTGGGAAACATCAGCAAATACCCGAGTAAAGCGGTCAAGATAGCGACGCCCAGTACCTGAACAAAGAGCGCCCCGATACTCTCAGAGCCAAATGCGGCCAGCAAAATAGATGCGACCACTGTAATCGTCGCCACCATGCCGGAGAGGAGCGTTGCTGCGATGGGAGTTCCGAACGCCCGACTGAAGCGGCCTACGCGCAGTGGTGCCGCGCGATCAAGTGCGGCAATGGCATACGTCCGGCTCACGGCGATGAGTAACGTCGCGCCAGAGGCAAACAGCGAAGTCGTAAAACCCAGCGCCACCAGCCATCCCAGCCCGGTCGAAAGATTCGGGGGCAGCACACCATTGACCGTTTGAAAGGCAGTGAGAAAGCTCCCGACGGCGCTCAGTTGATTCGTAGGCAAGGCGAACAGGATGGCCAGCAGAAAGAGGCTGTAGAGGATGACCACAATGATGCCTGCACGCAGAATGGTGAGGGGCACATCACGTTGTGCATTGGCCATCTCTTCCGCAGCACTGCTCTGCATTTCCGCTCCCAACCAGAGGACCACCACTATCGGCAGGACCGAGCTAGCAGTCAGTCCCCAATTGGTGGGGACCAGGTCAGCGACAGCAACATGCGCACCGTTGCCGGAACCACTCACCACGAAAATGCCTGCCAGGACCAGGAAGATGCTGAGCAAGGCCAGTTTGACAAAGAAGCCAACAGTAGAGATCCATTTGCCATGGCGCAGCGAAATGATCGCACCAAAGGTGATGCCCCAGATGAAGAGCAAGGCAAATGCCAGTTCGACAAGCACATCAGTCACCACGTTGCTACCAAATAGAAAGTTGGCATCGCCAAACCAGAAGATCTTGAGCGCTGCGATCATAATCACCGCAGCCGAACCACCTATTAAAAGCGGGACGGTGATCCAGTAGAGTGTGGCTGCAAAGACTGCATAGAGGCGCCCTCCTGCCAATTTGCACCACACGTAGATACCTCCCTCCTGAGGGAAGGTGCTACCAAGTTCCGCTACCAGCAGTCCATAGGGAAGGAAGAAGGTGACTGCTGAGAGCACCAGCCAGGTGAACGATTGCGCTCCGTTGGAAGCAAAAGCACCAAGAGCATTGAGACCGATGACGGCGACCACAGTATAGCAGATCATATCAAAGCGCCTGAACCCTTTGCGCAGTTTCTTTTTCTCCGCAAGCGCTGCTGTGGTGGTGACTTCACTCAGATGCGTTTCCACGAGAGATGCTCCTCATAGCTTGATCTACCTCGTTGTTGATCTAGGTGATTTCCAACGAGCGGAATCCTTTAAAGACGACTTCTACAATATTGGTTGAGCTTACTGTATTCGTTACTATGCATGGTTTTACCAGTTCTAACTAGCAACCAACAAACCGAGCGCTCTGGCGAGTGTGACGGCTGCGCGACGATTATTCACACTGAGCTTGCGGTAGACATGTTTCGTATGCAACTTGACCGTTTCGGTCGTGACGACCAGTTCGCGTGCAATCTCCTTGTTTGTGAGGTCTGTATCGAGCAGGTTCAAGATTTGCAGTTCACGCCTGGTCAATGGTTCCAGACCCTCTTTCACCAGGAGATCTTCCTTAGAACCAGCTTGTACCGGTACCGGGTCTATCGCCGCCAGGATGACTTGTAGATAAGCATCCAGATTCTTATCGACCTCTTGGCGAGCTTTTCTGTGCTTGCGCAATTCGTGAAGCAATTTAGCCAGCGGCGCAAGTTCGGAGAAGGTACGCATGAATCCTCCGGGGCGTGCCAAAGTAAGCGCGCGTTCCAGCACATCGAGGGCTTCGGCCTCACGACCTTGCAGATCGTAGACCCACGCTTGCAGGGCCAACACCTGTATCATCTTGCGTGTATTATGAATAGCTTCGACAAACTGTAAAATCTGAGTGAGGAGACCTTGCCCTTCGGCAATACTCACTTCGTCGCCTTTGGCAAGCACCAGGCGGACTTTGGTCGTGGGTGGATCCTCCAGGAAGAACATCGGACCTCGCACTTCTTGCTCTCCTGCCAACTCGAGCCACTGCGAGGCCTCCTCCACCTCGTTCTGTAACAACGCCAATCGCCCACAGAAAGCAAATGCTACCCGTAGCTCGGATAGAGAGTGCTGCTCCTGCGCCAATTCGAGCAAGGTACGAGCCGTCTCTTGTGCCTGGGTTCCCAAGCCCTGAGCCTGGTAGGTCAAGGCTAAGCCGCATAAAGCGTCCCGCACCACCCAAAAGTGTGCCCGGTACTGGTCGGCAACAACCGCCGAGAAGTGATAGCCCGCTTCATCTAACTGGTTCTGTTCGTAATGAGCCAGCCCAAGCAACCAGTGGGCATAATTTTGGCTAATCACAAGCTCTCCCTCACGCGCAATGTGCAACAAATGGCGCGCGGTGTGTTCAACCAGCGGGAATTTGCCCATTGCAAGATACACGTAGGCCTGAGCGAAGAGAAGTCGGGCGGTGCTGCTAAGTCCCATCGATTGTTCTTGTAGCGCTTGCTGCAGTGCAGCAA
>Ga0070706_100003238_pt1 | contig 16075 bp, 25 predicted proteins | sample KBSK5501metaG_FD_65476 | JGI IMG/M metagenome (GOLD analysis project Ga0070706, IMG submission 65476) | Corn, switchgrass and miscanthus rhizosphere microbial communities from Kellogg Biological Station, Michigan, USA - KBS K5-50-1 metaG | ecosystem: Host-associated > Plants > Roots >...
ACAAGATTTGTGCAGTAGTACAGCGGAGTTGTCACGTTAAGGTCGCTCACGCTAACCGGTTTGTATTAAGAAAATTGGTCGGGGGCCCGGGATTTGAACCCGGGGCCTCACGGTCCCGAACCGCGAACGATGCAACCCGGCCTCACCCGCGCCGACCTGTCACGCCCCCAGTTGATCTAGCGCGTCTGACCAGGGCGGCCCTTGCGACCCCGCCTGACCCGCGTCGCCCCTTCACGTTTGTGACCAGTCCCGTGACCAGCCGCAGCCGGTGGTGGCCTGCGCAGCGGCCGCCCGTGCAACTCCTCGACGGTCTGCCACCGCCCATCGCGCCATGTCATGTCGCCGCGCCTGTGCTCTTTGTGGTCGGCGAGGTCCTCGACGATCGCGTGGATGGCGGCAGCCGCAGCCTCGGCATTCAGGTCGAGCGGGATGATGTAGATGCGCCTCGGTGCGAACACCTGGATGCTGCCGTCTCGGCGGTTCCGACGACGAACACGGTCGTAGAGGTCGAGCAACCCGTTGATGAGGCCGACCAAGGCCGCGCCGCCGGTGATGGCGCCGACCACGTCGACGATGAGCTGCGGCGGGATCTCGGCCTGGCAGGACTTGACGACGCCCTCGTCCTCGACGATGTCGAAGCCAGTCGCGGCGAGCGCGGCTCGGACCTCGGCGCGATCCGCCTCAGACCACTCGCCGGTGTAGTACGTGACTTGGAGCTCGGGCATCCGTCGCTATCTTCGCAGTGGGGCGACGAGGGCGATGACAGCGCCCGCGACGATGGCCGCGTTAGAGAGAACCGTGAACAACTGCTCCCACCAGCCGCGCCTCTGGAGTTCGGCGCTAAGCTCGAGGGCCCGCGCGATGCGCTCAAGCGACCCCTCGAAGCCTTGTGCCGGGGAACCCTGGCTGCTTCGCGCTGCGGCGTCTTGGGCCTCCCGCACAAGGCGTTGCGTCTCGCGAAGCTCCGACAGCGAGATCCGCGAGCCGATGTAACGCAGCAGAACCCCAACACCCGCGCCGGCAAACACGGCGAACAAGCCGACAAGTGTCGACTGGAGGCTGGCGCTCACCGCGGCACCTGGTTTCGTTTCCACACAGCTTTGGGAGTATGCCCCTGATGGCTGTCAAACGCACCTGCCCGAACTGCGGCGCGGCGCGCGTCGTGCCCATCGTGTACGGCGAGCCGAAGCCGGCGACGATGCGCGCGGCCGAGCTCGGGCTGCTGCTGACCTGGGGCTGCCTCGTGTATGACGAGTTGCCGCGATGGGCGTGCCTCGCGTGCGAGCACCGGTGGGGCCGGCTCGACGACGCCGACGCAGCCGCGTGGCACGGGGCCATCGGATCGGCGATGAAAAAGGCGCGGCCGAGCCCTACGACTCGACGACCTCCGAGCTCATAGCTACCTGCTTGCCTTCGAGTCCCTTGGTCATGTCCAGAAGGTCCATGCCGCCGGGGTGCCCGATCCAATGTCGGGCGTGAACTGCGAATACTGCGGTGCCCAAGACCCGCCACGCAAACTCCTTCGCCTTGTCCGGGTCCTCGGTTGAGAACCGGAGCTTGAATGCGAAGTTGTCACCGTCGATGCTTGGTCCCTCTGGCGGGCCGTCCAAGCCGAGTTGCTTCTGATGAGCCATGAGCTCGTCGAAAAGCTCTGACGCCAGCCCGTCCTGATGGAGGTCAGCGTTTAGGTCGTGCAGCGTGACATTAACGACGCTCGGCACACCCGAAGTCTACGTTGGCCTTGAGCCTGCCTACACTTCGCTGATGGCGCGCGGCCTCGTCAGCAGCTTGTTTCGCATCGCCCGCGCTGCAGCCACCGTGTCGGCAGTCGCGAGCGGCCACCCGAGGCGCATCGCGCGCCGGGCCAAGAACATCGTCGTCGGCCGGGCATTGCGTCGCGCGGGGTTCTGGCGCACCCTCTGGAAGTAGGTCACCTCACACTCCTATCCTTGAGCGGTCATGGCCGTAGCCACTGTTCGGCTCCAAGCTTGGTTTGACCCTACCGGACCTGGGTTCGACGTCAAATTCGACCCCGCCGGAATCACCGCGCAGGCGACTGACTCGGGATGCTTCATCGAGTTCCAGCTCGAGGTCACTCCCAACTGGCAAGGCCATTCGTTCGCGTGCTTGCTCGCCGTGCACGGGACGCTCATGCTCGACGCAACGAGCGGCATCGAGGTCCCGATGCAGTCCTTGCTCCCGAACTATCGGAGCCTTCGGGTGCCGGTCAGTTGGGCTGACCTCGCTCGGGTCGAGGCGAGGCGTCGAGGCGCGACCCAAATCGTGGGCCGGCTGTCGCTCGCCGGCCTCGCCAACATCGCCTTCACGCCCGACCACGGCCGCGAGGGACCGAACCAGGCGGTCGTCACCGCCGCCGTGCACGACAACGGCGGCACGCCATTCACCGTCGAACGCGAGCATTGGCTCAGGCTGCTCAAGTCGGCTGGCTTCGAACGGGTTCGCCTGGTCGAGCTGCCCGTTGCATCAGGCGCGGGTGGAGAGAAGTGGGCCGAGTGCATGCGCCTTCTCGAGCGCGCGACCGGCGAGCTTCGGTCCGGTCAAAGCGAGATCGCGGTCGGGACGTGCCGCGAGGTTGTCGAGGGCGTGACGACGGTGTTCGCACAGCAATGGGGCGTGCAGGTCACCCGCGACAAGATGCGCGAGAGGCTGAAGGAGCTCGAGGGGCGGATGGGCTCGGCGTGGCCTGATGACAAGTCAGCGGGCGAGATGCTCGCCGGCCTCTACTCCGCAGTGTGGTCATGGACCTCGGGCGAGCACCACTACGGCTCGCGCATATCCAGGCACGACGAGGCTGAGTTCGCCATCGGTCTCACAGCGGCGCTGCTCACGCACGCCGGTCACCTGCTCCAAGCGCATCCCGAGCCGTTGAAGGCGTCGACATGAGCTCGACAACGACCGACGGCTCGACAACGCCCGCCGCATCCAGCTAGCCAGGGCGAGAATTCCGTCCCTGATGCTCCCTAACGGCCCGCGCGCGTCGCGAAGAGCGAGGTCCGACAGCCTGCACTGAGCGCCCCGTCGAGCACCAGGCGCATGCCGGGCTGGTGGATGATCTTCGAATGAACCAAGGTCGGGCCGACACCCTCCGGGATGTGGTCGTTCGTTACGTCGAGGCAGCCATGCCGATCGCCTCCGCGAACCTGCAGCAGGGCGAGCTGATCGGGATGCCGACCGGTCGCTGGACCCGCCAAGCCGACGGCCGTTACCAACGGCAAGACGCCATACGAGTCTCTTGGATCAGCGCAATCGACCACCGAGCGCAACAACTCCAGTCCTTGCCGGAGTACCGCAACGCAGTCCTGTTCATCCGGGGCAATGAGGAGTGGGCGCGGCAGTTCGACAACCTCGTCGGGACCAGCCACATGCGGGCTCGCCTCGACCTCGCGCAGTTCCTCGATGGCTGCCTCGGCGAAGCGCTGGCGGCGGGCCACGAAGGGCGTGACCCACTCGCGGCCGCCGCAGCGGAGGCCTCGGCCGTTGAGGAGTTCCTCAATGCGAGCGATGTCACCATCGAGACCTTCGCGCCGCTCCTTGGGTTTCATTCGTATGGCCTCGGCCGCGTGCAACTCACCCCGGACGTGAGCCTTGACCCGATCGACGAGGCTGAGCTCGAGCGACTGTTCACGGCCGGTCTGCTGACACCCACGTCTCCTAGGTGGCCGTTCTTCGCGCCGCCGTCCCACACAGTACGCGTCAGGTACCGCACGCCAAAGGGAATTGGCGAGCTTGGCACATCGCAACCCGTGACTGTCGAGCATGATCCGGCCAAGGAAGCCGATGACGCCTTCGAGGAACTTGTCACGTGTATGCGCGTCTTCAAGCTCGGGCTCATCGCGGTCAGTGGAAAGGCGAGCACGATGCCGCCACCGTCTGGCGGGTATCAGGTTCATAGCGGCTCGCCGGTCCATCCGATGCTTGGAGGGCGTATAGGCCCGTTCTTGCCAAACGCATACGTGTTGGGCTCATCGGAGGTTCTGGAGTTCCAGGCGCTCTGGCGGCAGATGCACGGCCCAGGCTTCGAGAAGTCACGGCAACTCGCACTAGCAGCCCGGCGGTTTGCGTACAAAGGTGACCGAACTCGAGTCGACGATCAACTCGTCGACCTGATCGTGGCGGCCGAGGCGCTCTTCCTCGGCGACAGCGACGACGAGTCGCGCGGCGAGTTGCGCTTCAGGCTCTCGACCCGAGCCGCCTGCTACATCCGCGACACCACCCGCAGCAGGCGTTGGATTTACAGGCTGTTCTTGGCGGCGTACGTTTTGAGGAGCCGCCTGGTCCACGGCCACGAGGCGAAGCCGATCAAGGTCGTGGGCGAGGAGCTCACACCGGAACGTGTGGTCGAAGAGGTCGAGCGGCTACTTCGCCTGGCGCTCAAGCAGGCGATCAGCGAGGCAGCGAGCGACTCGAAGGCTTGGGCTGTCGACTGGGAGGCCCTGCTGTTTCCCGAATCGGAGGCGGCTGTGACAGCGGGACCGTCTGTGATGCTCCCTGACGGCCCGTCTTGGCCGAGCGGCGTCACGAGCGTCTCGTCTTTCGGCCCCACTCGTGAGGCCAGCCGCGCCGCCCGGCAAGGAACATCTCTTTTGGCAAGTCTGCTGGTGGCGACCCCGGCGGCCAATGGCGATCGTTGACCTCGACCCCTGACCCCGTCGCCAGCCAGTCGCGCAACCGTTGCGGGTCGTCGGTCACCTGTGTCCAATGGACATCGTCGTCGTCGTTGCAATGAAGCAGTCCCCAACCGTGCTCGGTCGCGGGCAACCCGGCGATGTCGCACATCTCCTCGTACGAGCTTCCAATCGCTTCCGGCGTGATGAAAGAGAACTCCTTGACGTGCTTCGTCCCGCTCACGGCCGCTGCCGCTCAGCCATCGCTGCAAGCTCGGCGACTCGCTGCCGTTCGATGCGCCCTGGCACGGCGGCAACTTTGAACCGCGAAAGATTTTTCATTCAAGCCCCTTTGCGTTAGCCAGGCGGCGCGCCGTAGCCTGCCGACCTGATAACTCCCAGGCTTGCAAAGGGAGCGCTAGGGAGCCCATCGTTGCGGCCGCGAGCCGCGCGACGCACCGAAGCTGGCCGGGGGAGCGAGGAACTGCCTCCGCGAGTACCGCGGATGACTCGGACCCCGCATCGCACCCCCGGCGCGGCTCGCAGCTCAGGCCCTCGGCTGGGGCTTGCTCCCAAGCGAGCATGCCGATACCGTCACGCCCTGGCGCGGAGGACGAGGCGGGCCCTTCGCGCCGACACTCGCCGCAAGAGGGGACCTGTATTTCGGCCTGCTTCCTGTCATCATGCCCGGGCCATGCGCCTCTCGGGGTCATCGCGCTGGGTTGCGGTCACCGTCATCGCGGTGGTCGGCGGCGCGCTTGGTGGCGCGATCCTGACGCATGCGGGCCAACCCCAGTCCAGCGGCCCGGTGCGCGTCCAGCAGGCCGACGTGGTCGGCAGCCCCTCGCCTGGCGCTCCCTCGACCGCCTTGCCGTCGATCCAGCCCTCACCCGTGGCCGACACCTCGCCGAGCCCGGGATTGCCCTCCACCGCGCCTCCAAGCGCGGCGCCCGTCGCGCCTGTCCCGGCGACTCCAGCACCCTCGCCTGCGCCGCCGACCTACTGCGGGCATCCGTTCGTCTACGCGCCGCAGGTCGTCGACGTGCCCGCACCGGGCGTTTGGGTCTGGACCGACTGCGCGCTGGCCGGTGGCGTCCACGGAAAGACCACCGGCAACACGTCGGTCACCGGCTACATCGACACGCCGCAGGGCCGCATCTACCGTATCGGCGACCCCGTGTCGACACCGGGGGCCTGGTTCAAGGTCGGCTAGTTCTCGGTCGTGACCTTTCGCGCGTTGGTCGTCAGGACGTAGCGGCCATTCTTATCAGGGCCGGTGATGCCGCCGCCGGCATGGCCCCCAGGGTCGTACCCGCGGCGGCGCAGCACCTCTTGCACGAAGTCGAGCTGCACAGCTAGGAGTCGGCTCTTTTCTGCGCGCGCCTGTCGGACCCCGGTCGTGGTGCTCTCGAGCTCCTGCCGCTGAAGCTCGGCGTGCAACCCCCAGATCCCCTGCCACTCGGCGGCCTCCGCGTCGGTGAGCTCGATGCTCGTTTGTATGGCCTCAATCATCCCTGGCTCGGGCGCACCGGCGATGGCTCGGGAGGCGGTGCGACGCCGACGACCGCGACCAGGTCCCGGAGGTAGCGCCGGAGCAGGGCCCACAGGTCGTCGGCGAGGGCCGGGCCGGGCGCCCCTGACCAGGTCGCCGGCGTGGTCAGGCCGCCGACGGTGAGGTCGTACTCGACGTGCAGCCCGGTGATGGCCTGTGCCGTGGTGTCGATGTCGAGGGACGCGGCCTTGAGCCTGATGGTGATGGTCGCCATCCCTAACCTCCCGGTGCCCAGACGTCGATCGTGCCCTGGTAGACCAGCGCCAGGGTGCCGACATCGCCGACCATGCGCTGCCGCACCTCATAGGTCCCGGCGGGCAGCGGCCCGCGGTTCTGCGTGATGCCCAGCGCGGCCGCGCCGGGGCCCAGGCTGCCCTCCGTCTGCTGCGAGGCGATGACGAACTGCATCACGCTGTTGACGTACCCGCCGACGCCCTTGTCGAAGATTTGCGAGCCCGACTGGAAGATCCACGCGGCAGGGTTCCACGGGCTCAGGCTGACGGCCGTGTAGAGGTAGCCGAAATTGCCGCCGACGGGCGCGGTGAACTTCAAGGTCATATACGACAGCCAGTACACAGTCGTCGGCGCGGAAAGCGTGAACACGCACGGCGTGTTCGGGACCACGTCGAAGTAGGTCGACCCATCGAAGTTGCCTGCCGCGGGCAGGTTTTGGTTCTGCACGCTGTTGCCGGTCGTGCTCACGACCGGGCTTACGTTGAGCACGGGCGCCCTCTCGAGCTTCTGCAGGCGACGGTCGTAGTCGCCGAGGTGACGGCCGAGCTCGTCGGGGCGCAGGATTCGTCCCACCGCTCAGTCCTCCACGTACACGGCGTTGGCGGGGCCCCACAGCTTGCGGTCGACGGGAGCGTGCAGCGAGGGGTTGGGGCTCGGGGTGGCGGTGACGCGCCCGTGGTTCAGTCCGCCGGTCACGCTCATCGTCGTCGGCATCGTCGAGGGGCGGAAGCCTGTGAGCTCCTCGGCCAGCGCGAGCACAGAGTTGTCGTCGACGGTGGGCGCGTTCGCGCCACACGCACGTGACAAGGCGCGCAGCTCGGCGGCCTCGTCGGCGAGCGCGCGTGCCTCGGTCCTGAAACGCTGTTGCGCGGCCATGAACCACGCGGCCCTTTCCAGGTCGAAGCCTGGCCAGCGCCGCAGCGCAGCGAGGTCGTCGCGATACCGGCGCCGGGCCTCCCGCATCCGTCGCGCGTGGTCCTCGATGCGGTCCTGCAAGTGCTTCAGCCCGCTCATGCCGCGCCTCGGAAGTCGTCATCGTCGCCGAAGATCGGATGGCCGTCGGTCTTGAACTGGTCGACCTTGCTCATCCGGCGCTGGGAGCGGTCGCCCAACGGGTTGACGCCGGGCCGGCCGTTGTCGACCACGGTCGTCGGCACCGACGGCGCCGCCGGGTAGCTGGGGTCGGCGCCGAACACCGATAGGTCCCCGTGGAAGTCGCTCAGCGGAGACTTCGGGTTGAGGTCGTCGATCGACGCCGGCCGGTCGGGGGTGCCCGTCTGGAGGCCGAAGTCGGGGCCGACGCCGACGAGCGAGAGCAGCGTCTTGAGCGCCTCGCCATGCGCGTTGTGCTCGGCCACCAGGTTCTCGTGGACGGCCTTGAGGATCGGGTTGACCTGTGCGACAGGGGGCACGTCCTTGCCCGTCGGGACGGTCGGGACGGGGGCGAAGGGGCCCCCGCCGGCGCGGCTCCGATACACCCCGATGCCCGTGCCGATGATGCCGCCCAGAGTCTGCAGCGTGCTCCCGTGCTGGGCGTGGCTGGCGACGAGCTTCTGGAGCTGGTCCTGGACCGCGCTCGCAGTGCCGGGGTCGAGGTTGTCGAGGCTGCTCCCTCGCCTCAGAGCGATCCTGAGCAATGTGTTCTCTGTCGCGGTCGACATGTCTTCCTCCTTGACGCGTGGTGTGTTGATGCGGGTTCGTAGGATTCGTTCGAGCCGGTCGACCTGGCGGGCCTCGAGGAGGCCGGCCGCGGCCATGCGCCGCGCCTTGTCGATCATCGCCATCGGGGTGCTGCCGTCGTAGACGAGCGACGCCTCGAGCGCGTGCCCGTCGACGATGGTCGCGCCGGCGCGCTTGCCGCCGTACGTCAGGCCGGGCAGGTGCGGGCAGCTCGACTCCCGCTCGTACATGTCGGCGCCGCAGATGTCGCACACGTAGCGGGCCCCGTCGTCGAAGTGCACCGAGCCGTCGCGCACGACCCCGGTCTCGATGCCCCTGATGAGGTCGTCGGATGCGACGCCGTTGAGGTTGATGCCGCGCGGGATGTAACCCTTGAGCACTACAGCCTGCCGCGCGGGGTCCTTGGGGTCGCCGCGCTTGCCACGCTGCTCGAGCGAGGCGTCGAACGAGCGCGCGAGCGGCAGCTCCTCGACCTTGTGCGAGTTCTGGATGCTGCGCCCCTCGCGAAAGTCCTGCACGTAGTTGGGCAGCGTGGTGGCGGGGTCCATGCGCGTGTGGTACGAGTCCTCGAGGTCGTTCGAGATCTCCATGCCGAACACGTACACGTCGCCCTTCGCGAGCGGCACCTGGGCCTGCCGGTTGATGAGCGCGAGTTCGTCGTCGGTCGGCCTGCCCGATGTCGGTGCGTTCACTAGGTCGTTCTCCTTTCTTCGATGTAGAGGTCGCGACGGCACGACGCGAGCTCGCTGGCAAGGTCGTCGACCCACTCGACGTCGACGGGCCGGTGCTCGTTCGCTTGCGCGAGGGCGCGCGCGATAACCGGCTGCATGTGGCGGCACCACGACGATCTGGTCGCGGCCCTGCGCTCGACGACCTCGGTCGCCCACGCGACCAAGTCGAACGCGGACCTCATGGGCGGTGCTCCACGAGGGCATCGCGCTCGCGTTCGGCTCGATGCTCGTCGGGCGCGTCGCCTGACGCGCGCTGGCCGCCAGGGACAATCAGCGAGCCATTCGGGACCCGCGGGCGGTCGTCGGTCACTACTGTCAACACCACGTCGCCCTCGAGGAGCAACGCGACCCCCGCAAGCAGCGGGTTGTAGAGCAGCAGCAGGTGGCGCTCATCGGAAGGGTCCTGGGCCTTTCGCCTGAGTGGCAGCCGCCGGCCGTCCTGCGTCGGTCGCGTCCACCTGCGCGCCCGGGTGCTGACGCGGCCGCCGGCGATGAAACTGTCGAGCCACGCGCGGGCCTCGGCCCGCGGCAGCGACGGCGTGACACGCTGCCTCCACCGGATCCACGCGTGGTTCGAGACGATGAGGTCCCTGCTCACTCGTCCTCTCCGGTCTCGAGCTCGAACCACTCGCGCGCCTCGGGATCCCACTCCCACTCGCCGGTCGCAGGCATCTCCCAGCGGGTCTCGCCCGTCAGCTTGTCGACGATCAGCGTCGGCCTGCTCGGTTTCGGTGGCCAACCCTGCCAGGTCCGGAGCGCGGGGGCCCGGCAGATGGATCCGACCAACGGCGGGAACGGCGTCCTCCTCCTTGCCATCACCCGCCCCACCTCCGCGCGAAGTCGTCGAGCGCGCCGCCCAGGTGGGCCGGCAGGCCGCGACGCAGCGCGCCGCCGCTGCTGGCCGCGAGCGCGAAACCCGCGGCTACGCCGAGCTTCTTGCCCTGCTTCCGCTCGACGTGCCTCGCCCGCTGCGGCATGATGGCGGTCAGGTCGTTGCCCGCGACCTGCGGGTATCGGGCCTTTCCCTCACGCTCGACGAGCAGCATGTCCGCCGCCCCGCCGAGGGCCACGACGTGGTCCTGATGCACCGAGCTCGACTCGACGACCTTGAGGCGGCCGGCGACGGTCTTGGTGACAAGCGAAAGGGCCTCCTTGCGTAGCTGCTCGTGTGGGAACACGACGAGTTGCCCGTTTGCGAAGAGGCGGTACAGGGTCCCGAACAGCCGAGCCATGCTCTCGCTCGTGGGGTAGCGGGCCTCGACCGACGGCAGGCGCCGGCGTAGGCGTTGCACGCTCGCGACCGCTTGCGGGCTTTCGAATGTCCACCGTCGACAGGCGAACCGTCCGGCCAGCTCGAGCACCGCCTCCTCGACCGCCTCGAGCTCGACCGGCATCGCCTTCGTGCCCTGCAGCGTGCGCAGCGTGTCGAGAACCACGCGGTCGCCCTCCCGGTGGCAGACGGCGATCGCGGTCGGGTCGTGGACGAGCCCGATGTCGACGAAGCCCGCGTAGCGCCATCGCTTGTCGCCGGCCGCGGACTCGACGCCGACCTGGGCCTCCTCGTACATCTCGCGCGTGATCCACGAGCCCTTGGGCTCGGTCCACCGGCACTCCCAGAACCGCGCGAAGTCGGCCGGGTGCAGGGTCGACCGCTGCTCCTCCATGACATCGCGCGGCAGCCACGGCGCGGGCTTCGAGCCCTCGCGCGTCGCGAAGTGGTAGCCGGGCGTCTTGCGAGCGAGCTCGCGGATGCGCCACCCGACCGAGGCGAAGTCCCAGCCCGCCATCGAGACCGCGACCATCTGCGACGCCGGGTTCTTGCCGATGGCTGTCCACATGCTTGTCCACAGGCGCTCGTCGAGTTGCAGCGAGAGCTCGTCGAAGAACACGCGGCGTGGCCGGATGCCGTACGACGTGGGCGCGTCGCTCGAGAGCACGCGCAGCTCGGAGCCGGTCGCCGAGTTCCTGACAATGTTGCGTTGCACGTCGAGGCCGTCGAGGATGGGCGAGCGCGCCTTGAACCCCGCTACCGAGTCGAGCAGCAGGCCCGCCTGGTCCTCGTCGCCGGCGACCGCGTAGCTGCGATGCCGGGGTGGTCCCGTGAGTAGGTCGGCCAACGCGGCCGCCGCGCAGTCCTCGGTCTTGCTCTCGCCGCGCCGTCGCTCGTCGTACACGAGGCGATGCCTGGGCCGGCCGGCGCGCTTGGTGGCGAAGATGGCCTCGAACAGGTCGCGCTGCCACCGCTGCACCGTCGCCGCGTATGGCTTGCCAGTCGGCAGCACGAGCTGCTCGAGGATCAGCCGCGCAGGGTCGGCGAGGTAGGCGTCGAGAAGCTCCCGGCCAATCTGCGTCATGGGTGCACCACCTCGAGCTCGAGGCGGCGGGCGGCAAGCTGCGCGGCCAGGCCATTCCCAGACACGACACCCAGGCTCGCGACGAGCTGCGCGGCGGCCCGCGGACCGAACCCGAGGCGGTCGAAGTAACCGAGCAGGTCTCGCTCGCGGGAACGCATCATCTCGGCGCACTTGCGTAGCTGCCCGCGAGGGCTGATGAGCCCGCCCTGCGCGTGGACGTAGTCGTGGAGTTGCCGAACGTCGGCCGCCGCGACCGCCGCCAGGTCGACGAGCAAACCTGTGCCCGACACCTTGCGGTCATCGCGTAGCTCGGCCTCGATGAGCCGGCGCATCTCGTCGACAAGTCCCCGGCGCACCCTTTCCCGCTCCCGCTGCGAACGGCCGCCGTGCTTCATCGAGGCCGTGTTGCCAGGCCCGAAACTCGTGCTCGTCTTGGGCATCAGACAGCCCTCCTCACGGTCAGGGGCCGTGAGGCCACCAGGTCGTGCTGAACTCGGAACGACCCTCTCGAGGCGCCCCAAACCGCGTTCTGGTCACGGCGCTGGTCACAGGAAGGGTCGTCCAGGGTCGCGGAACCGCACGCCTGGGCTGCCCTGGCCCGTCCGGCGAGAACGACAGCGACGAGCTCGATGACTCGGGGCGCGCCGTTTCTGAAAACCCCCGTCATGGCACGACCTCGAACAGGCGGCCCCTCTCCTTCTTATATGGCGGTGTCTCACCTGTCCCATGTGTCTTTCCTGTCCCATCTGTCCCATGCGTCCCATCAGTCGCGGCTGTCTGGTGGGACAGGTGGGACATGGGACTCTCGTGCGCGCGCGCGAGGGACCAGCCTTCGGACGACTGCGAGACGAGGCGCTCGACGCGCATGCGCTGCAGCAGTTTCCGGGTGGCGTCGTGCGACTTGCCGACCATCTCCGCGACCTCGCGGGCGTTGGCGGGCCGGCTGCGCCGGCCGAGCGCGTCGATGACCTCTCTGCGCTCGGGGCTGAGGCCGACCGTGGTGGCCGCCTCGCCAAGCAGGGCCCATGTGCCAGCGTGCGGGTCGAACCGCAGCCCGAGTTCCTGCTCCTCGAGGTCGCGGCCGGTCACCTTGAGCTCGGCCTGGGCCTCTCCGCGAGCCCGGAACAGCCCGAGCAGCGCGTCGGCGGCGCCCGCGAGCCCCAGCGTGCCGGTGATGGTGTCGATCCAGTCGTCGGCCGCCAGCTTGCGGATGTGGTGCACGACAACGATGGCGACCTGGCGCTGCGAGGCGAGCTGCTGCAACGGCTCGAGGTCGGCGTAGTCGTCGGAGTACCCGCGGTCGCGTCCCTTGGCTGGCGCGCGGAACCGCGCCAGGGTGTCGAGCACTACGAGCCGGGCGTGTGGGTGGGCGTCGAGCCACTTCGCGAGCTGCTCATGGCCGCCCTTCGGCCAGTCGCGCGTGACGCTCAGCCCAGCGGGTGGCCTGCGGCCGTCGAGCATCGTCACAAGCCGCTGCTGCAGGCGCTTGGCCGAGTCCTCGAGCCCCAGGTAGAGCGCGTCGCCGGCGTCGACCTGGATGCTGCCCAGGGCGCGGCCGCCGCCCGCGACGGCGATCGCGAGGCCGAGCGCGAGCCACGACTTGCCGAGCTTCGGGCGGCCCGCGAGGATGGTGACGCCCTCGGGCACGAGACCCGGCACCGCCCACCTAGGCTCGGGCAACTCGAGCGCCACGAGTTCGGCTGCGGACCAGATGACGGGCATCGGTCGCGAGCCGTTGCTCGCCTCGTGCGCCATCACACAGCCTCCGCGGGGCCCAAGGGTTGCCGCAGGCGCGCCCGCCAGCTACCTGCTGGCAACCCCTGGACGCCGGAGAGAATCTCGCGCGCGAGCGCACGGTGCCGGCCGCTGGGCACTTCGTCCCCGCCGAGGAGACGATGCAGCCTGTCGAGCCGCGAGGCGAGGAGCTCCACCTCGTCCTCGTCGTGCCGCGCAAGTTCCTCACGCGCGGCTTGTAGCTCGAGGCATAGGTCCACGACCGTCGACCAGGCCGGGCCGCGGCGTTCGTCGGATATTGCGATGTTGCTTTGACTCGTGCTGGGACTGCTCAGGTGCGGGCTCTCCTGTGCGGTGTGATGACGACTAGCCGGTCGTGTTGTCCTCCAAGGCCGAAGGGCCCTCGAGCAGACGCGCGAGCGCCCTTTTAGGTATGCGGTAGGACCGTCCGATGCGAGCCGCGTACAGGCGGCCGGCCTGGATCTCGCGGTAGATGGCGTTGACCCCGATGCGGGCGACGATCGCGGCCTCGGGCGGAGTGAGCGGGTCGGGGGCGTCGGCGAGGCTGAGCGTGCCGGCTCGCGCCGTGGCGATGCTCATGCCGCGCGCCTCTCGGCAAGCGCCGCGATCAGCCGACCGTACTTGAGTGCGCCATCGCCCCGCGGAATACGCAGTCCACGCTCCCAAAGGCTCACACCCGACACACTTGTGCGAACGGCCGCGGCGACTTCCGCCTGGGAAAGGCCGGCTGCGATGCGGATACGCCTCGCCTCACCGCTTCGGGCCATCTTGCGCACCCTCGACAACTCGATAAGTTGCGACCGGTTCATCGGCGGTGATTGTGTAGGGTTACGGGAACCTTGACAAGTCTTTGCGCAAATCATATGCTGCGACTTACGGCAAGGCTGACAGGCCATTCCCGCCGCGGAGGTGTCGAGGTTGGAGTTCCGTGTCGCACCCTACTGGCGCCAGGTCCATTGGGACGGCAACTGGTCGCTCGGCATGAGGTTCGTCGTCGACGAGCTCGGCCTGCGGGTCATCGCGATGAAGCTGTCGCCGCTCGCCGGCGAGTCGCCGAGCCCCTCGGTCACGTCGTCGCTGCTCCGGTCCGTGCACCTTGGCCGACTGATCGAGGAGGAGCGCAGGCGGCACGTGGGCAGGTCGCGCTACCTCGCAACACACGTCGTCGGCTCGACCGACACGTCCGCTCTGTACGAGCGGATGGCCGGTGCGTTCGACGAGATGGCACCGAGGCCCGGCCGGCCGGTGACGTTGACGCCCGAGCACTTCGCGCGCGTCGCGCGGGTCTACTCCGCGGCCGTCGCGAGCGGCAAGCCGACCCAGGCCGTCGCTCGCAAATGGCGTGTGCCCGAGACGACGGCCGCCAAGTGGGTCGAGCGGTGCCGTAGCGATGAGCTCGGGCTGCTTCCAAAGACCGAGAGAGGGCGCATGGCAGGTGCGGTCGCACAACGCGGAAGGAGAAGCAAGTGAGGAAAGGCAGGGTGTTCAAACGGTGCTCGCGCTGCGGGGGGAAAGTCCCCGACCGCCGGTGCGTCAAGTGCGGCTCCGACTCCTACAGCTACGCGTATATCGTCGACGTCGCGAGCGAGGGCGAGGTGCGCAAGCAGCGACGAGGCGCCGGTTTCAAGACGATGGGCCAGGCCCGCGACGCGATGAACAGGTTGCAGGCCGAGGTCAAGGAGGGCACCCACGTCGAGCCGTCGCGCACGAAGCTCGGGACCTACCTCGCTCAATGGCTTGAGGGCCGCACGAAGATCCGCGCGAACACGCGCCGCGACTACCGCGTATCGATCACCAAGCACATCGCGCCGAGGCTCGGCGAAGTGCCGCTTCAAGGACTGACGCGTGTTCGCGTCAAGGCGCTCTATCAGCAACTCGCCCAGGCCGGCCTCGCGCAGAAAACCGTCCACAACATCCACATCTGCCTGCGGAAGGCGCTCAACGACGCCGTGGAGGACGGCCTCATCAGGCGCAACCCCGCCGAGCGCATCGACACCAAGCCGAAGGACCGGCCGGAGATGGTGACCTGGTCGGCCGACGAGCTCGCGTCGTTCCTCTCGTCGGCCGCGCAGGACCAGGAGTACGCGCTCTACCACGTCGCAGCCGCGACCGGCATGCGCCGCGGCGAGTTGCTCGGCCTGCGGTGGCGCGACCTCGACCTTGACGCCGGTCGTGTCAACGTCAGGCAGCAGTACCAGGGGCGTGTGCTTGGGTTCTGCCCCCCGAAGTCGAGGAAGGGCGTGAGGACCATCGAGGTCGACGAGGACACAATGAAGGTCCTTCGCGAGCACCGCGAGGCGCAGGGGTTCCTGCGCGGCCGCTTCGGCGACGGATACGCGACCGAGCTCGACCTAGTTTTCTGCCGCGCCGACGGCACCGCGCACGACCTCAAGGCGGTCGACGACCGATTCGGCCGCCGAGTCCGTCAGTTACGCGGGCTGCCGACGGTCACGCTGCACGGGCTCAGGCACACGCACGCGACGCTGCTGCTCGAGGAGGGCGTCGACGTCAAGACGGTGAGCGAGCGCCTGGGCCACGACAGCGTGCAGACGACGCTCGAGCTCTACGGCCACGTGACGCCGAGGATGAGGGCGAACGCGGCCTCAAGGTTCGGCGTGCTGCTCGGCCGGGCGCGAGAGCCGCGGGCCGTCGAAACGGCGACCATCCAGTGACCAGAGCGAGAGTTCTGCGGTCCTGTGACCATTCTGTGACCAGCCGCCCCCGCCGAGGGGCCCAGAGAGCGTCGTGAGAGGCGGTTTCGTATTCGAAACGATGGTCGGGGGCCCGGGATTTGAACCCGGGGCCTCACGGTCCCGAACCGTGCGCGCTGCCAAACTGCGCCAGCCCCCGACGCGAGAGTGATTCTAGACGCCTAAGGCGCCGAGACCTCAGCGCGACGGGCCGTGCGCTCCGCCCAGCTCCGCGTCGACCTCCGTCTTCACCTCCATCAACGTCGCCGTCGCGTCGGCGATCCTGGATCCATCATCGAGGCTTTCTACGTACGCCGACGTGTAGACCAGCGACCGCCGCACGTTCTCGACCTTGCCCACGACTCGCACCCGCTCGCCCAGCTTCAGCGGCCGCCTGAAGCTCACCTGCAGGCGGCCGGTCACGCCTGGGTGGCCGGCGTGCCATGCAGCCCAA
>Ga0070706_100003240_pt1 | contig 16073 bp, 19 predicted proteins | sample KBSK5501metaG_FD_65476 | JGI IMG/M metagenome (GOLD analysis project Ga0070706, IMG submission 65476) | Corn, switchgrass and miscanthus rhizosphere microbial communities from Kellogg Biological Station, Michigan, USA - KBS K5-50-1 metaG | ecosystem: Host-associated > Plants > Roots >...
TTGCCCACTGGTCATAGGGTACTCCTGCACAGTGGTACACGACCGTGGCTCCCTGGCAAGCGGCGCGTGTACTTTCGCGGTTGGTCAGATCAGCCGCCATCACCTTGACGGAAGCCGGTACCACGGCGCGTCCACTGCGATTGACGGCTCGTACCTGCGCTCCTTGCGCTGCCAGTGCTTGCACGATGGCTTGGCCTACACCGCCAGTCGCTCCCAGTACCACTTGCAAATGAGATGGCATGGCCATATTTCCTCCTCAATGCTTGAGTCAAGTCACCGACTTGTTTTCAGGGTTTTACCTGCTTGATGCTCTACTCATCCCTCCCATATTATCACGTTATCGGGTTATTGGTGTATAGACTCATTTCAGACATTTTCGAGACCGAAAGCTGAGATCGGACGCAAACGCAATGGTGTCTTCTTCTCGTGAGTAACGAACGAGGATTTTAGCCGCAGGTGCTGTCAAACTGCGCACTTGCTAGTGACTTAGTCTCCTAAAACGGAGCCGCGACGCTCGGGGGCCGCTTTGAGCCTCCTGAGCGCGTCTTTCAGGATTCCATATCGCCCCCCAATTAGCATATGAGCCCTACCCAAAAGTCACACCCGATTCCTTTTTTGTCGTCTTTTATACGTAATAGAGAGTGTTACATTTGTGGAATGCATATGGAGGCGAGAGCAGGGTAATTGACACTTTGCTATCTATTTCTATAAATACCCAATGTAGCTTCTATTGCTGAGGCGCTCTTGCCTGTAACAGTCCATTCCTTTGACATGTCACATATTTACATTAAGGAGGATCACGATGGTTACTAACGACAACCGCAAGAACAGAAAACAGCTTTCTCTTCGTTCTACCGACTTCGCGCAGGCACATCCTTTCAGTACGCTCGTGTCAGATCAAGATATGAGTAGCAACACAGCCCCAGCTCATACTTCCGTAAGCAGGCGAATGGTCTTAAAAACTGGATTTGGAGCGGCAGTCGCGGCGACGGGGATCGGAACCTGGTTGGGATGGCATGCAGATACGACCCATGCACTCTTTCTGGGAAATAATGCCGCCATTCAGTGGGACAATGCTGTTTTGCAGGCCATACGGAATGTAGGAATGGGTCCGACCGCGGCTTCACGTGCAATTGCCATCACGCATACCTGTATGTATGATGCCTGGGCCACCTATGATGCGGTGGCTGTCCCGACGCGCCCTAATGGCATCCGGCGCCAGGCAGGTAAATACACTGATGCGACAATGGCGGTCAGCTATGCTGCTTACCGCGCGCTGCTGGATCTGTTTCCCTCCCAGGCGTCTCTCTTTACCACGCAGATGAACGATATGGGCTTTGATCCGGGTAATACCTCGACCGATACCACCACACAGGTGGGTGTGGGCAATGTAGCAGCGCAGGCTGTACTCGCATTCCGCCATACCGACGGCTCCAATCAAGCAGGAAATTATGCCGACACCAGTGGTTATGTGCCGGTCAACACCCCGGATCAAATCATCGATCCGACGCGCTGGCAGCCTCTACGGATCCCCAACGGGAATGGTGGCTTTGTCGTGCAGAAGTATTTGACTCCACAATGGGGAACGGTCACTCCTTTCGCACTGACTTCTGGCTCGCAATTTCGGCCTTCTGGTCCCGTCAGAGATGCAACCAGTAGCGCGTACAAGAGCCAGGCCGATCAAATTCTACAGTACAGCGCTAATCTCAATGACCAGACAAAAACGATTGCCGACTATTGGGCGAATGGTCCACACACCGAGACACCTCCTGGGCACTGGGATGTGTTCGCACAATGTTATATCGCCCAGTTCCTTTCACTCAAATACAAGCATGATCTCAATCATGACATTAAAATGTTCTTTGCGCTCAGCAATGCGCTTTTTGATGCGGGGATTGCCGCCTGGGATTGCAAACGTGCCTATGACTACGTGCGACCCATCACTGCAGTACATTATCTCTATACCGGTAAGCAAGTCACAGCCTGGGCTGGCTACGGTAAAGGGACGCAAACCTTTGACGGAGGTCTATGGATGCCCTATCAGGAGCCGACGATCGTGACGCCTCCTTTCCCTGAATACGTCTCCGGGCATAGCACGTTTAGTGCAGCGGGAGCTTATATTTTGCAGCAAGTTACGGGCAGCGATCTCTTTGGTGACTCCTACATAGCAGGGCCGGGTAGCTCTCATATTGAGCCGGGAATTACCCCCATGCTTGCGGTTGTCCTGTTGTGGCCGACCTTATCATCTGCCGCAGACCAGGCGGGTCTTTCGCGCAGGTATGGAGGCATTCATTTTCAGCAGGGCGACCTCGATGGACGCACGTTAGGCCAGCAAGTTGCAGCTAAAGGGTGGAGCAAAGCTCAGAGTTACTTCACTGGCACTGGCAACGATGATTAATCCTTTCCGGTGAGGGGAGGATCACAACAGAGAGAATGTAGTAGTCTTGTGCTCCAAATCGGCCTCACTTGAAGCAGTGGAGGAAGTTTGACCGTTTCTTCCTCCCTGCCCGCTACTTCTCCTCCCAGCTAGTATAGCTCAATCGGCCCAGGGAAAGCCCTCTCTGCCTTCTCTTCCAACTGTTTCTCATTGCGCCGCACAACGATGAGGGATGCGATGATGATCAGTGCCGCCAGCACGATGGTGACAATACCTACAGGCCCCGTCAAGCGGTGTATTTCCTCGCCCAAGAAATACCCTCCAAGCCCGTAGAGCGTGGCCCAGATCACTCCACCAAGCGCGTTAAACAGTAAAAAACGGCTCCATGGCATCCGGTTCACGCCTGCCAGGAAAGCAGCCCAGGCACGTAACACAGCAACGAAGCGCCCAAAGAAGACGATCTTGCCGCCGTGTTTGCGGAACAGATACAACCCCAATTTCACTCGTCGCTCGTTGAAACCGATGTAACGGCCGTAGCGGCGTAGCAAACGGTAGCCTCCTTCGCGTCCGATCCAGTAGCCGATATTATCACCAAGGATGGCACCGCACGTTGCTGCTACAATCACCAGGACGATCGAGAGCTGATGCGTTGTGCCAGCATCGATAGCGGCAACCAGGAGCATTGTTTCGCCCGGGAAAGGAATCCCGAGGCTTTCAATCGCAACAAAGACAAAGACGGCCCAATAGCCATAGGTCACCAGCAAATGCTGCAGCTCGGTGGTGGCTACTTGAAACATGCGCTGTGCACTACCCCTTTCACCTCTTCCCCAACCTGCGCAGGAGCCTGCCATATGCCTCCTGACCGCGCAGGAAGCTGCTCAGGCGGAAGAACTCATTGGGAGCATGCTGCTGCTCATCCCACAGCGCGAAAGCGAAATTTACTGTATAAGCCCCCAGCATGCCGTGGAACAGCTCGCAGACGGGGATGCTCCCGCCAATGCGCATGGAGTAGGGAGCCTTGCCGTACATCTCCGTAAGCACCTCCTCGGCGGCCCGACTGCCCCAGTGATCCACAGGAACCAGGTATGGTTTGGCAGCGCCGGGAAGTGGACGAACCGTAACCTGCACCCCAGGTGGCGTGTAGCGCTGGATATGCCTGGCAAGGAGATCCACGATGGTGGCGGGGTCCTGGTTGGCTACCAGCCGGCAGGTGATCTTGGCATGCGCCTCATTAGGCAGCACTGTCTTGATCCCTTCCCCCTGGAACCCGCCCCAGATGCCATTGATCTCCAGCGTAGGTCGTCCGGCAACGTGCTCTTGCGGGGTGTACCCAGGCTCAGCAATGAGTGCATCGACCCCGATCCCTTCCTTATATGTATTCTCATCGAAAGGAATAGCAGCGATGGCACTGCGATCTTCCGCAGAGAGCGGCAAAACCGCATCATAGAAACCCTCGACCAGAATCTTGCCCTCGGGACTGCGCATGGAGTCCAGCAGATGCACCAGGGCATGGATGGGATTGGCAACGGCTCCGCCATAGAGACCCGAATGCAAATCGGTTCTTGCTCCGCGCACGTCGATCTGCACCCCGGCGAGACCCTTGAATGCAACCAGCAGCGCAGGTTGGTCCTCGCTGAACTGGCCACCGTCGGCGCTGAGCACAAGGTCGCAGGCCAGCAGTTCACGTTGGTTCGCGATCAAAGTTGGCAACTGGGGGCTGCCGATTTCCTCCTGCCCCTCCAGAAAAAACTTTACGTTGACGGGCAAGGTGCCCTCTGCCTGAAGCAGCGCTTCGATAGTCAGGATTGGAATGAGCATATTGCCCTTGTCGTCCGATGCACCGCGAGCGTAGACACGGCCATCGCGTATCTCCGGCTCAAAGGGTGGGCTCGTCCACAGGTCCAATGGGTCGACAGGCTGCGTATCAAAGTGGCCGTAGATCATCACCGTCGCCTTCCCCGGTGCGTGTAGCCACTCTCCATAGACAACCGGGTGTCCACCCGTTGACAGGACCTGCACGTTCTCCAGGCCAGCAGCCGTGAGGCGGTCGACGACCCAGCTGGCCGCCTCCTGAACAGCAACGGCGTGCTCAGGCAGTGCCGAGATGCTCGGAATGCTGAGGAATTGCAGCAACTCCTCCTGGTAACGGGATTGCTGCTCTTCGAGATAGGTCTCCCAAGTCATAGTATTCTCCTCTCCATTTCTGTCAGGGATATCTCTCATATTGTACTACTTGCATCTTGTTTTGAGAACTGTGACAGGCGTCCTCAATTATTGGTTCCACCACAAACCGGGGACTGAGCTCCACCAAGGGCGACGCAAGCGTCCCCCATAGGCATTAAGTGAAGGAAGCCACCCGCGAGTGTGTCTTGCGGGGAGGCTTGGACGATGCCCACCCTTTGCCGGCTGGCCAGCGCCGACGCTGATCGCGGTGCCGCCCTGTGGGGTACTGCGGACGCTTGCCTCCCAGCATCGGCGCTCCCTCCAGCCGCTGTGCTGTACTGGGAAACTGCTTGCGCTTCTCGATGCGGCAACCCGAGCGCATACTGCGCAGGATCGCTGTGATGTGCCGCTCCAGGTCTCCGTCCCACAAGCCCACCATCAGCCGATTCGCTTCCCGCCGCACCACGTGCGCCGCCTTGACCAGGCTACGCTGCGGGTCGTGCCAGCAGCCGGCCTCCATCAACCAGTGCTGGATCAGCATCGCCGCCAGTTTGGCATAAATCTCACACAGGATGCGCCAGCGCTTCTTGGAGCGCCATTCGTCGATCTGTCCGCCCTCTTTCCACAAACGAAAGAGCCGTTCGATTTGCCACCTGACGGTCAGCACCACCAAGCTTTCCTCCAGACTCAACAGGCGGCGGGGCACATTGCTCACCACGATCGTCCAGCCAGCCAGATAGAGTGCCTCCTCCGAGGGCTCATACCCGTGATCGTGCGCCTCTTCGCGGATGCGCTTGCGTCGCTGCTCGGCTACCTCCTGAGGCACCCGTTGCAGGATGAGGCGTGCTGGCACCCGTGCCTGCTTGCCCACCAGCACCCCTAGTTCCACGGCTGCGCCCTCTTGTTGCTGCGGCACGATGCCCCGCAACTCGAGTTGATGTCCCGTGCGTGTGTAGAGTCGGGTGCCCACCGGCAGGCGCAGGAGGTAATACCGCTTGTGCCCATCGCGACGCTGGGACAACTGCTGCAGGCGCCAGAGTGCGAAGAAGCCCAGATCGGCCAGGTACAACCCTCCCGCCGGCACCTCTTGCTCATTGAACGGGCTCTTGCCATCAGCATGCCGCCCTGTCGTGAGCAGCGGCCCGTGCAGCTCTCCGGTGAGCACGTTCCAGCGCACAAACAGCTTGAGCATGGCCTGCCTGCTGCCTGTGCTCCCGCCACAACCTCGCCACCGCTCCGCCACCTCATCGGGTAAGCTGATCGTACTACTATCTTCCACGATGACCGCCTGAAAGCGCTTGAGCAGCGCGACCGGGGCCACATCTGCTTCCAGGCGCACCTGCGTGAGCCGCTCCAACAGTCGCTCCATAAAGGTGACTGCTGCGGGCGTAAAGCGCTGGTGCCAGCCACTGGCGGTGATCTCCACTTCGCGCCGCTGGGCAATCTGCGTCAAGCCGTCTAAGCTGATCTCGGGGTCCTCCAACCAGCCGAAGATGAGTGTTTGGGCAAAGTCGGCTCCGGTGAGATTGCGTTCCCGTTGAATAAAGCCGGTTGCCTTGGCCAGTTCGTTGGCTTCCTCTTCCAAAATCTGTCGCAAGGTCTCGGCAAACTGTGTTACACTGATCATAGCTCCTCCATCACGAATTCAGATACGTTCATTTTCCTTCATGATGGCACATGGAGCTTTTCCTTGTCTTCCCTCCTTAACTTAATGCCTATGAGGGCGGCGCAAGCGCCCCCACCCAGCATTCATGTCCAATCCGCCCCTGCAGGATGGTAGGGTTAAACGAAGTTATAGAATACTATAGCAAATTTATACCCTTATTGAACATCGGGTAATGATGTTGGAACTTCAGCAGGGGTTGTCTCCAAAATCATGTGCATCCCATATTTGGGGCGCAAAGTCACACGTGGTTGAGGAACAACCTTGAAGCCTGGCACAAGGCGTGGCGTGTAATGCTGGAGGATGGTAGCGAGCAGCAGGCGGGTCTCGAGTTCCGCAAATGGCATGCCGATGCAGATAAGCGGACCACCGCCAAAGGGGAAGTACGCCCATTGTGGCGCCTGTTGCCCACTGGCTGGGTCCCAACGCTCAGGACGGAACACATCTGGATCACCCCAGATATCTGGGAGGTGGTGAAGAACCCATTGACTCAAAACAGCAATAGTGCCAGCTGGGAAGTGATAACCATCCAGATCAAAGGCGTCAACAGCCCTGCGTATGAGTGTCCACGCGGGAGGATAGACGCGCCATGATTCATTGATTACCCAATCGAGGTAGGGCAAATTTGGCAGATCGTCCACACTGGGAGAACGGCCTTGAAGGACGGTATGTAACTCAGCAAGCAGCTTTTCAAGCACGTGTGGATGCTGCGAAAGCAAATAAAACGTCCAGCTCATGGTATTGCGGGCAGTTTCATGCCCGGCTGCAATAAAGGTAAACACTTGGTCATGAATCTGCTTATCGGTCATAGTGTTTCCCTCGTCTTGCGCTTGAAGCAGCATCGAGAGCACGTCGCCCACATCTCGTCCATCCGCACGGCGTTGCTTAATCAGGTCATACACGAAGGTGTCCAGCTCGCGCTTGCCCGCCATCATCCTACCATAGCGTGTAAAAGGAAGATCGAGGCGGAGCCTTCTGACAGAGCCAAAGTTCCTGATAGAATTGGTAATCACAGTTGTAATTGCCCGCCCTAAGCTGGCACTTTGAGTTGGGGAATCGAGGTTGAACAGGGCTTTCAGGATAATACGCAGGGTTAACTGTTGCATTTCCCGCGATATATCGACCTCTGAACCGGGTTGCCATTGCTCAAGCATCTCCTCGGTCAGATGTACCATCGTATCGGCATAGCCTTCGACACGATGTTTATGAAATGCAGGCTGTACAAGGCGGCGCTGCTGGCGATGGAAATCTCCATCGCTTGTAAGCAAGCCATCGCCAAGAAGAAAACGCAAATTTCCCAGGTCATACTTTACGAAGTTGCGGGGCTTCTCAACAAGCAAGTAGCGCACATGTTCAGGGCGCAAGAACATCACGACCTGTTGCTTGCCAAATTGTACTGTCGCCATACGACCATACGTTTGCTGGATCTCGCGCACAAAACTCAGGGGATCGCGTCTCAATTGGAATATATTGCCCACGATTGGTAACCCCTTTGGGCCAGGTGGAAGTGAAGCCTTATTTGACATGTGTGTATATGTCTTTCCTGGTTGTCTCTTGAGTAAGGAATGGGCGTGCAAGTCCAGATATAATCTTAATATATTTCATGTACGAATCACAAGTCGCCGATTTGCTCGTCAAGGAGCCATGGCCGCTGCTGTGGATGCCAATGCGCCACTGATTGAGCTTAGTCGCGACCGAGAGGTACAGGATCCACCAGGTATAATCTATCATATAGCTGATGCAGCTCATCTGCATTGTGCGATTGAAGCATGGAAGGTGGAACGACGTTTAGAGGATTGAAGATGAGTACTTTCGGCGAAGTTTACCTCTGTCCCGAAGTATAACCTCCTAAAGGCAATTGTGATTTATCCTTTGTGGGAGGCTGTAAACCCTCTTCAGGTATATATTTCCACGAGGTAGTATCTTGCTCATCAGTTCTTAGAGCATTGCTGATGAGACCGACAATTGCACTTAGTAACAGGAGTACAAATCCAATAGCATTGAGGATTCCGATGCCAATGGTGAAGCCAATTAGAAGCGATGCAACGCCGCCAGTGCCCGTTAATACAAACAATATTCCTATAAGTTTTTTCATAGTGTTTCCTTATATTAAAAGGATTAAAGAGAGATCAATTCAATTGAGCCTTATAATAAGAAACGAGAGAAATTCGCTCTTATCAAATCTGAGATACAGAGCAAAAGCTTGCTTATCAGTATAAAAGACGTCAGACAGATGAGATTTTTGTAGATGGATGTTGAGTATATTGGTCCTAGAAAACTGGGTCAACCAGGCATCTCGTCACCATATTCTGATAAAAGTAGTACAGATTCATGCGTTACATGCTCTTAATTTATGCCAGCGAGACAGACTACTCGCAGATGACAAGCGAGGAGCGAGCTGCTATCGTGCAGGGCCATGGCACATTTGCTCAAGAGGCAGTGCAGCGGGGCTGTACTGGCTACTTGGTACATCGGATGAAAAAAGTACTTTGAGAAGCGATTGATCAAGGAGAAAAGGAGAGCGAACATCGAGCTGGGAAGAGAGCGTCTTTTGGACGAGAGATGCTATGTTGGAGTGCTCTCGCGCTCCAGAACTTGTCTACAAGGTTCTCGAGAGTGAAAGAGCGAGTGAGAAAGGCGGAACCGAAGGAGTCGGCTCCTCGATCGAGGGGCAAAGCCTGCTGCTATCTGAGTTCAGGTACAGAAGAGGAAATGAGGGGATCAAGCGGTCGAATCCGCGATCAACGCATGAGGCCAGCTCTAGAGGGGGCTGAAAGCAACTGGGCGGAACCGACGGGCGTCCGATGATCTGCAAGATTACCAGCATGACAAGCAGACATCTGCGGCCAATCCTCGTTTTCAGAGCATATGGCTGTATTCTCGTACGTGTGGTACACTTAGTTCACGGAAGGAGGGAACATATGGCTCTACAAAGAATACGAAGAATCGCTCCTGGGATTGTACAGGACCCAGCCATTAACAGTGGCCGTCCGATCGTCGAGGGGACCCGTGTTTTTGTCGATCGTATCATCGGACATCTTGAAAATGGTATGTCAAGTGGAGAGATCTGCCATGAATATGATCTGACGCCGGAACAGGTGATGGCGGTCAAGCAACTGAGCCAGGAGCAGGTTCAATCTATCAAAGGCTATGCCGATGCGCTGGAAAATGTGGTGCTGAGGTAAGAGAAGCATGATAGCTCGTCCACGAACCTTTCTACTGGACGAAAACATGCCTCGTAAAATACTCACCTCCTTGCGAAGGGAGGGGTTCAATGCTACGCGGGTGTATGATGTAGACCTACGTTCTCAGCCTGACACTGCTATCTTTGCCTACGTTCATTCCTATTACATGACCATTCTCACCTTCGATACCGACTACCTGAACCAGACAGCGTTCCCGCCACCACATGCGGGCATCCTCGTCCTTCGCTCCTTTCCAAGGGACACATCTGTTAACGAACTTACCACTGCCGTACTAAAGGCAGTGGCGCAATTATCGTACCTTGGTATCTCCAACTGCGTCTACAGGCTTGATCCAAGTGGATTCGAGGAAGAACTGTAAGGGTAATATTACTGTCTCATCTCACTACGGTTGAAAAAATAGTTCATCCCGAATCGTCTCTATGCATTCATCAACTGTCAGATCTGTGTACATTTGTATCCACTGGTCGGTATAACGCATATGCGAGAGGTGAAAACGCTGGTTCCCAGCATATTGCATACGTGCAAATTTCGCCTCGAAGCTCGGCTCTACTGGATTGGGGCCAGCTACGCGGTATTCGGCACAAAAGTAGAACGCTTTGTGGTACCACTTGCCATAGATATCGACGATGTAATTGAACTGCGGATTCTCCGGCGTTGGATGGATATATTTCGGCTTCAGTATTGTCTCAATGAGTTCATTCGCCTTGGTGGTGACTTCCATTTTCAGCACTTCTGGGAGAGAAGAGGTAGATGTTTTGCGTGGGTACACAGGTCTTATAAAAAGATGCAATTGCAAAGCAAACAAGCGGTGATATAATCATCTGATATGTTAAGTCAAGAAGATTTACAACACTTAAGATCGATAGTACGGGATGAGGTTAAGAATGAAATAAAAACGGCACTACAGCTAGTGAACAGGAAACTCAGTAGCGTAGAAAAAAGATATTGGACTGCTCCTGAGATACCATGACGAAGACATTATTAGACTTCGTGGCAGGATTGAGCGGCTTGAAAAACACACGGGACTTGCTCAACCCTCATGAGTCTTTTACTACGACAGCAATCATAAATTTACGGACACGAAAACCGCCTCTTTCTTTCCCGCCGGACTAGAGACTGGACAATACCAACGCGATGTTATAAGACCTCGAAAAAAAAGTAAATTCATCCATCTTGACACAAGTCGTATAGTAAAGCACAAATGTTTTGCTAGAAAGGGGAACAACCACCATGATGCGTCAACAGTTCACCATACCGCAACAGTTTATTGTAGGTGATATCAAGATCGACACCAAAGCACAACTTGGTAGAAAATACACGAGTCTACTTATTGATGCGTTTGTTCCCTATCAAGAGGCAATGCTAGCCTATCTTGACGAATTAATTGCGAAACATGACCCCCATCTTATTGAGAGACAACTTGGTGAAGTCCAAAAACAAAACAGGAAGAAATCAAATGAATGGGAGCAAACGTTTCTCCTGCTTATTCAAACAGATAAATCCGAACATGAAAAGATAACTGGAAGATTGAATGACATACGGGACGAGGAAAACGCACTTCACCAAACCAATATGGAATTGATGAAAAAGCTAGATATTGAAACTCGTTCACTCGCCATCTTACAGAACAAACGGAAAGATATCGTTCAGCTTCTTACAGTACGGCAGGAAATGATAGAGGAAGGTGACCTTGCCCCGCTTTGGTGGAGTGCTCAGATGTGAAAACTGAGCAGAAAGGAAGGAACATGAGTACGATAAAACGTGACGTTGAAATACGTTTTCTACGTTTATTATACTATAATAAACGTATTACATCAAGAGTCTGTTTGAGCACCTCCTTTTGCTTTTTGCTCGTAGATAACTGGACTGACTTGACCAAGCGCAGAATGGCGACGGGTCCGATTGTAAAACACTTCCAGATACTCGAAAATGGTTTGTCTGGCCTCAGATCGGGTCCGAAAAGTGTGGCGATACACGCATTCTTCTTTGACCGTTCCGAAAAAGCTCTCCATCAGCGCATTCTCGTAACAATCCGCTTTTTTGCTCATGCTTACCTCAACGCCATAGCTTTTCAAGAGCGCGCGATAGCCCTGACTGGTATATTGGCTTCCACGATCAGAGTGGTGGAGCAAGCCTGGATGGGGTCGTCGTCTGACCACAGCCATCATGAGCGCATCGGTGACCAATTGCTCATCGCGCTGATTGCCCATAGCCCAACCGACTGCCATGCGAGAGTAGATATCGACCACTCCAGCTAGATAGAGATCTCCTTCTGCCGTTTCAATAGCCGTGATGTCGGTGACCCATTTGGTATTTGGGGCCGATGCGGTAAACTCGCGGTTGAGCAGATTGGGAGCCACGGGATTGCTGTGATTGCTATCGGTGGACCTCACTCGACGGCGTTTGCGTTGTGCGCTGATCCCCCGCTCTTGCATCAAACGAGCGATGCGTTTGTGCCCACATCGTCTGCCTTGCTCTTGCAGCTCCGCATGAATGCGTGGACTGCCATAGACCCCTCGGTTCGCTCGGAAGATGTGTTCTATTTGCTCTGCTAGAATCTGATCTTCTTGTGCCCGTTGTGAGACTTCCCGCTTGGTCCAGGCATGATAGCCACTTTCTGACACCTCAAGAGCACGGCACATCAGCGCAATGGGATACTCCCGACTGTGAGCTTGAATGAACTGAAATTTCACAGCTGACTCTGTGCAAAGATACGAACGGCTTTTTTTAACACTTCGCGCTCCTGTTTGAGAATGTCATTCTCACGCCGCAGTCGGCGATTCTCCTCTTCCAGCTCCGTTTGATGACCTTTGCCGGGGACCGCTTGATTCCCGTGTGCCGCAAACTGCTTGCGCCAGGCATGCAAGGCACTATCGGATATCCCTAAATCACGGGCAATCTGTGTCATGCTTTTGCCACTCGTTTCAGCCAGGTGAACGGCCTCTCGCTTAAATTCTTGTGTGAAGACGCGTTGCTCTTTCTTTGCCATTGATTGCTTCCCCTTTGGTGGTAGTATATTTCATCTTCCTTGGCTCTACCAAATCGGGGGAGGCTCAAACTGATAGGAACCCACCAGGCCATCTTTGAGGGAAGCCGCAAGCCGATTGATGTCATCCCAATGGGTCGCAATCAGGGGTGCCCGAATAGACTGGCACAAAACGGGGTTGAGAACCCCGTAGTGATCGCCTTTTCCCCCCGATAGAGGACCTGGTCCGGCAGATCGCGCAGCCGGGGCGCAAAGCGAAAGCCGAGCACCTGGAACAGACCAAAAACCAAGTCGGTATAGCCGTGAGTATCAGTGTAATGTTCTTCGATTGGTAGTGCATCCTGATAGAGCAATCCATTCAAGACATAGTTCGCTTCTCGTATGAGGCAGTTGACCACCTCGATCCAGCGGTTTTGGCTTTGGTCACTGGTGTGGTTGTACAGGGTCACACCCTTTTTGACCCCAAAATAGCGGGGGTTGTGCCGCGCATTGAGTGCAGAGGCGGCAATACCAAAGCGAATCCCGTCCGAGGAGGACGTGGTACCTCTCCCAAACTTAAATGTGAGGGGCAGTGTCCGATGATAGGTAATGAGCTTGGTGATGGCTTGCCGGAGCGTGTCCTCTCTCACATACCAATCATTGATCCGTCCCAGGTGGTCCTCGCTGATGCCAGAAGCGTGGGCCATTGTCGCAAAACTCAAATTGGTTGCTTCCGCCACCAGCACCGCAAACAGTGCCGGTCGAAGCTCAGCCAACTGCTCAGCCGTGGGTGGTCGTCGGCTGGTGAGGTGAAAGAATACATCGGTAAAGTGCGCCCAGCGGTCCACCTCCATCAACAGATCAGGGAGTCCTGTTGGTGGGAACAAGGCCAGCATGTCACGCCGCACGTCCTCTGCTTCTTTCGGGATCTCGACCTTTTCCAGCGCGGTGAGCACAATTTTGTCGTGTTCGACCCGGGCTTGGGACGTGTTGCGCGAGAGTCGTTTGCCAACCCCGATGGCATGCTGGTGCAAGTCGGAGAGGGCTGCTTTGACGTAAGTCGCTCCGTCTTCTGGCAATCACATGTCGGCATACCATTTGGCGCGGCGTTTTTGCCAGGCCGAGGCATCGTAGAGATCACTGTCCCAGGCAGCATAACGAGGGAGTACCGGAGCGATTCCCTGCACGCATTTCGTGCATCAGAGAGAACTCCCAGGCATGCTTGTCCACCCCCTCGCGAGTGTTGACGACCTTGCTCCATTTCTTGGGCACAAAGTCAATGGGAGCCTCTTCCGGCAGCGTGCGTTGTCCCTTGCTGTTCATGTCGGTGAGCATGCGAAGCGCTTCCAACACGGTGTTGTTAGCTCTGGGTGACCCGAAGGAGAGGGTTGAGAGCACACGGGGCGCAAAATCGCGCAGGTGCGGCCAGCGTTTGTCCAAAATGTCGAAGAGGGCCTCCGCATCATTCTGCTCCATGGCCTCGGAGAGATTCACCAGGGCGCTCACCCGCTCTCGCGGCACCTGCTTGAAGACTTCGTCACGCACCTGATCCTCTGGGATCTCTGGATCGAGCAAGACCTGAGCGACTTTCTTGAAGAGTCGGGCACTCTCCTGATGCGCCTGACTATGGGCGAGTCTGGTCTGCTCCAGATCGGTATCGCTGCGCGAAAAGACTTTGCCGACCAGTTCATCAAACATCTCGACAATCACATTGGTGATTTCTTCCGCACGGACTACCAGAAAGGCACACAGCAGCGTGTAGCGTTTGGCAGATGGATAGTTGCGTACCTCCTGCGTTTTGAGCCGTGCAATCGCAGCGGCCCATTGCCGTAAACGGTTGTGGGTCATGGCCCCCCAGTCGAGCGGAGAGGGGAGATTGGCGCGAATTACTTCCAGGTGGTCACATTGCTGTTTGATCGCCTCGGCAGACGCTTGACGTGGAGGGGCTGCCAGCTTCACCAGCAGAGAAGGCGCTCCCTCTGTCTGGCAGAGGGCATCGAGCCGGGCACAGTCGTCTGGTGTGAGCTGACTCACCACCTGCTCATACAACGCCTCTTCTGCTGCATACCGCGCTTCGTACACTAGCCGTTCGATGGTCGTTTCCCAGCGGGGCGTAACACCTCCTGGTGTGCAATCCAATCATCGGCGGCATTGAGCAAGGCAGCAGTGTTGCCTGTCTGAGCCACCATCGTGGTGAGATGCGCCCGGAGCTGCTCCACATCTTCTTCTGACCAGCCGCGCAACTTGAGATGGTCACACACCGCTTCATAGGTGGTGGTCCTCGCCGACGAGGAGTTCATGGGCACACGCGAAAGCAGCGTAGGTTTGAGTCCCAGTTGCTTGCACACAAAGGCTACAGTAGGTGCAGGAACGGAGATGGGATCGGAGAGCATGATGCGCTCGACGCGTGCCCACAGCAGCACGAGGGCACGGTAGAACCGCATGGTATCGGCTCGCACTACTGCCACAAACCGGAGGTCATCCAGGGTCAGGGTAAAAAACCGCCTGAGATCTTCCTCGTCATACCCAAAGGCGGAAGCCCCCATTACATTCATGAGTTTCTTCTCTTTCGCCGTTGATACTCCAGCAGATCATGTTTGATGGTGGCCTGATCGACTTCAGCGTACAGGAGCGTGCTTTGCAGGTTCCGGTGCCCCATCTGCTTGCGCACCGTCGTGATAGAAACTCCCGCCTGGATGAGTTGGCTGGCCCGACTGTGGCGCAACTGGTGAATGGTCGCCTGCACACCAGCAGCCTGACAGTACCTCTGTCAAGCGTAATGGACCACGCTGTAGTCAAGTGGGAGAGGCGAACCGCCATATCTGGGATCGCCTCGGAAGACGGAACCAGCAGTGATATGACTCTGCTTCAAGTAGCGGCGTAACAGGCGAATGCTTTCGGGAGCTGCTGCCAGCAGCACGGTCCGCTCCCGCTGACTTTGCCAAACACACGGATATTCTCATCGTCCTGAGTCAAATCGACGTCCGAGTAGTGCAAATTGAGCCCCTCACCTACCCGAATACCTGTTTCGTAAAGTAATGTGAACAAGGTGCGGTCACGCAGGTTCGAAGCAGGAATGGCTTTGAGAATCTTTGTCACCACTTCTGGAGCCAACGGACGCGGCAACCGTTCAACTTGTTCGATAGGCTCCAGGCGATCCATGGGATTTTCTGCGACGATCTCCTGGTGGAGGAGCCATGCATACAAGGCTCGCAGGGTCGCCGCATGTCGGCGGCGAGTCGCAGGTTTCAGGTGCGCCTGGCTATCGAGAAAGGCCCGAATGACATCAGCCGTGACCTCTGCGAGCACAGTTGGAACGGCACGGACAAACTGCTGCAAGTCGAGCCGATAGGCTTTGATGGTATTGGCAGGAGCTGAACGGGTTCGCAGACTCGCTAAAAATTGCTCAACGGCATGGGCTGTTGGTGTTGACATGATGTTTCCTCTCATGAGTGCCAGATAACTAGCAAAACGGCCAGGTGAGAAGAAGTGGAGCACGATCATACAAATGGGCCAGAAAAGCGGGGCGGCTGAACGGGAATGAGTGCAAAATCACTGGATATTACCAGATAATCGTAACAGCCTGTTGAAAACCCTAGATGGATGAGTTTAACCTTTTATAAGTCCTTCACTCATGCTTAAAAATTTTGTAAGCAAACCCAATTTGACCTCTCTTTCGCCACTTTTTCCGCAGGTTGA
>Ga0070706_100003242_pt1 | contig 16072 bp, 13 predicted proteins | sample KBSK5501metaG_FD_65476 | JGI IMG/M metagenome (GOLD analysis project Ga0070706, IMG submission 65476) | Corn, switchgrass and miscanthus rhizosphere microbial communities from Kellogg Biological Station, Michigan, USA - KBS K5-50-1 metaG | ecosystem: Host-associated > Plants > Roots >...
GTGACGTCCATGCCGCGGCAGGTTCTCTTCATCGAGAACAGCGTCGGACTCTCCGGCTCGACCGTGAGTCTCGCGACGCTCCTGAACCACCTCGACCGGAACGACTTCGTGCCGCATGTCGCCGTCTCGCGGCCGGAGCAGGCGACGTTCCTCCGGGAGCACCTCCGGGAGCCGACCGACGTGGCCGTAATCAGGCCGGCCGGCGGACTGAAAGGAACCCGCTGCCTCCGGCGAGTGCTCGGAGCCCCTGGAAGCCACGTCCGGGGCCTCCGGCGTGCGGCCTGGCGAGCGGCGGGCATCGTCGACATGCTGATCGTCACGATCCCCTATGCGCTCAACCTGCGGCGGTTCGCGCGCGGCCGCGCAATCGCCCTGATACACCATAACAACGGATTCGACATCGGGGCCACATTCCTCAGCGCGATGCTCGGCATTCCCCTGGTCGCGTATCAGCGCGGGGATGAATGGAACTCTCTGCTGGTCCGATGGTTGGCCAGGAAAGCCACCCGGTTTATCGCCAACTCCGTGGCCACCCGTCGCAGCCTAGACGCCCTTGGGATCCCGCCCGAGCGCGTGAGGGTGATCTACCCTCCCGTCGACCTCGAGAGCTTCCGCGCTCGACGCCCGGCCGAAGAGGTTCGAGAAAACCTGGGGCTGAGGCCCGGCGAGCGCTGCTTCGGCATGGTCGCGATGCTCCTGCCGTGGAAAGGCCAGACCGTATTCCTGCGAGCCGCGGCGCTCGTCCTCGACCGGTTCCCGAACACACGGGCCGTCGTCGTAGGCGGGCCGCCGTCGGGAGGCGAGGCCTATGAGGGCGAACTGCGGGCGCTCGCGCAGAAACTGCGTATCGGCGACCGGACCATCTTCACGGGCTTCTGCCCTGACGTGGCCGATATCTTGCCGGTGCTCGACGTCGTCGTCCACGCTTCGGTCGACCCGGAGCCGTTTGGGCGCGTCATCGTCGAGGCCATGGCCCTGCGTCGGCCGGTCGTCGCGAGCCGGGCGGGTGGCCCAACCGAGATCATCGAGGATGGCCAGACCGGCCTCCTGGTGGCGCCGGGCGATGCCGAGGCCCTCGCCGCAGCCCTTATCGACCTCTTGGACCACCCGGAGCGGGCCGCCGAGATTGCCGCACGTGGATACGGGCAAGTGACGCGCCGATTCGCGGCGACCACGAATGCCCTGCGCGTCCAGGAAGTGTACGACGAGGTCCTGCGGTTACCCGATAGGCTGAGAAGCAGCCGAGCACCGGTCGCGCCGAAGCCGGGAGCGAAGCATGCCTTGTTCGTGGCCTTTCACTTTCCCCCCGAGGCGAGCAGCAGTGGTGTCCTACGGACCTTGAAGTACGCCCGCTATCTCGGGGCTCGCGGCTGGCGGGTCACGGTCCTCACGCTGGATCGGCGGGCGTACGACGTGCTGGATCCGAGCCTCGAGCAGCAGATCCCTCCCGACGTTCGCGTGATCCGGACCCCCTTTCTGGACGTAAAGCGCACGCTCTCGATCCGCGGGGTATATCCCGGAAGCCTGGCGGTGCCCGATCGTTGGATCGGCTGGTGGCCGTGGGCGGTGAGGGCGGGGCGGCAGGTAATGCGGACGGATCCGGTAGATCTGGTCTACTCGACGAGCCCCCACGCCACCGCCCACGTCGTCGCGCTTCGGCTCGTTGGCCGCGACGGTCCTCCATGGGTCGCCGATTTCCGCGACCCATGGTACGAGGAGCCGCCGGAGGCAGAAACTCTCCGGGTCGTCCACTGGGCGGGGCGACTTCTGGAACGTCGCGTCGTCCGCCGCGCCTCCAAGATCATCGCGAGCACCGAGCGGTTGCGACATGTACTCGCCGCACGGTACCGGGACGAACTTCCAGAGAAGTTTTGCGCGATCCCGAATGGATACGACGAGGAAGATTTCGCCGGCGTCGCCGTTCGGGCCGGAGATCGCGGAGACGAGATGCTGATCGTTCACGTGGGCAGTGTGAATCCGATCTTCCGGGACCCGCGCCCGCTGTTCACAGCGGTTCACGAGGCGGCGGCCCGAGGAAACATTGACGTCTCGAGGGTGCGATTCCGCTTCCTGGGCGGTGGCGACTTCGCCGGATCGCCCGAGATGCGCCGAGCGGTGAACGCGATGGGTCTAGCCGCTCAGGTGGAGTTCCTTCCTCGGGTAGACTACGAGCGTGCGCTCGCCGAGCAGGCGAACGCCCGACTCCTGCTGTTGTTGCAGGCATCGCCGGATACCGCGGATCTCGTGCCTGCCAAGCTTTACGAATACCTCCGAGCCGGGCGCCCCGTGCTCGCGATGGTCGGTCCCGGAGCCACCGCCGAGCTGATGCGTGAGACCGCGGGGGGATGGGTCGTCGACCCCGGAGCGCCCGAGGCACTCTGCGAGGCCGTGAGCGTCGCCTACCGTGCGTGGGTAACCGGAACCCTCGACGCGATGGCCGCGGACCCCGGATCTCTGAAACGCTTCAGCCGGGAACAACTCGCCGGCGAGCTCGCGGCCCAGTTTGACTCCCTGGTCAAATCGCGGACTCCCGGCCCATGAAAACGACCCTGGTAGGACACGCCAGCCTACTCGTCGAGGCGGGAGGGGTTCGCGACCCCTGGTGGAAGGGGCCGTGCTTCGGCGGTCAGTGGTGGCTGTATCCGCCGCCCTTTCTCGAGACGGTCCACGCTCGGCCGATCGACTACATCTACTTGTCCCATGGGCACCACGACCACTTTCATCCGCCCACCCTGCGGACCTTCGCGAAGGGAACCCGGGTGCTCGTGGCCACAGGGTTGGGTCTCGTCCAGTCTCTCGAGGAGATGGGGCTGGATCCCACCGAGCTCGCGGACGATGGGCGTCACGAACTCGCCCCCGGCTTCACGTGTCAGATCATGCGGACCGACGGTGACGACTCGCTCATGGTGCTCTCCGACGGACGGGAGACCGGCATCAACGTCAACGACGCCCGGCATTCATCCCCGCGTTCCGTGCAGGTCGAATTCGGCAAGCGTCTTCGCGACGATCATCGATCGATTGGGTCTTCTGCGGCTACGGAGTGCCCTCGCACTTCCCGAACTGCTACGTGATCCCGGGCAAGGATCGCGAGGCGACCAGGGCCGCGCGCCAGCGACACTTCAACCGTGCCTGGGCCAACGTGATCAACGACCCCTCGCCGCGCCTGGGCCTGCCGTTCGCGGCCGATTTCGTGTTCCTCGAGGACGACCTGTTCTGGGCCAACGAGCCCACCCACAGCAACGAACGGCCGACCGCGGCATTCCGCCGCGCGTATCCCAGTTCCACGACCCGGGTGATCGACGCCACCGCTGGCTTCGTCATCGAGAACGGAGTTCCGGTGGTCGAGAAGGTCCACGCGCCGGTCCGCAGTGCGGAGCTCCGCCTTACCTTTGGCGACTCGATCCGACGCGTGAACCGCGAGCCGGCGCTGGACCGCACCGATCTCGGCCGGGTACTCTTGCTGCTCCGGGACAGTGTCCGGGCGGGGCAAGCGTATTTTTTGTCGTTTCCGGGAGGCTACCGGTTCCCCTTATCCGGCTCCGACAGCCTGGCCCCGGGATCGAGATCGCGAAGCGCAGAGCGAAGATCTCGATCGACCTGGTCGCGATCCCGCACAATTCGGCGCCGGTCGTTATGATGTCGTATTCACGACACGACTGGCGTACCTGCTGGCCAGTCTGACGACGGAGTACGGCCATGAGACACTCTTCGTCGGCTCCGGCGGCGTCTTCGAGTACGCATCCGCTTCCGCCAGCCGCCGGGGTCTGCACCGCGAGCTGACGGCGATGGTGAAGCCCGGGAGCGGCGCGCTCAAGCCCCGCCTCGGGGGATGGCGCGGGCGGTTGTCCGGTCTCAAGCGGCGGGCCGGCCAACTCTTCGGCCGCTGAGGAGAGGATCTCTATGATCTGCACGCCTGGACCGTGTTCTCACGTTGAACACTCCTCCGCGGGGCGGATGACGCGGCGGAGCGGAACCTGGCTTCTCGGCATCGCACTCCTCGTCGTCGGGACGGGCTCGAGCGCGGCCTCGTCGAGCGCCGTGTCCCAATCGCCGACCGCGAATCCGGCGGGGGGACCCGGCGTCATTGCGGACCTTCCGGTCAACACCTTCGTTGCTCTCGAGCTGCCGGAGCGCGGACAAGGCATTCCGGGGTATGGCATGAAGCACGTGACCTGGGCGTACAACCCAGTGAACAAGCGGCTCTATGCGGTCGGCGGCGACTATGCCGGGATGGCCTATCAGCAGTCCTACCGCCAGGAGGTCTGGTCGCTGTCCCTCGCCGAACGTTGGACGAAGCGTGAGGCGCCCGCCGCCGGGTGGCGGCTCGAGTATCCATACTGTGGCCCCGCCGACCAGGTCCAGCCCAAGCATCCAGATTTCGTGGGATGGATGTGGGACGTTAAACGCAGCCTCTTTTGGATGATGCCCGGGGTCATGGTGGCCAGCAGCAACGACAACTGCCCGGGCGAGACGGTGGACCAGAAGAGCGACCCCGGCTTCCTCCTGGGCAAGGTCATGACGTTCGATCCGGCCAAGCGAATCTGGACCGATCAAACCCCGAACGGCTACACCGCCGGGCCGGATACCGCCGAGACGTGGATGAGTGTGTACGATCCTGTTCGCGACGAGATCATCCGCTTCGGTTTCAATGGTGGCACGGGAGGCGCCGTCAACATCTTGGATGTGGCCGCGAAGCGGTGGCGGGTGGTGCCCCTCGGGCTGAACGGGCAAGGCCGCGAGGTCCGGCTCAACAAGGAGTATCTCGCTCCGGACTTCGCCGCTCGGCAGATCTATGCCATAGATGGGCTATCCGGGCGCCTGCACCGCTGGAACATGGATCGCCGTACCCTGGCCGATCTCGGACCGGTACCTGGGGGAAGTCTCGGGACCGAGAACATCACCCATCCGATCTGGGACAGTGTCAACAAGGTGCTGCTCTGGTACCGGGCCGAGAACGACCTGTTCCACATCTATCATCCAGATCGCAAGCAGTGGGAGTCGATGCCGGTCGTGACCAGCCCGCCCGGCGCACGACTCCGGGCGCGTGCGGTCGTGTTCGATCCGGACGAAAACGTGACGATGTTGCTGGGCGGCCTGGAGCCGGGGAACCCCTACCTGTTTCTCTACCGGTACGGCCGTTGAGTCAGTAGCCGGCGGCCGGGGTGCTACTCGTCGCGCCAGCTCCAGCACGACCGGATCTGCGCCTGCCGGTAGACCAACTCCATCAACGGGTACAGGTGCCAGAGGCCTCGAATCTGGACAGCGCGGCTCCAGTCCGACATCCGCAGGACGAGCCGTCCTTTCGGCGTCAACAAGTCCCGAAAACTACGCAAACCATCACGAGCCCGCATTTCGTCCCGCATCGGCAGGTAGCAGCTGAGCGCCCGGTTGTTCTCGAGATCCGGCGAACCCGCCGGCATGCTGTCTGGAATGTCGCGGTTCCCGGGATATCTGTAAAGTTGCGGCCAGAACTCCCGCAGGCAGGCCCGCTGGAACTTCGTCGCGTGCTTGTCCACCGAGGTGAAGTCGAGCAAGACACGGAGATAGTCCAGGTCCAGGTATGGACACACCGGCACGCGCCCAGGGGGCAGTAGCTGCTGCGACCACGGCGCGATCGCGCGTCGCTGCCGGAGCAACAGGAAGGCCAGCTCGCTGAGATTTTGCCGTGGTAGAAACCGTCTGACGTAGCTCTTCACCGTCTCGCGTAGCTTTTCGACGCTTGGCCAGATTGCGGGGTTCAGGACCGAATCGAAAGTGCCGCGGATACTGTGACTCGCGATCGCATCGACCTCGAGATCGGGGGAGCGGTCCTCGATCGCGAGACCGACGTGGACGCTCCAGCCGACCGGATCTCCGAGGATGTCGCCCCCGATCCCGTCGAACAACAAGGTCGGTTGCTCGGGGAGCGCCTTCATCACGCTCATGGCCCAGGAATGCTCACGCGTCTCCGCGTCCACGAGCACCCGCCTGGCCATGTCGTCGCGGACATACTGCTGATAGCTTTCCGGCTCCACGATCTGGTGCGAGAAGCCGAAATCGCGCGCCATCTCGGAGGCGAATCGCGCGTCGAGCTCTCGGTAGTTCTTCTGGTACGTCCGACACGTGATCGCGTGAAAATCGACCCGCTTCTTCATCAGGATAGCGAGCATACGTCGGCTGTCGAAGCCGCTGCTGAGTGGCAACACGACGCCGCCGTCCTGGAGGTCGAGGCACCGCCCAACCGCCTGCTCCAGAGCCCCTTCCACCTCGACGACCGCGGTGGACCCGACGGCTCGGGTGCCCGCCGGCAGCCGCTGGAAGTCGAACCACGCCCAGAGCTTCTGCCCTTCGCTCGATACGGTAAGGGCGTGCCCGGCCGGTAACCGCTTCACTCCGGCGCAGAGGCTGCGGTCCCCGACGATCCATGACGTCTGAACCAGCGATCGCCAGGCCACGAGGTCCGGGTCGTCCCCCTCGACCATCAGGAATCGAGAGTTGGTGGCGAAGACGATCGCTTCCCCCAGGGCACGGTAGTAGAGCGGTCCCATCCCCAACACGTCCGTGAGCAGGGTGAGTGTCCTATCGCCCGCTCCGATCACCGCGGCGGAGAAGACGCCGTTGTGCTCGAAGCGCAGGGCCCGAGCCCAGTATTGCAGAACGTCCGCGCTGGGGGCGTACGAGTGCAGCCGCGGAATGATGTAGCCGCGGAACGCGGCACCGGAGCCGTCCTGCCCCGCGTGTACGAGCCCAGTTCCGGCTGGATGGACCGGTGAGACGGCGCTGGCGAGCACCCAGTTCGGCCCGCGCCGCGTTACGTGGGGCACCGAAGACGAACCAACCCACTCGACCTGGATGCGGCGGCGCGGGTGCCAGACACCGAGGAAGAAATTATCGCATTCACCGGACGGTCCCTGGCCAGGCCAGCGAAATCGGAACGGGAGCTCGGGAAGACTGCGGATCTCGTTCTCGAGAGCGGTGCCGCCGGACGACATCGTCGGGAGACCGTCTGAGTCGCAGCTAGGTCGTGGTGGGATCGACGTGCGCTCGCGAAGTCGGTTCGGCATACGTCACGTGCGGGATCCCCGGAGAGAGGAGCTCGGGGAAGCGATAGCGTCGACAGGTGTAGTCCGGGCGATTACTGCTGGTCATGAGAATCGGATAGAGCTTCTGCTTCACATTCGTCGTGAGGACGACCTCGCCGCACTGAATGCGGGAATCCGCGCCCGGAAAGGGGCGAAAGCAGAGCGTGGTCTCGGTCGCACGTTGGGTCATGTGCACGCCCGTGATCAGGGGCTCCAGCAGCCGCTCGGAGGCGTCGACCACCGCCTGATATCTTCGGGTTCGCTCGGCCGCCTCGGCCGGGTCGCAGACACGTCCGAGGAAGCGCTCCACGTTGTCGTGCTGTTTCCGCGTGACCTCGATAGGTCCGGCGTGAGCCGCGGTCTGCGCCTGCACGCGCTGGAAATCGTCGACCGAGATGTGCTCCGACTCCACGAGAACGTCGACCATGTCGTCGCAGCGGAGCTCCTGGATGAGGCCCCGAAGCCGACCGCAATAGCCGAGCGTGCTGGTGAGCGGGATATCGTTGATCAAGAGGGCGCACATGTTGTCGATGACCAGGGAGAACCTTACCCCAGGTGGATGAAAACGGGTAGCCCTCGCTGCGAACGTGGAGATCTGGCTCAGGACGAGGAGCTCGGCCAGGCCGACCTCGAAGGACAGGTCTTCCTGGCCAGGCTGCGTGCTCGCGTGGTAACCGCCGCCCAGGTCGTAGAAGAAGTGAATGGGGCTGGCGCGACGCTGGGCCTCGGCCACCACCCCCAGCACGCCGGTCCGGTAGGGGGCGACCCGCGTCTTGCTCAGGTAGCAGAACTCGCGGTTCGTGAGCGCGTCGAAGACGCGCTCGGGTACCTGTGCGGGCGCGACGGGGTCCGGTGTGGCCGCGGCCTCGCCATGAAGGCTGACGACCACGGCCTCGAGATATCCCTTTAGGAGAGGGATTTCCCCCAGCTCCTCGGCCCTCGTTACCACGGCTCCCTGCGACGCATTGCGGTCTAGCATTGGGCTCCATTCATTGATCTCAGGCCGGAGACTGGCAGCGGCGAGAGGGTCTCGAAGGACGGGAGCAAACCGAGTGCCAGTGGAGGACGCTCCCCAGGCGGTAAGATATTGATTTATTGGCTCTTCGTACGCGGCCTGGGAGTACTTGGTTGCCGTGAATGGGCAAGCCGTTTCTTGGGACCGACGAAGCTTGCATGGGCTACAAAGCCTCATTGAAGGCAAGACTGAAATTACTGCAAAATTATTAGGTTAGCCAACACCTACCAAGGCCTACCCGCGCAACGGTTGCACGGGGTCTCGAACCGGTATGGATGCTCGGATTGCCGGGGCGATTCAGCTGGAGATGCCCACATCCTGTACACGGCGATCAATCTCCGTCTGGGTACATCGAGCTGCTGTTATTCTCGTCCAATTCATGCCCATTGAACCCAGGCACTCCCCACTTCGCGTGTTCCTTACCGTCGACACGGAGATTTGGCCGCGGGCGGTCGGATGGCCCCACACGCCCCTCCCACCCGGCGAAACGTGCGAGCGCGAGCGGGCCGCATACTTCTGGGGTGGCGAGGGACACAGGCTGCGGGGGTTGCCGTACCAACTCGAGACGCTCGCCCAATACGGGCTGCGAGCGACCTACTTCGTCGACCCGCTCTTCTCTCGCTGCCTCGGGGCCCGGCTCCTTGTCGAGGTCGTCAAAGCGATCGGTGGTGCAGGGCAGGAGATCGGGCTCCACCTCCACCCGGAGTGGCTCACCGATCCGCGCTGCGGGGATCTGCCGAAGTTCGCGGGGCCCCTGTTGAACCAATACGATGAAGAAGGGCAGGGCAAGCTGGTCCGCTCGGGCCTGCAGCTCCTGTACGACGCGGGGGCCCCCGCCATCTGCGCATTCCGCGCCGGCTCCTGGGGGGCGAACCTCGCCACGCTGCGCGTGCTGGCGGGTGCCGGAATACGGTTTGACTCGAGCCTGACCGTCTATGGCGCGGCGTCGTTTCCGGACATCTCAGACCGGGCCGCTTGGCTGCAACCTCGGTTCCTCCAGGGAATCTGGGAGTTTCCGGTCACGTTCTTCGTCGACCGACCGCCCACGGGCACGCGGCCGCTCCACATCACCGCGTGTACCGTCGCGGAGTTCACCCTGGCGCTGGAACATGCTTACGCGCAGGGCTGGTTCTCGGTCGTCATCGTCTTCCACTCCTTCGAGTTCGTGCGGATCACCGCGCTGGCTCGGCCGGGCGGCCGGGTCGGACCTCAACGGCTCCTGGCTCGACGCTTCGAGCGCCTCTGCCGCTATCTGTCCCAGCATCGCGACCGCTTCGAGACCTCGACCTTCGCCGAGATGGGCTCCGTGCCGACCCCAGCCGCGGGCCAGAGCCCGGCGCGCTCCAATCGAGTCCGCACTCTGACGCGAAAGGCGAGCCAGCTCTTCTCGAGAGTGCTTTGAAGGAGACCGGCAGGCGGCTACTGGCTACGCGTGGCCTCGACGATCTCGATGAGGTCCCGCTCCGGGGTGAGGAGGAACACAATGCGGCGGCCACCAAAGGCGACCGCGGGCACAGGTTTCCCCAGCGGCACGCACCGCTTCCGGCGAAACCGCGCAAGCTCCGCGTCCAGGTCGTCCGCCTCGAAGCAGAGGTGATACACGCCGCCTCGACTGCTGCCGATGATCGAATCCACCGGACTGTTCTCGCCGAGGGGCTCGACCAGCTCGATGGTGGTTCCACCTCGCATCTCGGCAAAGCAAACGGTCACTCGCTGCAGCGGGTCTGACACCGGATCGGTGATACGCTCCGGCGCGAACATGGGGATCAGGAAGTCATCCAGATACGTGCGGATGTCTTTGACCGCGTAGCCGATGTGGTGAAATCGCACTCCCGCGGCTCTCCGTGAAGGTCTGCCAGATCCTACGGCTTCTCGTACACCGTCACGCCGCGCTTGGCCGCCTCGACGAGTGCTCTCGTGACGTCGGCGGCGTCGGTGCTGAACATCGGCACGTGATGAAAGGTCCACTCCTGCAAGCGCTCCTGGTCCATGATGTGCCGCAGCTTCCACATGTTGCGTCGCCACGTCAAGCTTCGCCCCCGTAGCTCGATCACGATCGCTTCCTCGCCGTCGATGACGGTGACGCTCAGGCTCTTTCCGCGCCTCGCAGGAACTGGAAACTCGTCCCCGAGGAGGTCCTCCGCATGGTGCACCTGGGTGAGAACCTCGTATGGCTTTCCGATTCCGAGGATTCGCGTGTCGTGAATCGCCATGAAATCGAAGGGGGTGCCCGGTCCACAGGGACTACCGGCCCATTCGTGCCCCCGAGTCAGCGGTTCGGCCAGTGGCCCCAGCGCCGCCACTCGGTACACCGGGTGACGGCTCTGCCGAACTCCCTTCATCCTGCGAAACAGTTCGGTGACCAGCCCCATGCGCGACGGCGTTCTCCGCAAATCGAATCGCGCGGGCCTACCATCCGTCGCGTCGCTCTCGCCGAAAGCCGAATCGTCGAAGCAAAAGGCGGGCATCGCCAGCGTCCGCTCCGGACCGCAGAAGTCGATCAGCATTCGCACCAGATCCAGGGGAGTGCCCGTATACATGGGCTTCATGTGGTTCACGGAGCTGTGCACCATCAGGATCTCGAAGCGCCCCCCGACCCGGCCCTCGAGATGCTCCCTCAGGGCCGAGGCATCGAAGCTCCCGTACACGGCACGCATGAGCGGATGCAGCTTCGCGCGCGCGAAATGATAGCGCGCGCGCCAAGCGAGGAATCGTTCCCGACTGACGCACCGGAGGGCGAGACCCGAGGCCGCTTCAATCAGCTTCATGAAGTCGGACCAGAAGACTCATTCAAAGCCTTGCCCCTTCAGATACTCGATCATGGCCGGCACGGACCTCAGCTTCTCGAAGTCCTCGACCTCGAGCGATAGGTCGAAGGTTTGCTCCAGGGCCATCATGAGATTGATGTGACCGAGCGAGTCCCAGGCCGCGAGGTCTTCGTCCCTGGTGAGCTCGGTAACCGAATCCGGGGGCAACTTCAGCGTGGCCGCGATCGCTTCTCGCAGCTGCTCGAAGATCGTCATCTGCTGGTTCCGACCTCTACCGTTATCGGGAACTCCGACTCCGCCTTCGCCGGCGCCGTGACTAGGTCGCGGCGGTACTGCCCATCGGCACACCTCTCGAAGTTTTGCCTGGGCAGGAAATTCTCGACGAGGACGTTCTTGGGGGTCGGAATGTACGACCCCATCACCTCTTTCACGCCGCTCTCGGCCAAGCGCCGGAGCAACGTGTGCAAAAATGCCGACTCTGCCTCGCGTCCTATGACCCGACAGGACATGAGGAACGAATCGATCTCCGCACGCTCGGGCGAGACCATGCGGATGAGGGCGAGCCCCACGATGCCACTGTCACCGAACACGTCGGCCAGAGAAAAGTGCGCCACCAGCCAATCTCTTGAACAGATGAAGGCCCGCATCTGTTCCTCATTGTACCGGCGCGTCGTAAGGGTGAACTGGTTGGTCTTCTTCGTAAGCTGAGCGAGTCGGGCCAGGTGCGACGAGTCGTTCAAGCCGATGGTCATCTTCATGCTCAGGGAGAGGAGATACTCCCGTGAATCTCCGCCGCCTTGTTCGGCACGCTCTTTCGATTCTCGACGTCGACGCTCTTGGGCATAGAGCTCGGTCTTGACCAAATCCTCGGCGGTGAGCGACAGCACCTCGAGTCGGGCGACGGAGTCCAGGCAGGCCGGCAGATGGACCGGTTGCCGCGGAACTTGTATCACCTCGACCAGAGGAAGCGCTTGGCGGACCGCGGCGCACTCATGGTCGCTGTCGTCGATGAACACGAAGGACTCCAGACCCAGATTGAGTTCGTCGGCCAGGGACTGAAGGTTGTCCGCCTTGGCCAGCCAATTGACCCGACGCGCAGCGAAGTGCTCGTCGCGCAGCAGCTGGTGCGGGTGCTCCTTGAGCACCTGGTCCACGTCGGCCGGGTTGTTCTTGCTACAGAGCGCCAGAATGAATCCGCGCTGCTGAAAGTCGAGAAGCCGTCGCTGAAAATCCAGGTAGGCGTTGCCTGGGTAGTCCGGCCCCAGCGCGATGCCATGTACTCCGTCCTCTCCGATGATTCCGCCCCAGAGGGTGTTGTCCGCGTCGAGCACGATGACCTTGGCCCTGGGCAGTTTGATTGCAGTGCCGATACTGACGACACGATGAGCCACCTCTCGGGCCGCGTCGACGCCAAAAGGGAAGCGGAAAGAATACCAAAGGCGCTGGTCGAAGAAGGCTTGCCGGCCTACCTGTTGCAGAACGTCGTCCAGGTCGAGAAAGAGCGACGCCTGGACGGACTCGCGCAGGTACTGCCCGACGCGCGCCTTGAGGTTCGCCCACCATACGCTTTCAGACCGCTCGGACTGAGCATCGTAGATGCCGAGTCCGAGAGAAAGGGCCGAGGGCAGAATTGTCAGCACGAGATGTCCCACGTCTTGCGCCCGGAACCGGCCCACCACGTCACGCAGTCGTTCGAGGGACTCGGCGGCGAGAGTCTCCTGTTGCGGGCGGCTAAATCGAACCAATGGCTTCGCCAGATCCGGATGAAGGTCTTCCCGGCGGAGGAGCAGCAGAGTCAAGTCGGGCTTGTGTGTCACCAGCCCGGAGTCTTCCTGCGCCTCGTGCGGACTCAGTCCGTACGGGGCATGATACGGTTCCAGCTTCAATCCTTGGAGGACGGCAGCCAAATCGAGCCACGGGTTCAACAGGTCACTCGTGTACGTGTGCACGATTCCCAGCCGTAGCGCTTGGACGACCGGCTCCAGGGACTGGGCGTGCGCGACGACTTGCTGCGCCTGCGGAAGAGTGATCTTTATTCCTGAACCGGCGACCAGCGCGCGCAGCTCGGTCCGCGACCGAGCGGTTAGCAGGTTTTCGAATTGATCTTGAGTTTTCCTCACGGCCGCAAATCCTCAGTACCGCTCTCTATTATCCTTTGGCAGGGTCCAATTCTCCAACTGGCTTTGCCTGTTGCGAGAGGTCGCTTCCATTCTGCCGTGCTCACTCACCTGTATCCAAGCACCTGGCGGGACGGGGCGGCGCCGGGAACATACCGAAAAGCCCACACATTTCTCATGGAGATCACGTCTTTCAGAAGAAACACGTGGTTATGAACGTCGTAGATCAGGCGGTTGCCGGATGCGGTCGTGGGGGGCAGGGGAGCCTGGTACGGCAGGGGAGTCCACACATCCTGAGCGGTGTCGTACACCCACATGTCGCTCAGAGGGTCTCCGCCCGCTCCACCACCCACCAGCAGAATCGTGCCGGTGTCGGGATCGAAAGCGATGTTCCCGGCGTAGCGGGCGGGAGGTGATATTGGCGGCTTGCGCTTCCGCCACAGGCGCGACCCGGCGTCGAAAGTCCAGGTCTCTCCCGACTGACCGCCTCCGAACATCACGAATACGTGGTTTCGGCCGTCGTATACCAGCGCCGGAGCCGCGCGGTCGGAGGGACTGCCGCCGACCTCGGTCCATGTGTTCTTGTCGGGCTCATAGAGCCAGGCCGGGCCGCGCGTGGTCAGCATGACCCCCCGGTCAGGATCGAACGCGCTGGCCACACTGTGATAGAGATTCGGCTCTACCGCCGGGGTCATTCGCTTGCCCCGCCCGGCGCGGACATCGTAGATGTAGGTCTGGTATCCGGTGTTGCCGTGCAGAGTCATATTGCCTCGCGTAATGTACCAGTCCCGCCGCGGATCGATGACCACGTTGCCCTGATCGTGCCCCACCCCCGGGAGATACTCGCTCCAGGCAGCCTCGGTGACCTCCAGGACGTCCCAGCGATTCTGGGCGAAATCGTAGGCGAGGAGTGCGTTCTGGTCCTCGCCCCCACCAGTCTCAAAGGCGTGGTACTTCGCGAAGACAAGGCCCTTCTTTAGACCGGGGGAATAGACGAAGGTGCTATATCCCTCATCTCCTACTCCGCTCCCCGAGACGACGCCGCCGGCTCGAAGATTCACCCACGTGTTGGCGGGCAGGCTGCTCGCCGCGAGGGGCTGCTGGGCTCGACCCGACGCCAGGAAGCCCCCGGTTGCGGCGCACACCAGCGTCGCCACAGCGAGCCCGAGCCGCGCGCGGAGCCGGAGCCTCACGGCAGTGCCCGCACGTAGACCTGCTTGGTCGCGGGAGACGGATTCTTCTCGGCCCACGCCAGGAATGCGACTCCCGGCGCGGCTCCGAGAGCCGGCCCGTCGGGTGCGCCGGCTTCTCGGTCCACGTTCAGCGGGCCAACCGGAGGTCCCCATCCACCCGGATCCAGCGTGCGGGCGTAGAGTCGCCCCCGTTGCCCCGGCACGCCCTCGGTCCACGCCAGCCATACCCGTGAGCCGTCGGACGCGAGAGCCGGGCGCCCGGCCTCACCGTGGTCGGGGTCGACGTTGAGACTCCCGGGCGCGGCAGTCCACCTGCTACCGTCCCAGCTCTTGACGTAGATCCGGTTGTTCCCGGCCACACTGCGCTCTTGCCAGGCAAGCTGCAGTGCTTGCCCGGATCCGGCGAGGGCGACACAGTTCGCAAATCCGCTGCGCGAGGCGTTGAGCGATCGGCCGATCCGCGTCCACTCGCTCCCCGTCCACTTCGCCACGTGCACCTGCGCCCGCCCGCCCGCAGGGGCGGTCGCCGCCTCGGACCACGCGAGGTGTGGCGCCCCCGCCGCATCGATCAGGGCCAGATCGAGCATCCGGGTATTGTCCGCCGACTCTGCCCGCACGTCCTGGCCTACCTGGAGCCATCGGTCGCCACTCAGGCGCTTCACAACAACTACGTTGTAGGTGCCACGATTCGGAATCCGGCGCACCTCGATCCACGCCGCATGGACCACACCGCCTACCGCAGCGAGCGCCGGGGTTCGCGCGGCGATTTCCGGGTCGGTGTTCAGGGCCCGGTTGGGCATGTCGGCGTTGGCGTCGGGGGCCCACTGGGAACCATCCCAGTGGGCCACGAACACCGAGGACCGGATATCCTTGCCGTCGATGACCCCCCAGCCGTATCCGCCTCCTTCGTACCAGGCCACGTACGGCGTGCCGTGCAGGATCGCCAGGGCAGGCGCGTACCCCTCCGTCCACCGCCCACCTGGGTCACGATTAGTGTGTCCGATACGGCCTCCCAGACTCTGCCAGGATCCTTGTGCCCAGCGCTTGACCCACGTGCCGACGTACTCCCAGCTCTCCGGCCTCGCGTGCTGCGACCAGGCGACGTACACCGTCCCGTCCTTTGCGACGGCGACGTTCGGATGAAAAGCCCATCCCTGCGGGTCGGCGCTCAGGCTCCCGCCGAGGAGCGTGGCGGGGGAACCCGCCGGCGTGGCCGAGCCCTGCAGGCTTCCGACCGCCGTCCCGATGAGCCCGAGGAGAACTGCGATTGCGCGCTTCACGGCAGGATCGCCAGGGCCTGGTTGATGAGTTGGATGGCCTTGCCCAGGTCCTCCGTGGAGCGCTGGAGATAGTCCGCGCGCGAGACGCCCAGGCTGCTCAGCAGGTCGACCGGGGTACGCGACAGATTCCACGCTTTGTCGACCCGCTTGTACGCCAACTCCTTGATGGGGTCCGGGAGTATGCCCTTCTTGCCACCGTTCCACTCCTGCTCAAGCTCGAAGCCGTGGCGGCCGGCGCGCACGAGCGCGTACGTCTCGCGGGCCTTCTTGACGAGAATCGGATCCAAGGGAACCGAATCGTCGATCGGGGTCGACTGCAGACCCGCCAGCACCTCGCCGCCCAGCGTGACCGCCAGCTTCAGCTGGCTTTTGATCACCGCTGTGTCCCTGCTCGACTTGAGCATGCTCTCGGGGACACCCTGTGCCCGGGCTGGCCCGGCGAGGCCTAGCAGGGCGAGCAGAGTGGCGAGCGCGAGACCAAGGCCCGAACGATGTGAACGAGTCATGAACACCTCCTTGGGTCAGGCCCCATCGCGGCCGGCCGAGGCGGTAGCGCTCCGGAGCGGCAGAGGGGCGGTCACGAGCTCCTCGAGGCGAGGCAGCAGCGCGCTCCAGTTGTGATTCTCCTCCACGCAGGC
>Ga0070706_100003245_pt1 | contig 16072 bp, 19 predicted proteins | sample KBSK5501metaG_FD_65476 | JGI IMG/M metagenome (GOLD analysis project Ga0070706, IMG submission 65476) | Corn, switchgrass and miscanthus rhizosphere microbial communities from Kellogg Biological Station, Michigan, USA - KBS K5-50-1 metaG | ecosystem: Host-associated > Plants > Roots >...
CGTTCCTTCTCTTAGGGTTGGCTGACCACTAACGCATCCGCTTTCTCTCTTCTTCCTCGATCTCTTTGCGGCGACGCTCTTCCTCTTCCTCCGCCTGGAGCTGCAGCTCCCACTCGGCGGGCGGCTCGGCTTCCAGAGCCGGGGTCGCCGGCGTAGCCGCCGACTTCACGATGTCTGGGTTGCGCCGAGTGAGGCCTTCCTGAACGGCGTCTGCGACGATCCTCGTAAGGAGCGCGCCCGCGCGGATCGCGTCGTCGTTCCCAGGGATCGCGTAGTCCACCTCGTCGGGATCGCAGTTGGTGTCGATGATCGCGACGACGGGGATGCCAACCTTCCGAGCTTCCTTGACGGCGATGTGCTCTTTCCGCGTGTCGACCACCCAGATCGCGCTCGGCAAGCGAGTCATGTCTCGGATACCGCCGAGGTTCTTCTCGAGGGTCTCCTTCTCTTTGCGCAGCTTGAGGACTTCCTTCTTCGGAAGGACGTCGAACGTCCCCGTGCTCTCCATCGCCTCGAGCTCGCGCAAGCGGGCGAGGCGCTTCGAGATCGTCTGGAAGTTGGTGAGCATCCCGCCGAGCCACCGCTGGTTCACGTAGGGCATCCCCACCCGTTTTGCCTCTTGTTCGATCGGCTCCTGGGCCTGCTTCTTCGTGCCGACGAAGAGGATCGACCCACCGAACGCGACGGTGTCGCGAACGAACGAGTAGGACTTCTCGATCCCGAAGACGGTCTTCTCGAGGTCGATGATGTAGATCCCGTTGCGCTCGCCGAAGATGAATCGCTTCATCTTGGGGTTCCAGCGCCGAGTCTGATGGCCGAAGTGAACACCGGCCTCCAGCAGCTGTTTCATCGTTACAACAGACGCCATGCGTCCTCCTTGTGGTTACGCCTCTGCCTGCGTCTTCTCGGAACTGCCGCCCCGCTCTGCGGGGACCGTGGCGAACCGATCGGCAGGCATGTGAATTGCCCTCTTCAGGGCTGGGAGGCATGGTACCAGCCGCGCGCGCGGCCAACCACGGTCCGATCTACGGTATCGGCGCCAAGTGGATGACCCGCCAGAGGTTCCGGCGGATCGAGGCGAGCAAGTAGGGCTCAGGGTCGAGGTAGTCGGCGCCCGAGCGCAGTCCGAAGTGGAGATTCGGCTCCTCGCCCGCAGCCCCAGGACCCGAGCGGGCGATCTGCTGACCCTGGGTGACCGCCTGGCCTTTCTTCACGAGAAGGGCGCTGAGGAACGAATAGGTCGTTCGCAGTCCGCCCGGGTGATCGATGGAAACGAAGAGGCTGCCGCCGACCTGTCCTGCGAACGACACCGTGCCGCCGGCCGCAGCCACGACGATCGTGCCGACCCGCGCGCCGAAATCGATCCCTCGGTGCCCGGCCGCATACGGCGTCGGCGGCGCCTCGAAGTGTCTGGTGATGGGGCCGGGCACCGGCTGAACAAGGTCGATGGGGACGCCCCTCGCGGCCGGCGCCGCGACGATGACCGCGATGGCCAGAAGGACGAGAGCTCGTCGCATCGAACGAAAGTACGGTAAGGCGCCGCGGCGACCAAGGAACGGCAGGACGGGAAGAGCGGGTCAGCCTTCGGAGATCTCGGCGTTCATCTTGTTGCGAAGCTCGAGCACCGCTTTCGTGTGCATCTGGCACACGCGCGACTCCGTCACGCCTAAGACGCTTCCGATCTCTGCCAGCGTCAGGCCCTCGTAGTAGTAGAGCGTTATCACGAGGCGCTCGCGTTCGGGGAGGATATTCACCGATTTCGCGAGGATCTGACGCGTTTCCTCGCTCTCGAACGTCATCACCGGGTCGGGCGCGTCGGCGTCCTCCAGCGTGTCGACGAGCGACACCTTCTCGCCCTTCTCGCCGCCCGGTGAAAGCAGCTCATCGAGCGCAACCACCGATACGAGGTTGATCTGATTCAGCATCTCCGCGAGGTCGTCGATCGACACGCCGAGCTCTTCGGCCAGCTCGCCGTCGGTCGGCGGACGGCGCAGATCGTTCTCGAGCTTGCCGATCGCCCGCTCCACCTCGCGCGCTTTCGATCGAACCGAGCGCGGGATCCAGTCGATCGCGCGCAACTCGTCGATGATCGCTCCCCGGATCCGGCTGATCGCATACGTCTCGAACTTGATCTCACGCTCAGGGTCGAACTTCTCGATCGCGTCGATCAAGCCGAAGATGCCGTAGGAGACGAGGTCGGCCTGCTCGATGTTCTGAGGGAGACCGACGGACACGCGGCCGGCGACGTATTTCACCAGCGGCGAGTAGTTCAGGATCAGGCGTTCGCGGGCGTTCGGATCCGCGGTGGCCTTGAATTCCTTCCAGAGGGCACCAAGGATCGAGCTCTCGGCGGCTTCGGCTGCGAGCTCCGCGGAGGTCCGCTGCTTCGCTTCCGTTGCCCGACCGCGAGCGCGAGGGGGGCTCTCAGGCCCTTGGGTGCGCTTGGTCATAAACCTTCCGGAGACGCTCTCTCGAGACGTGAGTGTAGATCTGGGTGGTCTTGACGTCCACGTGTCCGAGCAGCTCCTGAACGCTGCGCAGGTCCGCGTTGCCCTCTAGGAGATGGGTGGCAAATGTGTGCCGGAACGTGTGGGGGGACACCTTTCCTCCTGGAATGACCTCTTTCGCGTACTTCTCTACCATCGCGCGCACATCCCGTTGTCCGATCCGGCGGCCTTTGCGGTTGTAGAACAGCGCAGCGGGTGGAGAACCTTCCCGGATCGTTTGGCCGCGCGCGTGGGTGATGTAGCGCCTGAGGGCATCCATCCCCGGCTGACCCAGGGGCACCAACCGCTCCTTCCGTCCCTTCCCGACGACACGCAGACGCGCCGCAGCGAAATCGACGTCTTCGAGGTCGAGCGCCGTGAGCTCTCCAACGCGCACCCCGGCCCCGTACAACACCTCGAGGATCGCGCGGTCGCGGGTGCCGAATGCGTCGTCACCTGGCGGCAGGCCGAGCAGCGTGTCGACCTGTGACGACTTGATGATCTGCGGCAGAGTCCTTCCGCGCTTCGGCGCAGACACGAGCGCAGCGGGGTTATCGGCGCGAAGCTTCCGTCGTACGGCGAACCGATAGAAGGTTCGCAGACACGATGCCTTGCGCGCGATGCTGGTGCGCGCGTCGCCGAGCGTCATCCGCTGCGCGAGGAAGCGCCGGATCGCTTTCGCATCCGCGCGCATCGGATCGACGTGCAGGCGCGCGCAGAACTCGATGAACTGAGAAAGGTCTCTGCGGTACGCCGCGACCGTGTTCGGAGACAGGTTCCTTTCGCCGGCGAGGTGCCGAAGGAACTCCTCGACGGCGTCCCCAGACGCGCGCACCCCCGCCGTTGATGCCATGAACGCTCCCTGTCGATGAGCGGGGCCGTACCGTCACTATCGGTGGGCGGTCGCCGGGGGTCAAGGACGACGGCCGATCAGGCTCTGCGGTACCCACCCAGCTCGCGCACAAGGACTCCACCGAGCTCGAGGCGGCCGAGGGCGCGCGCAACGAGACCCGGATCGGCCTGCAGGAGAGCCGCCAAACTGTCGGGGTTGGCGGAACGCCCTTTCAACGCGTCGAGGATCCGCGATTCGAGGTCGCCGAACCGAGACATCCCGGCTTCTGCGAGACGTTGCGAGAGTGCCTCAAGGACATCGCCCGCGTTCGCGCAGAGCGCCGCCCCCTCTCGGAGCAGCTGGTGGGGCCCTGCCGACAGCTCGGAACGGACATCGCCGGGTACGGCGAGCACATCACGGCCGTACTCCAGGCAGCGCTTGATGGTGATCATCGCTCCACTCCGCGCGCTGCGAGCTTGAACGAGGATCGTCCCCAGCGACATCGCCGCGATGATCCGGTTGCGCGCGATGAAGTGGTGCTTGTTCGCGCCTGAGCCCAGGGGCAGCTCTGAGACGACCGCTCCTGCTTCTGTGATCCGCCCGTACAACTTCCGGTTGACGATCGGATACGCGCGATCGACGCCCGTGCCAAGTACGGCGATCGTCGTGCCTCCCGCCGCAAGCGCACCTTCGTGCGAGGCCGCGTCGACGCCGCGCGCCATGCCGCTCACGATGCAGATGCCGAGCGAGGCGAGGTCGGCCGCGAGCTTGTACGCCATCTCGAGCCCGTACGCGGTCGGGCCGCGCGCGCCGATGATGGCGACGGGCGGGCCAAGCTCGTCGAGCCGTCTCCCGAGTACCCAAAGCTGCTCGACCGACGGGGTGATCGAGGCGAGCACGTCGGGGAACTCATCGTTTCCGGGCTCGATCCGGCGAGGCGTGGCGTCCGTCACTCCGACGTGTCGTCCATGCGAAAGCTCAGGGCGTCGTCGATGTGCTCTTTCGAGACTTCGTCCACGCCTGCGAGATCCGCGATCGTGCGCGCGACCCGGATCACGCGGTGCGCACCGCGCGCGCTGAGCGACTGCTTCTCGATCCCGACCTCGACGCTCGAACGAGCGGCAGGCTGCAGGAGACAGACCTTGTCGATTTCTCTCGGGGGGATGTCTGCATTCGCTTTCGGACCGTATGCGCCGAAGCGCGCGCGCTGGCGATCTCGCGCGGCTGCCACGCGATCGGCGACTACATCCGATGTCTCCCCGGGCGGAAGCTGGAACAACTCCTTCCGCTTGATACGCGCGACTGCGCACTGAAGGTCGATCCGGTCGATGACAGGGCCGCGGAGCCGTCCGACGTAGTTCGCCTTCGGACCCGGCAAGCACGAGCAGCCCTTTACCGGGTCTCCGTAGAACCCGCATGGACACGGATTCGACGCGGCGATGAGCTGGAAGCGCGCGGGGTACGTTACGGACCAGCGCGCTCGCACGATGCGGATGATCCCGTCTTCGAGCGGCTGCCGCAGCGCTTGCAGCGTTTCCCGGCGGAACTCGGCGAACTCATCCAAGAACAACACGCCGCGATGAGCCAGGGTGACTTCCCCCGGATGAGGGATCCCGCTGCCTCCCCCGATCAAACCCGTCATCGACGCCGAGTGGTGGGGCGCGCGGAAGGGGCGATGCGAAACGAGCGATCCTCCTTCGGGCAGCAACCCCGCGACCGATGAAACGCGCGTCACTTCGAACGACTCTTGCTCGGTCATCGGCGGAAGGATGTCGGGCAACCGACGCGCGAGCATCGTCTTGCCGCCGCCGGGAGATCCGACCATCAACAAGTTGTGGCCGCCGGCGGCGGCGATCTCGAGCGCGCGCTTCGCAGTCGTGTTCCCCCGGACATCGGAAAGGTCAACGCCTGAGCCGTTCAGATCAACCGGGATGGGAGGTCCCCGCCATGCTTCGACGTCGCACTCCCCCCTGAGGCAGCGGATCGCTTCACCGAGATGGCGAACCGGCAAGACATCCACACTGCCGACAAGGGCGGCCTCGCTCGCGTTGGCGATAGGCACCATCACGGCGCGAGCCCCCGTCTCCGCGGCTGCGATGGCTGCGGGAAGTACGCCGCGGATCGGGCGTACCCCGCCGTCGAGGGAGAGCTCGCCCAGAACACACAGGTTGCGCAGCCGCTCCGGTGGGATCCGCTCTTCCGCCGCGAGTATGCCGAGGGCCATCGCGAGATCGAAGCTGCTCCCCGCCTTGCGAAGGTGAGCCGGCGACAGGTTCACCGTCACGCGCTTCAGCGGCCAGGTCTCGGAGGATGACTGGATGGCCGCGCGTACGCGCTCGCGCGCTTCCTGGATCGACGGGTCGGGGAGCCCGACGATGGTGAACACCGGAAGCCCCTGCGAGATCGCGACTTCAACATCCACTGGATGGCCGTCCATCCCAACGACGGCGACGCTTTCGGCTTTCGCGATCACCTTAGAACGCGTCCTCGAGATGCGTGACGAGGAAGCCGGCGCGATCGCGCGCGATGTCGACGACGTCGAAGCGGATCGTGCCCGCGCGGGGATGCCGCTCGGCTAAGTAACGGGTTGCGAGCGCGCGGATGCGACGCTGCTTGCGCCGGGTAACGGCTTCTGCCGGTGACCCGAAGGCGGCTGAGCGCCGCGTCTTCACTTCGACGAACGCTAGGATCCCGCCGCGCGAAGCGACGATATCTATCTCACCTTCACGGAAGCGAACGTTGCGATCGACGATCTGCCAGCCGCGCGTCGCGAGATAGCGCGCGGCAAGCGTTTCACCGATCTGGCCCAATCGCCGTCGATCCGGCTCTTTCCGCTCCATCGCGCGCACGACGGTACCCCGACGGCGTGACCGTCTCGATAGCGCGAACACCTCGAGCGGCGCGCGCGTCGCAAGTGGAGCGAAGGAATTCGAGAGGAAGGGAAGGAGGTGCTAGCGCGACGCCCAGATGACCAGCGCCAGGATCGCGATTGCCGTGGAAACGAGCAGCGTGATGTCGAGGACCTTGGTGCCTCGGTACTTGCGCAGCGGGTTGTAGCCCATCGCGGCGATGCTATCGCGCGCGACCTACGTGCGCTCTATGCCCTCGGGGGAATCGGGAACCTCGGAACGCTTCAGCTCCTCGATGTTGACATCGCTGAACGTCAGTACACGCACGCTGGAAACGAAGCGAGCGCTACGATACATGTCCCACACCCACGCGTCGGTGAGGGTCAGCTCGAAGTATGTGTCGGATCCGTCCGTGCGCTGATCGAGCTTCACGCCGTTGGCGAGATAGAAGCGTTTGTCGGTCTCGATCACGTACGCGAACATCGGTAGAACGTCGCGATATTCGCGGTAGAGCGCAAGCTCCATGTCGGCTTCGTACTTCTCAAGATCGTCGACGCTCACGCTTGAACCTCCACCTCGGTCTCCGAGAGGAACTCTTCGTCGCCGCTCGCCCAGAGACGCATCTGTCCGACCCCGGTGAACGTTAGCCGGTGATGCGGCGAGGGGCCGAGGGTTTCGAGCGCGCGCCAGTGCTCGGGCGTGCCGTACCCCTTGTTCTCATCGAAGCCGTAGCCTTTGAAGCGGCGGTTCAGATTCACCATGAGCCGGTCGCGCGTCACCTTCGCGACAACAGATGCGGCTGCGACTGCGATCGAGACGCGGTCGCCTTTCTTGATCGCGAGCGACGGGAAGGGAACGCGGCGTACCGGGAAGCCGTCCACCAGTAGGTACTCCGGAGCGGGACGGAGCCGCATGGCCGCCTCGCGCAACGCGCGCAGGTTCGAGCGGTGCAGGCCGCGGCGGTCGATCGACGTCGACGGCACGCGTACGAGGGAGATGGCGACGGCTTGGCGCTGGATCTCAGAACAGAGCCGCGCGCGCGCAAGCGGAGTCAGCAGCTTCGAGTCGCGAAGGCCGGGAAGCTCGGCGTCGTGGGGAAGGATCACCGCACACGCGACCAGCGGGCCGGCCAGCGCACCGCGCCCGGTCTCGTCGACGCCGGCGACGAGGCCGAACCCAGCGTCACGTAAACGACGCTCGATGCGTCCGTCGGGCTCCAGCATGACCATCTGGGCCGGAGGATACAGCGAGCCCCGGACGATACCCAGGGCGCCCGTTCAGGCGGCCCGGCGACGCCGGCGAACAGCTCCGGCCCCGAGCACGAGAACCGGCGCCATCTGCGCAAACGCACCAGCCGGAGCATTTGCATATTTCGGCCGGTGGAAGAACCCGAAGCGGCCGACGGGCCAGATCCTGATGAATGCTCGCCCGATGATCGCCTTCTTCTTGATCGGGCCGAGGCTGGTCCGACTGTCGGCAGAATTCGCGCGGTTGTCTCCCATCACGAAGTACGAGTTCGGCGGGATCGTGAACGGGCCGTACGAGGTCGCATCGCGGTTCTCTTGGTTGATGTACGGCTCAGTGAGATCGAAGGAGCCGCCGCCGGGCGTTTTTATGTTCACCACGCCGTTCGTGATCTGGATGGTCTCCCCCGGTAGCCCGATCACCCGCTTGATGAAGTCGCGCGATGCCGGCTTCGTGACGCCGAGCCCTTCGGTCAGGAAACTTCGGACCCGACCCCAGAACGACTTCGGCGGACCGGACTTCTCGATGAAGACGATGATGTCGCCACGACGGGGAGGATGGATCCGGTAGACGAGCTTGTTCACGAGCACCCGGTCCCCGACCCTCAGCGTGGGAACCATGGACTCCGACGGGATGAAGAACGCTTGCAGCAAGAACGTCTTGATCAGAAGGGCGAGACCGAACGCGATGATGATGAGGATCGGAAGCTCTTTGAGGAAGCTCCCCTCCTTTTTCCTCTTCTTCTGCGGCGGCCCGGGAGTCTCAGATATGGGAACAATCCCGTCCGGCGGCATCGGTGGCCGCGATGGCGGCTGCGTCGACGGCAGGACCGAACCGGTTGCTACCGGCCGCTCGTGCTCTTCATCGGGCGGAATGCCCGTGACGTCATCCATGGCTCGAAGACTCTAGCGCGCGCGCTCACACAGGGACGGAGCCGCGTTTCATGCCTTTCGTCGGCGAACGACGGCGCCGATCCCAAGCACGAGAGCCGCCACCGGAACGGATGGGGAAGGAACTGCCGAGGCTGAGTTGTTTCGCCGGACGCCGTACGAAGGCAGATGCACCAAACCGATCCTTCCGAGCGGCCATATCTTCACGAATGCTTTTCCGACGAAGTCCGATCGCTTGATCCCGGGCGGGTTGCGGAAGCGGCTGTCTTGAGAATTCTCCCGGTTGTCCCCCATCACGAAATACTGTCCCGCGGGGATCGTGGTCGGCTTCTGCACCGGCCCTTGCGGACACGACGGCGACGTCCCACACGGAACGAGCGTGCCGTTGTTGGAAGCGCGCGCGATATACGGCTCGTTGAGCTTGAACCTCTTCCCGTGCACCGGCGTGATGTACACGCCGCGAGACGTCACTTGGATCGTTTCGCCGGGAAGGCCGATGATCCGCTTGATGAAGTCGGTCTCCTTCGGCGTCGTCACGCCGAGCCCTTCGGTCAGGAAGCTCTTGACCCGCGAAAAGATGCTCCGGTGAGCGGAGTCGTGCTCCGCGATGAACACGACGATCTCGCCGCGCTGCGGAGAGCGGAATCGCCACGCCAGCTTATTGACCAGAACCCGGTCGCCGTTACATCCGTCACACCCATATAGCGTCGGCTCCATCGACTGCGACGGGATGTAGAACGCTTGGACCAGAAACGTCTTCATCAGCAGTGCAAGGATGAACGCGATCAAGATAAGGACGGGGAGCTCACGCAGGAACGCGATGCGGCTCTTCTTCTCGGGTGGCGCTCCGGCCGGTTGCGTCGGCCAGCTCGATTGAAGACCCGGTTCGGTCCTCGTCGGATCGTCCATCGAGCTCACCGCGGCGATGCCGCGGCTACTCGGCTGCGTTTGCCGGCGGTGCGGGTTCCTCGGCCACGGAAGCTTCCGGCTCGACGGCCGCTTCGGGCTCGGCTGTCGCTTCTTCGGCGATGGCGGCTTCGGTCAGTGCCTCTTCAACCGCCGTCGTCGCCTCTTCGGTCGCAACAGCCTCAGCTTCGGGCTCTTCGGGAACGTCGGCTTCCGGCTGCCACTCTTGGATACGGCTGCGCCGCTCCTCGATCTTCGCGCGACGGCCCGAGAGCTCGCGCAAGTAGTACAGCTTCGCGCGCCGGACCTTCCCGTGCCGGACGATCTCGAGCTTCGCAACGGCCGGCGCGTGGATCGGGAACGTCCGCTCCACGCCGACGCCGAAGGAGATCTTTCGAACGGTGAACGACTCGCGCAGGCCGCCGCCGCGCCGTGCGATCACCACGCCCTCGAAGACCTGGAGCCGCTCACGGCCGCCCTCGCGCACCTTCACGTGCACCTTGACCTGGTCGCCGGGACGGAACGGAGGGATGTCCTTGCGCAGGCGCGTCCGCTCGATAAGGTCGACTTTGTTCATCAGATGCTCCAGGGCGTTGGCGAGATGCTGGTTGAGAGCCCGTCCGGGCCGGGGGCCTATGCTACCGGCTGAACCCTTCTTTCGCACCCTGCCTAGTCGCCGAGGAGGTCCGGCCGCCGCTCCTTGGTCCGCTCCGTGGCCTGCTCACGACGCCAGCGCTCGATCGCGGCGTGATCGCCGGAAATCAAAACATCGGGAACGCTCATCCCACGGAACTCGGCCGGCCGTGTGAAATGCGGATAGTCGAGCAGCCCGGTCGAAAACGACTCCTCCACGAGCGAGGCGGGCTCCCCGACAACTCCTTCGAGCAGACGCGTCACAGCTTCGACGACGACGACCGATGCCGATTCGCCGCCGGCAAGAACGTAATCCCCGATCGAGATCTCGTCCGTCGCGAGCCCCGTCGCAACGCGCTCGTCTATGCCCTCGTACCGGCCGCACATCAGCACGAGGTGCGCCTCTGCCGAAAGCTGCTCGGCGGCGCGCTGATCGAAGCGACGGCCCGCCGGCGTGAGCAACACGCGTCGCGCAGCCTCCCAGCCGCCGATCGCCTCGACCGCCTCGAACCACGGTTCCGGTTTCATCACCATCCCCGGCCCGCCGCCGAACGGCTCGTCGTCGACGGTGCGATGCCGGTCGGTCGTGTGCGCGCGCAAGTCGTGCACCCGTATGTCGAGCAGCCCTTTCGCGCGCGCCTTGCCGAGCAACGCAGCGTCCAGTGGGCCGCTGAAGTATTCGGGAAAGATCGTGACGATGTCGATCCGCATCAGAACAACCCGTCGGGTGGGCGCAACACGATCGTCTGCTCCTTTCGGTCGACCGCCACCACGATGTCACGCACAGCGGGTACCAAGACCTCACCCTTGCGCGCGCCGACCACCCACAGATCCCCGCCGGGGCTCTCGTCGACGCGTCTCATGGTTCCGAGGGGTGTTCCGCTCTCGTCCGTCACCGCGAAGCCGACGAGCTCATGCGGGTAGAACGACCACTCATCCTCGAGCGCGCGCGCCTCGTCCGCCGGGATCGTGAGCTCGGTGCCGCGAAGGGCTTCCGCGGCCGACCGGTCCGGCACTTCGTCGAATCGCACGAGCAGCCGGCCCTGGTGCGCGCGCGCCGTTGCGACGATCAGCGGACGGTCGCCGGCAAAAACCCGAGCACCGACTTCGAACCGGTCCGGCGCGTCGGACACGACTTCGATCGCAACCTCACCCTGGATCCCGTGTGCTTTCGCGATACGGCCCACGATGAGCCGCTCCGGCTTCACCGGCTCAGTCGGCGATCTCGACGATCGCGTGCACGCCCGCGCGCGCGGCGGCGGCTCTGGTGACCTGGCGCAGTGCGCGCGCGATGCGTCCGCTCCGTCCGATCACCCGGCCCATGTCTTCCTGGTTGACGTGCAACCGGTAGACCAGACCGCGCTCGGTTTGGACCTTCTCAACCCGCACGTCGTCCACGTTGGAGACCAGAGAACGGGCGAGGTACCCGAGGGTGTCGCCGACGAGGTCGGGTTCGATGGGCGCGCTTGCTGCCGGCGTTACTTCGCCGGACGCTTCGACGCCGTCGCCTGCTTGTGTTTCTGCCATATCCCGGTCCGCTTCAGAAGCGCCGTCGCGCTCGCGCTCGGTTGCGCGCCCAATGCCAGCCAGTGCAGTGAGCGCTCTTCGTCCAGCTCGATCAGCGAGGGGTTCGTCAGCGGGTTGTAGTTGCCCAGGATCTCAACGAAGCGCCCATCGCGAGGCGACCGCTGGTCGGCGACGACCACACGGTAAGAGGGCTGCTTGCGCTTGCCCGTTCGAAGAAGACGGATACGTACCACGGCTCGCAAAGGGTACCCGAAGGCACAACGTGACGCTACAGGGCGACGCTACACACCTATTTCCGCTTGCGTTTCTTGCCCTTTGCGTGCTGCTTCGGCCGGTGGGGCCTTTGCTTCGGCTTGCCGCGTCCGGGGGCCGGCCCGGCGCCCGGTGGTCGCATCCCGTGCGGCAGAGAGGGCATTCCACCGCCGCCGGCCATCGCGCGCATCATCACCTTCACTTGGTCGAACTGGCGTACAAGAGCGTTCACGTCCGACACCATCCGGCCGCAACCGCGCGCGATCCGCTGCCGGCGGGAGTTGTTGATGATCGTGGGGTCGTGCCGCTCCGCCGGTGTCATCGACTGGATGATCGCCTCGACCCGGCTCAGCTCTTTCTCATCGAAGTCGACGTCCTTCAGGGCGCCCTTCATCCCCGGCATCATCCCGAGCAGGTTCGTGAGCGGGCCCATCTTTCGAAGCTGACGCATCTGCTTCAAGAAGTCTTCGAGCGTGAAGGTGGCCTTGCGCATCTTCTCTTCGAGCTCGTCGCGTTCCGACTCGTCGAAGGCTTCTTCCGACTTCTCGATGAGCGTCAGCATGTCGCCCATGCCCAGGATCCGCGACGCCAGACGATCCGGGTGGAACGGCTCGAACGCGTCCAGTCGCTCGCCTGTCGATGCGAACTTCACCGGTCGTCCGGACACCTGTGCGATCGACAAAGCTGCGCCGCCACGCGCATCCCCATCGAGCTTCGTCAGGATGATCCCCGTGTAGTCGACGCGCTCGAGGAACGCCGTTGCGACGTTCACGGCATCCTGACCGGTCATCGCGTCGGCGACGAAAAGGGTTTCCCTCGGCGATATGCGATCACGGATCGCAGCGGCCTCGTCCATCATCTCTTCGTCAACGTGGAGCCGGCCCGCCGTGTCGACGATCACAACGTCGCGCATCAACCGCTTCGCTTCTTCAAGGCCGGTCGCCGCGACTTCGACTGCGCTCATGCCCGTGCGCGCGATCACGGGTACATCGACTTCGTCGCCGAGCAGCTTCAGCTGCTCGACCGCCGCTGGACGGCGAAGGTCGCACGCGACGAGGAGCGGCCGTTTCCCTTTGCTTTTCAGCAGCAGGGCGAGCTTGCCGGCGGCCGTCGTCTTCCCAGAGCCCTGCAGCCCTGCGAGCATAATCACGGTCGGCGGCTTCGACGACCACGTAAGCGGCGACGTCTTTCGACCGAGGATCTCGACGAGCTCGTCGTTCACGATCTTCACGATCGTCTGGGCAGGCGTTAGCGCTTTTCGCACCTCTTCACCCATCGCGCGCTCTCGCACCCGGCCGATGAATGCGCGCACAACGTCGGTGTGAACGTCTGCTTCGAGCAGCGCAAGCCGAACCTCGCGCAAGACGTCGTCGATCTGCTGCTCGGACAGGCGTCCGCGACCGCGGAGGCGGCCGAATATGCCTTCGATCCGTTCGCTTAAGGTGTCGAACACGACGCCATGTTATCGGCGCCGGCGCATGCCGTTTTCGGCTGCGTTAGGCCTGGGGCGAGGGCTGCTCGGAATCGTCGCCGTAGAGACGTTCGGCGCTCAAGATCGACTCGGCGATATCGCGCATCTTGCGGTTCTCGTCCTGGCTGGCTTTCTGCATGCGGCGGTACGCCGCATCTTCGGTTACCTCGAGCCTGCGCATGAGAACCCCTTTGGCACGCTCCACGACCTTCCTCGTTTCGAGCATGCCGCGAAGGTTGTCCGCGTCCTGCCGAGCGGCGCGCAAGTCGCTCGCGCGCCCGACGGCCGTCGTGGCGATCGCGGCAAGAACCTCCGGCTCGACACTGCGCGTAAGGACTGCGAATGCGCCGCATTCGGCGTATTCCTTCGCGGAAGACGCATCGGGGGCGATGACGACACTGGCAACTTCCCCGGCGAGGATCGACAAGCCCCCCACGAAGTCCGGGTCCCCGGACACCAGCACGAGATCCGCCGTCCGGCTGGCGACGAGATCGCAGATGCTGTCCCAGGTGGGAGATTCACCAACGAGCTCGAAGCCTGCGTCACTGGCGAGGTCGAGCAGGGCCGACCGGGTGGTACCGCCGTCGGCAATCACGACACGCATCGGTCGCATAGAAGTTCTTTCTTCCCCAATCGTCATCGGTCATGACGGAACATGTCTTTACTGCCCGTATTCCCCCAACGGCGCGAGGCCTTCAGGGAGTTATCCCCAGGAGGTCGTCCACAAAACCTTGAGGGTCGAAGGATGCGAGGTCGCCGACCCCCTCGCCTAAACCGACGAGCTTCACGGGGATGCCGAGTTCTTGCTGGACGGCTATCACGATCCCGCCCTTCGCCGTGCCGTCCAGCTTCGTGAGGACGAGCCCGGTCACGCCGGCCACCTCGGCGAATGCGCGCGCCTGAACCACGCCGTTTTGGCCGGTCGTCGCGTCGAGGACCAGCAGGACCTCGTCCGGCTCCCCGGTTTCTCGCTCGAGGATCCGCCGGATCTTCCCAAGCTCTTCCATCAAGTTCTTCTTCGTTTGGAGCCGTCCAGCGGTGTCTACGATCAGCACGTCGAAGTTGCGCGCGCGAGCTGCGGCGATGCCGTCGAACACGACCGCAGCCGGGTCGGCTCCCGGCGCGTGCTTCACGATCTCCGCGCCGGATATCTCCGCCCATCTTTCGAGCTGCTGGTCGGCTGCGGCGCGGAAGGTGTCGGCCGCAGCGAGCACAACCGCCCTGCCCTCATCTCGGAGCTGGGCCGCGAGCTTGCCGATCGTCGTCGTCTTTCCCGTGCCGTTCACCCCGGTCATGAGCCACACCGTCACGCCGGTCGATTTCTGTCGCAGGGAACGGTCGGGATCTCCAAGCGCCGCGAGCAGCTCTTCGCGAAGCGCGCTCATCCCGTTGCCGATGTCTTTTCGCGCGCGCAGTGAACCGACGATCCGTTGGGTTGCCGAGACGCCCACATCGGCCCGGAGTAGCACCTCTTCCAGCTCCTCCCACTGCTCGGGGGTGAGCGTGTCTCCCCTAAACAGTCGCGCGACCGACGCGCCGATGGACCGAACGCGCCCGCGCGGCGGTGCGGACGGCGGTGCAGCAGGCGCCTCGAGAACCGGTGGCGGTATGGGAGGCGTCTTGATAGCCGGTGGCGGTGGCGGCGCAGCAGCACGCGGTGGCGCCGGCGCGCGGCGCGCGCGCGTGACGAGGAATCCAAGCAGCGCGATCACCACGACGGCGACCACAGGGATGAGGATCGGGAGCACGCTGATGGCGAGGGTGGGCGTCATACGAGCGGGCAGACTACCAAGGATGCAGCGAGGCTACGCGTCGGCGCCCGCGGGTTGCTCCGTTTGTTTCTGCGTCGGGTCTTCCAGCCGCTCGCAGATGACTTTGCTGACGCCTTCGCCGGCCATCGAGATGCCGTACAGCACATCGGCGATCTCCATCGTGCGCTTCTGGTGCGTCACGATGAGCAGCTGCGACCGCTCGCGGAACTCCGCCGCGATCTCGAGGAACCGGTGCAGGTTCACGTCGTCGAGAGCGGGCTCCACCTCGTCGAGCAGATAGAAGGGCGACGGGCGCGCGCGGAACACGCTGAAGAGCAAAGCGACGGCAACGAGGGAGCGCTCACCGCCGGACAGCAACGAGACACGCTTCACACGCTTGCCCGCGGGGCGCGCCTCGACGTCGACACCCGAGTTCAGCAAGTCGTCCGGATCGGTCAAAACCATCTTGCCTTCGCCACCGGGGAACAAGCGCGCGAAGACGCCGTTGAACTCGCGCGCGACGTCCTGGAACGCCGTGCCGAAGATCTCGACGATCTTCATGTCGACCTCCGCCACGACGGACGTCAGATCGCGGCGGCTGCGCTTCAAGTCGTTGACTTGGTCCGTCAGGAACGTGTGCCGGTCGACGAGGCCTTGGAACTGCTCCATCGCGATGGGATTGACGCGTCCGAGCAGCCCGAGCCGGCGGTCCAGGGTCGAGGCACGGCGCTGCAGCTCGTCGGCTTCCTCCGGATCCGGACGCACCGCTTCCGACGCCTCTTCCGGCGCCATCTGGTAGTCGTCTCGCAACCGCTGCACCAGTGCGGCCACCCGATGGGATCGTTCCGCGCGCCGCAGGTCGGTTTGGTGCGCGCGCGTGCGCGCTTCCTCGAGTGCCGACTCGGACTCGCGGCGCTCCCGCCGCGCCGTCGCCAGCTCCTCCTCGAGCGAGCGTCTCTTCTCTTCTGTCGCAGTTCGCTGCGCGCGTGCGTCTTCGACCCACTGTTCCGCGCGCTCCGACAGCATCCGAGCCGCATCGACAACCGCTCGGGCGCGCGCTGCGCCGCTCGTCCACGCCGTCCGGCCGGTCTCCCACTGCGCGCGCATCTCACTGACGCGCTCCTCGCGTTCTTTCAACGCAGACAGCGTCGCGCCGGCAGCGCGCTCGCGCTCGGTTGCCTCGCCCAGATGAAGCGCGCGCTGAGCGGCAAGCCGCTCGATCTGAACAAG
>Ga0070706_100003246_pt1 | contig 16071 bp, 10 predicted proteins | sample KBSK5501metaG_FD_65476 | JGI IMG/M metagenome (GOLD analysis project Ga0070706, IMG submission 65476) | Corn, switchgrass and miscanthus rhizosphere microbial communities from Kellogg Biological Station, Michigan, USA - KBS K5-50-1 metaG | ecosystem: Host-associated > Plants > Roots >...
CACCTCGATCTAAAGCCAGACCGCAGCGCGGCCGGCAGGCGGTTCGGGAGCCAGCCCATCGGACCTCTGAACGCTACGGCAAACACCGCAACGTCGACCTCAGTCACTATTAGGCGGGTCCGTGCGCGTCCTGCAATGGGAGGGAATCACGCTCGGTGACAGGTTCTTGACCTGCTAGCCGAAGATCTGGTCCATGACCTCGGCGCCGCGGGTCAGGGCGGGCACGATCTGGTGCCGGTAGACAAGCTCTGTCGTAGCGGTCTGGTTGTGCCCAGCCAGCAACGCAATCGCCTCAACCGGAACGCCATGGGCAGACAGCAGGGATACGAACGTGTGCCGTAGCTCCCTTGGCACCCAAGTGGGGCCCAAGCCGGCCGCCTCGGTGACCTTGCGGAACTGTCTGCGGACATTGTGATCATCGAGTGGCGTGCCAATGGTGGAACAGAAGACCAGGCCGCAGTCCTGCCACAGCGCCCCGGCTTTCAGCCGGTCTTTCGCCTGGATCTTCCGGTGCTCACGGAGCGCTTCGACGGAACGCCGGGGCAACGCCAGGGTCCTTCGTGACTTCTCGGTCTTGGTATCTCCTCCATGCCGCTGAGCACGCCAGACATTTATAGCGAAGCGATCGTTTCCCGCCCTGGCGCGATCGAACCCGGCGATGGTGACCGGTTGCCACCGAGCAGCATCATCCACCCACATCATCACGTGATCCCAGCGCAGCGCCCGGGCCTCCTCGGTTCGAAGACCGGTGAGCAGAGACAAGATGATGTACGCCTCTAGGCGGGTGTCCTTGGCAGCGTCTATCAGGGCCGTCGCCTGCTCCAGGGTGAGCGACTTCGAAGGGCGGCCTGGCTGGCCCTTCGGCAGCTTGACCAGCGCCGCGACATTCCGGGCGACTAGGCCATCCCGTTCGGCATGCCGTATCGCCCGGACGAGCACGTTGCGGGAGATCTGGACGGTCCTCGTGGACATCCGCGATGCCAGCGCGGTGAGCGCGTTCTGTACGTCGCGTGCCGTGAGCTTCCTCAGTACCACGGTGCCGAGCTGCTCTCGCAAAGCCAGTGCGATGGTGTCCCGGTAGAGTTTCACGGTCCGGGCAGATACGTCATCCAGACCATGGGCGAGCCAGTCATCGAGCGCGTCGTTCACGGCGTAGCTGCGGCTGAGCCGCAGGCCGGTCTCGACTTCCTGGTGCAGTTCCCGCAGCTTGGCGCGAACCTCGGCCTTGGTGCGGCCGGTCACCTTCCTGCGGATGCGGGTACCAGCGGAGCTGAATCCTAAGCTGACAGCGCCGATGTACCGGTTCTTGGACGAGTCCCAGTAGATGGAGTCTTCGCCCTGTCCGCGGCGCTTGACTTGCGTCACAGGCCGAGCCTACTCCACTGGCTCCCCGTATGGCTCCCCGCAGATGCAAATCAAGATCTCAATGTGGCCTCTACCTGGCGCGCCTGGCAGGATTCGAACCCGCGACCCGCTGCTTAGAAGGCAGCTGCTCTATCCGGCTGAGCTACAGGCGCCTACCGAACGTATTGTGCAGTATCCAGGTCACGCAGAGGACACGTCGCTGGATACGGCCGTGACCACCTCGGCGGCCGGAGCAGCGGCGAAATCCCGTCCGTGACGGGTGTCATGGGCGGGACGGGAGACTGCTCACTGGCAGGCCGCAACCGCGGAACCTAGCGTGAGAGCTGTCCCGAATAGTTGCCTGCCTGAGGAGGAGCCGTGACGGCGGTCAACTTGCTCATCGGAATCCTGGTCCTCGGCCTAGTGATCTACCGGCAGGTGATCCCGCGCCGGGTCAGGTCAAACCTGCGGATCATGCTCATCCTGGCGGTCGTCGGGCTGGTCCAGACCGTGCAGTACCTCCACGGGCGCCACATCGGCGCCACGATCGTCACCGCGATCATCGGCAGCCTGGTGCTCGCGGCGGCGTTCGGGCTGGCCCGCGCCCTGACCGTGCGGCTGTTCTTCAGGGATGGGCAGTGGTGGACCCGGGGCGGCTGGATCACCGCGATCTTGTGGATCGTCTCGCTTGCCGCGCACTTGAGGTTCGACTACCTGGTCGCCGGGCACGGCAGCGCCGGTATCAGCTTCGGCAACGCGACGATCCTGCTCTACCTTGCGGTTACCTTCACGGTGCAGCGCCTGGTTGTCATCGCACGCGCACAGCGCCGGGCGATTCCGGGCCAGAGCGAGGCAACCGGCCTGACCTGACCGGCCCCGCGCGGCGCCCAGCGTGGCTGGTGGTGTACCCCGGGCCTGGCGTTCGGCATGATGAAGGTGCACGAAGCGCAGGCCGGTGCTTCCCCGGCAACCTGGCGCCGCGCAGGGCCCGAGGAGGTCACCATGCACCAGCCGCCCATTCCGCATGTCGAGAGCACGGACTCGGAAATCGCGGGTCTGATCCACGCGGAGGCGCGCCGCCAGTTCGAGAAGATCCGGCTGATCCCATCGGAGAACTACGTGTCCGCCGCGGTGCTCGAAGCCTCGGGGTCCGTTCTGACCAACAAGTACTCGGAGGGGTACCCCGGGCGGCGGTACTACGAGGGCCAGCAGGTCATCGACCCGATCGAGGAACTGGCGGCGCGGCGCGCGGAGGTGCTGTTCGGTGTGGACCACGCCAACGTGCAGCCGTACTCGGGCTCGCCCGCCAACCTTGCCGTCTACCTGGCGTTCCTGCAGCCCGGCGAGACGGTGATGGGCATGGCGCTGCCGGCCGGCGGCCACCTCACCCACGGCTGGAGGGTGTCCGCCACCGGCAAGTGGTTCCGCGCCGTCCAGTACGGGGTCCGGGCCGATACCGGGCGCATCGACTTCGACGAGGTCCGCGACCTGGCGCTGGCGGAGCGGCCGAAGATCATTTTTTGCGGAGGTACGGCCATACCCCGGACGATCGATTTCCCGGTGTTCGCCGCGATCGCCGGTGAGGTGGGCGCGGTCCTGGTTGCGGACATCGCGCACATCGCGGGCTTGATCGCGGGCGGGGCACACCCGTCTCCGGTCGGCCACGCGCCGGTGATCACCACGACGACCCACAAGACCCTGCGCGGGCCGCGCGGGGCGATGATCATGTCCACGGCCGAGCATGCGCCGGCGCTGGACAAGGCGGTCTTCCCCGGGCTGCAGGGCGGCCCGCACAATCACACCACGGCCGCGATCGCCGTCGCGCTGCACGAAGCCGCGCGGCCGGAGTTCGCCGCGTACGCCCATCAGGTGGTGGCCAACGCGAAGGCACTGGCCGACGCCCTGGCGGCGCGGGGGTTCGACCTGGTGTCCGGCGGCACGGACAACCATCTGATCCTGATGGACCTGACGCCGAAGGGCATCCCCGGCAAGCCGGCCGCGAAGGCCCTGGACCGGGCTGGCCTTGAGACGAACTACAACACTGTGCCGTTCGACCCGCGTAAGCCGTTCGACCCGTCCGGGCTCCGGATCGGCACCCCGGCGATCACCACGCGCGGGCTGCGGGAGGAGCACATGGCGCAGGTCGCCGCCTGGATGGACGAGGCGGTCGGTGCCGCGCTCAAGGAGGACGAGCAGGTCATCGAGCGGATCGCGGGGGAGGTCAGGGACCTGCTCGCCGGGTTCCCGATGGACGGCTGGTCCGAGGCCTGAGCCCTCCAGGGGGCGAGCTATCACGTCGGCCACACCAGCTACACCGGCCGCTACAGTCACAGACGCCGCTGTGTCCGCCGCTCGCCCTGGGCAGCAGATCGTGAGCGCTGCTCTTCGGATGAGAGCGGTGCTCTGGTAGGATACTCGGGTGAACGCCGGGCGCACGGCGCGTGAGCGAGTCCGCGCCGAACTCGTCAGGGAGATCACCGAGATCGCCCGGCGGCAGCTTGCCACCGACGGCGCCGCCGGGCTGTCGCTGCGCGCGGTCGCGCGGGAGATGGGCATGGTCTCCTCGGCCATCTACCGCTACTTCCCGAGCCGGGACGACCTGCTCACCACGCTGATCATCGACGGGTACAACGCGGTCGGCGCGGCTGTGGAGAAGGCCGGCGCGGTGCCCGCACGGGAGGACTACGCCGGCCGGTGGCTCGCCGCCTGCTGTGCCGTGCGCGACTGGGCACTGGCCCATCCGCACGAGTACGCCTTGGTCTACGGCTCACCGGTGCCCGGATACCGGGCACCCGAGCGGACGATCGGGCCCGCGTCGCGGGCGGCGGCGGTGTTCGGGGCGATCATCGGTGATGCCTACCGGGCCGGTGCAGCCTCCCGGGGCGCCAGCACCGGTAGCACGGTTGGGCCCGAACGGGCCCGAGTCGCGGGGGACGCCGGGGCGGGCATTTATGGCGCAGTTGGGCCCGGGGGAGCCAGGGTGCCGGGGGCGGCGGTTTCGGCACCTGAGTCGTTCGCCCCGGATGCGGCACGGTTGCGAGACGCGATCCTTGACGGGGTACCCGATCACGTTGCCGCAACGGCCCTTATCGCCTGGTCGGGGCTGTTCGGCCTGGTGAGTTTCGAGTTGTTCGGACAGTTCGAGAACGTGGTCACCGACCGGGCCGCGTTCTTCGACTATGCGGCGGCATGCCTGGGCCGCCTGACCGGCGTGTCCGTCTGACCCGGCCCCGTCTGACCCGCCCCGGCTGACCCGGCCCCGTCTGACCCGGCCCCGGCTGACCCGGCCCCGGCTGACCCGGCCCCGGCTGATCGGCCGGCCTCGCTGAGCGGCCCGGCTGCATGACCCGGCCGAGCCCCGCCTTCCCGACCGGCCCGGCCGGGCGGCCGGCACCCCTTCGCGCCGCGCTCTGCGCTTGGGGCGTGCCCAAGAAAGCACGCCACGGCGTCCCTGTTACGACGGCCAGGTATCGCAAACCCGTTTAATCCGGGCGGGAAAGGGACCGGAACGCGGGAAATGTCATGCGGGTTGCGGAAAGGGGTATCACTTCGGGATGGAGGAGCTGTTGTGGGCACGCGGCCCGGGATGGGACGCCTTGGGCGGGTCACGTTCCACTGGCGGCGGTGGCGGGGAACGGGGACGTGCCGGGGCAATCCGGTCGCCACGGATGGCCGCCAGATCGGGGCAAGGCGGGACGCCAGATGCGGCAAACACACTGTTCAGGGCCTGTGTACCAGGGTACGGGGCGCCGGGGCGAGCGCCGCGGTACACGGCCGCACCGGCCTTTCGTGCCTTCTTTCCCACGGCCGGGCGGTCCCGGCCGGGCGGTGGGCGGAGCCCGCAGGCCGTAGCGCACAAAATTCGGGTAATTGACGCGAGAGTGGTTGTTCCGGCAGAAACACTGCCGTGGCAAAGCCGGTGCAAGCTGGCCAGAATCGGCAATGTATGCTGCTCCGGGATATTGAAGGGTTAGCAGCAATCATTGCTACTTACCACCTAAGTGAGGGGGATTACCTGAGCGTGCACCGGCCGCGTACTGCTTGACGTCACTGGCGACAGTTGCCCGCGGGCCCGGGGGAGCCTGCGGCCAGCGGTGGCGCCATGACCGCGAGGAAAGGCACAAACGGGGGGAGAGCCGATCATGGTCTTCGCGATCTTCTGGCACAAGCGAGCACTCGCCACGGGGGCGGTACTCGCTGCTACGACCCTGTCGGCCGCGGGCGCCGCCGCCGCGGCCGGCCAGCAGTCGCCGGGGGATCGTGGCGGCCGGGGGGCCATATCGGGCGCCCCGGCGACGCTGCGCCAGGTCAGTTACCTGGGGTACACCTTCGGTGTCCCATCGAACTGGCCAGTGATCAACCTGGCCGCCCACCCACACACCTGCGTGCGTTTCGACCGGCATGCCTTCTATGTAGGGCAGCCGGGCACCGGCCAGTCGTGCCCGAGTGGGCTGATCGGGTCCACGGAGGCGGTCCTCGTCGCGCCCGCCGGGACCGCCCCGGCCGGGAGCCAGCCGTCCCAGGCCACCGAGGACCCGGTCGCGCACCGGATCGCGGCCAGCGCGCCCGGGATCACCGTAACCGCCTCCTACCAGGCGGATCAGGCGCAAGTCCTGGCCATACTCAAGTCCGCCGGGCTGCCGCCGCCCGTCGCGCAGGACCCGGCCGACATCCGGCTGGGCAGCCTGAACGCCGGGCCGACCGTCGCGGCCAGCGCCACCAACAGCACCGGCCTGGGCTTCGACGCCTGCGCCGCGCCGTCGTCGAACGTCATGACCGCATGGCTGGCCCACTCCAGCTACCAGGCGATCGGCATCTACATCGGCGGCTCGGACCGCGCCTGCGCGCAGCCGAACCTGACCGCCGCCTGGGTGAGCCAGCAGGCGGCCGCCGGCTGGCACTTCATCCCGCTGTACGTCGGCCCGCAGGTGGCGTTCAAGGGCGAGGTCACCAACGCATCCAGCCAGGCGATCGCCGCCGCACAGGACGCCGCGGTGCAGGCCAGGACCCTGGGCTTCGGGCCCGGGACGCCGATCTACTACGACATGGAGGCCTACGCGCCGAACCGGAGCCGTGCCGCGCTGAACTTCTTCAGCGCGTGGACCACCGAACTGCACTCACTCGGCTATAAGTCCGCCATCTACAGCAGTTCCGACTCCGGCATCAGTGACCTGGCCAGCAACTACCCCAACACCGCCATGGCGATGCCGGACGTGATCTACGACGCGCTCTGGAACGGCATCGCCGACACCAACGACGCCAACGTCCCGGCCGGCGACTGGGCGAACCACCAGCGCGTCCACCAGTTCTCCGGCAACATCAACGAGCGCCACGGCGGCTACAAGATCAACATCGACCAGGACTACCTCGACGTCCAGCTCGGCGGCGGCAGCGGCGGTGGCGGTGGTGGTGGTGGCGGCGGCGGTGGTGGTGGCAACGGCCGGCCCACCCGGCAGGCCTCCCGGGCGGTGAGCACGACCGGCCGCGTGGTCGGCTCGTTCTACACCGGCGGCGACCGGGCCCTGTGGGCCACCGTCTACCAGCCAGGACGGAGCTGGTCCGCGCCGGTGAGCCTGGGCGGAACGCTGCAGGGGCAGCCGTCCGCGGTGACCACGGCCACCGGGATGATGGTCTTCTGGCGCGGCGCCCACGGCGGCAGGCTGCATTACGTGAGCGCCAGCGGCGGCAACTGGTCGGCGGTGCAGGAGCTGCAGATGGGTCCGCTGGGCACCGCGCCGCGGGCCGTGTCCACCGACAGTGGCAACGTCTACGTGTTCTGGCGCGGCGTGAACCCGCAACAGCTCTGGAGCGCCCACTACGCGCCGGCCAGCGGCTGGAGCGGCCCGACGTTGCTGGCCAGCGGGCTCGGCTCGCAGCCGTCGCCCGCCGTGTCCGGCGCGGAGACGGTCAACGTGTTCTGGCGGGGGATCGACGGGCAGCTGTGGGACATGTCCCGTGGCTTGAACCGTCCCTGGAGCGCACCGGCCGCGCTGCCCATGGGCCAGATCGGCGGCGCGCCGCACGCCACCGCGCAGCACAACGGCGAGATCGATGTGTTCTGGGGCGGGTCCACGCCGGGCAGCGTCTGGCACGGCACCTACAGCCCGGCCAACGGGTGGGACAGCCCGCAGCGCGCCGGTGGCGGCATGGACGGGCAGCTCATCGTGGTGGGCTCCACGCCCAGCACGGAGAGCGCGTTCTGGAAGGGCCGCGGCGGCAAGCTGTGGCGGTCCATCAGCCAGGGAGCCGGCTGGGGCCCGGCCGCCGCGATGCCACTGGGCGCCATCGGCACCAAGCTGGCTGCGGTCGGCCAGAGCAACGGCGTGGTCGACGTGTTCTGGCGCGGGTCGAACCACCACCTGTGGCACTCCCGCTTCTACCCGCAGACCTCGTCGTGGACCCGCCCGCACGACCTCGGGGGGAGCGTGCGCTGAGATCGCCCGTCCGCCGGCCGGGCCGCGTCCCCTGCCGGGCCGCGTGCCCGGCCGGGGAGCCCGCCAGCCGATACGCACGGCTCGCGGCGCGGGCGCCCTGGCAGACCGCGCGGGCGGCCCGCACCGGCCCGCACCGGCCGCACCAGCCCCCGGGGGCCCGCGCCGGCCCTCGCCCGGTGCCGGGGCCCGCGCGGCGCGCGGGGGCGGCCCGGGTGTCGTTTGCGGCTGGCCGGGGCGGGTAGCCTGGGCCGGGTACGGCCGGTACAGGGGCCGGCCCAGACGTCCGGCTTTGGCTGCGGCTTGCACGCAGCCGCGATAGCGTGGCCAGGATCAGCAGCCCGGAGGCCGCCCGCTTCCGCCACCGGGGTTCCACAAGCCAAGGCCGCCGGCCACCGAACGGCCGGCCTCCCGCAACGAGGATGCTGCATGACTTTCGGATCGGCCGGGATCGGCGCGGCTGTACAGCGCAGGCTCCAAACCACAGTCGGCAAAAGGTTCAGCAGGTTCATCGTGGTGGCGGCCGGGGGGGTCATCGCGAGCCAGGGCACGCTGACCGTTTGCCTGGGGCCCGTGGGCTGGACAGCCGGCCGTTCGGCGGTCGCAGCGTGGCTGGCCGGCGCGCTCGTGAGCTACGTCCTGTCGCGGTGGGCATTCGAGGCCAAGGGCAAGCCGCACCTGCTCAAGGAGACGCTGCCGTTCGGCATCGTGGCGGTGAGCGCCGGGGTGGTGCTGACGCTCACCACCAAGTGGGCCAACCAGCAGGCCCTCTCGATGGACCTGGGCCACGCCCAGCGGGTGCTGTTCGCCGACGCGGCCTACTTCGTGGCGAACTGCGTGACCTTCATGAGCCGGTTCCTGATCTTCCACTTCATCCTGTTCAAGGACCGCGGATCGAAGGTCGCGGAGCTGATGTCGGAACTGCCGGCCTCGGAACGGCCCGGCGCGTGGCGCCCGTCGGCCAACGGCGATCAGTCGGCCGCCCGGGACGGCGTCGTCGCCTCGGAGCCGTTCGCGGCCGCGGGCTCGGCGGGCGGGGTGAACGGCTCCTCCGCCTGGGCCGACAATGCGGCCGAGCGATCGCCCGGCTGGCGGTCGGCCCGGGACGACACGGTCCTGCCGGAGCCCGGCTCCCGGCGCTGACGCTCGCGCCACCAGGTGCCGAGCACGACGCCTGCGTACTTCAGCCCGTAGATGGCGTTGTGCCCCTTCTTGCTCTCGCCGACCTTGCGCTTGTGGATCGTGGCCGGCACCTCCGCCACCCGGAACCCGTGCGTGAGCACGGCGATGAGCAGCTCGGATGATTGGTACTGGGGCTGCTGCAGGCGCACCGCGCCGGTCACCTCGGCGCGCATGGCACGAAGGCCGAACGACGAGTCGGTGATCCGCTGCCCGGTCAGCAGGCTGATCATCACTGCGAAAACCCAGGTGCCCAGCCGGCGGACCAGGTCGTTGGTCTCCTGGCTGCCAAGCTTGCGCGACCCGGTGACGAAATCGGCGTCGCCGGCCACCACGGGCCCGAGCACCGCGTCCATCTCGGCCGGGTTGTACTGGCCATCGGCGTCCGTGGTGACGATGTACTGGGCGCCCCCCTCACGGGCCAGGCGGTAGCCGAGCCGCAGCGCCGCGCCCTGGCCACGGTTCACCGGCACGTCACAGACCAGCGCGCCGTGCGCGCTCGCCTCTTCGACGGTGCCGTCCTTCGAGCCGTCCGACACAACGATCGCCGCGGTGGCCAGCCCGCACAGCATGTTGGGCAGCGCGTCCACCACCGAGCCGACCACGCCTTCCTCGTTGTAGGCGGCGATGACGATGGCTACCGGGGGCAGCGCGGACGCCGCATCCCCGTTCTGGTCGCAGAACGCCGTCGCCGCGGCGTTGTCGGTCTCGGCGTCTTGACGGGTGCTGGTCACGGTGCAGCCTTTCCATCCGGGGCCTGCGCCCCTGTATGCGAGGCCGGCACCCCGTTTGCCGGCGCGAACTCTGGCCACACTGTGGCGATCCCCGACTTCAGGTCGTGCGCGGGGCGGTAGCCCAGGGCACGGGCGGCGGAGATGTCGACGATGACCGCCGGCATCTCGCCAGGTTTGGGCGCGACGTGCTCGACCGGGATGGGCGCGCCGGTGACGCTGCGCGCGGCGGTGATGATGTCGTTCACGGTGACGGACTCGCCGGCCCCGAGGATGATCGGGCCGGTGCTGCGGCTGCGCCAGGCCAGGAGCAGCCCGGACACGATGTCGTCCACGTGGATCAGGTCGCGGACCTGGGTGCCGTCCCCGTACACCTGCACCCCGTGGCCGTCGCGCGCCGCGCGCATCAGGCGCGGCACGAAGCTGTCCTTGTGCTGCATGCCCGGGCCGTAGACGTTGGAGAAACGCAACGCGCAGCCGGCGATCCCGTACGCGGCGGTATAGCAGCTCACCAGCATCTCCCCGGCCGCCTTTGTGGCCCCGTAGGGGGTCAGCGGGTGCAGCGGGGCCTGCTCGGTGATCACGTCCTTACCGACGTCACCGACCACGGCGTTGGTGGACGCCATGATAAAGCTGCGCACCCCGCGGGTCCGGGCAAGCTCCAGCAGCGTGGCGGTCGCGTGGACGTTGGTCTGGTACGTGCCTACCGGATCCTCAAGAGAGCGCAGGACTGACGTCACCGCGGCCAAGTGGAAGATGGTGTCCGTGCCCGGGCTGACGGCCCGGGCGGCGACGGACTCATCGCGCAGGTCACCGGCCACCGCGTGAACGCCCGGCTCCGCCGGCTCGCGCAGGTCCGCCACGGTGACCTCGGCGCCGGCGTCGAGCAGGGCCCGCACGAGCCGCCGCCCGATGAAGCCGGAGCCGCCGGTCACCAGCACCTGGGAACGCTGTTCAGCCGTCATATGTTCTCCGTTCGCGGCAGCGACATCACCGTTGTGCCTCACCCGGTTCTACCGGGATCCGGCGGGCGGTGCGGCCCGGTCGGGCGAAGCGACCGGGTACGCCCCGGCCTTCGTGAGCCTGATGATCTCCGGAGCCCTTCCGTGGCCCTGTGTCATGGCGGGAATCTGGGCACTCAGGACCACCGAGTTCCCGCTGCCCCGCCCCGGCAGCCGGGCTCTGGCTGCCGCGCCGCGCGCCGCAGCGCCGGCTGCGGCTCAAAACGGCGCGTGGACAGTGTAGCCGCAGGCTGTCAGTGCTTTCCCAGGGACGCCGCGGTACCCCGCCCAGTCGGTACATAATGACCACAGCAGGTAACACGGCTACGCGGAAGGACGGTTGTCACTAAGAGTGACCCCGCGAGGTCAGTTACCGGGGGCGGATCTGGCGTGCAGCGATGTGATGTATACCACGGCCCTGGTGACCAGGGGTATCAGGATGACCGGTGGGGCAACGGCTGGTAGCGGATGATGGAAGGGCGATGACCGAGGGCCAGAGAGTGACGGCTGCCGCGGCGCGCGACTCGGGAGCGGGCGCGGGTGCGGGGCCGGTTGCCGACGCCCATCCCGCCCCGGCCGGTCCCGCTCCGGCGCCACCCGCGCCGGTGCCACCCGCGCCGGTGCCACCCGCGCCGGTGCCACCCGCGCCGGTGCCACCAGCGCCGGCTGCTCCTGCGCAGCCCGCGCCAGCTCAGGGCGCGCAAGCTCCGCCCGCGCAAGATAGGGACACGTCAGCTCGGGGCGCGCAGGCTCGAGGCGCGCAAGCCCAGCCCGCGCCGGCTCGGCCAGCGGCCCAGGGACGCCAGACGCATCTGCCACGGCACAGCCAGACCGCCCCGGCAACCGCGAACCCGCCGACGGCCCCAGCGCCACCGGAACCACGGCCGCGGCACGCGCACGAGCCCGCGCCCGGGCAGGCTGCACGGCAGGCCCAGGAGGCACCGCCCGGCCAGCGGCGAGCGCACGACCGGAAGCCCGCTCCCGGCGAAGGGCCCGTACAGGACCGGAAGCCCGCTCGCGGCGAAGGGCCCGTGCAGGACCGGAAGCCCGCTCCCGGTCAGAAGCCCGCTCACGGTCAGGGGCAGGCTGCGGATCAGGAGATCGAGCTGCACGTCCGCGTGGACGGCAGGCTGCTGGAGGCCGCCATCCTCGCGCTGCGCAAGCCCATCGTCGCGGCCTCGCTGCCGCTGGAAGCGCCCGGCGTGGACGAGGCGCGGCAGGAACGGCGCAAGCTGCTCAGCCAGATCGACGACTACCTGCTGCCGCGGCTGCGCGAGTCGGGCGCGCCGATCCTGGTCGCCCTGGTCGGGTCCACTGGGGCGGGCAAGTCGACGCTGGTGAACAGCATCGTCGGATCGCACGTCAGCATGACCGGCATCCGCCGGCCCACGACCAACAGCCCGGTGCTTGCCTGTCACCCCGACGACGTCGGCTGGTTCGCGGAGAACGTGTTCCTGCCCACCGTGCCGCGGGTTCGCCAGGAAGGGCTCGCCAGGTCCGGCAAGGACGGCCTGCTCGTGCTCGCGGCGAACGAGGGGATGCCCAAGGGCGTCGCGTTGCTCGATACCCCGGACATCGACTCCGTGGTGGAGGCGCACCGGGAATTCGCCCACCAGTTCCTGGACGCGTCCGACCTCTGGCTGTTCATGACGACGGCAACCCGTTATGCCGATGCGATGGTGTGGGAACTACTCCAGCACGCCAGGGACCGGGGTACCGCCCTCGGGATCGTTCTGTCCCGTGTCCTTCCCGCCGCCGGAGCCGAGGTGGTCGCGCACTTCCACGCCATGCTGGAAGCGAACGGGCTGGGCGCCCACCAGCGCTTCGTCATACCGGAGACCTTCCTGACCGACGGCAAGCTGCCGCCCGAGATCTGCGCGCCGGTGCGAGAGTGGCTCGCGGACACCGCCAAGCAGCCCGATCGCCGGGTGGCCGTGCTCACCCACACCATGTCCGGAGTGCTCGATACCTTCCGCGCCCGGGTGCCCGCGCTGGCTGCCAAAGTGGAGGATCAAATCACCCTGCGGGCCGGGCTGTCCCGCGCGGTCGCCGGGGCGTATCAGGCGGGGCTCGAGGAGATCGACCGCAGGCTGCAGGACGGCTCGCTGATGAGCGGGGAAGTCCTCGCGCGCTGGCAGGACTTCGCCGGCGCCGGTGATCTGCTGCAGACCCTGCAGTCCAGGCGAGGGAACCGGCAGCGGCGGCACCGCACCCCGGCCAGGGCCCAGGCGCTGAAGGCCGCGGCGCGCACCGCGGTCGAGTCGCTGATCACCTCGGCCGCCGGCCGGGCGGCGGAGGAGTGCATGGCCCGCTGGCGGGAGCATCCGGCGGGCGCGGCTCTGCTCGAGCACATCGGCTCGGGCGGCGCTGTTGCGGCCTGGCAGTCGGAGTTCGCCGCCGAGGCGGGCCTGATCTTCGGCTGGGAGTCCGAGGAAACCGCCGCCAGGCGCGAAGGCCCTGGCGATCCCCAGGAGCGGATCGCGGCCCTGGGCAGGTCGTCGCCGGATTTGGCGACCCACGCCGCCCGCGCCGTCAGCGCGTGGCAGGACCAGGTGACCCGCCTGGTGCAGGCGGAGAACGTCACCAAACGGTCCATCGCCAGGGCCGTGTCCCTCGACAACGACTCGCTGGCCACCGTGCTCATCGTCAGCCTGTTCGGCTCCGGCGAGGACGACACGAGCACGGCCGCTATTCCGCGCCGCCTGCTCACGTCGCTGTTCGGGGCGGGACCGCTGCGGGACATCATGGCGCGGACCCGGGCCGACCTGCGGCACCGGATCACGCTGATCCTGGACGAGGAGATGCGCCGGTTCGCTGACGTAATCGACGCCGTCGGCACTCCGGATGCGGCCGCCAGCCTGCATCTGTACCAGGCGACATACGCCCTCGAGGTGGCGCGGTGACCGAGGCGGAGGCCCCCGCCGGGCCGGCCGCCCCGGCCGGGCACGCCGCCCACGGTGGGCCTGCCGCCCTCGGCGGGTCGAACCGCTGGGCCGGCGGGGTGTTTAGCGGCGGGACATACACGGGCGCGCCGCGCGGCGGGGTGAGCCTGTCCGAGCGGCTGAGTGCCCTGGCGCGGCTGGTCCAGATCGGCTCCGCCAGGGTGGGCCAGGACGGCTTCGATGCCGGTCTGCTGGCCGACGCCGACGCGCTGCTGGCACGGGCGGGGGAGCGGCTGCGCCTGTCGTCCCAGCACACGATCGCGGTGCTGGCCGGCGGGACGGGCAGCGGCAAGTCCTCGCTGTTCAACCAGCTCGCCGGGGCGCAGTTCTCCCCCGCCGGCGTGCTCCGCCCGGTGACCAGGGAGCCGCACGCCTGCGTCTGGGGCATGGAGGGGGCCGGGCCGTTGCTGGACTGGCTGGGCATCGCGCCGCGCCGGCGTTACGCCCGCTCCAGCGCGCTGGCGGAGGGCGAGCGTGCCCTGACCGGCCTGCTCCTTGTCGACCTGCCCGACCACGACTCGGTGCTGGCCGGCGGGTCCGCCGAGGTGAAGCGGCTGGTGGCCCAGGCGGACCTGATGGTGTGGGTGCTCGACCCGCAGAAGTACGCCGACGCGGCGGTGCACAGCCGGTACCTGGTGCCGATGGCCGGGCACGCCTCTGTTATCGCGGCCGCGCTGAACCAGGCCGACCTGCTGACCCCGGAGCAGGCCGAGGACTGCGTCGCCGACCTGCGCCGGCTGCTGGACGCCGAGGGGCTGCACGACGCAAGGGTGCTGGTGACCTCGGCCACGAGCGCAGCGGGGGTCGCCGACCTGCGCAACGCGCTGATCGAGACGGTGATCGCCAGGCAGGCGGCGCTGCGCCGGATCAGCGCGGACGTGGACGCCCTGGCGGCGCGGTTCGTGCCGTACGCGGGTGACGCGCAGGCGCGGGCGCGGGTGAGCCCGGCACCGCCGTGGGCCGCCCCGCCGTGGGCGACCGCACCAGAGTCGGGCGCTCCGAACGGGCCGGTTACCGGCGTGCCAGGCAACCACGATGGCGGCCCCGCGGCCGCCGTGCGCGAGCCGGCGGCCGACGGGGGCAGCGCCGCCGGCCAGGCCGGCGCGGCCGGTGCCGCAGCGCCCCCGGGCGAGGCGCCCCCGGGCGAGGCACCCCCGGAGGCGGGCGCGAGCGAGGCGGCCAAATCTGTCATCCCCGCGGCGGCCACAGAAAACCTCTCCGCCGCCTTCGCCGCGGCCGCCGGGGTGAACGGTGTGGGCCGGGCGCTGCAAAGCGCACGGGAACTCAAAGCCGTGGACTACGTGGGCTGGCCGGTGGCCTGGCTGGCCGATCGGGTGGCCCGCCGCGACCCGGTGCGCAAGATCCGGCTGGGCGCGCTCTGGGACGAACTGCGTGACGTGTCGGCGGGCGCGACCGGTGCGCAGCAGGCGGACATCAGCAACGCGATAACCGTGCTCGCCGACGAGGCGGGCCACGGGCTGCCCGCGCCCTGGCAGGCAAGCGTCCGCCGGGCCGCCAGGTCCAGGACCGCGGAAATCCCCGGCGCGCTGGGCACCGCCATCGCCGCATCGCTGCCCAAGGAGAACAGCGTGGCGCCGTGGTGGCGGGCGGCGGCCGCGTGGCAGGGACTGCTGCTCGGCGCCGCGGCGGTGGGCCTGGCGTGGATGGTGGCGATCATCATCCTCGGCGGGTTCGGGGCCGCCCCGCACGCCACGCTCCTGCTGCGTGACGTCGGCCTGCTGCCCTGGGTCGCGCTCATGGTGGCGGCGATCCTGCTGCTCGGCTGGCTGACCGCCAACGGCTGCATGGCGCTGGTCATCCGCGAGGCCGATCAGGAACGGGAACAGGCGCAGCAGCGGATGCGCGCCGGGATCGCCGAGGTCGCCCAGCAGTACGTGGCCGGGCCGGTGGAGCGGGAACTGCTGGAGTTCGCCAGGTTCCACGACGAGCTGACGGTCGCCCGGGCCGCGGCCTGAGGACTGCGCCCGCCCAGGGGAAGCAATCTCGCCCTTCTGAGGTTCATCTGTAATGATGTAATCTCAGCAACGGAGATGACACAGCACATGCCCCCGCTTGACGCGTACTCCCAGATCGTGACCGGGGTCGCGGCCGAACTCACCGGCAAGGTGGCCAGCCTGCGCGTGCCCCGGCAGGGCTCGGGGCGAGGCGGCGAGAGCCTCGGTTCCGCGGTCGTCTACACCAGCGATGGCTTCCTGCTGACGAACGCCCACGTTGTGGGCGGCGCGCAGTCGGGCACCGCCTCCTTCGGCGACGGAACCTCGGTGCCGTTCACCACGGTCGGCGCGGACCCGCTGTCCGACCTGGCGGTGGTGCGGGCCGCCGGGCCGACGCCCCCGCCCGCCAAGCTCGGCGAAGCCGACGAACTCGTCGTCGGCCAGCTTGTCGTGGCGGTCGGCAACCCGCTCGGGCTGGCCGGCTCGGT
>Ga0070706_100003249_pt1 | contig 16066 bp, 12 predicted proteins | sample KBSK5501metaG_FD_65476 | JGI IMG/M metagenome (GOLD analysis project Ga0070706, IMG submission 65476) | Corn, switchgrass and miscanthus rhizosphere microbial communities from Kellogg Biological Station, Michigan, USA - KBS K5-50-1 metaG | ecosystem: Host-associated > Plants > Roots >...
GCTCAAATTCCTGCTACCGGTAGATCACGTGGTAGCCGAAAAAATCGACGCCAACGCTAAGCCGCAGATCATCAGTAGTGGTCAGCCCATCCCTTCCAACATGATGGCGCTTGATATCGGCCCACGCACCATCGAAGCCTTCGCCGAGGAAATTTCTCGCGCCCGCACCATCATCTGGAATGGTCCCATGGGAGTGTTCGAGGTTGCACCCTTGGCCAAGGGAACTTTCAAAATCGCCGAGGCGATCGCAGAAAATCCCGGTGCGACTTCCATCGTAGGCGGCGGTGACACAGTTTCTGCCGTACACGCTGCTGGCGTGGCCGACGAGATCACACATATTTCCACCGGTGGAGGCGCATCCCTGGAATTTCTGGAAGGCAAGAAGTTGCCCGGCGTCGAAGCTCTCACTCCAAAGCGCTAGTCTTCTCCCGTCTATTCGTGAAAGGAATCATGCGCAAGAAATTAATGGCCGCGAATTGGAAAATGTACAAGACGCCCGACCAGACGCGTGACTTTTTCCGCGACTTCCTCCCCCTGATTGCAGACCACCCCCGGGATGAAATTGCAGTCTGCCCCTCTTTCGTGTGTCTGGCCGCAGCCGTGGAGGCTGCCAAAGGATCCCACGTCGCGATCGGAGGCCAGAACCTGCACTGGGAAAAAGAGGGCGCATACACTGGCGAAATTTCCGCGGGGATGCTGCTGGCCGCCGGTTGTACCCACGTAATCATCGGACACTCGGAGCGGCGCCAATATTTTGGTGAAACCGACGACACCGTGAATCGAAAGTTGAAGACTGCGTTGGAAGCTGGGCTCACTCCAATCGTCTGCGTCGGCGAAGTTCTGGAAGAACGCGAAGCCGGACTTACCGAAGATGTCCTTCGTCGCCAATGCCTGAGAGCCTTTCACGCGATTTCCGGGAAGAAAGCAGGAAAGCTGGTGATCGCCTACGAACCCGTCTGGGCCATCGGCACCGGCAAAACTGCAACTCCTCGGCTGGCTGCCGAAGCGCACGTCCTGATCCGCGGCGAGGCCGCCAAAGCCTTCGGCGACAAAATGGCCGAATCCCTCCGCATCCTGTATGGCGGATCGGTGAAACCAGAAAATGCCAAGTCCCTAATGTCCGAAGAAGAAATCGATGGCGCCCTTGTCGGCGGCTCCAGCCTTAACGCAACATCCTTCGCCGCGATCATCAAATATTAGCTTTGCTATAATTGAAATTTCGCGGAAGTGGTGGAACTGGCAGACACACCATCTTGAGGGGGTGGCGCCGAAAGGCGTGGGGGTTCAAATCCCCCCTTCCGCACCATAGTCCGAAAAGAAAATTTATGGTCATCTTAATTACGATTGTTCATATCATTGTTTGTTTCTTCATCATCATTGTGGTGCTACTGCAGAGCGGCAAAAGCGGGGACGTCGCCGCAGCTTTTGGTGGCATGGGCAGTCAGACAGCATTTGGTCCCCGGGGGGCGGCAAGCGCCCTGTCCAAAGCGACAACTTGGTCGGCGATCATTTTTATGGTCACCTCAATTACTCTTTCGATCGCGGCTTCGCGCAGAGGGGGTCCCAGTTCCGTCCTCCAGGGATTGAAACCTTCGCAGACGAAATCGCAGCCAGCTACGCCGGCACCGCAGCCTGCGCCACCTGCGCATAAATAGCAGATTTCAGATTTTAAGCCGCTGGTCTCAGGGACTTAGCTCTGAGCTATCTGTTCCCAGTTCTCGGCACAAGTTGCTAAACGCTGACTTCTTTTCACCTCGTATGATCCACGAGATCCTCCCCGTCGGGCCGCTGCAATGCAACTGCTCAGTCATTGGAGACGATGCTTCACGGGAAGCTATCGTGATTGATCCGGGGGACGACGTCGCAGAAGTCCTGGCAATTGTCCAGAAACACAGTCTCAAAGTTCAGCAGATCATTATTACTCACGCCCATATTGATCATGTGGGGGGCGCCAAGAAGCTACAGGCGGCTACCGGCGCTGCCATTCTGCTCAACCAAAATGATTATGCTTTGCTGAAAATGCTGGACGTACAAGCTGCGTGGCTGGGTATGACATCTCCGGGCAAAGTGGAGATCGATCAGAGTGTGGGACAGGCCGATAAAATCCGGGTGGGCTCGCTTTCAGCGGACGTGTTGCATACTCCGGGACACACCGAGGGCAGCGTCTGCCTGTATTTTCCATTAGAGAAGAAATTGATCGCCGGGGACACGCTATTTGCAGGAAGCATCGGCCGCACCGACCTGCCTGGCGGCTCGTTTGAAAAGATAATCCAGTCACTGCACGAAAAAGTGCTGGCTCTGCCTGACGACACCATTGTCATCCCCGGTCACGGGGAGCTGACGACCATAGGCGAGGAGCGGGAAGGCAATCCTTTTTTGACCAAGCGATAGGGACGGCGCAGTCGGAATGGACGACTGTCAACTTAGGATTTACGACTTACGATTCTCGATTCACGACTGTTAAAAACCTTGGTTCTTAAATCTTAAATCGTAAATCGTAAATCTCACATTTTACGGGTTGAGTAATTCCAGCACTCGCCCAATTCCCTGCCCGAAGTGTTCTGTCGGCGTGATCAGGCTGACTACCAGATATCCGTCGCTGGGGAAATCATAAAAGTGTCCCGGATGGACCAGCACCGACAATTTGCGCAGGATATCTATAGCTAAGTCTTCATCGGATCTGGTTACAGGAACACGCAGCACGGCATACCATCCACCTTCCACATCGAGGCGCCCGCAATTTTTCTGGCTTTCGAGTTGGCGATCGAGCTCCTTGAGATTTGTGCGCACTCGATTCAGCAATTGTGGCTGAAGGCGCTTGCGCTGTTCCAAGAGTACCGGCGTGGCCAACTGGATGGGAGTGCTCATCGAGAGGTACGTATCGGCAATCACCTCCAGCCGTGCTAAAGCCGCATTTACCTTTTCTTTGGCCTTATCCTTGGGGCCACTGGTGGCAACCCATGCCATCTTCATCTGCGGCAGTCCGGAGATTTTTGATAAACCGCTCAAGGTGAACGTCAAGGCGTCTTGATTTGCCGCAAATGTCGACCTCGGCACGCCGTCATGGGCGTAATCGAGAAAAACCTCGTCCACGATCAACGATAAATTGCGCTCACCGCAAAACTCATTGAGCGCCGATCGTTCGCTCTCGCTGATGTAGGATCCGGTGGGATTGTTGGGGTGCACAACTACGACTGCGCGGGTCTGATCTGTTGCTGCTCTATGGATCGATGGAAAATCAAGCTGCCAGCCATGATCGTAAATCAGCGGATAGGGGACGAGTTTGACGTCCTGCAAGTCGGCAAGAAATTCGAATAGCGGATAGCTGGGTTTGGGCACCAGAACTTCGTCACCGGGATTGCATAAGAGGCGAAAAACGTAGGAGTAGCCTTCGCTGGTGCTGGTGGTAAGAATGAGGGACTCCGAGTCGATATCTGATGTGTGCTGATCGCGATAGTAAGTCGCCACCGCTTCGCGCGCGCTATGCAAGCCTTTGGACTGCGGCTCGTAATCGAGGGCCCTAGGATTCACCAGCGACTTCAGGATGAATTCTTCGTCGTAGCGCAGACCGGCACGGGTAGGGTTCGAAATCGTGAGGTCAAGCACTTCCCTGCCCGCAACGGCAATCTCCCGCTGTGCTTCGGTGAAATGGTTGGGCGTGAGTTTCCAGTCTGTGCGCCGGGAAAACATAGGCGATCATGATACGCGGAGAGAAAAGCGCATATCGGGCGACCAACCCTGGGCGCAGTGCTTAACTAAAATTATTTCGAACGACAGGCCTTCATCCTGGCAAAAAGCCTCCACTCTGGCGGGTTTTGGCTTGACAGCGAGAACCCTTGCAACAATAATCAATTCCTGCCGCTTTGCAGGAGCGTTTTTCTAAAATCTTTTCGACCAATCCGTTTTAAACCCCCAACTTCCCAATGGAGGATTCCCCTATGAGGAAATGGTATTCGTCCATTTTCTTGGTCAATGCAACGCTCGTTTTCGTAATAGTGGTTAGTTCCAGCTTGCTTGCGCAGAGCCAGGGCTCACAATACGCCGCTGTTCTGGTGCCTGATAGCACGGTTGAGCGTCCACAAGATAAAGGTATCCGTGCTCATACCAATCACTTGATTCGACTCCAGGCAAACCCCACACCCAATGCCCTCTCGCCCTCCGGGGAAACACCGCAGACGATCCGTCCTGTCTACAAACTGCCTTCGACGGGCGGATCGCAGAAAATCGCCATTGTCGACGCCTTCGATTACCCGACCGCTGAAAATGATCTCAAGGTTTTCTCGGCCAGATTTGGCCTTCCCCTATGTACCACAGCAAACGGCTGTTTCAAGAAGGTCTATGCCAATGGCACGAAACCCAGAGCAGACTGTGGATGGGCACAGGAAGCAGCGTTAGATATCGAATGGGCACACGCCATGGCGCCCAATGCCAAGATCATTCTGGTCGAAGCTGCCAATAACAGCTTCGCCAACCTTTTCCGGGCGGTGGATGTTGCCACCAGTCAGGTCACAACCGGTGGTGGAAAGGGTGAAGTTTCGATGAGCTGGGGCGGCGCCGAGTTTTCGACTGAATCCAGCTATGATGGGCATTTTCAGAACAACAATGTCGTGTACTTTGCTGCTAGCGGAGATCTTGGGGGGGTGAACGGTTATCCTTCAGTTTCGCCCTATATCGTTTCAGCTGGCGGAACCACTATCAATCGCAATTCCTCTGGCGCATTCACCTCAGAAACCGGATGGAGTGGCAGCGGCGGTGGTCCCAGCAAGTATGAGACTAAGCTGTCGTACCAGAACAATGTTGCCGGCACTAGTTCAACGAAGCGTTCTGCTCCAGATCTCTCCTTCGACGCCGATCCGAATTCGGGCGTATCGGTCTATGACAGCACCCAATGCCAAGGCCACAGTGGATGGTTAGTTTTCGGCGGAACTAGCGTTTCTTCGCCGTCCCTAGCGGGGATAGTGAACCTGGCTGGACACTTTGCGGCTAACACTGTCAGTGAGCTGGGTACGATTTACGCGAACCGCGCGAACACTGCCGATTTCCGGGACATCCGCTTGGGAACTGCGGGAAGCTTCAGCGCCAAAGCGGGATATGACTTCGTCACCGGTGTGGGCAGCGATCTAGGACTGAGCGGGAAGTAATTCCTAAAAACACATTAACCCGAACCGGGGAGATATCCTAGTTCGGGTTTTTATTTGCGCGCCTTAGCTTGCAGATCCAACGCAAAACCCAGTGGCCTAACCCTCACTTGAGTTTGATGGACTGTGGGTGCCGGCACGTAGTGGGTGCCGGCACGTAGAGTCAACGGCCACGGGCGGGGCGGCCGCGCCACCACAGAATGAGGCAGCTTCGGGGCTGTTAAAATCATCTGAGGTTGTAATTCCCACCTTCGCGGGGGAAGTTCATGGAGGCAAGCTGTGCTCAATGATCTGCTTTCCCGCTGGCCACTCATCCGGCAAATTCAGACTGGAACCGACGGCACTGGCTCTGAAGCCATGTCAGAGAAGACGCGGAATCTGCGGCCCAAGCACGACGGAGCTGAGGTCACGCGTTCTATTTGTCCGTACTGCGGCGTCGGCTGCGGACAACTCGTTTATCACAAGAACGGAAAACTGATTTCCATTGAAGGCGATCCGGAATCGCCGATCTCGCGCGGGCGTTTGTGTCCCAAAGGCGCGGATACTTACGAGTTGCACACTCATCCAGGACGTCTTACGCGAGTGAAGTATCGACGTCCGTATTCGCGGCAGTGGGAGGATCTTGATCTGGAATCGGCAATGGACATGGTTGCGGATCGCGTGTGGGAGAGCCGCGAGCGCAGCTTCCAGGAAACCCGCGATGGCGAAAAGTTAATGCAGACGACGGCTATTGCACATCTTGGCGGAGCCACTCTCGACAATGAAGAAAATTATCTGATCAAGAAGCTGTTTACTGGTGGGCTGGGAATGGTGCGCATCAGCAACCAGGCTCGTATATGACATAGCTCCACTGTCCCCGGTCTGGGGACATCTTTCGGGCGCGGCGGCGCTACTACCGCACAGCAGGATTTGAAGAACGCGGACGCGGTTCTGATCATGGGATCGTCGATGGCGGAGAACCATCCCGTGGGCTTCCAGTGGGTGATGGAAGCGCGTGAGCGCGGCGCGAAGATTATTCACGTCGATCCGCGATTCTCGCGTACATCGGCGATGGCGGATATTTGGGTTCCGTTGCGGGCCGGGAGTGACATTTTATTTCTTGGCGGACTAATCCACTATGTTCTGCAGCACAAGAAGGAATTCAGGGAGTACGTAGCGCACTATACGAATGCGTCCACGCTTCTGCGCGATGACTTTCGCGATACGGAGGATCTCGATGGCCTGTTCTCGGGCTGGGATGCGGAGAACAAAAAATACAATCCTGAAAGTTGGCTTTACCGAGGTTCTCCGCAAAAAGAGAGTAACGAAGAGACACCTGGTCATAAAGAAATTGAGGGCGGGCACTCGAAGGACCGTGGCGGAGAGGCGCAAGACGCTGCTCGATTCGAATCTGATCCGACGCTGGAAAATCCTCGATGCGTCTTCCAGGTTCTGAAGAGCCACTTTGCCCGCTACACTCCGGAGATCGTGGAGCGTTACTGCGGAGTGCCTAAAGAAGCGTTTCTGAAAATCGCGGAAACATTTACCTCAGCCTCAGGACCGGAGAAAACTGGCGCGATCTGTTATGCACTGGGGTGGACGCAACACTCAAAGGGTGTGCAGATCATCCGGTCAGCGTCGATTCTGCAACTGCTACTGGGCAACATTGGACGGCCGGGTGGAGGAATCCTGGCGCTGCGTGGTCATGCGTCTATCCAGGGGTCGACCGATATCCCCACGCTCTATGACATTTTGCCGGGCTACCTGCCAATGCTCGCGTTCGAGGAAGATTCCCATAAGTTAAAAGATTACATTAAGAAACATTCGTCGCGAACTGGGCTGTGGGCGAATTTTGATAAGTACATTACTAGCCTGCTGAAAGCCTGGTATGGGGAGGTTGCTAATGTGGACAACCAGTTCGGATTCGATTGGATGCCGCGCATCACGGGCGACCACTCCCACTTTGGGTACTGGCTAGAGATGGCGGAGGGGAAACTGGACGGTTTGTTTGTCATGGGCCAAAACCCTGCTGTCGGCGCGCCCAACGGACGTCTGGAGCGCAAGGCGCTGGCCAAACTGAAATGGCTCGTCATCCGAGATATGGTTGAAGTTGAGACGGCTTCGTTCTGGTCCGATTCGCCGGAAGTAGAACGCGGCGAACTCTCGCCAGAGAACATCGCGACGGAGATTTTTTTATTCCCCGCCGCTGGGACCGCCGAAAAGGATGGCACGTTCACTAACACACAGCGACTGCTGCAGTATCGGAACATAGCGGTCGAACCGCCAGGAGACGCGCGTAGCGAGACCTGGTTCATGTATCACCTCGGCCGGCGGCTTAAAGAAAAGGCAAAGCGTGATCCGCGGCCGCGCAATGCGGGACTGAACGCGCTTACATGGAATTATTCCACTCACGGAAAACATGGGGAGCCTGAGGTGGAAGAAGTTTTGCAGGAGATCAATGGGCGCACTGTGGCGGATGGCAAACTGCTGCCGGGTTTCAAGGCGCTCAAGAACGATGGGAGCACGGCATGCGGCTGCTGGATTTATTCCGGCGTGTTCCCGAATCCCGAAGAGAACAAGGCCAACAAACGCCAGCCGCAAGGCTATCTAGGACACGGTTGGGGATTCGCGTGGCCCAACGATTGCCGCATAATTTACAACCGGGCGTCGGCGCGTCCGGACGGAAAGCCGTGGAGCGAACGTAAGAAGCTGGTCTGGTGGGATGAGCAAGAACGAGAGTGGACTGGGCTCGACACTCCCGACTTCGAGAAGACCACTTCTCCAGACGCCAGGGAAGATTTGCAGCACGGTCACGGGGTGGAGGCACTTGGCGGCGCGCGGCCATTTGTTCTTCATCCTGACGGCGTGGGCTGGCTGCACGTTCCCAGCGGATTGAAGGATGGGCCGCTGCCTACGCATTACGAACCGCTCGAGTCGTTGTTGGGAAATCCGTTGTACGCGCAAGGGCCAAATCCAGCGGCACAAAAGAAAGAGCGTCCGGATAATCCTTATGCAAACTCTCCGGGCGACGCTCGCTTTCCGTACGTGCTCACGACTTATCGCCTGACTGAACATCACACAGCGGGAGGAATGACTCGCACACTTTCGCACCTGGCAGAGCTGCAACCGGAGTTGTTCACTGAAGTCTCTCCGGAGTTGGCGGAAGAAGCCGGGCTTGAGCACGGAGCGTGGGCTACGATCACTTCGCCGCGCGGCATTCTGGAAGCAAGAGTACTGGTCACGCGGCGAATGCACTCGCTCTGGGTGGGCGGAAGCCGCGTGCACCAGGTCGGACTTCCCTATCATTGGGGCTATCGCGGGCGGGTGAAGGGAGATGTAGTCAACGATCTGGTTGCTATCAGCGAAGAACCTAACGTACGCATTATGGAAAGCAAGGCGCTGGTATGCAACATCGTACCTGGACGGCGAGCTTCTGGTCCCGAGGCGCTAGAACAATTGGCAGCGAATATGGAGCCAGCATGAGTCGCACCGCATTTCTCACGGACTCAACCTTGTGTATCGGCTGCAAAGCCTGCGAAGTCGCGTGCAAGGAGTGGAACGGAGTCGGCGAGGACGGCCTGGAATGGAGTGGATTCTCTTACGACAATACCGGGGCCCTCGGCCACTCGACGTGGCGTCATGTGAAATTTGTGGAGCACGCACCCGAGCCTGGATTCGGGGGCAACGCGCCGGAATTGAACTCGTGGGCGTTCTCCTCGGATGTCTGCAAGCATTGCGAAAATGCCGGATGTCTGGAAGCGTGTCCTACGGGCGCCATCGTGCGCACGGAGTTCGGTGGTGTCTATGTGCAGCCCGACATCTGCAACGGGTGCGCTTACTGCGTGATAGCGTGTCCATTTGGTGTCGTCCAACGAAATCCGGATGATGGACGCGCTTTCAAGTGTACCTTCTGCTACGACCGGCAGAAAGCTGGATTGGTTCCCGCCTGCGCTAAAGCATGTCCAACGGAGTCGATCAAGTTTGGAGAAATTGAAAGCCTGCGGGTTAAGGCACAGAACCGAATGGAAGAATTGCATCAGCGTGGTATGAAGGACGCGACGTTTTATGACGCGAGCAACACCAGCGTCGGCGGTACGCACGCGATGTTTATTATGCGCGGTGATCCACGGAGTTACAACCTCCCGCCCAAGCCGGAAGTACCGACTATCTACCTCAAAAGAGGCTGGACTTCTTCGGCGATTGGAGCAGCTCTTCTGCTCGGCGGTACGCTGCTGGCTTTTCTCGCGGATGGCGAGCGATGAGGAAAACCCCACACGATGGAAGGCCGGCGCGAACACCCGCCTTAACCAGCGAGCAGCGTTTGGCAGAGATCCGCGGTGAGGCGGAAGAACGCGGCGAGGTGAAAGCTGCGGGCATTCGGCCATCTGGTTCTCCATTTCCGATGGCTTCCCCGGAAACTGGCTACTACGGTATTCCTTTATTGAAGGAGCCCGCGTGGACATGGGAAGTCCCGCTGTATTTTTTTGTTGGAGGGGCGGCGGGCGCTGCGGCGGTGGTGGGCGCCATCGCAGATTACACGGGAGCGGATAGAAAGTTGGTGCGCGATGCGCGCTGGATTGCAGCGGCCGGAGCGGTGATTTCGCCCGCACTGTTGATCGCCGACCTCGGGCGTCCTGAACGCTTCTTAAACATGATGCGGGTGTTCAAGCCGCAGAGCCCGATGTCGGTAGGAGTCTGGACATTATTGGGATTTTCGGCGGCGGCCACGGCCACGGCGTTTGCGGATTTCATGCGTGAGCGCTACGGTCCATCGCTGCCGTTGCGCGTCCTGGAGAATACGGGGCAGGCGGCATCGTTGGCTTTCGGACTTCCCTTCTCGAATTACACCGGAGTGCTGATCGGTGCCACCGCCATTCCAGTGTGGAATCAGAATGTCGCGGAGCTGCCGATTCACTTTGGTGCGTCGGGCCTATCCGCAGCAGTGGGGATTCTCGAATTGATGGGACACCGCAAGAGCCGAGCCCTGCAGATGCTTGGGCTCGGAGCTGCGATTTTTGAATCCTGGGAAGGATGGCGAATTGAAAGCCGTCAACAGCCTGCGCTGGATCCGCTTCGACGGGGGACGAGCGGTTGGGTCGTGCGAACAGGCGGCATGCTTTCGGGACCGGTGCCCGCCGCGCTCAGAGCACTTGGCTTCATTAGCAGCAACGAACGTTCCCGTGCTTTGCGGCGCTGGGCGGGAATTTCGGCGGTGGCGGGATCCCTTATCACTCGCATCGCCTGGGTTCATGCGGGGCACGTGTCGGCACGAGACTGGAGAGAGCCGCTGGGGATTCTGCATCCGTTGTACACAGAACAAGGCGTTTCGCGCGGTCGCGATCCCCGTCAGCAGAAATGAAGTACGGGACATTATCTGCGCTGGTTGGAGACGACTTCTCTCGCGCTCTGGTCGTTGGTGATGCGCTTTTCGATCCTAGTAACGAACTTCGGTGAATGGCGTTTCAGCACTTGCCGAATGCCGGGCCAAAACTCGTGGAAAACATTTATCCCTGCGTCACTGCCAATGGTTGAACCTAAGTCTTTGAACGTGGTCGAAGGGGATCGAGCCCAATAGGGTCGATAAGCAGCGGCGACTGCCGCCGAAGTCAGCACCCCGAGGAGATACGAGGTGTTCACTGTCCTTTTTCCGGAGTCGTTACGGGTGATCAAAACGCGCGAAGCTGCGTAGGTGGCCCGGCCCATAATGGTGTCGCTGGTCGAAGCGTGATAACGAGGGTCCTGCCTTAGCAACATCGGATACAGGTACTTGCCAAAAAAAACGCTGGACTCCTTTTGAAGCACTGCCGCTCTATAAAGTGCGGTAAAGCTAGGCTGCATTCCGGGAGCGAGGTGTTCCTCTTCCTCGCGCATTATCCGCACGTTGATGGCAACCGCGCCAAGTGTCAAAGGCGAGCGCGCCGCCTCGACAAACGCGTGGAATTTTTCTGCTCGGGTGGAACACTGTACCGACGGTGCATCAGGAAGTGATCTCCACGTAAGCATCTCCTGGCGCTGTACTTCCGGTGAGTTTGAGCCGTCAAACTCTGATCCCTGGAGCAAATCAGCTGAAGGATGTTCGCTCTGGCACCACGCCCCGCAAACAACCAATAGAAGAAAAGAAATGACGCGGATTGGTGCAGTTTGACCCACCATGGCTCGGTCCCATAAAGCGGCAAACGACTTTCCTGCTCCTCGGCGATTAGGATGGGAGCACACCTCAGGTTAGCACCCCACCTGGCATTCGTCTGAGCAAGAGTGCTCATCTTCCGTTGCCCTTTTGACCGCCAGGTTCTGCTCAACTACAATCGCCAGCTCCTCGGAATGCAGACTTCGCGATAGCCTCGGAAGATGAATGCCAGCAATCAATCGTGACCGCCTGAAGTCGTTGATGCAGTCCGAACAGAAGAAGTTCATCGACGAGCGGCCGAAATCCAAGGCCCTGTTCGAGCGCGCCCGCAAATCCCTGCTGGGCGGAGTGCCCATGAACTGGATGGCCAAATGGGCTGGCGCCTTTCCACCGTTCGTGCGCGAGGCTCACGGCGCCGAGTTTTTCGATGTGGACGGACATCGCTATGTCGATTTCTGTCTCGGCGACACCGGCGCCATGACCGGCCACTCGCCTCCGGCCACAGTGTCTGCGGTGCAGGAGCAAATCGCTCGCGGAATTACGCTGATGCTGCCCAGCGAAGATGCCGTCTGGGTCGGCGAAGAACTGCGGAGGCGCTTCCGCCTGCCCTATTGGCAGTTCGCGCTCAGCGCCACGGATGCCAATCGCTTTTCCATTCGGCTTGCCCGTCAGATTACTGGCCGTGACAAAATCCTGGTTTTCAACTGGTGCTATCACGGTAGCGTGGATGAAACCTTCATCACATTGGAAGATGGTGAAACCAAACCGCGGCGCGGTAACGTGGGCCCACCCGTCAATCCCTCAGTCACTACAAAGGTTGTGGAATTTAACGACATCGATGCGCTCGAGAAAGCACTACAGCCTGGCGATGTCGCCTGCGTCCTGGCCGAGCCGGCAATGACCAATGTAGGGATCGTGCATCCCGATTCCGGCTACCATCGCCGGTTGCGCGGGCTCACGCGCAAGCACGGAACTCTGCTCATCATTGACGAAACCCACACTATTTGTGCGGGACCCGGTGGCTACACTGAAGTCGAAAACCTTGATCCCGACTTCCTCATTTTCGGAAAGCCTATTGGCGGCGGCGTTCCCGGCGCGACGTACGGCTTTACCCAAGATGTTGCCGAGGCGATTGAGGCTCGCCAGAATCTTGAGGACTGCGATGTGGGGGGCATCGGCGGCACGCTCGCAGGTAGCGCGCTCTCACTTGCCGCCATGCGCGCCACCCTCGACAAAGTTTTGACTCAAGGAGCGTTTGATCGAATGATTCCTCTCGCTGAGCGCTGGACCGCAGGTGTCGAGCAGGCCATCGCGGAATTCGATTTGCCTTGGCATGTCAGCCGCCTCGGTTGCCGGTCCGAATATCTTTTTTCGCGCATTCCACCGCGCAACGGCAGCGAGGCTCACGATGCTATGGACTTCGAACTCGAGCGCTTCATGCATTTGTATGCTATGAATCGCGGCATTCTGCTAACACCTTTTCACAACATGGCGCTGATGTCACCAGTGACAAAACAGGAGGACATCGATCTCCATACGAAAGTCTTCTGCGAAGCGCTGCGGGCACTGATTGCTTGAAAGTCGAAACAATTAGTCGAACCTGAGTCGGTTAAATCGAATCGATGAACTTTTCCGGAAAAGTGGCGCTGATCACCGGCGCGGGAAGCCCGCAGGGGATAGGCTTCGCAACTGCTCGTTTGCTGGCCCAACAAGGATCGAAAATCGCAATCACTTCCACGACCGAAAGAATCGAAGAGCGCGTCCGCGAACTCGCTGCGGAGGGCGCCGATGTCTTCGCTTTCCCCGCCGATTTGCGAGATCAGGAACGCACCCACGTGCTGGTGCAGGACGTCATCGCCCGCTATGGCCGGCTCGATATCCTGGTCAACAACGCCGGCATGACTCAGGTCGGCAGTCCTACCGAGACCAGTTCGTTACCTCTTGCCGAGCTTTCTGAAAAGGAGTGGGATTACGGTATCGCCATCAACCTCAAGACGGCTTTCAACATCACCAAAGCCGTCCTTCCCTTCATGCTGAAAGCGAAGTACGGGCGTATCGTGAACGTTTCTTCTGTCACCGGGCCAGTCGCCAGCAATCCTTGCGAAACTGCTTACAGTGCGGCCAAAGCCGGCATGGTCGGACTTACTCGCAGTCTGGCCCTCGAGGTTGCCCGCCAGGGGATCACTGCGAACGCAGTGGCTCCTGGCTGGATTGAAACCGCATCCTCAACCGGGCAAGAAACCGTCGCTGGTAGAAATACTCCGGTGGGCCGCGCTGGCCGGCCCGACGAAGTTGCCGCTGCTATCGCGTTTCTCGCCTCTGAATCCGCTTCCTACATCACCGGCCAACTGATCATTATTGACGGCGGCAATGCGATCCAGGAGTACAAAGGCGCGTCCGAGCTGTACTACTGAACGTGAGCCTGGCGATAACCTTTCGAAATCCCTAAAACGCTGAATGCGGCTAAACTGTTGGCGGACAGTTTCTCCCAAAGCAGCATTGCCTGCAGTTTTTAGTTCCAACTTTGTCGGCGCCGTCTACTACATGCCTGAATCGCTTCAATCGGCTTCCATAAACGCCCCGCCGCGGTTGATCCGCGGAATTGGCTTGGGGGGTGCGACGGCGTTGAACATGATTGACATGATCGGTGTCGGACCGTTTATTACCATTCCTCTGATCGTGGGCGCCATGGGTGGTCCGCAGGCGATGCTGGGCTGGGTGCTCGGTGCGGGCTTTGCCATCTGCGACGGACTGGTATGGGCGGAACTGGGAGCAGCCATGCCGGGGTCGGGCGGATCGTATCGTTATCTACGCGAAATTTATGGTCCGAATCGGCTGGGGCGGCTCATTTCGTTTTTATTTATCTGGCAGCTGTCGTTCAGCGCGCCGCTGTCGATTGCCTCAGGATCGATCGGTCTAGCGGGTTATGCGTCGTATTTCTGGCCACGATTAGAACATCAATACATGGCTCGTGATTGGAACTTGCAAATTCCGGTCCTGGGCAATTTGCAATTCCGCTGGCTGGTGTCGGGAGCAACGTTTCTGGCGATTGGGATTGTCGTCCTGGCGGCAATGCTTCTGTATCGCAAGATCACGAGCATCGGATGGATGTCCAAGCTGCTGCTGGCCGGCGTTCTGTTGACGATTGGCTGGATCATTGTTGCCGGATTGACCCACTTCAATGCCGAACGTGCGTTCAGCTTTCCGGCCGGTGCGTTCACTTTGTCGCACAATTTTTTTCTGGGACTGGGATCGGCCATGCTGATCGCGGCTTACGACTATTGGGGTTATTACAACGTCTGCTTTCTGGGCGATGAAGTAAAAGATCCTGGCAGGACGATCCCGCGGGCGCTGCTGCTATCCATTTTGTTAGTGGGTTGTCTATATGTGGTGATGAACATCAGCATTCTGGGTGTGGTGCCGTGGGAGGAGATGACACAATCGGGCCAATCCAACCGGGGCTTGTATGTGGTTTCAATTTTTATGCAGCGGGTTTATGGGACGTGGGCGGCAAACCTGGTTACCGCGATGGTCATGTGGACGGCCTTTGCTTCCGTGTTTTCGCTGATGCTGGGCTACTCCCGCGTTCCCTACGCAGCCGCGCTGGACGGAAACTACTTCAAGACGTTTGCTCGAGTGCATCCAGAACACCGGTTTCCTTACGTCTCGCTGCTTGCGCTGGGCGGCGTTGCGTTGTTGTTCTGCTTTTTCTCGCTGGCGGATGTGATCGCAGCGCTAGTCGTGATTCGCATCACACTGCAATTTCTGGTACAGGCGATTGGCGTGATCGTACTGCGTATTCGTCGGCCGGATTTGCCGCGTCCGTTTCGAATGTGGCTGTATCCGTTGCCGGCGTTAATCGCTTCCGTTGGATTCGTGTTTATACTTATTTATCGCACCAATTCCCTGACTCAAATTCGTTACGCAGTGGTGATCCTGATTACTGGCATGATCATCTACATGATCCGCGCCTGGCGTAATCGCGAGTGGCCGTTTGGAGTGGGCGCACCTGCATCGGTGGAAGAGGTTCCGAGCAACTGAACATGGCGGATTCGGTGAACACCCCGGTAGCGGAGAGCTCGCATCCGCAGACTCAAGGTTCGGCATGGACTCCTCTAGGCGAGCCATTGTTCCGGTCACTGTGGCTTGCGGCGGTGATTTCGTATATCGGCACGTGGATGCAGAATGTAGGCGCAGGCTGGCTCATGACACAGCTCACCACGTCGCCTCTGATGGTCAGCCTGGTGACGGCAGCCACGACTCTGCCGGTGTTTCTGGTGATCCTGCCCGCAGGAGCGCTGGCGGACATGGTCGACCGGAGGCGCTTTCTGCTGGCCACGCAGGGTTGGATGGTAGTGGCTGCGGCGTTGTTGGGAATCCTTACCTTGAGACATGAGGTCACGCCCTGGATGCTACTGGTGTTTACGTTTGTATTGGGATTGGGCGCTGTGATGAACGATCCGGCGTGGCAGGCAATCACGCCGGAAATCGTTTCGGCGCACTCTCACGAGGCGGCGGTAGCCTTGAACTCGGTAGGCTTCAACGTTGCACGTGCAATCGGTCCCGCGCTGGGAGGGCTCGTAATTGCGGCGGCGGGGTCGGGAGTGGCTTTTCTGCTGAATGCTGCGTCGTTTTTTGGTGTGATCTTTTTTCTGTACCGTTGGAAGCGTCCACATTATGAACACGTCGAGAAGGGGCGGGTCACCGATGCGATGTTGACTGGACTTCGCTTTGTGCGCGACGCGCCCGTGGTGCGCTGCGTGCTGATCAGGACCGGCGCATTTAGTCTCGCGGCCAGTTCCATGCCTGCGCTGTTACCAAT
>Ga0070706_100003250_pt1 | contig 16066 bp, 17 predicted proteins | sample KBSK5501metaG_FD_65476 | JGI IMG/M metagenome (GOLD analysis project Ga0070706, IMG submission 65476) | Corn, switchgrass and miscanthus rhizosphere microbial communities from Kellogg Biological Station, Michigan, USA - KBS K5-50-1 metaG | ecosystem: Host-associated > Plants > Roots >...
CGCCCGCCGGCGGCGCTTCGAGCCAGTGAAATCGGAGGGCGCTCTCTGGGGCGGCGAGGGAAGCGTTCATGAGGCCTAGCGCGTGCCTCAAATGAGTCCGCAAGAGGCGATTGTGCAATGCAACATCGTCATCGAATCCCCGCGCGGTGTCAAGTCTGGCGGAACGAGCCTTGGGTTCCTTGTGGTATCTTGACCCGTCCGCCGCCGCCCTCACCCGCGCCTGCTTTACCATGCCGTCTCGCGCCGAATTCGTCACCTATTCGATCTCCGACCTTGCCCGTGAATTCGCGCTGACGACGCGCGCGATCCGCTTTTACGAGGATGAGGGGCTGCTCGCGCCGCGCCGCAGCGGGCGCAGCCGCATCTACAGCGAGCGCGAACGCGTCCGCATCAAGCTGATCCTGCGCGGCAAGCGGCTGGGTCTTTCGCTGTCGGAAATTCGCGAGTTGCTCGATCTTTATGAAGCGACCAAGAGCGAGCGGCCGCAACTGATGAAGTTTCTCCAGGTGCTCGCCCTGCGGCGAGCGATGCTCAAGCAGCAGCAGGAAGACATCGCTATCGTGCTCTCCGAAATCGACTCGCTCGAGCGACAATGCCGCAAGCGCCTGCGGCTCGGGGCGAACGGCGGGACGGGTTAGCGGTCTCGCCCGGCGAGGGATTGACGTTTACGTAAACGTCAGTCAAAATCTCATTCCGCCTTTCGTCTCGCTCGAACACGATGTCGCCTCGACCTGCCACGGCTCCCCCCGCAACTTCATTCGCCCCCCGCAACCCGGATTACGAGGCACGGGTCCGGTCAAGCTTCGGGCGCCAAGGCGCGATGCAGCTGATCGGCGCGCGGCTCTTCGCACTTCGGCCCGGCTATTGCGCCATCGAGCTGCCGTTTCGCGAAGACCTCACGCAACAGCATGGCTATGTGCATGCGGGGATCGTCGGCGCCATTGTCGATTCGGCGGGCGGTTACGCCGGTTTTACGCTTTTTCCGGCCGACGCGAGCGTCCTGACCGTCGAATACAAGCTCAATCTCCTCGCGCCGGCGGCGGGTGAGCGCCTCGTCGCGGAAGCCGAGGTCGTCAAGCCCGGGCGAACGCTCGCCATCACCCGCGGCGAGGTTTACGCGGAAGCGGATGGCAAGCGCACGCTCTGTGCGATCATGCAGCAGACGCTGATCGTGCTGGCGGGCAAAGCAGACGCCTGATCGAGGATCGGATCGATTATCGCGATGTTGAACTTCCCCGCATTGGATTTTCATCTCGGCGAAACGATCGGCATGCTGCGTGAGAGCGTGCAGGACTTCGCCGCATCGGAGATCGCGCCGCGCGCCGCGGAGATCGACCGCAGCAACCAGTTCCCGATGGATCTGTGGCGCAAGATGGGAGATCTCGGCCTGCTCGGGATGACCGTCGAGGAAGAATACGGCGGCAGCAACATGGGTTATCTCGCTCACATCGTCGCGATGGAGGAGATCAGCCGGGCGTCGGGCTCCGTCGGCCTTTCCTACGGGGCGCACTCGAACCTCTGCGTCAATCAAATTCGCCGCAACGGCAACGCCGCGCAAAAACGCAAATACCTGCCCAAGCTGATATCCGGGGAGCATGTCGGTGCGCTGGCGATGAGCGAGCCCGGCGCTGGATCGGACGTCGTGTCGATGCGTCTGCGCGCGGACCGTAAAGCGGATCGGTATGTGCTCAACGGCAGCAAGATGTGGATCACCAACGGCCCCGACGCCGACACGCTGGTCGTCTACGCCAAGACCGATGCGCAGGCCGGGCCGCGCGGCATTACGGCATTCCTGGTCGAGAAGGGCATAAAGGGGTTCTCGACCGCGCAGAAGCTCGACAAGCTCGGCATGCGCGGGTCCAACACCTGCGAGCTGGTGTTCGAGGATTGCGAGTTGCCCGCGGAGAACGTACTCTCCGAGGAAGGGCAAGGAGTCAACGTGTTGATGAGCGGCCTCGATTACGAGCGTGCCGTGCTCGCAGGCGGGCCGCTCGGCATCATGGCCGCGTGCATGGACGTCGTGCTGCCTTACGTCCACGAGCGGCAGCAGTTCGGGCAGCCGATCGGCGAGTTCCAGCTCATGCAGGGCAAGATCGCCGACATGTACACGACGATGAACGCATGCAGGGCTTACGTGTACGCGGTTGGCCAGGCGTGCGACCGCGGCGAGACCGCGCGCAAGGATGCGGCCGGCGCGATACTCTATGCGGCGGAGAAGGCGACGTGGATGGCCGGCGAGGCGATCCAGGCGCTGGGCGGCAATGGCTACATCAACGACTACGCGACCGGTCGGCTGTGGCGCGACGCCAAGTTGTACGAGATCGGCGCCGGGACGTCGGAGATTCGCCGGATGCTGATCGGGCGGGAGCTGTTCAACGAAACGAAATAGGACCTTGGGGCCGATCGGACGAGGCTAACATGAGCGAGGCGAATGTTAAGCCGCTGTAGCGGCGGCCGAGGCCAGATCGCCCAAGGGACGTCGGAGATTCGCCGGATGCTGATCGGGCGGGAGCTGTTCAACGAAACGAAATAGCGGGGAAACGATCATGGCTCTCGAGATGCGCGAACGCTGCGAGCGCTGCGCGTGGCCGTTGGCCCCTGACGACGACACCGCGTACATCTGCAGCTACGAGTGCACGTTCTGCGCGACTTGCGCCAATGCGCTGAACGGCATCTGCCCCAACTGCGGCGGCGAGCTGGTGCGCCGGCCGCGGCGCCCGCGCAAGCCGGGAGGCGTGCCTTCGAAGCCCGGCGCATAGCCGCGCTGCCGCCGCCGGCCAGCACCGGAACGGTGGCGGTCCAAAGGCGAGATGAGCGAGACGAAGATGCACAACGACCCTATCGCGATCGTCGGCGCGGCACGGACGCCGATCGGCGGCCTGCAAGGCGACTTTGCCACCTTGTCCGCCAACGATCTGGGCGGCGTTGCGATCAAGGCCGCGGTCGAGCGCGCCGGTGTTGCGGCGGACGCCGTTGACGAGGTCATCATGGGATGTGTCCTGCCGGCCGGGCAGGGCCAGGCGCCGGCGCGACAGGCTTCGCTGAAGGCGGGCCTGCCGCTCGCCACGGGCTGCACGACCGTAAACAAGATGTGCGGCTCGGCAATGGAGGCGGCGATGCTGGCGCACGATGCGCTCATCGCCGGCAGCGCAGACATCATTGTCGCGGGCGGCATGGAGAGCATGACCAATGCGCCGTACCTGCTGCCCAAGGCGCGCGGCGGAATGCGCATGGGTCACGGCACCGTTTACGACCACATGTTTCTCGACGGCCTCGAGGACGCCTACGACAAGGGCAAATTGATGGGCGCGTTCGCTGAAGCATGCGCCGACAAGTATCGGTTCACCCGTGAGCAACAGGACGAATTCGCGCTGCGCTCGCTGTCGCGCGCGCGGGGCGCGACCGAAGACGGCTCGTTTCGCTGGGAGATCGCGCCGGTGACCGTTGCGGACAAGAAAGGTGCAGTCGTGATCGACACGGACGAACAGCCGACGAGGGCGAGCCCGGAAAAAATTCCGACGCTCAAGCCGGCGTTCCGGAAAGACGGAACGGTAACTGCCGCGAATTCCAGCTCGATCTCTGACGGCGCCGCGGCGCTGGTATTGATGCGCCGCTCGACAGCCGAGCAAAAGGGATTGCGGCCGTTGGCGCTGATCCTCGATCACGCGACCCACGCCCAGGAGCCGAGCTGGTTCGCCACCGCGCCGGTCGGAGCGATGCAGAAGCTATATGCGAAAGTCGGCTGGAAACCCGGCGAGGTCGACCTCTACGAAATCAACGAGGCATTCGCCGTCGTGGTAATGGCGGCGATGAAGGAACACGGGCTGTCGCCGGAAACGGTCAACGTGCACGGCGGCGCCTGCGCGCTCGGCCATCCGATCGGCGCGTCGGGCGCGCGGATCATCGTCACCTTGCTCGGCGCGCTGCGCAAGCTTGGCAAGAGGAGGGGGATCGCGAGCCTCTGCATTGGCGGCGGCGAAGCAACCGCCATGGCCATCGAGCTCGTCTGATTCGGCGTGATGGCCGGGAAGATCGTCTTCGAATCGCCGCGGTTCGTCTTATCGAGCGGCGCGCGCCCAAGCCGGCGTGCCTCGGTCATACCCGCGGAAGAGTCGGCACGGAGAAGCCCGCTGCCCGTCGTCGTCGGCTGCCCGCGGTCGGGCACGTCGCTCCTGGCGGTGATGCTCGACAGCCACCCTGAGCTGACGGTTCCTCCCGAGACTTCGTTCGTGGGCACCGTCGCGACGCTGCAGGGCCCGAGCGACGCCGTCCGGCAAAGCTTCTTCGAGGTCGTCACCGCAGACCGTATCGCGATTTCCAACTGGTCGGACTTCGGGCTCGACAAGGACCTCTTATGGCGCCGCCTCGAGGCGATCGATCCGTTCACTGTCGCCGCAGGATTGCGCGCGTTCTACGCCATGTATGCCGAGAGCCAGGGCAAGCCGCGCTATGGCGAGAAAACACCGGCCTACGTTTTCATGATGCCGCAAATCGCCGCTCTGTTGCCGGAAGCGCACTTCATTCATCTGATCCGCGATCCGGGCGACACCGCGCTCTCCTGGCGCAAGACCTGGTTCGCCCCCAGCCAGGACCTGCGCGTGCTCGGCGAAGAGTGGAGAAAACATGTCGAGGCTGGCCGGCGTGCGGCGAACCTCGTCCGGCGCTACGTGGAGGTCCGGTTCGAGGAGCTGGTACTCCATCCGGAGCGCGAGCTCAAGCGGCTGTGCGAATATCTTTCGTTGCCCTGGGATCCGGTCATGCTCGACTACGGCGCGCAGGGCGCGGCGCGAGTCGAGCGCCTGCAGGGTCGCCGGCATGCACGCGGTCAAATGATCCCGCGCGAGGAGCGCACCCGGATTCACGCCAACCTCACCCGCGCTCCCGATGCGGCCCGGCTCGACGTGTGGCGGCACGAGATGACGTACGCCGAGCGCCGGGCACTCGAGGACGCCGCGGGTCCGCTGGTCCGCGAATTGGGCTACGCGGCCTGAAGCCGGCCTCTTGCGCGCCCGAAAGAACGCTTGTCGCATCCACCACGCAACGCGCCCGATGAGTAACGTGTTGATCACCGGCGCGAGTCGCGGCCTGGGCCTCGAATTCGCGCGCCAGTATGCCCGCGAAGGCTGGGATGTCATCGGCTGCTGCCGCCAGCCCAAGGCGGCGCGGCCGCTCGCAGATCTCGGCGCGGACGTCGTCAAGCTCGATGTGACCGATGCGCGTGACGTCACCGCGCTGTCGAAGCGGCTGGCGGCGACGACCATCGATCTGTTCGTCTGCAATGCCGGCCTCGCCGGGGCGCGCAATCCCGTGCTGACAGGTATCACGCAGGCCGACTTCGACACGGTCATGCGCACCAACGTGCTCGGTCCGATGTGGCTTTCCGCGGCGCTTGCCGACCGCATCGCGGCCGGCGGCGCGGGGGGCGGTGGCAAGATCGCCTATCTGTCGAGCCGGATGGGCAGCATCGGCGCGATGGCCAACGCCGGCAGCGCGCTATATCGCGCGAGCAAGGCCGCGCTCAACGCGATCGTCAAGGCGGTCGCGCTGGAACTCGCGCCGCGCGGTGTCGTGGCGATCGCGCTGCATCCAGGCTGGGTGCGCACCGACATGGGCGGCGCCGGCGCCGACCTCGAGGCGGAAGCAAGCGTCAGCGGCATGCGCATCGTGATCGAGCGCGCGGCCGCGCGCGACAGCGGCCGTTTTTTCGACTACACCGGCAAAGAGGTCCCTTGGTGAAACCATTGCTCGCGGTTGGATGACCGATGCTGCTCTCCGAGTCGCAACGCATGATTCGCGAGACCATGCGCAACTTCGCCCGCGAGCGGCTCGCGCCGTTCGCCGCGGAGTGGGATCGCAGTCACGCGTTCCCGCGCGAGGCGCTCGCCGAGCTGGGCCGCCTTGGGGCGTACGGTATCGTGATTCCGGAGCGCTTCGGCGGTGCCGGACTCGATTACGTATCGCTGGCGGTCGCGCTCGAGGAGATCGCCGCCGGCGACGGCGCGACTTCGACCATCCTGAGCGTGCAGAACTCGGTCGTGTGCGGACCGATCCTCGCCTTCGGCAGCGACGCGCAGAAAGAGCGGTACCTGAAGCCGCTTGCCAGCGGCGCCAAGCTCGGCTGCTTCTGTCTCACCGAGCCGCATGTCGGCTCCGACGCCGCCGCGATCTCGATGCGAGCCGAATTGGTCGAAGACGGCGGCGGTGACGCGTATGTGCTCAACGGCGTCAAGCAGTTCATCACGTCGGGCAAGCATGCCGACGTCGCGCTGGTCTTCGCGGTCACCAACCGGACGGCCGGCAAGAAAGGCATCTCCGCGTTCATCGTCGACACCGCCACGCCAGGGTACGTCGTTGCTCGGATCGAGGAGAAGCTCGGACAGCGCGCGTCGGACACGGCGCAGATCGTGTTCGAGAACTGTCGCGTACCCGCCGCCAATCTGCTGGGGCGCGAGGGCGAGGGCTATCGCATCGCGCTCGCCAATCTCGAAGCGGGCCGCATCGGGATCGCGGCGCAAAGCGTCGGCATGGCGCGCTCTGCATTCGAGGCCGCGCTCGCGTACGCGGGTGAGCGCCGGTCCTTCGGCAAGCTGCTCGTCGAGCATCAGGCGATAAGCTTCCGGCTGGCTGACATGGCAACGGAAATCGAGGTCGCGCGGCAGATGGTCTGGCACGCCGCGAGCTTGCGCGACGCGGAAGAACCCTGTCTCAAGGAAGCATCGATGGCGAAGCTGTTCGCGTCCGAGATGGCCGAACGCGTGTGCTCGGCGGCGATCCAGGTACATGGCGGTTACGGCTACGTCTCCGATTTCCCGGTCGAGCGCATCTACCGCGACGTCCGGGTGTGCCAGATCTACGAAGGCACCAGCGACATTCAGCGCATGGTGATCGGCCGCGCTCTGGCAGCATGACGGAATCCGGATGAGCCACGTGAAATCACCGATCGACTTCTATTTCGACTTTTCCTCGCCCTACGGCTACCTCGGGTCGGAGAAGATCGAGGCGCTGGCGGCAAGGCACGGCCGCAGCGTGGACTGGCACCCGATCCTGCTCGGCATCGTATTCAGAGAGACGGGCGCCAAGTCACTGACCGAGGTCCCTCTCAAGGGAAATTACTCCCGGCGCGATTTCGCGCGCAGCGCGAAGTACCACGGCGTCGATCGCTTTCGCCTGCCGTCGACGTTCCCGATCGCCACGCAGGCCCCGGCGCGAATCGTGCTCTGGTTGAAGGAGCGCGATGCGGCGCTCGCCGTTGCGACGCTGCACGCGCTCTACCGCGCGTTCTTCGGCGATGACGTGGACATTTCGAAGCCCGAGAACGCGGTTGCGGTCGCGGTCGGCTGCGGGGTCGAAGGCGCGGCGGCGCGGGCCGCGATCGACGACCCGGCGATCAAGGACGCGCTCAGGCGCGAGAACGAACGGGCGATTGCTGCGGGCGTGTTCGGGTCTCCGTTCACGATCGTCGACGGCGAGCCGTTCTGGGGCGTGGACCGGCTCGACCAGGTCGACCGCTGGCTCGCGACGGGTGGGTGGTGACATGGCCGCTTCCGGCAGATTCACGCTCTACTGCTTCGCGCAATCCGGCAACTGCTACAAGGCGGCGCTGGCGCTGCAGCTTGGGGATGCCGACTGGACGCCGCGGTTCGTCGACTACTTCGGCGGGGAGACGCGCACGCCGGCGTACCGGGAAATCAACGCCATGGGCGAAGCGCCGGTGCTGGAGCATGACGGCGTACGATTGACGCAGTCCGGCGTGATCCTCGAGTATCTGGCCGAGACCCTCGGCCGTTTCGGGCCGAATAATGCAGGCGAGCGCCGGGAAATCCTGCGCTGGCTCCTCTGGGACAACCACAAGCTCACGAGCTATACGGCCACGTATCGTTTCATGCGCACGTTCGTCAAGGGATCGGATGAGAGCGTGATGAAGTTTCTGCGCACCCGCGCCGAAACCGCTTGGGGCGTGCTCAACGCGCATCTCTCCGGGCGGCGCTACGTCGTCGGCGATCGCCTGAGCATCGCCGACCTCTCGTTATGCGGATATCTATTCTTTCCCGACGAGATCGGCGTCGACTGGTCGGTGTATCCGGCGCTCGGCGACTGGCTCGACCGCATCCGTGCCGAGCCGCGCTGGGTTCATCCCTACCAACTAATGCCGGGTCATCCCTTGCCCGGCGCGAGCTAAAACATAGCTTCATGCCGGTCATCGAAACCCGCCTCGACACCCGCGACGCGATCTTCGCCCGGAACCGCGACGCGCTTGCAGCGCTCGTTGCCGATCTCAGGGCGAGGGTCGCCGAGATCGAGCAGGGTGGCGGCGACGTGGCGCGCACGCGGCATGCGGGGCGCGGCAAGCTCCTGCCGCGCGAGCGCGTACGTGCGCTGCTCGATCCGGGAACGCCGTTTCTCGAGCTGTCCCAGCTCGCGGCCTACGGCATGTACGACGACAACATCGCCGCGGCGGGCATCATCACCGGCATCGGGCGGGTCGCTAAGCGCGAGTGCGTAATCGTCTGCAACGACGCGACGGTCAAGGGCGGCACGTACTATCCGATCACGGTCAAGAAGCATTTGCGCGCACAGGACATCGCGCGGGAGAACAACCTGCCGTGCATCTATCTGGTCGACTCGGGGGGCGCGAACCTTCCCAATCAGACCGAAGTTTTTCCCGACCGCGACCACTTCGGGCGCATCTTTTACAACCAGGCGACGATGTCTGCCGAAGGCATTCCGCAGATCGCCGTCGTCATGGGCTCGTGCACCGCGGGCGGCGCCTACGTGCCGGCGATGGCGGACGAATCGATCATCGTCAAGGAGCAGGGAACGATCTTCCTCGCCGGACCGCCGCTGGTGAAAGCGGCGACCGGCGAAATCGTCAGCGCCGAGGAGCTCGGTGGCGCTGACGTGCACACGCGTATTTCGGGAGTGGCCGATCATTATGCGCTCGATGATCATCACGCGCTCGCGATCGCGCGGCGGATCGTCACCAATCTCAACCGTCCGAAGCGGGTGGCGCTCGAGGTCGCAGAGCCGCGCGATCCGCTGTACGCAGCGGGAGAGATCTACGGCGTCATCAACGCCGACATCCGCAAGCCCTACGACGTGCGCGAGGTGATCGCGCGCATCGTCGACGGCAGCGAGCTCGACGAATTCAAGGCGCGCTACGGCGCGACGCTGGTGACCGGATTCGCACATCTCTGGGGCTACCCGATAGGCATCATTGCGAACAATGGGGTGCTCTATTCGGAGTCGGCGCAGAAGGCCGCCCACTTCATCGAGCTCTGCACCCAGCGCGGGCTGCCGCTCGTGTTCCTGCAGAATATCACCGGGTTCATGGTCGGCCAGAAGTACGAGGCCGGCGGCATCGCCAAGGACGGCGCGAAAATGGTTACCGCCGTGTCCTGCGCGAAGGTGCCGAAGTTCACGGTGATCATCGGAGGGTCGTACGGCGCCGGCAATTACGGCATGTGCGGCCGTGCCTTCGGTCCGCGCTTCCTGTGGATGTGGCCGAATGCACGCATCTCGGTAATGGGCGGCGAGCAAGCCGCTACTGTGCTGGCGACGATCAGGCGCGACGCGATCGAAGCTAAGGGGGGCGCGTGGAGCGCCGACGAGGAAGCGGCGTTCAAGGCGCCGCTGCGCGCGCAGTACGAGCGCGAAGGGCATCCGTATTACGCCAGCGCGCGCTTGTGGGACGACGGCGTGATCGATCCGGCGGATACGCGCCGGGTGCTGGGGCTGGCGATATCCGCCGCGCTCAACCGCCCGATCGCGCCGACGCAGTTCGGCGTGTTCCGGATGTAGGGGAACCATGGCCAGGGCAGGCAGCGCAGGCAAGGACAGGGCCGCGAGCGGCAAGCGTGGCGCGCCCGCGAATCGGGCGGGCGCAACCTACGAGACGATCGACGTCGCCGTGCGCAACGCGGTCGCGATCGTCGTGCTCAACCGGCCGGAGGTGCACAACGCGTTCAACGAAGCGCTGATCGGCGAACTCACCACCGCACTCGGTGCAATGGACCGCGACCCGGCAGTGCGGGCGGTCGTGCTGGCTGGAGCCGGCGAGAGCTTTTGCGCCGGTGCCGATCTCAACTGGATGAAAAAGATGGCCGCGTTCAGCCAAGCGCAGAATCTCGCCGATGCCAATGCGCTGGCGGCGATGCTTGCGACGCTCGATACGCTGTCGAAGCCCACGATCGCCCGCGTTCACGGTGCGGTATTCGGGGGCGGCGTGGGACTGGTCGCCTGCTGCGATATCGCGATCGGAACGCAGGACGCGGTATTTTCGTTTTCCGAGGCAAGGCTCGGCCTGATTCCGGCGACGATCAGCCCGTACGTCATCGCGGCGATCGGCGCGCGCGCCGCACGGCGCTATTTCCTTACCGCCGAGCGGTTCACCGCCGCCGAAGCGTATCGTCTCGGGCTGCTCCACGATCTCGCGCTCGCCGAAGAGCTCGACGCGCGCGTCAACGAGCTTTTGGGCACGCTCCTGACCGCCGGCCCGCGCGCGCAAGCCGAGTGCAAGGCGCTGCTCCGCGCGATCGCGAACCGGCCGGTCGACGCCCGCATGATCGCCGACACCGCGCAACGTATTGCGCGTGTTCGCAGCTCGCCCGAGGGCAGGGAGGGTGTGGCTGCATTTCTATCCAAGCGCAAGGCGGCGTGGGTACCACGCGGCGAGTAAACGATTCCGCGCGGCGCGAGCATGGAACACCTCGACACCTGGCAGTTGATTGCGCTTGCTGCCGCGCTGGGCTGGGCGAGCGGAATTCGACTCTACGCGGTGCTTTTCATCGTTGGCGTGCTGGGCTACCTCGATTGGTTCGACTTGCCTTCCCACCTGCGCGTGCTTTCGCATCCGCTCGTGCTCGCCGCTTCCGGATTCATGCTGTTCGTCGAGTTTTTCGCCGACAAGATCCCCGGCGTGGACACGCTGTGGGACCTCGCGCACACACTGGTGCGGATCCCGGCAGGTGCGGTGCTGGCGGCAAGCGTTTTCGGCGACTCGCCGCCAGCATGGACGCTCGCGGCGGCGATCATCGGGGGTACGCTCGCGGCCGGCAGCCACTTCACCAAGGCCGGCGCGCGAATGGCGATCAACACGTCGCCCGAGCCGTTCTCCAACTGGGCGGCTTCGTTCGGCGAGGATCTGCTCGTCGGTGTGCTGATCTACCTCGCGCTGGCGCACCCGATCGCGTTCCTGGTCGTGCTTGTATTGCTGCTCGCTTTGACGGTGTGGTTGCTGCCGAAGCTGTGGCGATTCCTGCGCGGCTTCGTCGACCGGCTGCTGCGCTGGTTTGGACACCCGGGTTCGCCCAACGAGCCCGAGTCGCAGAGGCCGGGCGATGTTTGACAAGATCCTGATCGCCAATCGCGGCGAGATCGCCTGCCGCGTCGCGCAGACCGCGCGGCGCATGGCGATCCGCACCGTGGCGGTGTATTCGGACGCCGACGCCGCAGCGATGCACGTCGCCGCCTGCGACGAAGCACATCGCCTGGGGCCGGCGCCGCCGCGCGAGAGCTACCTCAACGCCGAGGCGATCATCGCGATCGCCAAATCTTCCGGCGCGCAGGCCATCCACCCGGGCTACGGCTTTCTGTCGGAAAACGAGGAATTCGCGATGGCAGTCGCCGCCGCCGGATTGCGCTTCATCGGCCCGCCGCCTGCCGCGATCCGTGCGATGGGATCGAAGTCGGAGGCCAAGACGATCATGGGCAAGGCCGGTGTGCCCCTGACGCCGGGCTATCACGGCAAGAGCCAGGACGATGCGCTGCTGCTCGCCCAGGCCGACGCGATCGGTTATCCGGTGCTCATCAAGGCCTCCGCCGGCGGCGGCGGCAAGGGCATGCGCATCGTCGAGCGGCGCGACGCGTTCGCCGCTGCGTTGGCCTCCGCGCGGCGCGAAGCGAAGGCGGGCTTCGGCGACGATACCGTGCTGCTCGAGAAGTATCTGCAACAGCCGCGGCACATCGAGATCCAGGTATTCGCGGACATGCACGGCGAGTGCGTGCATCTTTTCGAGCGCGACTGCTCGGTGCAGCGCCGGCACCAGAAGGTCCTCGAAGAGGCGCCGGCACCGGGCATGACGGCGGAGCGCCGCGGCGAGATGGGTGCGGCGGCGGTCGCGGCCGCCAAGGCGATCGGCTACGTCGGTGCCGGCACCGTCGAATTCATCGTCACTCAGGACGGCTCGTTCTACTTCATGGAAATGAACACCCGGCTGCAGGTCGAACATCCGGTCACGGAAATGATCACCGGCGTCGACCTCGTCGAATGGCAGCTTCGCATCGCTGCCGGTGAGCCCTTGCCACTTGCGCAGGATGGGATTTCCATGCGCGGCCACGCGATGGAGGCGCGCATCTATGCCGAGGACCCGGAACGCGACTTCCTGCCCTCGATCGGAACCATCGTGTACCTGCGCACGCCGCAGACGTCGGCTGCGGTGCGCATCGACACCGGCGTGCGCGAGGGCGACGCGATCAGCCGGTTCTACGATCCGATGATCGCGAAGTTGATCGCCTGGGGCGAGGATCGGCCCTCGGCGCTGCGCCGCCTCAAGTCCGCGCTCGCCGACTATCGGGTGGTCGGTGTCGCGACCAACGTTGCATTCCTGCAGCGTGTCATCGCTCACGAGGCCTTTGCCGGCGCACGGCTCGATACCGGCCTTATCGGCCGTCACAGCGCGGCGCTTTTCCCGCCGCCGTCTCCTCCCTCCGAGCGCGTGCTCGCGCTCGCCGCGCTGGGCGAGCTCGTGCGGCTGCGCGAAGGCGCCGCGGCTCGCGCGCGCGCATCCGCCGACCCGTGGTCGCCATGGCATGTCCTCGACACCTGGTGGCCCAACAGCGACGAGCACGCGCTCACGCTCTGCTTCGAGGCGGGTGGCGCCGAATACCCGGTGCGAATCCGCACGCGAGGCGATGCCGTCTTCCTCGCGGTCGGCGGGCGTGACTGTGCGGCAAGCGTCGCGCGCGCCCGCGATGGGTTGCGCGTGCAGCTCGACGGCATGGAAATCGCGGCCGACGTCGTGGCGCGAGGAGAGGACCGTTACGTATTCTGCGCGGGCGAATCGTACCGGATACGGCTCATCGACCGGCTTGCGCATTCCGGCGAGGAGGAGCCGCATGCCGGACACCTCATGGCGCCGATGTCGGGCACCGTCGTTGCCGTGCTGGTGAAGCCAGGCGAGGCAGTAGCGAAAGGCGCGGCGCTCCTGATACTCGAGGCGATGAAAATGGAACACACGATCACCGCACCGGCGGCGGGGACCGTAAGCGCTGTCAACTATCGCGCCGGCGATCAGGTGGCGGAAGGCGCGGATCTGCTCGACCTCGACGCGCACCCCGGCGCCTGAGCGCGTCGCTTGCGACTTCTTTTCTACACTGCGGGAGAGAACGCTGCGTCGTGGCTCGAGGCCGTGCGGCGTGCGTTTCCCGATGTACGCATCGACGGCTGGCCCTCGACATTCGCCAGCGAGGCGGACTATGCGCTGGTATGGCAGCCGCCGGTGGAGTTGCTGCGCTCTCTCGCGCGGGTCAAGGCGATTTTCAATCTGGGCGCGGGTGTGGATTCGGTGCCCGATCTGTCCGCGCTGCCGCGAAACGTTCGCCTCGTTCGGCTCGAAGACGCCGGGATGGCGGAGCAGATGGCCGAGTACGTGTGCCACGCGGTGCTGCGCCGCTATCGCGAATTCGATGCGTATGCGGAACAGCAACGGCTCGCCGAGTGGCGGCAACGGCCGCGGCTACCGAAGAGTGAGTTCACCGTCGGGATCCTTGGGTTGGGCGTGTTGGGGACTGCAGTCGCGACCGCGCTTGCGCCGTTCGGATTTCCGCTTCGCGCCTGGAGCCGCACGCAAAAGCTCTCCGCCGGCGTTGAGACTTCGACCGGCTTCTCCGAGCTCGACGATTTCCTTGCCGGCGTGTGTGTACTGGTCTGCCTGCTGCCGCTGACCAGCCAGACGCAGGGCCTGCTCGACAGGGCGCGGTTGTCGCGGTTGCCGCGCGGAGCGTACCTCGTCAATGTTTCGCGCGGCGCGCTCATCGTCGACGACGACCTGCTCGGGCTGCTCGACAACGATCAACTTGCGGGCGCGACGCTCGACGTTTTCCGCGACGAGCCTCTGCCGCCGGAGCATCGTTTCTGGCATCATCCGCGAGTCACGCTGACGCCGCACGTGTCGGCGGTTACGCTCGTCGAGGAATCGGTCGCGCAGATCGCGGCCAAGATCCATCGCCTCGAGGCGGGGCTGCCGATCACCGGAGTCGTCGGTCGCGAACATGGATATTGAAAGCGCCAGGATGATCGACGCCATGACCGCAGGACGGCGTGCATGAAGCTGCCGCAGCGCGTACGCATGGTCGAAGTCGGCCCGCGGGACGGACTGCAGAACGAGCCGGCGAAAGTGCCCACCGAGGTCAAGGTCGGGCTGATCGATCGCCTGACCGTTGCGGGCTTGCCCGCCATCGAAGCGGCGAGCTTCGTCTCGCCGAAGTGGGTGCCGCAGATGGCCGACGGCGCAGAAGTCATGGCGGCGATCAAGCGAGCGCCCGGCGTGCGGTATCCCGTGCTGACGCCGAACCTCAAGGGGTTCGAAGCGGCGCTTGCCGCCGGCTGCGACGAAGTCGCGGTATTCGTCGCGGCGTCGGAGGCGTTCTCGCGCAAGAACATCAACTGCTCGATCGCGGAGAGCCTCGAACGGGCGCAGCCGGTGTTGAGCGCGGCCAGGGCGCACGGCATTCGCGTTCGCGGCTACATCTCCTGTGTGCTGGACTGCCCTTACGAAGGCGAGATCGCTCCCGAGCGCGTCCGCGACGTCGCGGGTGCTCTCAAAGCGATGGGATGTTACGAGATTTCGCTCGGGGACACGATTGGCACCGGTACGCCCGGCAGGACGCAGAAGCTCGTTTCGACCGTCGCTGATGCGGTGCCGATCGCCGAACAGGCGGGGCATTTTCACGATACTTACGGTCAGGCGCTAGCGAACGTCTACGCGGCGCTGGAGCTGGGAGTCGCGACTTTCGACAGCTCCGTCGCCGGCCTTGGCGGCTGTCCTTATGCCAAGGGCGCGACGGGCAACGTCGCCAGTGAAGACGTGCTCTATCTGCTCGACGGGCTCGGTATCGACACCGGTGTCGACATGACGCGGCTGCGCATCGCCGGGCAGTTCATTTCCGGCTTTCTCGGCCGGCCGACCGCGTCGCGCGTCGCGCGGGCGCTCGACGCCAAGAATCCGCTGGCCGCTTAGGCTTGTCGGCTAAAGCATGCGCGACGCAGCCGAAGTTCCCTCACCCTGCGTCAGCATCTGCGTCATCGACGAGCCTACCGGCTTGTGTGCGGGATGTTATCGGACGCTCGGCGAGATCGCCGGCTGGATCGACTTGTCCGCCGCCGAGCGTCGTGCGGTCGTCGCCAACCTCGCCTTGCGGCGCGCCTTGTACGAACGCCAGATCACTCTCCGCCACGCCGCTGATGCCGCGCGCTGACTGGTACTTCGACTTTGTCTCGCCGTTTTCGTATCTTCAGTGCGAGCAATTGCCCGTGCTCGAGCGCTCGCTTCGCGTGCGCTACCGGCCCGTGCTGTTCGCCGGCTTGCTCGAGGCGCACGACCATCGGGGCCCGGCGGAGATTGCTGCGAAACGCCGCTTCACCTATCGGTTCGTCGTCTGGCAAGCACGTCAGCTCGGGATACCGCTCAAGTTCCCGGCCGCCCATCCGTTCAATCCGCTGCCGCTGCTGCGACTGGCGATTGCGGCCGACTGTGATCCGGACGCGGTGCGCAAGATCTTTCGTTTCGTCTGGCGCGACGGCCGCCTGGGGGATCTACCGATCGAATGGGCCGAGCTGACCGCCGAGCTCGGTTTCCCCGATGCGGCGGAGCGCATCGCCAGCGCCGAGATCAAGAACGCGCTGCGCCGAAACACCGACGAAGCCGTTGCGCGCGGGGTATTCGGAGTACCGACGCTGGCGATTGGCGATGAGTTGTTCTGGGGCGCCGACGCGACCGCGATGGCGGCCGACTACATCGCCGCCGGTTGCCGCTATACCGATCCCGAGATGACGCGAGTCGCGAAACTA
>Ga0070706_100003251_pt1 | contig 16066 bp, 15 predicted proteins | sample KBSK5501metaG_FD_65476 | JGI IMG/M metagenome (GOLD analysis project Ga0070706, IMG submission 65476) | Corn, switchgrass and miscanthus rhizosphere microbial communities from Kellogg Biological Station, Michigan, USA - KBS K5-50-1 metaG | ecosystem: Host-associated > Plants > Roots >...
CCTGCCGGTTCATCCTGGCCGGGACCATGAATCCCGAGGAGGGAGAGCTAAGACCCGAGCTTCTGGACCGGTTCGGCCTCTGCGTGGAGATCCAGACCGAGCGGGCCAAGGAGCACCGAAAGGAGATTGCCCGTCGGGCCCTGGCATTCCAGACCGACCCTGAAGGGTTTGGGTTGAAGTGGCAGGCTCCTCAAGAGCTGCTCCAAGGCGAGATCGCGAGGGCTCGGGAGCTTCTCCCCACCCTGAGCCCCTCGGAAGATCTGGTGGGCCTTGCGGCCGAAGTCGCCGAGGAGACGAAGGTGGACGGCCATCGGGCCGAGATCACGATGCTGAAGGCAAGCCTCGCCGCCGCGGCCCTTCGGGGGCAGCGGGAGCCGGCCCCGGAGGACCTTCGGGACATCATCGAGCTGAGCCTCTGCCACCGCATCAAACGCCTGCCCTTCCAGGAGACGGCCCTCGACACCAAGACGCTGGATCGTCTGGCCGGAGCGTTCCTGGCAAGGAGGCATCTTTGACGCGACGGCGTCGTCGTCGGTTTCGGCCGCCGTCGATCCGAACGAGTCCCCGGACATGAGCCGTGCGTCCGCGACGGTGCATGCCGGCAGGGATGGCGGACCCCGGGAAGGACCAGACGGGGGGACGGGTTCCGGCGGGCCCGGGAGCGTCCGCGCGGCGGTCCGCTCGTGTCACTGCGGTCAGGATGATTGCCCCTATAAGCCCTACGAGCAGGAGATGCAACGGGTCAGATTCGACGAGGCGCTCCTCCACCGGGTGATGGAGGGTTTCAACCCCCATCTCCTCACGCCCAAAAAGGAACGCCGATGGCGGGACATGCCCGGGAAGCGGAGCATCGCGCGGACGGAGCTTAGGCGCGGCCGCTACATCCGCGCCTTCCACGCCGGCCCTCTCTGTCGCGACATCGCCCTCGATGCGACCGTCCGGAGCGCCGCCCTGCACCAGCAACACCGAGAGCGGCGCGGGATGACCGTCAGCGTGGAGCCGTCAGACCTTTATGCCAAGGTGCGGGAGCGGAAGGTAGGGAATCTGCTCCTCTTCGTGGTGGATTGCAGCGGCTCCATGGGCACGCAGCGGCGGCTCCTCGCCACCCAAGGGGCGATCCTCTCCATGCTGGTGGACGCCTACCAGCGCCGGGATCGAGTCGGCCTCGTCACCTTCCAGGATGAGTCCGCCGCCGTCATTCTGCGCCCGACCTCGAGCATCGAGCTGGCGAAGGGGGCGTTTCAATCCCTGACGACCGGGGGCACGACCCCTTTGTCGAGGGGGCTCCTCACTGGCTACGAGCTGATCCAGCGGGAGCTTCGTCGGGAACGGAAGCTCATCCCCGTGCTGATCCTGGTGAGTGACGGCTGGGCCAACGTCTCGATGAGCGACAGGGCACCAGTCGAGGAGGCTGTTCTGCTCGGGGAGCTCATCCGGGCCCGAAAGATCCGCAGCATCGTCCTCGGTACCGGGGGCCAAGGCTGGCGGATGTCTGACGGGCGTACCTTTGCGCCCGCCCAAGAGCTGGCCGTTACGATGGGCGGGGAATTCTATCCCATGGACGAGATCAGCGCTGAGCGTATTCTGGCTGTCATCGGCCGCGACCGCGCGATCTACGCCTGACCCGTCGGCGTCCGCCGCCAGGGCCGCCCGCGCGTCGCGGGCGCCGGACGCCGACGAATAGACGAATGACGATGGCTGGACGCGAGAGTTCGAAGATCTCGGTTCCAGCGACGGGAGGAAACGCTACATGGTTCCCGGGCAGGAACGGAAACGCATGGAAGAGCGGTTCGGGGAGGTCGGCACGGGCCTCACCGAACTCACGATTCAGGGGAAGCGCTACGATCTGTACGAGCTGCTCAAACTCGTGGGGATGGACCATGCCGACATCCGGCCGATCGACGCCCACTACGTCGACGGCTCCGACCGGTTCGCCATCCGCTATTTCGACTTCGAGGAGCGCGTCATCGTCGCGTACGAGTTCGACGCCGAATTCGGCTACCGCGGGGAACACGGGGCCCACATCGACGAGTGGATGGGGGAGGACTACTACAATTTCCCCTGGGCGATCTTCTGCCCCGACTCCCCCTGAGGCCGCCCGGCACTTCCCACCTCGGATCCCGATCGACGGCCGCCGGAGTCCGTGAGATGGAAGAACCATCACGGATCGCCCCCCAGCGCCGGTACATCGAGCGGCGGGCCGAAGAGCTGCTGGAGCGGATCCCTTTCATGGATGATGCCGAGCTCCGGTGGACCGTCCGCGTTCTTCAGGACTGCCTGCCTCCCGCGGCGCAGGAGCAGATGCTCTTGCAGTACAGCGAGCACTTGGAACTGCATCAGATGCGGCACGTCGTGCAGGGCTTCGTCTCGCGGTACACCGAGCATGCCCTGCAGGCCCTGGAGGCGAAGCGGTTTACGCCCGGAACGGGCCTGAAGGACTTCACCGATGAAGAGCTTCAGTCGATGTCGGCGGCCGAGAAGTGTGGTCTCCTGCAGCGTACGGACTCAGCCTTGCACCCCTATCAGCTCCGACGGGAGCTCGCAAGGCTCTTCATGTGCCTCGACTTCAACCTCTTTCACGACCCCGGCCTCGGAGAGGCGGCGGTCGAGTTCAATGCCTACCTCGACGTCCTGGAGAGGTTGCAACGCCTTCCTGACACGGCGATCGAGGAACTGAAGGAACAGGTCCTGGCGGCCTTGAGCGGTGTCGATTACCGAGACGCCTCGGCCGTGGATGCGGTGTTGACCACCCTCCGCGAAGCAATCGGCCGGGGGGTCGGCCTCGTTCCGCCCTTCGACCACCTCTTCCGGGAGCGGATGGCGCGATGGCCGCCCACGCCGCCGCCCGAACTCCCCGAGGTGCTGAATCCACAGATCACGCAAGCGATCGGGGGGATGAATCTCTCGCAGCTCCAGAGCTCTCTCCGCGTCCTTCTCGAGCTCATGGGGCTCGAGGAGCAACGACGAGAGTTCGAGCCCATCCGGTCGAGGTACCGCAGCCTCGGCGAAATTCCGGTGGAAGCGCTCACTGCCTTCCTGCCGCGGCTGTCGATGCGGCTGGGCGACCGCAATATCTGCGATTTCGCGCTTCGATACCGCTCAGGGCGCCTGTGGGCAAGGGATCCGATCAACCCGGAGGCGTGGAAGCTCCTCCCGTTCAAGGACAGGTTCATGGTCTTGGAGGCGGACAACGAGGCGATGGATTCTCTTCAAGCCGCCCGACACCTGTCGCGCCTCTTGCTCACCGAACGATACGAGCTCCTCTTCGACCCGGCCTATCAGGTCGGCCTGACTTACCAGCCGATCTATCAGCGCGTCCTCGACCGCTGCATGAGGGAGCTCCGGAATGCCGACGATCTCCAGAACCTCAACCGGCAAGTCACCCGGATGATGTTGGAGCTGGAGGAGATGGTCCCGGACGTGGAAAGGCCAGGCCGCTTTCTCGCAATCCGAGAGGTCATCGGGACCGGCCTCCGGTTCGCCCCGGCGCCGGACGAGGGTTGATGTCGGCGCCACCGAACCCCCAGAGCGCGGCGGAGGCCCTGGAGGCTCAGGCCCGCGCCCAGGAGGCCGATGGGAATTGGGTCGGCCTCATGGAGACCCTCGCTCAGTTGGCCACGATTCTGAGGGAAGGGTACGACGAGGCGCGAGCGCGAAACGCCTTGGACCAAGCCTACCGAGTCGCCGGGACCATCGCCGATGAGCCCGGGATGGCCCCGGCGCTCCACCAACTGGGTTTCCTCTACTTTCTTCAAGGAGGTTGGAACCGGGCCTTGGAACTCTATCATCGCGCCCTGGCGTTACACAAGGAGGCGAGCGACCGGGTGGGAACCGCCGAGACGCTCGGCGCCATCGCCGAAGCCTTCCAGGGAAGGGGCACGTTTGGCAAGGCCTTGGAGGCCTACGAAGAGAGCCTCGCTCTGAAGAGGGACCTCGGGGACGCGCCGGGCCTGACCCTCACCTGGAACAACATCGGGACCATCAGGGCCCGGATGGGAGATCTGTCAGGCGCGATCGAGGCCTTCGAGACGAGCCTCCAGATCCGGGAACAACTGGGAGAGACGCCCGGGAGGGCAGTCACGGTGGCGAACATCGGCGGCATCCACCTGCGTCGGCAGAGCTGGCCGGAGGCACTCCAATGCCTCGAACAGGCTCTGGCCCTGTACGAGAAGGCGGGGGACGCCATCGGCATGGCCACCACACTCAACAACCTCGGTCTCGTTCAGCGGCGACTGGGCGACCTGGATGGAGCCTACCAGCGATACGCGAGGACCAGGGAGCTCATGAAGGCGTCCGGCGACCTTCTCCGGGCCAGTATCCCCGTTCACAACATGGCCTTGATCCACGAAGAGAAGGGAGAGTACCGGGAGGCCCTCCGCTTCATGGAGGAGGTCGTCGCCATCGACAAGCGGATCGGTCACCCCGACCTCAGACAGGACCTCGAGACCTTCGGGCGGATCCGAGCAAAGCTGGATCGGGAGCGGGACCGGCGCCCCTCCGGTTAGAGGCGCCGCCGCGCGGCCGGTCAGCCCTTGCCTAGGATGTGGCTCTCCAGCTCCTTCGCCGTCTCCTTCAAGGTCGGGAAGGGTGATCGCTTGACCACATGCTCCTGGCGGTGGCTACAGCCGGCGCATTTCATCACGTAGACCACGTCGATGTAGTAATGGCCGCAATTGGGATCGTCGGGATCATCGGCCAACGAGATCCGTTCGAAGCTATCCACCCGCTGGAATTGCTCCCCCGCCCCGTTCCCGCACCGCTTACACACCATCGCGCGCTCCGGCAACATCCAGAAAAGAAGGGGCCCGCATACGGGCCCCCGTGCCTCCTGTGCGAGGAGCCTAGGCCTTCTTTACGAGATTCTCCAGAGCCTCCTCGACGCCAACCAGCCGGTCCAGCTCCCGATCGGTCCTTGGGAAAACCTCGGAGGGGTACCGGTCCCCGTCCTTGTCGAAGATGAGGAGAGCAGGTACCGTCTTCCCGAAGTCCTCCTCCAACGCCCCTTTGGCCCCGAATACTGCGCGCTTCGCCGAGGGGGGGCCGGTCACCGCGGCATTGTAGGTCATGAAGGCGGCCGCCTGCTCGGCGGTGTCCTGGACCTTGACGGTGATCCCTTTCTGCTCCAGCTGCTTCACGAGATCCAGGGCCTTCTTGTTGTCGCAACGAAACTGCGGCCCGGACTCTTGTTTACTGCTGTAGTAAAACTCGACCTTCATCGAAGTGACCTCCTGAAACACCTCACGACCGCCGAGGCCGTCGTGAGGTGGATGATCTGGGTCGGCCCAGGAACTGGGTAGATGCTAAGCGAACGGGAAACCCGTCCGGATCGGGCTCGTCCCCGCGCAGTAGTCACACTTCGGAGGCGCGCTCCCCTTGGGGATGATCCGCGTGTAGGGCCACTCGCTCACTGCGTCGTATCCCCAGTACGCCTGAGCAATGTGGGGGTCGAGCGCCTTCGTGTAGTGTGGGCACTCGAAGGGGTAGGTCTCGGCTGGCCAGGTTCCCTTTGCCATGCTGGATTGCCTCCTCTCCACGGCTTTGCCGCCGTCAGACGCCGGATGCTTCCCTTTCGCGGTCCCGCCGCGGCGGCCGCGCCGGGCAACCTTTCTCTCCGCCGGCGCGCCGGGCCGACCAGGCCCGGAACGCCGCTTCGTTCGCTTAGACGCGGAACGTCCCTTCGCTCGGCCAGGGCCGGAGCGTCCCGGCCTTCGCCTACTTCGTCTACTTCGCCGGCTGATACGGCTTACCCTCCAAGATGAAGCGGGGCCGGCTCCCCACCAAGTCGGTAGCCGCCAGCTTCCCGGCCGACACGAGATTTCCCCGGACGTTTTTGTACGTCGGTCCGTGCTTGTTGTCCGGGGGCCGGGCGTACAGGGGCGGGCTCACCTTGGCGGTGTCAGTGTACTGGGTCTTGTAGTCCTTTGTCTGGGCGAAGCCCGGCAGCTTATCGTGGGGTCCCTGCGCCGGCTCCGGCGCCTTCACCCGCTGGCCGTTCGTGTAGGCGACGGCATAGATCGTGTCGCAGCCGGCGCACTTGATCTTCCCGCTGAAGTTCCAGAATGTGAACGGGTCCATGTAGTTGACCACCTGGCACTTGGCACACTCCAAGAGCAGTGAGCAGTGGCTGTAGCTGATCTCTGCCATCTATCTCTCCTTCCCGTCGGTACCGGGTGTCAGATGATCGCGTCCGCTTCGAGCTCGGCAATCTTGGTCTTCGAGAAGCCGCAGAGCTTGCCGAGGATGTACTCGTTATCCGCCCCCACCGGCTTGAGCGCCCACTTGTGACGGGGCGGGGTCTCCGAGAGGTGGAAGGCCGGTCCCTGACTCTGGACCTCGCCGAAGGTCGGATCGTCCAGCCACTCGAGCTCCCCGCGGAGGTGGAAGTGCTCCTGGTTCGACACCTCCTTCGAGTTCCAGACCGGCTGGTTGTTGATTCCCTCTTTGTTGAGGATATCGCGCGCTTGCTCCTTGGTCTTGTCCTTGGCCCAGGCCTCGATCGCAGGGTAGAGCTCGTACTGGCTCTCGGCCTTCACCCGCTGGTCGTGGGTAGCGTACTTCTTCGCCAGGTCGTCTCGCTTGATGAGCCGCATCAGCTTGCCGAAGTCGGCGTCCGAGTACGCGCTGACAAGGATGTACCCCTCCTCCAGCTCCTGCGGGTTCTTGGAGTCGGGGTACGAGGACTTGCCGCACTTGATGATCCCGTGGACGGAGAGCAGCGTGTCGTAGTTCCCCCACCGCTGGGGCACCAGGCCGTACCGCCCGTAGAGAGCGATGCAGTCAGAGAGGTGGCGCTGGGCCCCCTGCACCTGGGAGTACTCCATGAAGTTCCCAAGTCCGGAGACATTGTCCCGCCAGTACATGCACGCGAGGATCTGGAAGGCGCCCATCATCCCGCCCCAGTAGTCCATGATCCAGATCGTCTGCTTGGCGGGAAGGCCGCCCTTGTCCAGCGGCCAGCCAGTCACCGAGAAGCAGCCGCCCTGGGCCTGACCCAGGATGTCGTAGCTCGCTCGCTTCCGCCCGGGCCCCCAGCCACCAAAGCCCCCCAGCCACTGGTAGATGATCCGGGGATTGATCTGGGAGAGCTGCCGGTAGCCGATCCCCCAGCGGTCGAAGGTGCCGGCGCGGTAGTTCTCCACGACGCCGTCACACTTGGACGCCAGCATCTTGACGATTGCCTGTCCTTCCGGCTTGTGGAAATCCACCGAGAGGAAGTACTCGTTGTGGTTGGCCCCGTAGAAGCCGAGCCCGGTGCCCAGCTCGGGCATCTGTTTGGACAGGGGATAGAGCTTGGGCTCGTTGAAGGGGGTGGTGTGGCGCATCGGCTCGCCCCGGCGGGGCAGCTCGATCTTGATCACCTCCGCCCCCAACTCGGCCAGATAGTTCGCGCAGGAAGGGCCGAGGATGTACTGGGTGCAACTCAGGAACCGGGTGCCCTTGAGCGGCTCCGGCTTGGAGAAGATCTTCTTCGGGTCGAAGACGTCTCGACAGAACTCTTCGAAGCTCAGGGTCTCAGCCATCAGACTACCCCTTTCTGTTTGAGCGCGTCCAGGCCCGCCTTGGTGAAACCCAGGAGCCCGCGGTAGACTTCCTCGTTGTCATGCCCGGTCGGCCGGCCGATCCACTTCACCCGGCCCGGGGTCCGCTGGCCGAGGAACGCGGAGGCCCCGATCAGGACCTTCCCGTAGAAGACGTCATCGATGATCTCCAGGTGGCCCCGGTACTTGTAGTGCGGAAACTCGGACACCTCATCGAGGAAGGACACCCCGCCCGACGCGACCTCCTCGGCCTGCAGCTTGGTCTCGGCCTCCGAGCGGGTGTTGTCCTTCATCCACTCGCACAGCGTCGTGTAGGTCTCCACCTGCCTGTAGTGAGGCAGCCGGCCGGTCACTTCCTTGAGGTTGGGGTCTTCGATGATGTGCTGCTCGACCTCCGGCCGGTCCTTCCCTGCCGTCCGCCAGATCCGGAACCAGAGCCGGTCGTGGCCGCCCCCTACCATGATCTGGCCGTCCTTGCAGGGGTTCACGGCATAGATGCAGATAGCGAGGTCCCAGTTGCCGTAGCGGGGCCGGATGCTGCCGTCGATGCCATACCAGCCCCAGTTGTAGTCCAGGATCCTGATGACCCCGGCCGCACCGGTCGCCTCGACGAACTGGCCACGGCCCGAAACCTTGTCCCGGTAGTTGAGGGCGGTCATGATCCCGATGGCCGCCCCGGTCCCCCCGACCTGGTCGCACATCCACCACCCGGACCGGGTGGGGGTGCCACCGAAGGCCACGGGCGCGCCGGTCCCGTGGACGAAGCCGCAAGCGGCCTGAGCGGTGGGATCGAGATTGCCCGGCTTGTCCTTCAAGGGGCCCCACTGGCCGAGCTGACCGACCCAGCAATAGACCAGACGGGGGTTGATCTGGGAGAGCTGCCGGTAGCCGATCCCCCACTCATCCCACTGGCCGGGGGGGGCGTTCTCGATGATGACATCGGCGTGGGCGGCGAGCTTCTTCAGGATCTCGCGCCCCTCGGGTTTGGTCAGGTCCAACGTGATGGCCTGCTTGCTGCGGGCCTCGGCTAGGAACCGGGCCCCGACCTCCTCACCGCTCTCAGAATCCTTGAACATGTACTCTTTCCGGCCGAAGGGGGTCAGCTTGCGGAGGGGATCCCCGCCTGGCGGTTCGACCATGATGACCTCGGCCCCGAGCTCGGCGAAGAGTGACGAGCACCAGTGCCCGATGATCATCGTGTTGCTACAGTCGAGCACTCGAATGTTGCCGAGGGCCTCGGGCTTCTCGAAGTTCTTGCTCTGGCGGAGATTCTCTTCTAGCCACAAGGCGTACTCCTTCGCCTTGTCGCTCTCCCCTTTATAGACCTCCTCGGGGGACGGCGTCGGAACGGCAGGCCAGTCTAAGACCGGATAATTCTTCCCCATGCTGACCTCCTTGTCACGAGGGCTCTTCGATCTCTCCGCAGGACGTCGACTGCTCCGCTCTTGCCTCTTGCCCCCTACCCCAGGGAGTACGCATCGGGAGTCAGCGGCGTGAGGCTCCCTCGTCAGCGAAGTAGGCCTCGAACCGCGGGGGGGACTTATGTCGTTGGCCCTGCCTTGCCTCCTTCCCCGGTCATGACGGGGGAACCCACGGTGACTCGTGGTCGGCTAACCTTCAGGTGCGCTAATCAGGGTGCTGCGTTGCCCGGCTGGAGCCGTCACAGCGCGTTACCCAATAGCACGCGCGCGGAAGGCCTGTCAAGCCCCTTATTGGATCGCCGCTTGAGGGCCCGCTCGGCCGCCGGGCGTCCGACCACCGGCCCCAATGGCGCCTCGTTCAACGAGGATGCGACGCGTCGTCAGCCGGGCGGGCAACGGCTAGACGGACCGTTCAGCTCGAAGGAGCCGCGCCTCCTCCGCATTCGGGTCCCAGCCGGCGGTTTCCCCTTGGGGCGCCTCGGCCATTCGCGCCAGGAGCCGCTCGTGAAGCGCCTGGGTCTTCACGCTCCGGCAGCCGTCCCGCGCCGCGAGCACGGAATCGAGGGCGCCACGCGCCCCGGCGATGTCGGCCAGCCCTTCCCGCGTCTGGTCCATGAGTCTCCGGTAGATCTTCGTCAGCTCCGCGATGAGCGGCGCAGGGTACTCGCGCCCCTGGATCTTGAGCGTCGTGACCCCGAGGGCGATGTAACGCGGCACGTCCTCGAGCAGGTTGTAGATCTCGTTGTTTGACTTCTCCAGGTACGTCAGCACCTTCACCGGGAACTTCTCGGCGATGGCCGGCACGTGGTTGCCCAGACACGGCCGATAGCAGACACCACCCTTGTCCGGGTTGCCGATGAGCTTCACGCGCACGCTGCCGTCCGTATCCTGCACGAGCTGCTCCTCGAAGTAGGGCGCGAAGTAGTCGTAGAGCCGGCAGCCCCCCACTCCGGTGACGCAGCGGTTCGAGTGGATCAACACCTCCACACCGATGCCCACTTCGTCGGCCGTGCGCTTGAGGGCCGTGATGCGCTCGTAGGTGTTCAGGGCGGTCGACGCGACGAACTGGGTCGCCCCGGCCGCCTTCACGAGCTCCATGGTCGCGCGGTCCCGGATGTTGCACGCGACGCTGGCGTGGATGGTGATCTCGGGAAAGCGCGCATGGACCTCCCGCATCGCCCCGTGCGACTTCATGATGAATCCGTCCACGCCGCCACGCGCGTAGGCCTCGACCTTCCGCATGAGCTCGGCGTGGTCGGCCGCTTCGATGTCGGTGTTCAGGGCCACGCGGAGCCTCGCCCCGCGGTCGTGGGCCCGCTGAATAGCCTCGAGGATCTGATCGTGCGACAGCTCATACGTCGCCTCGCGCCGACTCCACCCTCGAGGGCCGACGTACACCGAGTCCGCCCCCGCCGCGAGGGCGTCTTGGACCATCTCCATCGATCCGCCGGGCGACAACAACTCAGTCATCAGTACCTCCCCCGTTCTGGTTTGGCCGGCTCCCCGGGCACTCACCACTGGCCGCCGAGCGATCGCGTGGCAGGAGCCTACCGCGCAGCCCGTCCTCCGTTGTCGGAAGAGCTCCACCGCCGGCGCCTCGCGCGGCTGCGGACGCTATCACGCCGGCGCCGCACCTGTCAAGGCGCAGCCGGGGATCGCGGCGCCGACACCCGGCCGTGCTACGCCGTGCCCGCGACCGGAAACCTCAGGCAGAACTTGTGCACCTCCTCCCGCATCGACGCCAGCCGGGGACTATTCTCGATCGCGCGACGGAACGCCGCCAGGCGCGCGGCCCGTTCCTCCCGGCCGTCCGGAAGCTGGAACTCGCGGATCTCCTCCACCACCCCGGCGATCCACGCCGCGATCTGGTCCATCTCCGGCTCTCGCATACCACGGGTCGTCGCCGCCGGGGTGCCTAGCCGGACGCCCGAGGGATAGAACGCCGACGAGGGCTCGCCAGGGATCGTGTTCTTGTTTACCGTGATCCCCACGCGGTCCAGCGTGTCCTGCAGGAACACGCCCCGGCCCGGCCCATCCGAGGTGAGATCGATCAGGATCATGTGGTTGTCGGTCCCGCCGGTCACGAGCCGGACGCCGCGCCGGAGGAGTCCGTCGGCCAGCGCCTTGGCGTTGGCGACGATCTGGCGGCCGTACTCGCGAAACGACGGCTGCGCCGCCTCGCCCAGCGCCACGGCGATCGCCGCCGTCGTATGGTCGTGCGGACCGCCCTGGAGGCCTGGGAAGATCGCCCTGTCGATCCGCTCCGCTAGCTCTCGGTCCTTCTGCAGCCCCTTCTGGGTGACCATGATCATCGCGCCGCGGGGGCCACGCAACGTCTTGTGCGTGGTGGTGGTGACCACGTGCGCGTACGGAACCGGGCTCTTGTGCGCCCCGGCGATCACCAGTCCCGCGATGTGCGCGATGTCAGCGGCGAAGAAGGCGCCGACTCCGTCGGCCACCTCTGCGAAAGTCTCGAACGGGAACTCCCGCGCGTATGCCGTCGCCCCGCACCAGATGAGCCGGGGCCGGTGCTCCCGGGCCAGCTGCTTGACCTCGTCGAGGTCGATGTACCCGTCCTTCGTCACGTGGTAGGGGATGCTGCGATAGTACGTCCCGGTGACACTCACCTTCCACCCGTGGGTGAGGTGACCGCCGTCAGGGAGATTCTGTCCCATGATGGGATCACCCGGCTGGCAGGTGGCCACGTACACGGCCAGGTTCGCGGGACTCCCAGAGTAGGGCTGCACGTTGGCATGGGGCACGCCGAACAGCGCCTTCGCACGTTCTTGTGCCAGCCGCTCGATGTCGTCGACGTTCTCGTTGCCGCCGTAGTACCGTCGCCCGGGGTATCCCTCAGAATATTTGTTGGTGAAGATGGTCCCCATCGCTTCCAGCACCGCCTCCGAGACATAGTTCTCGGAGGGGATGAGCTCCACGCCTTCGCGCTGGCGTTCCCGTTCCCGTTGGAGAATGCCGTACACGTCAGGATCGTACTCACGCAGTGCCATCGCTGTCCGCCCCCTTTTCGCCACGCGCAGTGTGGCCTAGAGGTGTTCTCCGATACACATCGGACCAGGCCCTCGTGCCTGTGCAAGTCCAGATCGTGGTAACCGCTCGCGTCGTTGCTGAAGAGCACGCGAGGTTCTGCCCAACCCGCCCTCGGACGGCCGGAACTCCGGCACATTGACAGAACTTCTCCACGAATGGGCTGAAGCCCCCCAGCCCGGGCGGGAATGGTGAATGGCGGTCAGTTTATGCGGAGGCGGCGGCATCACCAGCCCCGCGCCCCGATCGCCGCGCTCGAGACCGTGCGCGGGGAGCTCCTCGGCAGCACCCCGCAGCACCGGGTCGCGGAGCGGTACCCGCGTCAGGCCGCGCCAGCCGGATAGGCGGCGCGAGCCGCGTTCTCGACTCCCCTCGGCAGCCTAGCTCGCGACCGATCGACCAGGCGAAGCGGTCGACGGCCGACTGGGGACGGGACTCGGGCCGCGCGTCCAGCGGAGGTTCGGTTGCCGCGCGGCGAGAGTTTGATCCAGTCGCCTGACCGGCGTCGTGACCGGCGCCGCCAGCACGGTCTCGCGCGCCGTCTCGGCCTCGCGGGCGATCTGGACCATCGCATTGCAGAACTCGTCGATCGTCTCCTTGGACTCGGTCTCGGTCGGTTCGATCATGAGCGCCTCCTCGACGATGAGCGGGAAGTAGATCGAGGGGGCGTAGAAGCCGAGATCGAGGAGACGCTTGGCGATGTCAGTCGCGGCTACCCCGAGGCGCTTCTGACGCCGGGCCGAGAACACGACCTCGTGCATGCAATGTCCGAGGTACGGGAGGTCGTAGTCGGCCTGAAGCCGGGCCTTGATGTAGTTCGCGTTCAGGATCGCGTTGTCGGAGACAGCGCGGAGGCCGTGCGGGCCCATCGTCCGAACGTACGTGTACGCACGGGCCAGCATCCCGAAGTTGCCCCAGAACGCCTGAAGCTTCCCGATCGATTTCGGTCGCTTCCAATCGATTCGGTAGCGGTCCCCCTCGAGGGTCGGCACTGGCACCGGCAAGAAGGGCGTGAGATGCGCCTTGACCCCGACCGGCCCCGCGCCAGGCCCACCTCCGCCGTGAGGCGTCGTGAACGTCTTGTGAAGATTCATGTGAACGACGTCGACCCCGAGGTCGCCCGGTCGCGTGATGCCGAGCAGCGCGTTCAGGTTCGCGCCGTCCATGTACACCTGCGTCCCCTTCGCGTGGCACATCTCGGTGATCTCGAGGATCTTCGATTCAAAGAGCCCCAGCGTGTTCGGGACGGTGATCATGAAGGCCGCCACGTCCTCGTCGAGGTTCCGCTCGAGGTCGAGGAGGTCGACCTCGCCGTTGGCGTCCGACTTGAGTTGGGTCGTCTGGTAGCCGGCGATCGCCGTCGACGCGGGATTCGTCCCGTGCGCCGAGTCGGGCACGAGTACATTCTTCCGCGGGCTCCCTTCGCGATCGAGGTGGTACGCCCTGATCATCAGAACGCCCACCAGCTCCCCCTGAGCTCCCGCCGCCGGCTGGAGGGACACCGCGTCCATCCCGACGATCTCTGCGAGCTGGTCGGCAAGCGTCACCATGAGCTGGAGAGCGCCCTGGGTCGCGTCATCGGGAGTCAGGGGGTGAAGGCGCGCGAAACCCGGCAGCCGCGCCATGTCTTCGTTGAGCTTCGGGTTGTACTTCATGGTGCAGGAGCCGAGCGGATAAAAGTGGGTGTCCACTCCGTAGTTCATGCGACTCAGCCGGGTATAGTGACGGACGACGTCGAACTCGCTCACCTCGGGGAGCGCCGCGGGGCGCACCCGAAGATGAGCGGCGGGCAGGAGTCGGGCCGCGTCCGTCTCCGGCACGTCGGCCTCCGGGAGGGAATAGCCGACCCGTCCGGGCACGGAGAGCTCGAAGATCAGCTTGTCGTACGCGCTCATGATGCTCCCTCTAACCGACGACCCCAGCGAGGGCCTCGGCGTAAGCGTCGATCTCGGTTCGAGTGCGCGCCTCCGTCACGGCGACCAGCAAGCAGTCGCGAAGGTTTCGATCGAACTGACCGAGGGCGATCCCGCCGAGGATCTTTCGCTTCCGCAACGCACGCAGGAGCCGATCCGGCGGCTTGGGCAGGCGGAGTACGAACTCCTTGAAGAAGGGCGCGTCGAACCGCCGGCTCACTCCCGGCACTCGACCGAGCGCCTCCGCCGCGTAGTGCGCCTTCGCGGTGGAGAGGGTCGCGACTTTCCGGAGCCCTTCCTTTCCCATGAGCGCGAGATAGATGGTCGCGGCCAGGGCGACCAGCGCGACGTTGGTGCAAATGTTCGACGTTGCCTTCTCGCGGCGAATGTGCTGCTCCCGCGTCTGCAGCGTGAGGACGAATCCTCGCTGCCCGTCCCGGTCGACGGTCGCGCCCACCAGCCGTCCCGGCATCCGACGGATCAACTCCTTCCCGCACGAGAAAAAACCGAGGTACGGGCCCCCGAACGCCAGGTGGTTCCCGAGCCCCTGCCCCTCCCCTACCACGATGTCCGCGCCGGCTTCCCCCGGCGGCCGCAACACAGCGAGGGCGATCGGGTCCACGGCGACGACGAACAGCGCGCCGCGCTCGCGAGCGACGGCCGCCGCCGCATCCAGATCCTCGAGGCAACCGAAGAAGTTCGGGTACTGGACCATGACGGCAGCCGTCTTGTCCGACACGGCCTTCCTGAGCGCATCCAGGTCCGTGACGCCATCCACCCACGGCACGCTCTTGATCGGGAGTCGCGGCCCGGCACAGTAGGTGGCCACTACCTGGCGAGCGAGCGGCGAGACCGCCCGCGAGACAACAATCTGCTCTCGCTCGGTGACGCCGTGCGCCATGAGCGCGGCCTCGGCGAGGGCGGAGCCGCCATCATAGATCGAGGCGTTGGAGACATCCATCCCGGTGAGTTCGCAGATCATCGTCTGATACTCGTAGATCGAGCGAAGGGTCCCCTGGCTGGCTTCGGGCTGATACGGCGTGTATGCGGTAAAGAACTCGGACCGCAAGAGGAGGTGATTGATCACGCTCGGGACGTAGTGGTCGTAGGCCCCGCCGCCCAGGAAGCAGGCGTAATCGGCCGCGTGCGCGTTTCTCTCGGCGAGCCCGCGGATGTGGGCCACCAGCTCGGCCTCGGCCAGCGCCGGCAAGATATCCAGATCGCGGCCGAGGCGCGCCTTCGCTGGAATTCGCTCGATGAGGGCCTCAGCATCGGAGACGCCGATCGTCCGCAGCATCTCGGCGCGCTGGGCCGCTGTGTTCGGGAGGTAGTGCATCGTCCCGCTCTCTTGCACCTCAGTGTCCTCCGCTGGCCTTCTGGAGATACGCCTCGTAGTCCGCCGCGTTCATAAGGGCGTCCAACTCCTTCGGGTCCGACATCTCGATCACGATGAGCCAGCCTGCCCCGTACGGGTCCTGGTTCGCCTGCTCGGGGCGCTCGGTGAGACTCTGATTGACCTCCACGACCTCCCCGGAAAGCGGGGCGAACAGGTCCGAGACGGCCTTCACCGACTCGACGACGCCGAAGGCCTGCATGTGGCGGACCCGCGTTCCGACCTTGGGTAGCTCGACGAAGACCACGTCGCCGAGCTGGTCCTGCGCAAACTGCGTGATCCCCACGCGCGCCCGTTTGCCCTCGACCCGGGCCCACTCGTGCTCTCGCGTGTAGCGGAGATCCGCCGGATAGTTCGCCATGCCGTCGTCCTCCCCGAGCCTTACTTCTTCACCTTCGGCGGATAGAACGGGGTCTTGACCACGCGCGCCTTCTGAGGGCGACCTCGCACCTCCACCTCGATCTCCGTGCCGAGAGCGCTCAGCGCGGCCGGGACGTACCCTATCCCGATGTACCGATCCACCGACGGACCGTACGTTCCCGAAGTCACGCGGCCGATCTCTGCCCCATCGCGGAGAATCCGGTACCCGTGCCGTGCCACGCTCCGGTCGATCAGCTCGAAACCGATGAGCCGCCGGCGCGGCCCTTCGGCCTTCACGTGGTCGATTGCCGGCTTGCCGGTAAACTCACCCTTCCCGAGCTTCACGACCCAACCCAATCCCGCCTCGAGCGGGTTGGTCGTCTGATCGATGTCGTT